>Ga0116170_10003546_pt1 | contig 14544 bp, 7 predicted proteins | sample AD_JPNHW1_MetaG_FD_89797 | JGI IMG/M metagenome (GOLD analysis project Ga0116170, IMG submission 89797) | Active sludge microbial communities of municipal wastewater-treating anaerobic digesters from Japan - AD_JPNHW1_MetaG | ecosystem: Engineered > Bioreactor > Anaerobic > Digestate | place...
AATAAGGCTAATAATATATTTGAAGAAGGACCAAACATGTTTGGAGTTGATGATTATCTCCATCAGGCTGCTGATTCAAAAAACTGGCCCGAGGGAATAATCTACGATCCTGATAACAGTGGGAAACCATTGCCCAGCCTGGGTGTTCATGAACACTGGAATAATGCTGCCGACAAGCAATATTCAGGAAATCTTGGCATTCAGGGAGGAATTACCCTTGTTTCTATTCCTGATACTCTTGTAAAAAGGAAACTCTAGAGAAGTTTTTTTAAATTTGTTCAGGCTTTGACGATATGTGATTGTTGCATAATTTTTAAAATTTAAAAATCATGAAAAAAATCAGCTTCCTTTTATTCGCTATGATTGTTTTATTGCCAGGATGCAATAACAGACTTAAGATAAACGGAAAGACAGGCTATCAGATTGTCATCCCCACACAGGCCGATACTATAGAAAAATATTCTGCTGAAGAACTCAGCCATTATTTGTTTGAAATGTCGCACGTGAATCTTCCCGTTGTTGAGGAGAAAGAGTATAACGGTAATAAGGCCATCTATATCGGACGTACGAATTATGCAACAAAGCTGAATGTTGATTTTACCAGGCTGGAAGAAGATGGATATGCCTACAGGCACCAGAATAATAATTTTATTATTGCTGGCGGCTCAAGGAAAGGAGTTCTTTATGGAGTTTACGATCTTCTTGAGATCCTGGGTTTCAGAAAATATGCATCTGACTATACTTATATCCCAAAAGGTAACTCAGTCATTCTTCCCAAAAATGACACAGTTTATATACCACGGATAAAGTATCGGACAACATCATATATGAGTTCTAAAAATAATGCGGAATGTTTTAACTGGCACAAACTCTCCTCTCAAAAAGAGACATGGGGATCATTTGTTCATACTTTTAATAGTTTAGTGCCTCCTGAAAAATATTTTAATACACATCCTGAGTATTATGCCTTGAGAAACGGGAAACGCATGCCAACCCAGTTATGCCACTCCAACCCTGAGGTTGCTGATATCCTGATCAATAACCTGAAAAAGCAAATAGAAGAAAAACCTCAGATGAAATATTGGTCGGTAAGTCAGAACGACAACGACAAGGCTTGCTTATGCGATAACTGTGTAAAGCTGAATGAGAAATACGGAGGTGACAAAAACAGAAATAGCGGGGCCATTATTTATTTTGTAAATAAAGTTGCAAAAGCAATCCCTGACAAGATGATATCGACATTGGCATATTGGTATACCCGTGAGGCTCCTGACAATATTCAACCGGAACCTAATGTCAATATTATGCTTTGCAATATTGAGAGCTTACGTCACAGGCCCGTTTTTGAAACTGACCAGGCTTTTTCAAAAGATTTGAAAAACTGGGGAAAGATTGCAAAAGACATCATGATATGGGATTACAATATCCAGTTCTCAAATATGGTCAGTCCTTTTCCAAATCTTCATACAATAAAGCCTAACATTAATTTTTTTACAGATAACAATGTAAATGCCTTTTTTATGCAGGCAGCAGGTATTGAAGGATGTGAAATGGCTGAACTGAGAGGCTACCTTATTGCAAAACTCCTATGGAACCCCGATGCTGATGACAATGCCATTATTGATGATTTTGTAAATGGCTATTACGGTAAAGGTGGTCCATATATCCGTCAATACATTGATACCATGTGTTATTCATTGCTAAAGACCAATCATCAGCTGGGGATTTTCGGCAGTCCTGAAGAAGCAAAAGACACTTACCTTTCTGCTGAGATGATGGATGAGTATAACCGGTTATTTGATAAGGCTGAAAAGGCAGTTGAAAATAACCCCGAAATGCTCAGACATGTTCAGGCAGCCAGATTACCAATAATGTATGCTCAGATTCAAATCAGCCGTACTGAAACTGATACACCACGCAGTCTGTTTAAACACGATGCAAACGGCAGGGTGGTTGCAGATACTGCAATAAAATCGTTACTGAACAAGTTTGTGGATAGAGCCAACAAGCACGGTATTATCCGGTTAAGAGAAAGAAGCATTCCCCCTGATAAATATCTTGAATCGTATAACAGGATTTTCAACAAGATGAATGAGATGGACAGTGCTATATCGTTCAATAAAAAAATCATTCCTGTTACATCTCCAAGCAAAAACTACAAAGGGTTGGAAGCTTTGACTGATGGCATTTTTGGATCGTTCGAAGACTGGAGAGACGTTCGGTTCGATAACTGGGTAGGTTGCGAAGAGGATCATATGAATTTTATTCTCGATCTGGGTGAAGTCAAACCAATCAGATCCGTAAACATGGATTTTTTCGATGCAAAAGACACCTGGTATCAGATGTTTCTTCCTGAATATGTTACTTATGCGACCTCTGTCGATGGTAAAAATTATGATAACGTGGTAAAAGTTGCCAATCCCAACGATCCTAACCAACCATATGATACCGTCGATAACATGCCAAGGGATATTTATGTACAGTCTTTTCAGGCCAACATGAAAAACTGCAAAGCACGATACATAAAAGTGCATGCCGAAAATATATTACGTTGTCCTTCGTGGCATGTTCGCGCCGGAGATCCTGCCACTATTTTTTCTGACGAGATAGTGGTAAAATAAGCTGTAAACAGGAATATCTTGGCATAAATTTTTATGAACTGAATTATGATGATTGTATCGGATTCCTGGAAATGTTACCAAACTGTTTAAGATAGTAGTTCAAACAAACGTAGTTCAGTAAATAGTATATTTGAAGAAGTAACACCTATATCCGGAGTAAAGAGTCCTCCTGATTAATTTAAAAACAAATCCCCTGAGGTTAATAATCTGGAAAAAAAATGTTATGATTGTTAATCAGATTATCTTTTTATGGATATTAACAAATAACAGATATGCTCAGGAAAAAATCTCTACTCATGCAAAATATTAATTCACTTAAACATCTCTTTAGTAAACATGGTTTAATAGCAGGTCATTGCTTTAAATCATTCAGATGGTTACTTCTTTGTTTTGCCATTGCAGCTTTGCCATCCTGCAATAATTCTGAAAATGGAAAAAATATAACGATAAGCAATGACAAAGTAATGCTGACTTTTGACAGAAGTACAGGATCGCTGATCTCGTTCACTGATCTGGCTGACTCATGCGATTTCCTGGATAAAATTGTTACACCAGGCTCACTATGGAAGGTTGATATTGCCAAACCTTCATCAGTCAGAACTATTGATGTTAGTTCTGCTTCAAAGTTCAGGTTATCAAAACCTGATAGAGGTACAATTATTATGGAGTGGATGAATTTTCGTGAACCGGAAGACAAGAAATTAAAAGTGACGACAAAAGTCAACCTTGAGACCGGAAAATCCATGTCGTCATGGAAAATATCAATTGATGGTATTGAGGGTAAACTGATTGACAAGGTCTCCTTCCCTATTATTAAAGGAATAAAAGACCAGGGTAAAGAAGAACTTGCTGTCCCGTCATGGATGGGTGAGATAATGAAAAACCCAAGATCTCATCTTTCTGAATCTCAGGGAAAAGTGAAAAAATTCGAATGGAGTTATCCCGGTCCTCTTTCCCTGCAGTGCATAGCATTATATAATCCGGAAAAATGCGGTTTCTATGCTTCATGTGACGATTCGCTGGCATATAAAAAGAGTTTTTCATTTTCACTTGACACCCTGAATACCCTGGTGTATCAGATGAACAATTATCCTTCTTATAATTCTGTTTCAAACTCTTACATCCCATCTTACTCTGCAATTATAGGATCTTTCAAAGGTGACTGGACTGTTGCTGCCTCAATATACAGTGAGTGGGGAACAAAACAGGATTGGTGCCGGGAAAGTCGCTTAAAGAACAAACTGACTCCCGGATGGCTGGAAGAGACAGCTTTATGGGAATGGAACCGTGGAAAATCGGACAATGTGCTTGTACCTGCCGCTGACCTCAGGAAAAGACTTGGATTGCCGGTAAATGTTTTCTGGCATTGGTGGCATGGCTGTTCATACGATGACGGCTTCCCGGAGTATATTCCTCCAAGAGAAGGCAAAAAATCGTTTGTCACTGCACTCTCTTCTGCACAGAGCCAAGGTATAAGGGAAGTAGTATATATGAACCAGCTTCTCTGGGGAACAACAACCGAAAGCTGGAAAAATGAAAACGCAGAACAGGCTTCGTTAAAGAACAGGGAAGGAAAAACAGTATCACAGGTGTTCAACATCTTTACCAACAAACCCACCGCATATATGTGCCTTGGAACAGGCTTCTGGAAAGACAAGTATTCTTCGTTATGCGACAGCGCAATAAATATCTATAAAGCAAACGGAGTCTACATGGATATGGCATGCCTTAGTCACATGTGCTACGATAAAAGTCATGGACATCCTGTCGGAGGCGGAAACTGGTGGGTTGAAAATTTTGCACAGCTTACAAAACAGATCCGTTCAAAAATACCTCAGGAGAAACAATCCATCCTTGCAGGTGAAGGAAGCGGTGAGGCATGGATTCCCTATCTTGATGCATTTCTCACACTTCAGGTCAGTATGGAAAGATATGCCGGTGTAGGAGAATGGGAACCAATACCTTTCTTTCAGGCTGTCTATCACCAGTATGCCATTACTTATGGTAACTACTCTTCATTGACTGTTCCCCCATACGATGAACTCTGGCCCAGGCAATATGCCCCGAAAGAACCTCTGAAGCTTCTGGATAAAGGTTTCAACAGACAATTTTTAATGGAACAGGCACGTTCGTTTGTCTGGGGACTACAACCAACAATCGCCAATTATCAAAGCTTTCTGGCGCATGAAAGAAAAGAGGAAATTGACTTCCTGCTCAACCTTGCAAAAACAAGGAAACAGGGACTGAAGTATCTTCTTTACGGCAAATTCATGAAATCGCCCGATATAAAATCACCTGTGAAAGAGATCGATATCTCACGACTGTCAATCTATGCTGGTAAAACAGGAAACACTGTAACTGCTCTGAAAGGAAGCTATAATATGGTATACTCAGGAACATGGCAGTCTGACGATAAACAGATCGGAATAGCCCTGGCCAATATAGGCGATGATCCTTACAGGGTGGATTTTACTATGAACTCTAACGATTATGAGCTTGCTGATTCGGGTGAAATAAATATTATAGATGCTGACGGCAAAAGACACATAGCTTCTTATGCTGACAGGAAAATACATGTTGACTTCCCACTTGAACCAAAAGGTTTATGCATAATAGAAGTGGTTCACGGGAACAAGCAGCAATAAAAAAATCGGATGACTTTCAGGAATCATAAATATAATATCCGCTTTTGCAATAAAATCAATTGCTTACCCCAACCCTAAAGGGAGCAATTGATTTTATTAGCACCCTTTAGGGCTGGAGGTAACGAATAAAATCGATGTATTTATATGCAGGATGACAGATAGTCATTAAATATTATTAATAATTATCTCAGGTTAGCATCAGCAAAATCAATAAACCAGTTCCAGTCTCTCAATAGCAGGTTATGGACTCCGTCTCTTATATGAAAGGCGACCTTTCCGTTTGATATCTGTTTGTTAAGCGGAGGCATAGCTTTGGGGATGTCAGAATCGGCTCCTAAAAGCTTATAAGCCTGGAGTGAATTGTAAAGTGACAGATATGAGCCGCGGGGATCTCCCCAAAGATCCTCGTCTGCACAGGCAACATAAAGTGGACGTGGTGCTATAAGGGCCAGCAGCATATGCATATCGACAGGAAGGGCGTCTTCATTCTTATTATATTTTTTATAGTTTGAACAGAACCAGTGAGGGAAATTTGTATTGATCACATCAACTGTTTCGCCATAGCGGCGCCTTGCCAGAGCTGCTCCTGTACATCCCGATTCATTTGATATCACCATGGCAAAACGCGCGTCCTCTGCTCCAGCCCATAAAGCAGTTTTCCCTCCCCGGGAATGACCAACTACAGCAACTTTGTTGCCGTCAACATCTTTATCAGTAACAAGATAATCCATACAACGGCTTGCCCCCCAAGCCCATGCAGCTATGGTTCCCCATGCATCACCGGGACGCAGATTTTTGTCGAGCATACCATGTATCCCGTTCCTGAAATTGTCGAAGTTATCAGGATCTACATCAGCGTTATAAAAAGCTGCAATACCATACCCCCTGGCAATGACCTCTTCAACAGGCCAGAATTCGCTTTTTCCCTTTCTTGAAGGATCAATATTTTCAAGTCCCCTGTTATTGATCAGAAGAAATACAGGAACCTGCTTTTTCGTACTGTTTGGAGTAAAAAGAGAAAGATGAATTACCAGAGACTTGCTTTCGGTTGAGATTGTGATATCAATCTGTTTAAGGGTTGCTGAACCACCTATTGCTTTCCTGTCAAGATTTACCACTTTGAAACTCTCCTTATAGGATGATTCAGGCACCCTGCCAAAGACATTCTCCCTGAAAAGTTCCAATATTTCGGGACGCCGTTCCGTATTCCAGAGACGGGATGTTGTAACCTTCCTTCCATCGGTCATCATCAGAAGGTCAGGCAGTTTATATGCAGGAACTTTTTCTTCATAGTAATTAATATCAGACCTCTTCTCAGTCAGAGTTTCTATTACTTCTTTTGATGCTTGCCATCCCTCATTTGTTTGTGCAGGTAAATCCGCAGAAATAAAGTTCGTTGCTATTAATGTCATAACTGACAGACAAAAATATCTTCGTAATATGTTCATTTTGATAATTTATAAATTTGTTCTGCGATAAAGGTTCAATTTTCATTATCAAAAGTAAGAATAAAATAAGACTCTTTAAATGCGGTAAACAAAGCATTTCAATGATATACTTATGCTTCAGTCTCCCTCAAAAGCTGAAGCTTACCCTTCATTCATGCCAATTACATTTTTTTAAGATAATACCTGAAACATAATTTGTTATTTTTACAGGTGAAGTTCCGGTCTAAATATAATTTATTGTATCACATTTAATAGTCGAAGATGAAAACAGACATTAAACACATATCAATAGTCTTTTTAATAAGCATTATAACAATTTCATTATCTGGAATACCGGGAACATACAGTAACTATGCCGGACCCTCTGACAGTGTGAATGATTCTTCAATATGTCTCCAGGTCAGCAACGAATTTGTACGTGTTGATTTTATAAATCCTTCCGTATTCAGAATACGGATAAACAACAAAGAAGAGTTTCCTGACGGAGGGATGGTACGTTACGGAATAGTTGATACCAGGTGCCAGCATCATAAAATCAAAAGAAACAATAAAGGAAACAATATTGAGTTTTCGACCGACAACGCAAGGATAGTATTAAATAAGAAAGACGGGAAAATACAACTATTCGGAGCTGATGGCCGTCTGCTTATTCAAAATGATCAATCGCCAAAATCATGTTCAGAACAAGGGTTTGATCTTTCTTTCGGACTTACACCTGATGAAAGGCTTTACGGACTGGGTGATGAAACCAGGGACAGGATTCAGAAAAGGGGACATAAAAACCGTATGGTCGTGATGAATGTTGAGTCGTATGTCCCTATACCATTCATAATGAGTGACCATGGCTGGGGAGTGTTCCTTAACACCACCATGTACCACAGCTTTGATGCCGGCGCCACAGTAAACGACCGGCTGTCATTTAAAGCAGAACACGGTATCATCGACTATTTCATTATTGCCGGAAATTCCATGCCCGATATACTTGATAAATACACCAACATCACCGGTAAACCAATACTCCTTCCAAAATGGGGCTATGGTCTCACATTTATTTGCGACGAACGACAGCTAAGGGCCAGGGATATGTTATATGAAGCATATGAATTCAGACGCCAGGGAATACCATGCGATGTTATTGGGTTGGAACCCGACTGGATGGAAAAGCATTATGACTTTTCATTGGATAAACAATGGAGCAAAGAGCGTTTTGATATACCTTTCTGGCTTAAAGGGAAAGATTACGGAACATTTGATGCAGCATTGAAGAACATGAACTTCAAGCTCAGCTTATGGCTTTGCTGTGATTATGACTTAAGCGAATGGGAAGAGATGCAGTTAAATAACGGGAAAGCAGGAATAAATAATACTATTGAAAGCCGGTCGCTTGAAGAAGACCTGTTCCACGATCCGCATTTTGCACCGGTATATTTTGACAAGCTTCATAAACCAGGTGTACCATGGTTCGAACACCTGAAGAAATTTGTTGACGACGGCGCCTCTGCATTTAAACTTGACGGTTCAAATCAGATAAATTTTCATCCCGATCGTAAATGGAAAAACGGAATGGAAGACTACGAGATGCACAACCTTTACCCGGTAATTTATAACAAGCAGATGAGTCTGGGATTCAGGGAGTACACCGGAAGAAGATCAATGATATATTCATCGGGAGGTTATGCAGGAATACAACGTTACTCAGCAACATGGGCCGGTGACACCGGCGGTGACAAAGGTACACTGATATCTCTTCTGAATCATGGGCTTTCAGGACATTCCAATGTCTGTACAGATATGGAGACTTCCACCAAATCAGGTATTCATTATGGATTCTTTCAGACAATATCAGAGGTATTAGGCTGGCAGATGTACGTTGAACCATGGTTCCTGGGTGAGGAAAAGGCAGCTATGTTCAAGGATTATGCCAATCTGAGATATAAGCTCATTCCTTACATCTACACCATGGCCCACATTGCATCAGAAAAAGCCATGCCTGTAATGCGGGCGATGCCGTTAATGTACCCTTCCGATCCTAAATGTGATAAGTTTGAACACCAGTACATGTTTGGCGATGCATTTCTGGTATCAGCTTTCGACTCCACCGTCTATTTACCTGAAGGAGAATGGATTGACTATTGGACAGGTAAGAAAATGAAAGGTAATCAGGAAATATCTGCTGAATATCCTGAGAACAAGGGAGGTCCTCTCTTCGTCAAAGCCGGAGCTATTATTCCAACTCAGGCTGTAAAAGGAAGTATAGGAACACAGACACCTGAAAACATAATGTGGGAGATATTTCCAAAAGGTGAATCAGCATTCACCTTAATCGAAGATGACGGAGAAAGCTATAGGTACCTGGAAGGAAAGATTGCAAAGACATTACTTGAATGCCGGGAAAGTAGTAATGACATACGTATTATAATACATCCAAGAGTAGGTTTATATGATAAGATGCCACAGAAGAGGACACACAGCATCAACATTTTTTATGAAGGTAAACTGATACCCGAAAATAAAAATATCACTTACTCTTTTGATAAAGCCACCAATATCCTTACCATTAATGATATTCCTGAAACAAATGAAGAAATCAATATCGTGTTATCAAAACAATAAAAAAATGAAAGAAACAAGTCTGCCCCAAAAAAGTGTTAACATGCATCTGTCACTTCTGTTTTTTTGTATTGGAATTCTTATCAATTCTGTTCTTTATGCCGGCGACTCTCCGTCAGCAGGAACAAATCAGATTATGAAAAAGGCCGTTCCTGTCTGGGCTCAGGGACGTGAGAGAGAGATGAATATGACACTTGGCTTCAGAGGAGTATTCAAGGCAGATAAAAACAAAAAGTATACTTTAAAAATAACAGGATCCACACTGTACAGAGTGTACCTGAACGGAGAATATCTGGGCTATGGCCCGGCACGTGCAGCTCATGGATATTTCCGTGTGGATGAGTATGATCTTGCAAAACGGGTTAAAAAAGGTGAAAATATTGTTGCTGTTGAAGTTGCAGGATACAATACCGACACCTATTATACTCTGGATCAGCCCTCCTTCCTACAGGCTGAAGTACAATCGGACGGAAAGGTTTTACTGGCTACCGGTTATGATAACAACTTCGAAATATTCCAACTGAAAGAAAGAGTGCAAAAGGTTGAAAGGTACAGCTATCAACGGGCTTTCACTGAATATTACAGATTAAACAATGGTTATGATCAATGGAAAGCATCACCGGGGGTTCATGTCGAGACTCTAAAACAAGAGAATCTGCCACCTGTAAAACTCTTACCGAGAAACCTTCTCTTACCTGAATTTGATGTTGTGAAACCAGCTTCGGTCTATGCACATGGTACTGTACAATTCATCAAACCTGAAAAATACAAAAGAGACTGGTCACTTGCCGAAATCGGAAAAAAAATTAAAGGATTTCCTGAGGCTGAGCTTGAGGTCATGCCATCGCTGACTGTTCAGGAGATAAAAAGCACCATGTCTGATACTATTGCAAAACCATTCCCTGCCAGTGTTAATATCAATATGGCAAAAGATGAATTCTATACTTTCAACTTTGGGATTAATCTCACCGGTTTTCTTGGAACAAAGGTCAGTTGCACTGAGCCATCAAAGATTCTTTATTATTTTGACGAGATAATGGTTGATGGTGATGTAAATGCAAAAAAAAGGAGCTCTTCTGTAAACAATTATGTTGTATATGAATTGAAGCCGGGCATTTACAATCTTGAATCCTTTGAAGCTTATACCTGTAAATACCTAAAGATTGTTGTAATGGAAGGAAGTTGCAAAATCACTGATGTTTATATGAGGGAATATGCATACCCGGAAACAAAAACGACCTCATTTAATTCCAGCAACGAAAAGCTGAATTCCATATTTGATGCTGCTCGGCAAACCTTCAGACAAAACGCTGTAGATATACTGACAGACTGCCCCTCCAGGGAGAGAGCCGGCTGGCTTTGCGACAGCTACTTTTCTTCTATTATGGAAAGTGATTTCACAGGCCGTATGGATGTATCGCGTAACTTCTATGAGAGCTATGCACTGCCTGAGGTCTTTCCAAACCTTCCCGAAGGAATGATTCCGATGTGTTATCCGGCTGATTACAAAGGTGGTTTTATACCTAACTGGGCTATGTGGTTTATTATTCAGATTAACGATTATGCCAAACGCGGAGGGGATCCGGTACTGGTTGCCAGCCTGAAGCCGCGGATAGAAGGCTTACTGAAATATTTTTCCGGATTTGAGAATAAAGACGGATTACTTGAAGACCTGAAAGGCTGGATATTTGTGGAATGGTCAAAAGCCAACAGTTTTGTCAACGGAGTCAATTATCCTTCAAACATGCTTTATAGTGCAGCTCTTGCCAGTGCTGCAGAATTATATAAAAATGACGGCTGGAGAAAAAAATCAGATCAGGTGCGTCAGGCAATACTGGAACAATCTTTCAACGGATCTTTCTTCGTTGACAATGCTGTAAGAAACAGTGACGGTAAACTTGAGCCGACATCAAATACAACTGAAGTATGTCAGTATTATGCATTTTTCTGTAATATAGCCACTCCTGAATCACACGCTGATCTGTGGAAAAAGTTGACAACCGAATTCGGACCGAACCGTGATGATAAAACAACTTATCCTGATGTCTTCATAGCAAATGCATTTATAGGAAATTACCTGCGCATGGATATCCTATCCAGATATAAACTTAACAACCAGTTATTAAGCGAAATACAGGATTATTTCTATAAAATGGCAGAACTGACAGGAACTCTGTGGGAAAATATGGGATGGCAGGCCAGTTGCAATCATGGTTTTGCTTCATATTTAGGACATGTTCTTTATCGCGATATCCTGGGAATATATAAGATTGACTATATCAATAAAGAAGTAATAATAAGGTTTACCAATATTGATCTGGATGAATGCAATGGTTCAATGCCTGTAAAGGATAGCTCTGTTGAGCTGAAATGGAAAAGGACCGGTAATCAGATCAGGTATTCCGTAAAGGCACCTGATGGTTATAAAGTCAGAATTGAAAATCTCAGCTCTTCAGAGTTAGTGAAATTATAAATATTGAATAAAATCAGTACTTTAATTAAATATAAACACATAATAATCAATACAAAATACACAGATATGAAACGCAGGGAAATCATCAAACAGTTATCAGCAATACCGCTGGCAGGAGGATTCATATCGATGGATCCGTTTTTAACAAGTCCTTTTCATTCAGGAGAAAGTGATCCTACGTCCTATTCAAACTCTATTACTGATGGTACTCTTGTTGCCGGACCAGATATTTACCGTAGCATAGGAGTTGAACCGGTTATCAACTGCCGCGGCACCATAACCGTTATCGGGGGATCGCTGGAATTACCTGAAGTGCGGAAGGCTATGGACTTTGCCGCACAGAATTTCGTTCAGATAGATGAACTGGCAATGGCTGTCGGACAACGTCTGGCAAAAATCACCGGAGCCGAATGGGGAATGGTGTCAGCAGGCTGTTCTGCAGGTCTCAAACATGTAACTGTTGCCTGTGTTACTGACGGAGATCCCGAGAAACTCATCCGTGTTCCCAATCTGGAAGGTTTCGAAAAAACCGAAGTCATAATACCACGATACTCACGTAACCAGTATGACCATGCAATACGTAATGTTGGTGTAAAGATCGTAATGGTCGACACTGCCGAAGAGCTACAGAATGCCATCAACCCCCGCACTGCAATGATCTATCTTCTTTCGGCAAGCCAGGATTATGAGACAGGCCCCCTGTCAATAGAAAATATTTACAAAATTGCCGGTCCCAGGAACATCCCGATACTTGTTGATGCCGCAGCTGAGATCTTCACAATACCCAATGTCCATCTGCAACGCGGAGCAACCATTGTTGCATATAGCGGTGGCAAAGCGATACGCGGACCGCAATGTGCAGGATTGTTGCTTGGACGCAAGGATATCCTCCTGGCAGCATGGCAGGCCAGCGCTCCTCACCATGGAACAGGCCGCGATAATAAACTTGGAAAAGAAGAACATATCGGTATGCTGGCAGCAATTGAAACCTGGACCAAACGTGATCATGCTGCGGAAGAAAAAATGTGGATCTCATGGCTCAATAATATTTCAAAGAGAGTCTCTGATATAAAAAGTGTAAAGACTACCATCCAGGAACCTAAAGGACTGGATAATCGCAGCGCCCTGATGTCTATAACATGGGATCCTGAACAACTGAATATAACTTCTGAAGAAGTTGCTGAAGATTTTGCAAAGAACAAACCACGGATAGCCCTTGGTTGCCGAAGCGACAAAAAAACAGGTACAACATCCCTTTCAATAAGCGCCTGGATGATGCAACCAGGTGATGATAAAATAGTTGCTGAACGTATCTATGAGATACTTACACGCAAACATCCGAAGAAATCTTCTGCCATGGAAGCACCGGCAGCCAATATTGTTGGTCACTGGGATGTCAGTGTAGGTTACTATACGGGTAAAGGCGACCATAAACTATTCATCGAAAAACAGGATGGCAACTGGATACAGGGAATGTACAAGAGCAGTTTCTCGATGCAGGAGATAGCAGGTACAATAGAGGGAAATCAGATAAAGCTCCTAAGCAATTACAATGCCCCCGGAGATTCAATACCCTTCACCTTTGCAGGAACACTTGCAGGAGAAGAAATTTCAGGAACACTGTATATGGGAGAATATCATTCGGCAAAATTTACAGCTAAACGTTCTGAATATAAGAGGAAACCCGATCAGGTCAGTGTTCCTAATTATGGCCGGAGAAACGGAAATGCATGGTAAAATAGCAAAACTGATTTGTCCTTCATAAGATTTGAAGTAAGTCCAGAGGATGGTTTAACAATTGTTTTGCACCATTTGCAATCAATTCTTCTTTGGTCCTGAATCCCCATAAGGCACCTGCCGGGTATGTTCCGGCATTTACGGAAGTTTTCATATCGGTACCGGTATCACCAATATAAACCACATCCGCCGGCTGAAGTCCAAAAGTCTCACATATCTTAAGGGCACCGGCGGGATTTGGTTTTTTATATTCTTCGTTGAGTAGTCCTGATACTACTTCAAAATTGCAGTTCGGGAGCAAGGTCTGTACTATCTTTTTTGTCAGCTCATCAGCTTTATTTGAGAATACTGCCAGTTTAATCCCGCGGGAAGCTAATTCGTCAAGCAGATCAGTTATCCCATCGTAAGGTTGTGTCTTATTGATGCAGTTTTCGCGATATCCGGAAACCATTGAATCATAACAGATATTAACAGTTTCCTCGGTTCTGGAGTCTTCAGGTAAAGTTTTATACACCAGGTTCCTTAGTCCGTTGCCGACAAAATACTTATAGGACGAAAGATCGTGAACAGGAAAATTATTACTTTTAAGTACTGCGTTCATTGAATCAGCCAAATCTTCAAGTGAATTGACCAATGTCCCGTCAAGATCAAAAATAGCTCCTTTAAACTTCATGATATTTTATTTTTATATGTCAATGATAACCATTTGAACCCGGCCAATATAGTTTTTTTTTACATAATTCCAGCCAAACTGTCTGATGATATGCCTTAACCGGGACTTTTGATTTATCTTCTGAAGGCTGAAATATATATGATCATTTATTTTCAGACAAAGAATGTTTCTTTTAAATTTGAAAAGCTTAATAAAATCAAAGAATTAAGGAATAAAAAAATTAAAAGATGAAAACCGCATTATTGAACGCAATCACAAACACGTATAAATATAGTTTTCAATCATGTGCGGTTCTCCCGCCAAAGCGGGACAGGCTATCATACCATTAAAATCAAAA
>Ga0116170_10003547_pt1 | contig 14542 bp, 14 predicted proteins | sample AD_JPNHW1_MetaG_FD_89797 | JGI IMG/M metagenome (GOLD analysis project Ga0116170, IMG submission 89797) | Active sludge microbial communities of municipal wastewater-treating anaerobic digesters from Japan - AD_JPNHW1_MetaG | ecosystem: Engineered > Bioreactor > Anaerobic > Digestate | place...
CGATTAAAATAAAAGAACAGGGGCTGGAACTCGACCCTTCCGCCCGCACGGTAAAGATAGGCGGCAAGGAGGCGGCGCTCACCCGCAAGGAATTCGACCTGATCACCCTGCTCCTGGAGAAAAAAGGCCGGGTGCTGGGCGTCCCTTACCTGCTGGAGACCATCTGGGGCTACGATATGGCGACCTACGACAACCCGCACACGGTGGAGACGCATATTTCTTCTTTGCGTAAAAAACTGGGAGGCAAGCTTGCGGCGCGGCTGGTAAGCGTTACCGGCCACGGCTACAAGTTTGAATAATATGGAAAAACTGACCGAAGCCGCCGGGAAAGCAACGGCGGAGGCCGCCGGGAGCGGCTATTTTGTGCCGGCCGAACAGGCTATGGAATCCGTAGGACGGCTGGCCGGCGGGCTGGCGCACGACTTCAATAATATCCTGGGCGCTATAGAAGGTTATGCCACGCTGGCGCAGAAGGCGCTGCCGCCCGGCGACCAGGGCCGGGAGGACATGGCCGAGATACGCAAAGCGGTGGAGGCGGCGGCGGTGCTTACCCGGCAGCTGCTCGCCTTCAGCCGCAAGCAGGTAATTTCAAAGGCGCCCTGCCGCACCGGGGAATTCCTGGCTAAAATGCTGGGAACCGCGCGCGGCCTGGCCGGCGGAAAAATAACGGTGGCGGCGGATTTTGCCCCGGACCTGCCGGACATAATGGCCGACCCCGTCCACCTGGAGACGGCGCTGCTGAACCTGTTGCTCAACGCGCGCGACGCCATGGCGGAGGGCGGAACGCTGACGCTGGGCGCCGCCGCGGTGAGCCTGGACCGCGCGGGCGTGAATTCTCCCGATCAGGCCGCGGCCGGGAGCCTGTTCTTAAGGGTGTCGGTGGCGGACACCGGCTGCGGCATGGCGCCGGAGGTGCTGGAGCATATTTTCGAGCCGTACTTCACTACCAGGGATAAGGGCCGCGGCCGCGGGCTGGGTCTTTCGGTGGCCTACGGCAATATAAGGCAGCATAACGGCTGGGTGGAGGCGCGCAGCCAGCCGGGGCGCGGCAGCGAATTCACGGTGTTCCTGCCGGCGGCGGGACCGCGCAGCGCACAGCCGGAGGCCCTGCCGGACAGCCTCCTGGCCCGGCTTCAAAAATTGAACAAGACTTGAACCGCCCCGGAACTTTCCCGTAACCCCCCCTGCTACACTATAAGCGGGGCAGGGGTATGAAAAACACAAGTGTCAAAAGTATAGCCGCGCTGGCGCTAGCCTGCGTTTTCGCTTTTCCCAGGGCCGTTACCGCGGCCGGGGAGTATAAAGCGCTCTCCGCGCGCATAGTCAAATGCGCGCTGGCCAATTCCGTGGCAAAAATAGCCGTGCTGGGGTTTTCGGCCAAAGGGGGGGCGGGGCAGGGCGAAACCGAATATGTGGCGGAGCGCGTGGGGCTGGCCCTGGCGGGGAATATCAGTCCCGCGCTGATAGAGAGGGACCTGCTGGATAAAGTATTTAAAGAGGCCCGGCTGGCTTCTGCGGCGGGAGCCGCGGACGGTTCCGGCCTGCTCCGGGAGATCTTCTCTATAGACGCGGTGGTAACGGGCACCGTTTTCGCCGACGGCGAATTCCTTAAGGTACTTACAAAATTAATAGATATAAAGACCGGCCGGATACTGCTGGCGGTCGAAACCGATACCCGGCGGCGGGAAAAGGACCTGCTCAACGAGCTGGCCGGCACGCTGGAGCCGCCGGAGGTGGAGATGCCGGAGCTGCCCGACGGCTGGGGCCGTTCCCGGCCCCGGTCCGGCGGGGGCCTGCGCGACGCCGTGGCTGAACCGGCCGCGCGCTCCTGCGCGGACAGGCGGCTGGGCCTGAACCGGCTGAACGCCGAACTTGTGGAGATAAAGGCCTGGTACTGGGCCGAAAAAATGCGCGAGCCGGGATTCAGTTCCGCGAAACTTACAAGGAATCCCGGCAGCGAAATAGGCGATGCCGGGGTAAAAGCCCGGTTCTACAGCTTGCTGGCCGCTTATTCCAGGGCCGCCGCCGTACCGCCGGAACCGGAAAATTTAACCCGCTTGCTGGACCTGATGAAGCAGGAAAAACAGGTGTCTGACGACTGCGGGCTCTTTTAGGGGGGGATTATGAACAAGACATTGCTGGTGGCTGACGACGACAGGACTTTTCACCGGATAGTAAGCCGGGTTTTCGAGGGCAAAGGCTGGCAGGTGGATACGGCCGAAGACGGCATGGCCGCCATGGAGCGCATCGCCGTGCGCCAGCCCGACATAATACTGCTGGACCTCAATATGCCGCGCCTGGGCGGCAGGGAACTGTTGTCGCGGCTCCGCCATAACCCGCGGCTGGCGATGATCCCTATAATAGTGCTGAGCGGGGACAGCGGCCCGGCCGAGCAGGCTTCGCAATTCGGGCTGGGGGCGGACGATTTTATCGCCAAGCCTTTCACCGCCCAGGACCTCCTGTCCAGGGTGGAAGGCGCCGCCCGGCGGGCCAGGCGCATGCTCAGCGCCAACCCGCTGACCCTGCTGCCGGGCGGGCCGGCCATAGAGGAGGAGGCCGGGCGGCGCATAGCGGCGGGCAGCCCGCTGGCTTTCTTCTACATCGATATAGATAATTTCAAGGCTTATAACGACAATTATGGCTACCTTAACGGTGACAATGCGATAAAGCGGACGGCGGCGCTGCTGGAGAGTATCCAGGCGGACTTTGAGGAGGAGGATATTTTCCTGGGGCATGTGGGCGGCGACGATTTTGTGCTGATGTCCGCCCCGGAACGCGCGGAGGAAATAGCCGGGGCCATAGCCGCGAAATTCGACCTGCTGGCGCCGGGGCTGTATAGCAGGGAGGACAGGGACCGGGGGTATACCGTGGCCAGGGACAGGGCCGGCGGGGTGCGGGAATTCCCGGTCATGAGCCTGAGCCTGGCCGTGGTCACCAACGAGCAGCGCAGGCTGGGGCATTACGCCCAGATAGTGGACATAGCGGGAGAGCTGAAAAAACATCTTAAGGGGCTGGCCGGCCGCAGCGGCAGCGTGTATCAGAAGGACCGGCGGGCGGATTAAGCGGCAGTTCAAAAACGCGGCGGGAGGAATTATGGCTAAAATACTGGTAGTGGACGATGATAGTACGGTGCGCGGCGCCCTAAGTTCTTTCCTGGCCCGCGCCGGGCACCAGGTGCTGACGGCCGCCGACGGGGCGGAGGGCCTGCGGGTTTTTAAAGAGAGCCGGCCGGACCTTGTGGTGCTCGACCGGGAACTGCCCGTGCTGCCGGGCTCGCTGCTGTTCGGCAGCATGCGGAGAATTTCCTGGCGGACCCCGGTAATTATTCTCAGCGGCTATGACGATCCCGAGGACGCCGGGACCTACCTCCGCCTGGGGGCGGCGGCCTTCCTTTCCAAGGCGGGCGGGTTATCCAAAGTCCTGGACGAAGCAGGCCGGATACTCGGCGCCGGGGCCGGCGGAGACGCCGGCGGGGCGCAACGGGGCGGCGCGGTGCTGGTGGCCGATGACGACGCCGGGTTCAGGACGGTGCTGCGGCGCTATTTTACCGGCCTCGGCTGCCGGGTATTGGAGGCCGCGGACGGGGCCGAGGCCCTGGCCCTGGGCCGCGCCAGCCGCCCGGACATAGTGCTGCTGGATATCTTCATGCCGCGCATGGACGGCCTCGACGTGCTCAAAGAACTGGCGCCGGAAATGCCCGGTACGGGGTTCATCATGATCACCGGCACCGCCGACGCGGAGCTGGCGAGAACCTGCCTGCAGCTGGGCGCTTGCTATTACGCTGCGAAGCCTGTAAACCTGGATACGCTGGGCGAGGCCGTAAAAGCCCGGCTGCGCCCGGCTTAACACTCAGACCGGCCCCGCCCCGGGCAGCCGCGCCTTTCCAGGCGGGGGCGGGATACTTTTGTCCAGGCTTTCGGATTTGAACAAAATTTGAACTTGTCCGGAGAATTTTCGTAACTCCACGGCCTAAACTATAGGCAGGGGAAGTTATGGAAAACTCAGGTTTAAATAAAATAGTCGCGCTGGCCCTGGCCTGCGCCTTCGCTTGCGCCCCGGCCGCCGCCTCCTCCGGGGAGTATAAAGCGCTGTCCGCGCGCATAGTAAAATGCGCCGCCGCCAACGCCGTGGTAAAGATAGCGGTGCTGGAGTTCTCGGCTAAAGACGGTGTAGGACGCAGTGAAACCGAATACGTGGCCGGGCGCATCGGGTTGGCGCTGGCCGGCAATACAAGCCTCGCGCTGATCGAAAGGGAACAGCTGGACAAGGTTTTGCAGGAGGCGCGTTTATCCTCCGCCGCGGGCGCCGCGGACGGCGCCGGCCTGCCCAGGGACATCTTCTCTGTAGACGCGGTGGTCACGGGCACCGTTTACGACGGCGGCGAATTCCTTAAGGTGCTTACGAAACTGATAGACCTGAAGACCGGCCGGGTACTGCTGGCGGTGGAAACCGCTGCCAGGAGGCGGGAGAAGGACCTGCTCAAAAGCATGTTCGGCCCCTTGGAACCGCCGGCGGCGCTGCCGGCCGGGCCGGAGGAGGCGGGCCCCGCACAACCCGCTTTCGCCGGCGGCCTGCGCGACGCCGTGGCTGAAACGGAGCCGGGCGGCTGCGCGGACCGGCGGCTGCGCCTGGCCCGGCTTAACTTCGAACTGGTGGAAATGAAGGCCTGGTACTGGGCGACAAAAATGCGCGAGCCGGAGCTTAAGGCTGGGAAGTTTAAAATAAATCCCGGCAGCGAAATAGCCGACGCCGCGGTAAGGGCCCGGTTCGTCAGCCTGCTGGCCGGCTATGCCGGCAGCGCCGCCGCCCAGCCGCCGGAGCCGGAGAAACTGGCCGGCGTGCTGGAACTGCTGAAACTTGAAAAACGCGTGGGGCTGGAATGCGGACTGATCTAGCAGGGCGCAGCTCTTCGTTACTTTTAAATCGTTACGGGCCCTGCGCCTGAAAGGCAGGTGCCCGCCGGCCGCGCCGGGGACAAGCCTGTTCCCCGGCTATTTTTTGCCGGGGTAAAGTTTTTCCGAGCAGGCGGGGCAGATGCCGTGGCTGAAATCCACCTCGGCGTGTTCCCTTATATATTTATCCACGCTTTCCCATTGCCCGCTGCCGTTCTTTATTTTTTTGCAGCTGGAGCAGATGGGCAGCAGGCCGCGCAAATTGTTCAATTCCCGCTCGCGCGCAAGTTTCAGGTCTTCCTGCGCGGTTTTTTTCTCGGTAATGTCGATGCAGCTGCCGATATAGCCGGCGAAATTCCCGGCAGGGTCGTTGAAGGGAACGCCCCGGTCAAAGAGCCAGCGGTAAGCGCCGTCATGTCTTTTCAGCCGGTACTCCATTTCAAAAACGGTGCGGGCCTTGAAATTTGACAGGTAAAATTCCACGCAGCGGCTGAGATCTTCAGGGTGCACGCCTTCGGCCCAGCCGTCGCCTTTTTCCTGCTCCATGGTCCGCCCGGTGAACTGCAGCCAGCGCTCGTTAAAATAGTCGCATTTCGCGTCTTTGCCGGCCCGCCAGATAAGTATGGGCGCCTGCTCTACCAGCGCCATATAATCTTCACAGGTCAGTTTCCCGGTTTCCATAATTACGATTCTCCCATATTCATATACAATTAAGCAATATAACCCGGCGCGGCACAAAACCACGCGGAAATACCTTTCTGCCGGGGTGCGGGTTGAAAAACTTTATCTAATGTGTTTAAATTAAGTGGCAGCCGCCGACAATATTAATTCAAGGGGAAAAAATATGGAAAAACCAGCGATAAAGACCAAATGCCCTAACTTCTCTTCCGGACCTTGCGCCAAGCGCCCCGGCTGGACGGTGGACGCCTTAAAGAACGCCCTGGTGGGCCGCAGCCACCGCTCCAAAGAAGGCAAAGCCCGCCTGCAGGAAGTTTCCGACCGCATGAAGAAAGTGCTGAACCTGCCGGCGGATTACCGCATAGGCGTGGTGGCGGGTTCCGACACCGGCGCGGTGGAACTGGCCATGTGGACCATGCTCGGCTCCAGGCCCGTGGACATCTTCGGCTGGGAATCCTTCGGCAAAGGCTGGATGACGGACGCCAAGAAATATCTCAAGCTCCCCCAGGTCAACGAGTACAAGGCCGACTACGGCCAGCTGCCCGACCTGAAGAAGGCCAACCCGGCCAACGACATCATCTTCACCTGGAACGGCACCACCTCCGGAGTGAAAGTGCCGAACCTCGACTGGCTGCCGAAGAACCACGAGGGCATAGTGATCTGCGACGCCACTTCCGGCGTGTTCGCGATGGAGATAGACTTCACCAAGCTCGACGTGGTCACCTTCTCCTGGCAGAAAGTGCTGGGCGGGGAAGCCGCCCACGGCGTGATCATCCTGTCGCCCAAGGCCGTGAAGCGCATGGAAGAGCAGAACCCGAAGATCACCTGGCCCGTGCCCAAGATCTTCCGCCTTGTCGACGAGAAAAAGCTGCTGCCCGGCGAACTCGAATACAGCACCGTCAATACGCCGTCCATGCTGTGCGTGGAAGACGCCATCGACGCCCTGAAGTGGGCCGAGAGCATCGGCGGCAACCCGGCGCTGATAAAGCGCTCCAACGCCAACCTGGCCGCTTTTGAGAAATGGGTGGCGAAGTCCAACTGGATAGACTTCCTGGCCGCGGCCAAGGAGATCCGCTCCAATACCTCGGTCTGTTTCAAGATCAAGGCCGACTGGTTCCAGAAGCTGTCCGACGAGGACAAGACCAAGGCCGCCAAGAAGATCACCTCGCTGCTGGATAAAGAGGGCGTGGCGCGCGATATCAATTCGTACGGCAAAGCCCCCGCCGGCATCCGCGTGTGGTGCGGCGCCACCGTGGAGACTTCCGATATCGAAGCCCTTACGCCGTGGCTCGATTGGGCCTATGAAGCCGTAGCCAAAGAATACACCAAGGAGGCCGTAAAATGAAGAAAGTTCTCATCGCAGACAAAGCCGACGCCCTGTGCGAGAAAGTGCTTAAAGAAAGGGGCCTTGAGCCCGTTGTGAAGACCGGCATGAAGCCGGAAGAGCTGAAAGCCTGCGTGGCCCAGTTCGACGCGATCATAGTGCGCTCGGCCACCACGCTTACCCGCGAGATCATCGAGGCCGCCACTAACCTGAAGGCCGTGGCCCGCGCCGGCTCCGGCGTGGACAACATCGACGTGCTGGCCTGCATAGACAAGAAGGTGCTGGTGATGAACACCCCCTTCGGCAATACGGTCTCCACCGGCGAGCACGCCGTAGCCATGATGATGGCGCTGGCGCGCCATATCCCCCAGGCCAACGCGTCCACCCACGCGGGCAAATGGGAGAAGAAAAAGTTCGAGGGCGTGGAGATAACCGGCAAGACGCTGGGCGTCATCGGCTGCGGCAATATCGGCGCCGTGGTGGCCGACCGCGCGATGGGCCTCAAGATGCACGTCCTCGTTTTTGATCCGGTGATGACCGCCGAGCGCGCCCGCGAGCTGGGCGTGAAGATGGTGCCGCTGGACGAGCTGTACGCGAAGTCCGACTTCATCACTTACCACGTGACCATCAACCCGGCCACCAAAGGCATGCTCAACAAGGACGCCATCGCCAAGATGAAAAAAGGCGTGCGCCTGATCAACTGCGCGCGCGGCGGCATCATGGTGGAGGCGGATATCAAGGCGGCGCTGCAGAGCGGCCAGATCGCGGGCCTGGCCTGCGACGTGTACGCCAAGGAGCCGGCCACCGAGCACCCGTTCTTCGGGATGGAGCAGGTTATCTGCACGCCGCATATAGCCGCTTCCACCAAGGACGCGCAGGTGACCGTGGCCCGGCAGGCCGCCGAGCAGATAGCCGACTACCTGCTCACCGGCAAGCGCACCCACGCGGTCAACGGAGACAAGATCTGAAACCGGTTCTCAACGCGGCGGCGCGGAGGGCGCAGGGAGGGCCCCCTGAGGGGGGACTTCTCTGCGCCTTTTCGTTCCGTCGCGGTGATGCTGTGATCTGTAATCAATAAAAGAGGCGTCTATGTCAAAACTTCCTTTGTTCTCACCTATTTTCGGCATCAGGCCGGCCCCCGGCAAGGCCCAGGAAATAATCGCCCCGCCCTACGACGTAATGGACTCGGACGAAGCCCGCGAGATGGCCAAGGGCAAGCCGAACAGCTTCCTGCACGTCTCCAAGGCGGAGATCGACCTGCCCCCCGGTACCGACGTGCACGACGAGGCGGTCTATAAAAAAGCCGCGGAGAATTTCCGGGCCATGCTGGATAAAGGGCTGCTGGTCCGCGAGGCCAAGCCCTGCTTCTACGCCTACAGGCTGCAGATGGGGCAGCACATCCAGACCGGCCTCATGGTGGGCGCCTGCGTGGACGACTACGACGCCAACCGCATACGCAAGCACGAGTTCACCCGCCCGGTAAAAGAGGACGACCGCGTGAACCAGATAAAGTACGTCAGGGCCCAGACCGGTCCCGGCATTATCGCCTACAAGCAGATCCCCGAAGTGGACGCCGTGATAAAGAAGACCGTTAAGAACGCCCCCGCTTTTTCCGCCACCGGGCAGGGCGGCGTGGTGCATACCCTGTGGGTGATCTCCGACGACGCCGATATAAAGACCATTTCCTCGGCTTCCGAGAAACAGAAAACGGTCTACATCGCCGACGGCCATCACCGCAGCGCCGCCGCCAGCCGCGTTAAAAAAATGATGGTCGCGGAGCGGGGCAGCGCGCACAAAGGCGACGAGCCTTACAACGTCTACCTGGCCGCCGCTTTCCCGGTGGACGAGATGAAGATCTGGGACTATAACCGGGTGGTGAAAGACCTCAACGGCCTTACCCCGGAAGCTTTCCTGGCGAAAGTCCGGGAGAGTTTTTCCGTGACGGAAGTTAAAGGCCAGGCCAAGCCCGCCGCCCGCCGCGAGTTCGGCCTGTACCTGGGCGGCAAGTGGTACCTGCTGAAGCCGGTAGTGCCGACGCCCTCCAAAGAGGACGACCCGGTGAAAGCTTTGGACGTCAGCGTGCTGTCGGACCTGGTGCTGGACCGGATACTGGGCATCAAGGACCTGCGCAAATCCGACCGCGTGGATTTCGTGGGCGGCATACGCGGCCTCGGCGAGCTGGAGCGGCGCGTGAATTCCGGCGAGATGGCCGCCGCCTTCGCCTTGTTCGCCACCTCTCTCGACGAACTGATCTCGGTGGCCGACGACAACCAGGTGATGCCTCCGAAGTCTACCTGGTTCGAACCCAAGCTGGCCGACGGCGTGGTTTCAAATCCGTTGCTATAACAGAGGAGACAAATGGCAGAAAATAAACTGGGCGTCATTGAAGGATTTTACGGCGAGCCGTGGAGCTGGGGGCAGCGGGCGGACTATGCCGGCTTCCTGAAGAAACAGGGGTTTTCTTTCTACATCTACGCGCCCAAGGGGGACGCCTTCCTGCGGAAAAAGTGGCGTGAGCCGCTGCCCAAGGCCCTCGAGGAAAAGCTTGCCAAACTGTCGGGCCAGTGCCGCGCCACAGGCGTCGAGTTCGGGGTCGGCTTCAGCCCCTACGAGATCTATCTTTCGGAGTTCAACCTGGAGGTAAAAAAACATCTCCAGAACCGTATCGACGCCTTCAACCGCATAGGCGTGGACAAGTTCGGCATACTGATGGACGACATGAAGGGGGACCTGCCCGACCTGGCCGGACGCCAGGCGGAGATAGTCAACTGGATAGTCGCGCGCTCCAACGCGAAGCAGTTCATCTTCTGCCCCACGTATTATTCGTCGGATCCCGTGCTGGAAAAGCTGTTCGGTAAAAAGCCGGAGGGTTATTTCGAAAAGCTGGGCGCGGAACTGGATAAAAAGGTCAGCTTCTTCTGGACCGGGGAGCAGGTCTGTTCGAAGTCCTACAGCGAGGAGCACCTGCGCTCGACGGCCGCCGCGCTGGGCCGTAAGCCGGTGCTCTGGGACAATTATCCCGTCAACGACGGGCCGCGCATGTGCAAATTCCTGCACCTGCGCCCGGTGACGGGCCGCCCCGTGGAAATGGGCAACTGGCTGGCGGGCCACGCCATCAACCCGATGAACCAGGCCGCGCTTTCGAAAATAGTGCTGCTTACGTTCAAGAGCGGCTTCGCCCAGGGCTCGGCCTACAAGCCTGAAAAAGCTTTCAGGAAAGCCGCGGCCATGGTGACCTGCCAGGAAATGGCGGTGCAGCTGGAGCGGGACCTGCCCGCCTTCATGGACAAGGGGCTGGACGTCCTTACGGACGAGGAAAAAGAATCTTTAAAGGCCGACTACGGCGCGTTCCTGGAAGCCCGGGAAAATGAGACCGCGGAGGTGGCGCGCGAAGTGGTGGACTGGCTGTCCGGGCGCTATACCGTTACGAAGGACCTCTTCCTTACCCAGTAGGGAGGGGGAAGAAAGAGGCCCGGGACCCGTCAGCGCGGGTTCCGGGCCTTTTTTGCTTTCAGGAGTCCGGCCAGTTCCGGGTGGGCGTTCTGCCGCGCGGCGGCCTCGGCGTCGACGCCCTTTTTGTTGACCGCCAGCAGGTTCGCGCCGTTGTCCAGCAGCAATTCCACCGTGCCGGTATGCCCGCGGCTGGCCGCAAGGATCAGCGGCGTATTCTTGTCCACGTCGGTGGTAAAGACGGACGCGCCGCCGGCCAGCAGGGCGGCGACCACGGCTTCCCTGCCGTTTATGGACGCCCACATAAGCGGTGTCCAGCTCAGGTAATCTTTCATCTCCGGCCCGGCGCCGTGGTCCAGCAGCAGTTTTACGGCTTCGGGGGTGCCCCACCTGGCCGCGAAGTGCAGGGCGGTTTCGCGCTTTACGTCCCTGAGGTCTACGGAGGCCTGGTTTCCCAGCAGGACCTGTATGGCTTTCAGGGAGCCCCTTCTGCCGGCCAGCATCAGGGGGGTGCGGCCCAGGTTGTTGGGCGTGTCCACACGGAAGCCTTCGGCCAGCAGCTTTTTAATGCCGGCTGCGGAATCGTTATTCACGGCCCGCGTCATCCGCTCCTGCGGGTCGCTGGGGATAAAGCTTTCGCAGCTCCAGAAGCAGAGCGTCAACAGGCACAGCGCCGCTGTCTTATAAAATGAATGAAAGGGCTTTCGGCCCATGCAGTCCACCGCCTTAAAATTTGATCCAGCCCCTTTATATATAGAGAATAATATATATAAAGTAATCCTTCAATCTATATGCCCCGGCGGGCATAATAAAAAAACCCCGGCGACGCCGGGGTTTTTTGCGGCCGGGCGGTTCCGTTCAATAATTGTAGACCGGGTTGCCGGCGCGGTGCGCGACGGCCCAATACGCGCGGTCGGAACCGGAGATGCGGAGGCGGAAGACCCAGTTAGCCTTTACGGTTTCTCCGCGCGGCGCCTGTGCGGCGTCGGAGCTGCGCACCAGGGCCAGGGTGGCGCCGGGGGTATTCATGAGCTGCAGCAGCTTGCGGCTGGCCGTCTTAACTTCGCTTTTCGACGGTTTTTCCGCGGAAACGCCCATGCCGGCCAGGACCGCTGCCAGCGGGCTGGCGGGGTCGGTGTAGTCTTCAAGAAAGCTTTTCAGCGAAAGGCGCAGCGCCTGTTCGAAGCAGATGGCGTTGGGGTAGCCGAGCGTCTGCGCCGCGACTTCCTCTTCGGGGATATTCAGTGCTATGCCCGTGATGGCGAATTCTTTGATCAGTACTTCTTCGGCGCCGGAGTAGTTCTTGCCGTCGCGCGGCAGGGCGCCGGCGGGGGAGGCGGGGGGCGGCGCGAAGGCGGCCAGGGCTTCCTTCGTAACTGCGCCGGCCCAGTCCGCGGCCGGCTGCGCGGCGGTGCTGCCCGCCGTGAAAAATATTACTGCCAGGAAAATTGACGCTTTCATTGTTCTGAACCCTCCCCGGTACTTTCTCTGCGTGAAAATAGTATACGAAAGTCGCCGGCGGCCGCGCCTTGACGGCGGTCAGGCCGGGCCGGAAATTTTATTTTTAGCGCTCAAGGGCGGGTATTGACAATTAAAAGACCAAGGTATATAATATTCTTAGCAGTCAGATGTTTTGAGTGCTAATTTAAAATGCGCGTCGGGCGGAAATCTTTATGAGGGTTCTTAAACCGGAAGTAGCCCAGGACAGAAAAGAGAAGATCCTTAACTGGGTGGTCTACAACTATGTCAGCACGGGCCGCCCGGTCAGCTCCGAACTGATCGCTGAAGAGGGGCGGTTCAACGTTTCCAGCGCCACCATCCGCAACATCCTCAAGGAGCTCGAGGATACCGGGTATTTGTTCCAGGCGCACACCTCGGGCGGCCGCATCCCTTCCGACAAAGGCTACCGCTCCTACGTGGACAATGTTTTGAAGCTGCAGCGCCTGGCCGCCTCGGAAAAAGAGCGCCTGGAGCAGGAATACGACCGGCGCGCCGAGCAGCTCGACGGCTTCCTGAAGCACACTTCCCGCATGCTGGCGGATATGTCCAAGTGGGCCGGTTTCGTGATGAGCTCGGACATGGACCTCGACAGCGTGAAGCGCCTGGACCTGCTGAGCATGGGGCCCAAGAGCGTGCTGTCGGTGCTGTTCGCCCATTCAGGCGTCATAAAGCACGCCACTTTCTCGCTGACCAGCCCCGCGGACAAGAATTCCGTCAGGGGCCTGTCCACGCGCCTCAACCGGCGCATCAAGGACCTGCCCATCGCGGACCTGCCGCAGGTGGTCCGGGACGAATTCCTGGCGCACGAGCGCAATAAAGGCCTTGAAGAACTGCTGCGGAAAATTGTGGAATACTTCCGGGGGCTGGCCAAGAGCGACGACGCGCTTTACCTGGAGGGGTTGAGCCGCATTTATTCCAACCTGGAAGAAGGCAATATCGAGGATTTCCGCAGCATCGCCCGCCTGCTGGAGGAGAAAGAGCGCTTTTCCGGCCTGCTCCGGGAGCGCCTGCGCGATTGCGCCATAAAGACGAAAGCGCTGGCGGCCCCGGCGCCGTTCCAGGGGGTGGAGCGCCGCAGCGGGATCCTGAACCCGCGGGACGCCGCCGTCAAGCCCCTGAAGCGCCGCCTGGTGGATGTGACCATAGGTTCGGAGAACAGTATCAAGGAATTTAAAAATTTCAGCCTGGTTTCCAGCTCCTACTGCCTGAACGATAAAGCCGTGGGGCTGGTGGGGATACTGGGTTACAAGCGCATGGAATACCCGCGCATGATCTCGCTGGTGGACACGGTCAGCTCGATGATGGAAGACATGCTGGGCGAGTGGGAAAAAGTGGATTTTGAAGAATAAAAGCCGCGTAAAAAAAGACATCTACATCTTATGAAGAACCATAAAGGCGAAGAAAAAAAAGCTCACGCCGCGCATGCGCCGGAAAAGGCGGAATGCGCCGCCGGGCCCGAGGCGAAAGCTGAGGAAAGCGAACTGGAGAAGCAGACCAGGCTGGCCGCGGACTATTACAACCAGCTGCTGCGCCTGCAGGCCGATTTCGAGAATTACCGCAAGCGCCTGGACAAGGAGAAGCCGGAGCTCATCCGCTGGGGCAAGGCGGAGCTCCTGCTCAAGCTCCTGCCGCTTTATGACCTGCTGATAGCCGCCCACGCCCATATCAATACCGCTAAAGAGAACGGCGGCGGCGACCAGACGCTGAAGGGCCTGGAAATGATCTTCAAGGAGTTCTCCAAGGTTTTTGACTCCGAGGGCCTGCGCCCCATGGAGCCGGTGGGCAAGCCCTATGACCCCATGGCGTCCGAGATCCTGGGCGTGGTGGAAGGCACCGAAGAGAACGACGGGCTGGTGGTGGAGGAGCTGCAGAAAGGTTTTTATTTCTGCGATAAGATCCTCAGGCCGGCCAGGGTGAAGATAGCTAAAAAAAAGGCCGCTTCCGTTAGCGCGGCGGCCGCGGAACAGCCTCCCGCGCAGGCGGGCGAGGCAGTTGAAGAGGGACAGTGAACAGGAGAGTTTAAAAATATCGCAGACAGTGGAGGAAAATTAATATGGCAAAAATAATAGGCATCGACCTCGGAACTTCGAATACGGCTGCGGCGGTGATGGAAGGCGGAAAAGTCACCATCATCCCTTCGGCCGAAGGCACGACGCTGGGCGGTAAAGCGTTCCCGTCTTACGTGGCATTCGCCAAAGACGGCCAGATGCTGGTGGGCGAGCCCGCCCGCAGGCAGGCGGTGGCCAACCCCGAAGGCACCGTTTCCGCCTTCAAGCGGAAAATGGGCACCGACCACAAGTACCAGGTAGTGGGCAAGGAATTCACGCCGCAGCAGCTGTCCGCTTTCCTGCTTCAGAAAGTGAAGCGCGACGCCGAAGCTTTCCTGGGCGAGAAAGTCGAGAAGGCCGTCATTACCGTGCCGGCCTACTTCAACGACAACCAGCGCCAGGCCACCAAGGACGCCGGCACCATCGCCGGCCTTGAGGTCGTGCGCCTGGTGAACGAGCCCACCGCCGCGGCCCTGGCCTACGGCATAGACAAAGAGGGCAAGGACCAGAAGATCATGGTGTTCGACCTGGGCGGCGGCACGCTCGACGTCACCATCATGGAAATGGGCAAGGAAGGCACCTTCGACGTTATCTCCACCTCTGGCGACACCCAGCTGGGCGGCACCGACATGGACCGCGTGCTGGTGGAA
>Ga0116170_10003548_pt1 | contig 14539 bp, 16 predicted proteins | sample AD_JPNHW1_MetaG_FD_89797 | JGI IMG/M metagenome (GOLD analysis project Ga0116170, IMG submission 89797) | Active sludge microbial communities of municipal wastewater-treating anaerobic digesters from Japan - AD_JPNHW1_MetaG | ecosystem: Engineered > Bioreactor > Anaerobic > Digestate | place...
CCCGAGCAGCTGATGCAGACGGACGGGGTGGGTGAATATGCCGCTACGCTGCTGTCGCTGTTTGGCAGCGTTCCCCGCGCAGCAGAGCAGGGCCGAACGGCGGGCCGCGAAAAGCTGTCCACTCGCAGGGCGGCGGTAGATTACTGTGCGCGGCTGCTGGACGGGGAAAAACGGGAACTTTTTTACGCCGTATGCCTGAACGGACAGATGGAAACACTGGGCGCCGCGCTGATCGCGAAAGGATCGCTCAGCGATGTTCCCGCTTACCCACGGATTGTGATGGACGCGGTGCTGACGCGTAATGCGCACGGGGTACTGCTTTGCCATAATCATCCGGGCGGTTCCATCGCGCCATCGCAGGCGGATTTGGACGCGACAGCGACGTTATCTCGATTACTTACGGAAATCGAGGTAACCCTTGTGGATCATATCATCGTATCGGAGGGGGAAGCCCTCAGCATGGTGCGCAACGGCTTTATCCGCCAGCAGGTCACCTCTGCGGGCGTTGCGGTGCGCGTGGCCAGCTCGGACGGGGAAATCCGGCTGGCCCGAAACCTGAAGATTGATCGTCCGACGACGGAGGGACTATGAAAAAACATGAAAACGATACGGATTCTGCCAAAAAACGTTCGCCGTGGCGACGGGGGCTCCGCGTGATCGGCGTGCTGGCGCTGGTAGCTGTGCTGGGGTACGCGTCTCTGATCGGGTATGTATATTACCGGGAAACCCACGTGCCCGCGCCGACGCAGTACGACAGCATTATCGTGCTGGGCGCGCAGGTGAAGGAGGATGGGACGGCATCGGTACAGCTTCGCTGGCGGCTGGATAAAGCGCTGGAAATGTACCGCGCGGCTCCCTGTGTGGTTGTAGTGTGCGGGGCGCAGGGCGCAAACGAACCCAGACCGGAGGGGGATGTGATGCGCGATCTGCTGGCGGCGGACGGCGTGCCGACGGAAGCCGTTTATGTGGATGATACCAGCATGGATACGCGGCAAAACATGCAGAATGCCAAAGTGATTCTGGATCGGCTGGGGCTTGTCAGCCCGCTGGTTGTCACCAGCGATTATCACCTGCCGCGGGCGATGGCGATCGCTCAGGACGCCGGGCTGACGCCGCAGGGCGCGGGCAGCCTTTGCAGACCGGAGTTTCAGTTTTGGATGCAGAACCATGGCCGCGAGGCGCTGGCCTGGGTTAAATACTGGTTAGTAAAGTATGTGGGGTTGAAACTGTGACGCAAAACGAGAACAGACAACGGTTTCAGGAACGGCTGGATGCGCTGGACGCCGGGTGTGATGCGCGGACGGCGGAGAGGCTGGCAATCTATCACACGCTGCTGGAGGAGTGGAACCAGCGCGTGAACCTGACTGCGGATGCGACGCTGGAAGCCATGCTGGACAGGCATTACATCGATTCGCTGGCGCCGCTAACGGTTGCCGGATTGTTTCCGCAAAAGGCCAAAATGATCGACGTGGGCAGCGGGGCAGGCTTCCCCGGGCTGCCGCTGGCGATTGCGCGCCCGGACCTTGAGGTTCTTCTTCTGGATTCACTGCAGAAACGATTGAAGTTTCTGGACGCGGTGATTGCGGAACTGGGGCTGACGAATGTGCGTACGGCGCATGCGCGCGCTGAGGATGCGGGACATGATTCTGCGCTGCGCGAACGTTTCGATGTGGCGACAGCGCGGGCGGTGGCAGCCGCGCCGACGCTGATGGAGCTGCTGTTGCCGCTTGTGAAGGTCGGCGGGAAAGCGGTTTGCTACAAAGGGCCTTCCGCCGGGGAGGAATTGCAGGCCGGGAACCGTGTCGCAAAAATGCTTGGGGGCGCGCCTCTGCAAACGCTGCCGGTAGAGGTGCCGGGTCAGCCGGACTGGCAGCATTGCCTGCTGGTGAGCGAAAAGCGGCTGATCACCCCCCGCACCTATCCCCGCAAGGCGGGCACCCCCGCGAAGGAACCGCTGGGCAGTGCCGAGCCGGAAAACCAGAGCCGGAACGATATGCCGTTTAGCAGGCACAGTCGGCCTTAACCCCCGCTTTTCCTTTACGCTCCGGGGGGACTGTGCTATACTGAAACCGTACGCAACCACAGCTTTTTCACGGAGGCGAAACCATGAGGCGCGCACTGGCGGTATTGGTGGCAGCGGTGCTTCTGGGCGCTCCGGCGATTGCGGAAACGAAGATTTACACCTTTCCGTATACCCAACCGCCGGCGGCGCTCAACGATACCGCCCATACGGTAGCGGAAGGGGAAACCGACGTAGTCCTGACGTTCGCGGGGGATTGTACGCTGGGCGGAGAACGCGCGGGCGGCAAACGATTCGCCGGTGTGATGGAGAAGAACGGTTACGCCTATCCTTTCGCAAACCTTCAGGGTTTGTTCGACTCGGACGACCTGACCATGGTCAACCTGGAAGGGGTTTTGAGCGATGAACGGTCCGATAAAGTGCGGAAAAAATTCAACTTTATCGGGAAACCGGAGTTTGCGGAGATTCTGACGCAGGGAAACGTGGAATGCGTGACGCTGGCGAATAATCATGCGCTGGATTATGGCGAAAGAGGCAAACGGGATACGGTTTCGGCGCTGACCGCAAAGGCAATTGCCTACTGCGACGAACAGAACGTGACCATTCTGGAAAAGGACGGCGTGCGCATCGGGTTTACCGCAAGCGGTTTGCAACTGAACCGGGATACGTATCTCAAGCAGGCGCAAGCGCTGAAAGCGCTTGGGTGCGCGGCGATTGTGCACAACATGCACACGGGTGAGGAATATGCCGACACCCTGACCCCGAACCAGCAGCGGACGGCGGAATTTCTGTCGGACAACGGAGCCGCGCTGGTGGTGGGGCATCATCCGCACGTGGCGCAGGGAATTGCGCTGTACGGGAAAACGTACGTAGCTTTCAGCCTTGGCAATTGCGTTTTTGGCGGCAACAGCGACCCGGACGATTACGATGCCTGTGTGTTGCGGGCGACATTGCGTTTCCGGAATGGAACGCTGGCAAGCGAGACCATAGTGCTGTGGCCGATTCGCGTAAGCGGTACGCGGGGCCGAAACGACTATCAGCCCGTGCTGCTTTCCGGAGAGGACGCAAAGCGGGTGTTGGATAAGATGCAGAAAACTTCGGCGTTTCCCCTGAACCCGATGGTGGACGGACAGGGTGCGGTACAGCCGACCGCGAACTGGCAATAGGAGGATATACGAATGGAACAGCAATTGCAGGCAACGGTGGAAGCAATGCGCAGGCATGGGTTTGAAGTGATCCCGCTGGAAACGGCGGCGGAGGCGAAGGAATACCTGCTCAGCCACATCGCGGCAGGAAGCAGTGTGGGAGTGGGCGGCTCTGTAACCGTTCGCGATATTGACGTACTGCCGGCACTAAAAAACAACGGTTGCAGCGTATACACCTCCTGGGGAGCCGATAAAGCGGAAGTACCGCACATTTTTGAATGCAGCCGAAAGGCGGATGTTTATCTGTCCTCCGCAAACGCGGTTACCCGCAACGGAAGCCTTGTGTTTATCGACGGCAACTGCAACCGCGTCGGCGCGATTCTGGACGGACCCCGCATGGTCTATTTTGTGATCAGCCATTCCAAATGGGTGGACGGCGGCATCAACACAGCCGTGGCACGCATCAAACAGACCGCCTGCCCGCAGAATGCGCGCAGGCTTGGCCTGCAAACACCCTGTGCGCTTACGGGTCTGTGCAAGCCCGACGACTGCGGTGAGGCATGCATGTGCCGTGCCACGGTGTCGCTGGACCGGGTGCCCAGAGGGCGAAAAATGACGGTGTTGTTCGTTGAGGAAACGCTGGGCTACTGAATCGCGCGAAATAAGCGCTGCATACAAAAAAAGCGTGACGCACGCATGGGGTTTATGATACAATACAAATTGCGGCTTTATTCGCCGGAAGAGCCGGCGCCGTTCATGGTAAGGCTGCGAAAGGAACGTGAACAGAGCTATGACGCGTGCACAGCGGCTGGCAGCCGCAATAGGGTTGAGAGACAACGAAGCGGTGATCGTCTACAGGCCCGCCAACATTTTCTACCTGACCGGGTTTACCGGTGAAGGTCTGGCGCTGATCGGTACTAAAAACGGGGCGATCGTTACCGATTTCCGTTATGTGGAGCAGGCGCAGCGGCAGTGCGGCGGGTTTGAAATCCTGAGCGTTGAAAAGGGAAAGACGCATGAAAACATCGCCGCGACGCTTTGTGGGCGCTGGGGCGTAAACACGCTTTATTATGAAGAGGACGGACTGACCGTACGCACATTCCGCCAGGCGCGGGAAGCGCTCCCCTCCGCGGAATGGAAGCCGATGAACGATGAGATCGAGCTTCTGCGGCAGATCAAGGATGCCGGAGAAATCAGCCTGATCGAAAAAGCCTGCAAAATCACCGGGGAATCCTTTGAACGGATCCTTACGGAAATCCACGAGGGGATCACGGAAAAGGAACTGGCGGTAAAGCTGGAGTTCGATATGCTCTTTCACGGCGCTGATGCCGCAGCGTTTACCACCATTGTCGCGGCAGGCGCGAACGGTTCGCTGCCGCACGCGGTGCCGGGTGATCGCCCGATCCGCAATGGTGACATGATCACCATGGACTTCGGCGCCAAAGTCGGCGGTTACTGCGCCGATATGACACGCACCGTAGCACTTGGACAGCCGAGCGACGAAATGAAGCGCGTGTATCAGACGGTGCTGACCGCCCAGAAGATGGCGGAGGAAGCGGTTTGCGCGGGCGGTGATTGCCACGCGATTGACGCGATGGCCCGCGACTACATTGACGCGCAGGGATATGCGGGCCGTTTCGGCCACGGACTGGGCCACAGCCTTGGTATAGAGATCCACGAAAGCCCGCGCCTGAGCCCGACCGCTCAGGGTAAGCTTGTGGAAAACATGCTGATGACCGTGGAGCCGGGCGTATATCTGCCGGGAATCGGCGGCGTGCGCATTGAAAATACCGTCACGGTACTGAAAAACGGCTGCCGCGCGCTGACCCTGCCGACCAAGGAATTGATTATACTGTAATACGGATAATAGGAACGGAGGAGCAAACCAATGATTACTGCAGGCGAGTTCAGGAAGGGCGTTACCATCGAATGGGATGGCGGCGTTTGGAACATTGTGGATTTTCAGCATGTAAAACCCGGCAAGGGCGCGGCGTTCGTACGCACAAAAATTAAAAACATCATGACCGGCGCGGTGGTGGAGCGTACCTTCAACCCCACGGACAAAATGCCCCGCGCTGTGGTCGAAACCAAAGAAATGCAGTATGTGTACGCCGACGGCGGACTGTATTACTTTATGGATTTGGACACGTACGAGCAGATCCCCCTGAACCAGGAAAGCGTGGAGGACGCGATCCCTTATGTGAAGGAAGGCACCAATGTAACGGTGAAGTTCTTCAAGGGTTCGGCTTTCAACGTGACTGCACCCAACTTTGTGGAGCTGGAAGTAACCAACACTGAGCCGGGCTTTAAAGGGGATACCGCCAGCAACACTTATAAACCCGCGACCGTGGAAACCGGCTATACTCTGCAGGTGCCGCTGTTTATCAACACCGGCGACCGTATCCGTATCGATACCCGCGTGGGCGAATATATGGAGCGCTGCTGAACAATCAACCGGCACAGACGCTGTGCCTGCACCCGATCCATCCGCGACGACGGCCCTGCTGTGTTACGGTGGGGGAAAGGAAAACATATGAGCAGTATTACGGATCGTACCGCATACCTGCGCGGCCTTGCCGAGGGATTGAACCTGGACAAGGAGAAGAACGAGAATCGCCTGATGCTGGAAATGCTCGCCGTGATGGACGAGATGGCGCAGAAGATCAAGGATGTTGAAGACGACGTGGACGAGCTTGACGAATACGTTGAGTCCATCGACGGCGATCTGGGCGACATTGAGGACGCGCTTTTCGGCGAAGAGGAAGACTTCGACGAAGACGACGACGGGGAGGACGACGAGGAAACCGAGGAGTTCGACGAGAACGAAGAACTTTCCTTCGATTGCCCTCACTGCGGCAAAACAATGCAGATCAAGGCCGCGGACATTGACTTTGATGAAAGCCCGCTATGCCCTAACTGCCACCAGCCCTTCTTTCCGGACAACATCGAAGTGGAACCGTCCGACGGGGAACCCCCGGAGGGCGACAATCCCTGACGCCCAGCAGTCATGCGGGGCAGATTGCCTGTAGCTTTACACACCGCGCTCTTTCTGACCGGATGGAAGAATCCGGACGGACAGGCGCGGTGTTTTTAGACTCGGCAGGCAGTAAATCTGTTTCTTTTTCGTGCTTTTCACGCCGCATTACCGGAAATGAGCCTTTCGGACAGACACGCGCAGAGTAGCGCGGTTTACAATTCTCCGCTCAGACGTTATAATAAGTTTTCAGGAGCCGCGCCGATACCTTCGGGGTCGGACGCGAAAGGCTCCCGCGCACCTTTATTCAGCCGCACGGGTCGGCCAGATCGTCGGGTATCTTATGAAGAACTCGAACGGAGGAAAAATCTATGAAATCGAAAACGGGTTCCCATCGCGGAAAATCCACCCTTGCCATCCGACGGATGGTGGTTACGGCAATGTTTGCCGCGATCACCGCGTTACTTGCCTTTACCCCGATAGGGATGATTACGCTACCCCCGCCGCTTCCGGCTGTTACGCTGGTGCACCTGCCGGTTATTCTTGCCGCACTGGTGGAAGGTCCGCTGGTCGGCGTGGGAGTGGGCCTGGTTTTTGGCCTTTGCAGCCTGATCCGCGCCTGGGGCAGCGGTATGGTGGGGCTTACCCTGTTCTTCCGCGATCCGCTGGTCAGCGTCGTACCCCGGATGATCATTCCGCTGACGGCCTGGGGCACGTATACCTTATGGAAGCGTGTGGTGAAAAGCAAGGGTATCGCCGATAAGTTGGGCGCGGGAATCGCTTCGGCGGTCGGGGCAGTCACCAATACCGTGCTTTGTCTGGGTATGATCGTGATTCTGTACGGCGGAGATTTAACAGTGCTGGTCAACAACCTGATATCCGGCGGTAATACAGGCGCGACCTACCTGAACAACGCGGGCGCGTGGCTGGTGGCGGTCGTGGGATTACCAAACGGGCTGGCGGAAGCGGCGGTAGCCGCGGTGCTGGTGCCGATGGTGAAGATCGCCGTGGATGCGGTCAACCATCGCAGCGGAATCGGCCGCGCACCGGACAGAAAGAAAGCGACGGACGATTCGGCCCGAGAAGTACCCAAAGCCTGAATCGCAACCGACCGGAGCCGTAACATGAAGGAGAGTAGGCCATGATCTTCACCATGGACGTGGGAAACACCAACATCAAAACTGCCCTGTTTGAAGAGACAGAGATGGTTAAATACTGGCGGGTTTCCACCAGTAAAACCTATACGTCCGACGAATACGGAATTCTGCTGGCCAACCTTTTTGCGCATGAGGGCGTGGACATGCGGGATGTTTCCGGCGTGGCGATTTCCAGCGTTGTACCGACGATTAACTTTACGCTGGAGCACATGTGCAAAAACTATTTTGGAGTTACCCCCATGATGGTGGAACCGGGGATTAAGACCGGGATCAATTTGAAATACGAAAACCCAAGAGAGCTTGGAAGCGATCGCATTGCCAATGCCGTGGCCGCCTACGACCAGTATGGAGGGCCCTGCATTTTTATCGATTTCGGCACGGCGACAACTTTCGGCGCGCTGGATGCGAAAGGCAATTTTCTGGGCGGATGTATCTGCCCGGGCATCAAGCTGGCAAGCGAAGCGTTGGTCGGACGCACCTCTAAATTACCCCGCTTTGAGCTGATCAAGCCGGAGACCGTGATTGGAAAGACTACGGTAACTAACCTGCAATCCGGTCTGATTTATGGCTACATCGGGCAGGTGGATTATCTGGTAAAACGGATGCGGGCAGAACTGAACGCGCCCAACGCGTTCGTTGTGGCGACCGGAGGCATGGCGGTGCTGGTGGCACAGGATGACAAGTGCATTGATAAGCTGGACGGATTGCTTACGCTAAAAGGACTGCGAATCCTGTATGAGCGGAATCACTGATAAAGGAGTTGCGACCATGAGCAAGGAGATCACCATCGGCTTTCTGGGCTGCGGCAACGTGGGGAGCGGCGTATGGCGTCTGCTGGAAGGATTTGGCCCGGATATTGAGCACCGGGCGGGTCTGCGCTTCCATATTAAAAAGATTCTGGTGCGCGACCTGACAAAGAAGCGTGACATCTCTTTCCCCGATGGCGTGCTGACCGATCGCCCGGACGACGTGCTTAACGACCCGGAAATCCAGATTGTGGTCGAGTTCCTCGGTGGCGAAGAGCCGGCATATTCTTTGCTGATGCGCGCGCTGAACGCCGGTAAGACAGTGGTGACGGCGAACAAGGTTGCGTTTGCGCTGCACTGGCATGAACTGCAGAAAGCCGCGAAGGCGAACGGCGCGGGATTGTACTATGAAGCTGCTGTTTGCGGCGCGATCCCCATTATCCATTCGCTGGAGGAAAGCCTGCAGGCCAACCGGATCGACAAAATCTACGGAATTGTAAACGGCACTACGAACTACATCCTCTCCCGTATGAGTAAAAACGCCGAGGATTATGCAACGGTGCTCAAAGATGCGCAGCTTCTTGGGCTTGCGGAACCGGATCCCTCATCGGATGTGGAGGGATTGGATGCGGCTTATAAACTGAGCATTCTGGCGTCGCTGGCATTCCATGGACGCGTCCCCTTTGAGGACGTGTATACGGAGGGAATCACGCATATCAGCGCCGAGGATATTCACTGTGGGCAGGAACTGGGCTATACGTTAAAACTCTTGGCCATTGCCAAACGCGAGGGGTTGGATGTGGAAACGCGCGTACATCCCACCTTTATCCGTAGCGATCACCCGCTGGCGAACGTATCCGGATCGTTCAACGCCGTATACCTGCATGGACATGCCTGCAAGGAAATGATGTTTCTGGGGCGCGGCGCGGGGGATATGCCCACGGCCAGTGCCATCGTGAGCGATCTGGAGCGTGCCGCGACCGCCTGCCAGCACCTGTACCCCACGTTTGCCAACGAACTGAACCCCAAGGTTGCGTTGCGTAACAACACAGACTGGCAGTGCCCGTTCTATATCAGGATGCTTGCTCAGGACGAGCCCGGCGTGCTCAGCAAGGTTGCCAAGTGCTTTGCGGACGAGAATGTGAGCATCGCGGCCGTCCAGCAGAAGGGCGAACGCCAGAACGGGCGGGTGACGCTGGTGGTCATTACCCATACGGCGAGCGAGAAGGCTATGCAGCGCGCCATGAAAGCGTTGAGCGCCGATATTGCCACGCTGGAAAGCTTTATCCGTGTGGAACAGGAATAATGAACGTGAAACGACTGTAACAAACCTGCCGATGAAACGTTGGACTGATGGAAACGCTTATGTATTCAGCATTCCTGCGCAGATTTGCAGGGTTGTATACTTTTGCGTTCCGTCGTTTGGCATGGTATAATTTGTTCTGGAATTGAACAGAAAATTCGACAGGGATTAAGGAGAGAACCATGAAAGAAATCCTTCTCACGTTCGCTGTTGCGATCGCCGGTTATCTGCTGGGGTGTATCTCAACGGGAATCCTGGTCAGCAACCGCGCAGGGGTGGATATCCGTACCGTGGGCAGCCACAACACGGGCGCCAGCAATGTGCTGCGCGTGCTCGGCTTGCGCAAGGGTTTGGTTACTTTTATCGGGGACTTTCTCAAAGCCACGCTCGCCTGCTGGCTGGGCAGTCTCCTGCTGCCCGGTGCACCTTTTGGGATTGCCAATTTCGGCGCGATGCTGGGCGGGTTAAGCGCAATTCTCGGTCACAACTGGCCGGTATTTTTCAACTTTAAGGGCGGCAAGGGCGTGGCCTGTTCGGCAGCTGTTATTTTCTTTGTCAACCCGCTGTGGGGAATGATCTCCATCGCAATCTGCGTAGCGGTCATCGCGATTTCCCGCTTCATCAGCCTTGGCAGCATGACGATGCTGTTCTGCTATATGATCCTGATGATTGCGACCCATCCGACCGAATGGTTTGTGTATGCTTTCACCATCGCGCTTTTCGTGCTGGTGGTGATTCGCCACCGTGCGAACATCACACGGCTTTTAAACGGCACGGAAAGCAAGATCGGCGAAAAAGTAGCCGCGGGCGATACGGAGAAAAAGGCGTAAGGGATGTCTGCCGGTTTGCCGCTCCAGCAGATGGAACGATGAGGCGCGAGCCTGTCGGTTTGTAACCGCCAGGAAGGATAAAACAGAGAGCCACAAGAGGCCGCCTTGTACAGGCGGCCTCTTGTGTATTAAACGCAGAATTATTGAATCAGCATGCAATCCCCAAAGGAAAAGAAACGGTAACGTTCCTGAACGGCAAGGTTGTAAACCCGCAGCGCTTCTTCCCGGCCCATCAGCGCGGAAACGAGCATCAGCAGAGTGCTTTCCGGCAGATGAAAATTGGTAATCAGCGCGTCCACCGCTTTATAGCGGTAACCGGGTGTGATGAAGATACCGGTTTCACCAGCTCCGGCATGGATGACGCCGCTATCGTCGGCTACGGTTTCCAGCGTGCGCACGCTGGTGGTGCCAACGCATACGCAGCGGTGGCCGGAGGCCCGCGCCGCGTTGATTGCCTGCGCCGCTTCGGAGCTGACCTCGTAACGCTCCACGTGCATCACATGATCCTCCACGTTTTCCGCTTTTACGGGCCGGAAGGTGCCCAGCCCCACGTGAAGAAGAATCGGCACCACGTTTACCCCCATGGCGCGGATGCGGGCAAGCAGTTCCGGCGTAAAGTGCAGGCCCGCGGTGGGGGCGGCGGCGCTGCCTTCTTCTTTGGCGTAGACGGTCTGGTAACGGCTCTGGTCGGCAAGATGTTCGTGAATGTAGGGCGGCAGAGGCATCTGGCCCAGCTGATCCAGCAAGGCTTCAAACACGCCCTGATAGTGGAAACGAACCATGCGCCCGCCGCTTTCCAGCGTGGACAGAATTTCCGCCCGAAGCAGCCCGTTACCGAAGGTACAAAAAGTACCCGGCAAAAGCCGACGTCCCGGATGCACCAACGTTTCCCACACATCCTGACTTTTCCGTTTCAGCAGCAGAATTTCCACGGGGACTCCGGTGCTTTCCTTCTCGCCCAACAACCGCGCGGGGATCACCTTGGTTTCGTTGATCACCAGCGCATCGCCGGGGATGAGAAAGCGGGGAAGATCGTAAAAATGCAGATGCTCCACACTTTTATTCGAACGGTTGTAAACCAGCATCCGACTGTGATCGCGGGGTTCCACGGGGGTTTGGGCAATCAGTTCCTCCGGCAGGTCGTAGGCAAAATCACTTGTTTTCAAATCGTTTGTGCTTCCTTAAAATGAAATTTGTTCGCAGCCGCTGTTTTCCTGCGGCGGAGCGAGCGGTTTACGCCCCATGTGTTCATAGGCGGCGGGGGTAACGATACGGCCGCGCGGTGTGCGCATGAGAAAGCCCAACTGCATCAGGTACGGTTCGTATACGTCCTCAATGGTGGTGGCGTCCTCGCCGGTCATGGCGCTTAAGGTGTCCAAGCCCACGGGGCCGCCGGAAAACTTGTCCATCATCGTGGCGAGCATAGTGCGATCCACCCGGTCCAGCCCGAGAAGGTCCACGTCCAGCATATCCAGCGCCTGGCGGGCAATTTCGCAGGTAATCCACCCGTCCGCGCGGATCTGCGCGTAATCGCGTACCCTGCGAAGCATGCGGTTGGCGATTCGCGGCGTGCCTCTGCTGCGACCCGCAATTTCCAGAATGCCGTCCTCGTCCGCCTCCACATGGAGAATGCCCACGTTGCGGCGAAGAATGGTCGCCAGCTCGTCGCGGGTATACATTTCCAGCCGGAACAGCAAGCCGAAACGGTCGCGAAGCGGTGCGGACAATAGCCCTGCGCGCGTGGTGGCGCCCACCAGCGTAAAATGAGGTAAATCAAGCCTGATGCTGCGCGCCGTGGGCCCTTTGCCGATCATGATGTCCAGCGCATAGTCCTCCATGGCGGGGTACAGCACTTCCTCCACGGAACGGCTAAGACGGTGGATTTCGTCGATAAACAACACGTCACCGTCGGTCAGATTGGTCAGGATACTGGCCAGATCGCCCGGGCGGTCGATGGCCGGGCCGCTGGTGATTCGGATGTTCTGGCCCATCTCCGAGGCGATGATGCCGGCGAGCGTCGTTTTCCCCAGACCCGGAGGGCCGTAGAGCAGTAAATGATCCAATGACTCCCGGCGCTTCAGCGCGGCCTCGATGGAGATGCGCAGATTCTGTTTGATCGGTTCCTGACCGACATAATCGTTCAGGCTTTTCGGACGCAGGGTCAGTTCCTGTTCGTCTTCGCCGGTCCGGAAGCCGGAGGTAATCAAACGTTCTTCGTTCGGCATGATGGAACTCCTTTATTTCGGTACGCCGTGCGGTAACGGATCGCGTTACACCTGCTGGGCCATGTTGCGCAGGGCCATGCGGATCAGCTCGTCGGCGGTCTGTGCCTGTCCCTTGGCCCCTTTCAGGGCTTTGGCGGCCTCCTGCGGCGAATAGCCCAGCGCTTTTAGCGCCTGCATCGCTTCGCCCAGCGCGTCCTGTGCGGGGGCTTCGGTATCCGCGATTGCGATATCCTCTGCGCTTACGCCGCTGGCCAGCGCATCCTGTGTAACCTTATCTTTCAGTTCCAGCGCGATACGCTGCGCGGTTTTTTTGCCGATGCCCGGCGCGCGGCTGAGCATGCCGATGTCGCCGGTTAAAATCGCCAGGCGAAGGTCGGAAAGCGGCAGGCTGCCCAATACGAACAGCGCTGATTTGGGACCGACGCCGGTCACGGTGATCAACCGACGGAACATATCCCGTTCTTCGCGGGTGGAAAAGCCGTACAGCTCCATCGCGTCTTCCCGAACGTTAAAGTGCGTGTACAGGCGGCAACGCTGGTCTACCGGGGGGATGCCCGCCAGCGTGTTCATGCTGCACAGCAGGCGAAAACCGATCCCACCCGCGAGCAGCACGACTTCCCCTTCGCTTTTTTCAACTACCGTACCTTCCACAAGCGCGATCATGGCGATTCCCTCACTTCATTAAAAACTGCCCGCTGGCCGCTCCGGTAGCGGAATGGGTAAGCGCGATGGCCAGCGCGTCGGCCGCGTCGTCCGGGCGGGCAATGTCATCCATTCGCAACAGCAGTTTCACCATTTCCTGTATCTGGCGCTTCTCCGCTTTGCCATAGCCCACCATGGCCTGCTTGACCTGCATGGGCGTGTACTCGTATAGTTTTGGGGTGTAGGCCGCGCAAACCGCTACGCTTACGCCGCGCGCCGCCCCAACCGTGAGCGCCGTGGTTACGTTGCGGGCGAAGAACAATTCCTCAAAAGCAATTTCGTCCGGTTGAAACCGTGTAAGCAGGGCGCCCATTTCGTTCTGGATCGTCAGCAGCCGGTCGGGCAGCGTCTGATCGGGGGTGGTCAGGATGCATCCGTACTCCATCAGACGCTGCCGCCCGCCCGCGCTCTCGATCACTCCCCAGCCCAGCGTGGCCAGACCGGGATCGATCCCCAAAACGATCATGGAACGCCTCCCAACAGATAATTCATATCCCTGTCTGCTTCATGATAAAAGGTTGCGCGGAGTTTGTCAATCGTTTGCGAACAAATGTTCATTCCGTTGCCAGCAGGCGTGAAAACAGTTATAATAGGCGCGAGAATCCATGGAAAGGATACGCGATGAAAGCATACAAAACGCTTGGACGGGAAGCGGACGAAGAGTATATCATCCAGAAGAGCCGCTTTATCGGCCATGCTATGCCCGTGCAAACGGAAGAAGCGGCGCTGGCTTTTCTGGCAGGGGTAAGGGAACAACACAAAACCGCCAGCCACAACTGCTACGCCTACATCATCGGGCAAAACGCGGGCATCATGCGCTACAGCGACGATGGCGAACCCGGCGGCACCGCGGGTCTGCCAATGATGGAAGTGCTGAAGGCACGCGGAGTGGTGGATTGCGCCGTGGTAGTTACGCGTTATTTTGGCGGCATTCTGCTGGGCGCGGGTGGGTTGGTGCGCGCATACAGCCATGCCTGTGCTTTGGCTGTGAATGCGGCTGGCGTATGCGAAATGGCCCCCACCGAACGCTGGCAGATGGAAGTGGGATACCCGGTCTGGGATCGGGTGCAGTACGCGCTGAAAACCCTGCCGATCCGTATGGAGCCGCCGGTTTATGCCGATTCGGTACGCTTTACCCTGCTGTGCAGGCAGGCCGACATTCCCCGCGTGGTTGATGAGCTGACCCGTGTGACCGACGGGCGCATCCGTTGCCTTTCCAAAGAAGAACTGTATGCCGCGTGGGAAGAACCCGCGGCACGGGAGGAATAAGAGAAATGGACATGTTCGACCTGATCGGACCGATTATGATCGGCCCCAGCTCGTCCCACACGGCAGGCGCGGCCCGGATCGGCAAACTGGGCCGGATGTTGCTGGGCGGCGAACCGGTAGAAGCGAAAATCGGTTTATGGGGCTCCTTCCAAAAAACATATAAAGGAC
>Ga0116170_10003549_pt1 | contig 14536 bp, 17 predicted proteins | sample AD_JPNHW1_MetaG_FD_89797 | JGI IMG/M metagenome (GOLD analysis project Ga0116170, IMG submission 89797) | Active sludge microbial communities of municipal wastewater-treating anaerobic digesters from Japan - AD_JPNHW1_MetaG | ecosystem: Engineered > Bioreactor > Anaerobic > Digestate | place...
AGAAAAACATGCGCGCCGTGGGGGTGAACCGTAACAGCTGGTTCAGCAGAGAGGCGTTCGGCAAGGGAGTGCTTTGGTTCAAGCGCGTGACACCTGTTGTGGGTTAGACCTTGATTATCTTGGGGCTTCGGATTTTCTGGTGTACAGACCCTGATTTAGCCCCTTGTTGGCCAATGGTCGATTTCGGCCAGTAAGGTGGACAGGTCGGTTCCGAGCGTCACTTCCTTCACGACGTTCCTGACATCGTATTGCAGTTCCTCGGGCGTCATCCGACCAAGGCTGAAATACATCCGGGCACCTTCAAGCTCGTCAAATCTGGGCCGGCGCTTCACCTTCACCTGCTCGACCCGTCGTGCTTTCCGCTGCATCACGTCCGTGAACAGCACCTTGGCGCGCAGCACCTCGAAGCTGTAGCCATTCCCCTCCTGGTACGCCTTCCGGATCTTGGCATTGAACGACTCGGTGAAGGCGTTGGTGATTGGATGCTCGAAGTAGGCCAGAATCTGTTTCCGCCACGTCCGCCAAGCGGTGGTGATCGCCCGGAACGGCTTGGCAAGCTCCGGCGGAATGGCTTCCTGCCAGCGCAGGTACTCCGCCGCCGCCTCGTCTGGGGATTCACAGTCCCAGATCCTGAAATACCGCTCCTTCAGGTCGTAGGCGTCCTTCAGCTGGGGAAAGTTGTTCAGCCAGCCAGAAACCGCCAGCCACTGTTCATCGGATAGCTCGTGCTGACGCATGGTCAGCAGCTTCCGCTCGCGCTTCAAGGCCAGATTCAGCTTGCCGCTGATGGTGTCCTTCATTCGTCGCCGGACGGCTTCCAGCGCCTCATTGCCCATCCGGATGATGTGGTACTTGTCGACCACATGAACGACGTGCGGCAGAACTTCCTGAATGGCTTCCCGATAGGGCCGGTACATGTCCGTGCTGGCGGCCTGAATCAGTTCCGGATTGGGCAGGCTGCGCAAGAATTCAACGATGGTCTTCTTGTAGCGGTTCTCCAGCATGTCGACCAGGCAGCGGTCGCCAATGTTGGTGATGACGCCTCGTGGCCGGGAAAGGTAGATCTCATCCAGTCCAAGGATGACTGGAGTATCGCGCTGATACTGTTTTTCCAGTTCGGCAACGTACTCCCCGAAAATGGCTCGAACGGTCTTCTCATCAATGCCGACCTGCTTGGCGATCTCGGTAAAGGGGTATTCAAGCGATTGCCGCCCGATCCATTTCACCAGGCGCTCGGTCATCTGCCGGTCGGCATCGACCTCTGGCACGACGGCGGTGAAGGTCCGCACGCAGTCGTGGCATTTCAGGCGGGGAACATCGAGGTGGATGGCCACAGCCCGGCCATGGCTTGGCAGGTCACGGACAAACAGGGTTTTCTGTTGATGGACGACCACTCTGCTTGCTGGCCCACATGACGGACACAGGCGCGAGATCGTCTTGGGCGTGGCGCGAACGTGATATTCGGTGTCGGTTTCCCGGAAATCCACTACATCCAGACCAGGCAGGTTGAGGATGTTGACAGGCACAGCGCTGCCTACCGGATCAAGCAGCGGCGGATAGCTTGGATGGGCGGATCAGGCTCTCGGCAGGGATTCCGAACTTCTCGTGCAGTCGCCAGATCATGTTGAGCGTCAGCGGACGCTTGTGATTCAGGATTTCATAGACGCGGTTCAGACGGCCGATGGCCGGCACCAAGTCCTTCGGTGCCAGTCCGGCTTGCTCCATACGGAACTTGATGGCTTCCACCGGATCGGGAAGGTCGATGGGGAAGTGTTTAGCCTCATAGGCTTCGACCAGCGTCACCAGCACCTCGAACCGATCACCATCAGGCGTACCAGGCTCTGGCTCATTTTCGAAGTACGCCGATACCTCGCGCAGAACAGCCCGATAGTCAGCGTCGGTATGAATTGGTCGGATTTCCATGTCAGGACTCCATTTCAACGGTTTCGGCGTCAATCAGATCGTACTCGGCGTGCGTGCCGATGAATTTCACGTAAACAGCCTGGAAGCGATAGGCCACCGACACCACCAGTCGATAGTCATTGCCCTTGATGTTGAACACGACCCGGCGATTCTTCAGAATGCTGGCACTACGGTATTGCGCCTTGATGTCCGACGGCTGGCTCCAGTTCGCCTTCTTCACCTCATCCACCCACGACTTCAAGGGCTGCTCGGCGTCCGGATTGGATTCCCAGAAAGGTCGCAGGTAGCTGACGGCAATGATTCGCATGCGAAAGTTTAGTCCCAAATCGGGATATGGCGCAAGTACCCTATATCTTCGGTCATGCTGCGTTGCACGGCGATTTACCAATTCCGCCTAGTGGTCTTCGCTTGGTCTAAAGGCCGGGTTCGACCCAATCCCGCCGTTGGGCACTTCGGGATTCCAACGGCAGGTAACTGAATCGAGCAGTCGTACAGCGCGATCTCCCACCGACAGCGCGTCGGCCTTTGCTGTCGTTGGGACACCTCCCGAGCTTCGTCAGCAATGTGGCCCGTTTCTGCCGGTGACGGTATAGGATGGCTGAACGTCTGCCTACACCACCGACGAATTCACCCTCGCGGCCCAAGCAGCCATACGATTAAAACGGCCTGCTAACCAGAATCTGCCATTCGAGGCTATCCTGAATCGTAATTTCCAGCCAACTTTGATCGCCAAATGAACAAAACACCCATACCCATTCCCGAGTTCCACGCTGAAGATGATCAGTTCTCGGCGCTAATTTCCAGTGCGATTACTCCATTCACTGGAGGGAGCACGCGCACGGTGTATCCGATCCCCGGGCATGACGACAAGGTTTTGAAAGTGGCAAAGAATGGCAGTAACGCTGCCAACTGGGTCGAGGCCGTCATTTATCACCACCTTACTGAAAAGTCGCTGTTCGGAACGGTATTAAGCATCAGTCAGAGCGGGAAATTTCTTGTGATGGAGAGACTTGATGATGTTTCTGCAGATGAAGTGACTAACCTACAAGTCCCGACTTGGTGGACAGACAGGAAGAGAGTGAACTTTGGGCGTTCTCCCTGTTCGGGTGCAGTAAAAATTAGAGATTACGCGCTGGTCAATCTAAACCTCGGCAGCCTGACACCGATGCCAAGCGCTGACGAGAACAACGAAATGGCAAGGTGGTTAAATCTTCTACATTTCAACTGATTGAGCTACCGTCCATCAAACAACATGCTCATCCGCTTCCCCCCAAAGACTCTCAAGGTCGACATCTTCACTGGCTGGCTGTTTTTCTCTCGAAAGACGGTCAACTTGGATCACCATAGGCAAATCGAACGCCGTACCTGTAACCACACAGCACCCCTGGGCAAGGCCAGGGATCAGTCCACGAGACAATGCATCCAAGGTTGAGATTGTGTTGTCGATCAGGAACAGGTCGCGGTCGTTGACGAGCCGGTGGATGAAAAAGTTGTGGAGCTGAGAAACGATTGTGGGCGAAATGTCCGCTGGACGTTGGCTGGCAATGGTTACGTACATTCCAAACTTGCGCCCCTCCTTGATGATTTCTTCGAACTGCTCGAGACGGTAGTCCTTCCAGCTTTCGCTTTCTCTCGTGGATTGTTGGGACAAGATGTTGTGAGCTTCGTCGATGATTAGATGCACTGTCCGGTCAGGCGGCGTGGCAACCGACACCTTGTGACTGTTGTAGTAGTGCTTGGCGAACAGGAGCGGCAACACCTTCTTTGTCTCATTGTTGCATCGCCGCAATGAAATAACGGTAAGCGGCTTTTCGACCATGGCGGCTTCTGAGATGATCAGCACCTTGCGTAGGTTTGAAAGAGAAGACTCAACCCTCTTCAGCAATGGCTGAATGTGCTCGAACTGAACAAAACCTGCGATGAGGTCTGATATCAGTTGAAGATTGACGCGAACGATCAGCTGATCAAAAACGTCGAGACCTTCTGTACTCAGGGTGTCGACCGTTGCCTCCACGTTGGCGCCGTATGCGTTGCCATCAGTATCAAAGAAGACTCCATCACGAACAAAACGACCTTGCTTCGTGTGCCAGCTAACACCCTTCAGCAGCACTTCAAGCGCATCATTCTTCAACCACCGGGAGACTGTGCGCATCAGGTCTAGCGTGGCTGGTCTGACTTCTCCGGCGCAGAAGGCCGCGCGAAACTTGCTTTTCGCGTACGCGGCCAAGGACCCAGGATTCGTTTCGTAATTCCGCTTACCGGTGATGACGCGGTTGAGGAAGGGGCGCTGAGTGTTAGTTGTGGCCTGAAAGAGCAGTGAGAGTGTTTCAATTTCCCAGAACTCTTCAGCCGCTAGGGGAAAGCGTGCATTTTGGTCGCCAGCTGGAGGTTGGCCAGCAGTCGACAGGGAATAGACCTGTTTCGATGCCTCTGGTGCTAGCTGCGCGCCGCCGTATTCGCCGTTGAAATCGAGCACTACAAATCGGCTTTTACCCTGGATAAACTGTAGCTTCTGCTCGAAGAGAACCGTATAGAGCTTTGCCATCGTGTTGGACTTGCCACTTCCTGTGTTGCCGAAGATACCGATGTGGCTGTTGAAGAGGCGTCTCCAAGGTAGACCAACTGCGATCTCCTCCTTGAGCATCTGGCCAATCTTGAACTCGCTGCCCTGTCCATTGCGCTCAAAGATGGATCGTATTCGCTCTTCCTGCATCAGGAATACTGAATCTTGGATCATCGGAAGATACTTGATGCCCTGTGAAAATTCCTCACCATCAAAGTGGCCTATGGGCTTGGCCTCAACCTTCCGCACGTAACTCGTCCGTCCATCTGATTGTTCGACGCGGCTTTCATCCAAGTGTTCTCCCTCGACCATACAAATAATGTCCCGAAATCCCCTTTGAATCGAAAGGTACTCACGGATCGACACCCCTTTGTACTTCTCCCCGTCATAGAACAGCGTCTCTTTGCTCGATTGTTCATCAATTTTGAGGACAATCTTCGTCCCGTGCACGGCTATCACTTCACCCACACGAATGCTCATATCAGATCCTCAATATTCGCGGCAACGGGTTTTTTCGAATCGGGCCCGACAAGTACTTTGTCGTTGAAGGCCGTAAAATCCATCACCCCGTCATCCAGAGCGAGACACTGAACATTGCGGTGTCCTTTAAACGTTTCCGACAACGACGAGTGAGTCGCCTGGCTAAAGCAACAGACGAAGACCTGAAGACCTGGATTAGATAGAGAACGCATCACAAGATTGAGGATGTGCTCATCTGCAAAGGAAAACCCGAAGGTGATTAGTACTGCATTTGGCTTTTCTAGCTCGTAGCTAAGCAGACGAAGCATCTGATAGTAATGCTCCTCGTAGACCGTCTCGTGGAACTTCCACTTAGTCGGGTTCACAATAGGTTTCTGCTTGTACATCGCCCAGAACGAAGCCAGTGATTCAGATTCAAACCCTGGGTCTGGCAAATCACTAAGGACCGCCTCAGAATTTGCTAGAGCCATCGAGAACGGCTGCATTTGCTCGATCATCGGCTTGTCGAGGAGGGAGGTGCTTTCGGAAAGGTCGTAACCGACCTGAATACCCCCGCCAGCTTTGCTCCAGTAGACCGATCCATGAAGATGGATCAGGTTGATTTGCGGGATGCTACTTTGATGGCGCCCGAAAACACCGGTCTGGCATAAGAACGAATTGAAGTTTCTTGCCTGCAGGATGCGCTTGCTGAAACCGCGTGTGCCATCATTAAGCACAAAGTCGATCTGACCCCGCTGCATTATCGCGTCGGCCACGAGTGGGAAACAGCCATCGTAATTGGTGGTGAAGATATTGCACCGGCGTTCTAAGGCCTTACGGCGCTGCAGCATCACAAGGACAGACTCAAGGAATTGCCGATAGTTATCCACAACGACACGCCCGCTATTGGTCTGATTTGCGGTCGCGATACTGAGGACTTCAGCCGGCCGGATGCACGACTGATAGTAGTGCATGAACAGCGGAATCAACCGCTTGTCGTCTGTGCTCTCAAAGTACGTGGCTAAGTCTTCAAGCGTCCAGTTTTCACCACCAGTTTCCCGCTTAATCTCGAGTCTGAGCGTCGGCAAAAGTCCAAACGATGCCCCCGACCCGAAGAGGAAATTAATGTCCTTGTCGTAGATGTCGCCTAGTGAGATCACTGCACTTTCCCTTCGCTATATTAATTAGCCAAGGATATTGCCAGAGTTAGCCGATCATGATGACAAATGTATCCAACCATCCACAGCTGTTAGTAATCCGCAAAGGATTGCAAAGTGGTCACTCTACTTACATGATGCAATTGCGAGACGCTGCATGTAATCGCATGCGGCAACCACTGAAAGTTGGTGGCGGACCCGCCCTGAAAAATAGGGAGCACATAAGCCAGCCAACGGCTGGTTTGCTATCCATTGCGGTCGCTCAGGCTACGAGCCTCGAACGGCCGCTCAGGCCGAGTAGTTCGCGTAGACCGTCCTTCAGTTCTCCGAGTGCAGCGGTCGTTCAGGTGTCGGCTATCGGGAGAAGCCGTATGACCGTAGTTGGCCGGTCGGGTGAGTTCACCGGCGCGCCCGTAAGCAGCCTTTGGCGCTGAAGCGTGCCGCAGCCGCGAATGCCAGTTGCAGCGGAGTACTGTTCGATCTCAAGAGGGCGCTGAGCGAAGCACGACAGCTTCCGCAAGAGACGGGATGAGGGTCATGGTGGTTGGTCATGGATTTTCTGGACCAACCCCGCAGATGTTGCACAGCTACTCCCCAGCTTTCGCACCTCGTCGCGGCAGAACCCAGTTGGCACGTGGGAAGTGGCAGGTGTAGCCACTGGGATAGCGCTCAAGATAGTCCTGGTGCTCCGCCTCGGCTTCCCAGAAATCGCTGGCCGGTTCGACTTCGGTCACCACCTTGCCGGGCCAGAGTCCGGATGCATCGACATCGGCAATGGTATCGAGCGCGATCTGGCGCTGGCGCTCATCGACATAGTAGATCGCCGAACGATAGGACGATCCAATGTCGTTACCCTGACGATTGCGTGTTGTGGGATTGTGTATCTGGAAGAAATATTCCAGAAGTCGCCGGTACGTCAGCCGGTCAGGATCGAACCGGATTTCGATACCCTCCGCATGGCTGCCGTGGTTGTGATAAGTAGCGTGAGCCACGTCGCCGCCGGTATAGCCGACGCGGGTGGACAGAACCCCCGGCAGGCGACGGATCAGGTCCTGCATGCCCCAGAAGCATCCGCCGGCGAGGACAGCTCGTTCGGGATTCGTCATTTCCGCACCTCCACCTGATCAATGAACTCACCATAGCCCTCGGCATCCATCCGGTCGAGCGGGATGAAGCGCAAGGCTGCCGAATTGATGCAGTAACGCAGGCCGCCCTGGTCTACAGGACCATCGGGGAAAACATGCCCAAGATGGCTGTCGCCGTGCGTCGATCGCACTTCCGTCCGGATCATGCCGCGGCTGGTGTCGCGCAGTTCGTTCACGAAGGCCGATACAATCGGCTTCGTGAAGCTGGGCCACCCGCAGCCCGATTCGAACTTGTCGCTTGAAGCGAACAGCGGCTCGCCTGAGACGATGTCCACGTAAATTCCGGGTATGTCGTTATGCAGATATTCGCCGGTACCTGGGTATTCGGTCCCGCTCTTTTGGGTGACTCGATATTGTTCGGTGTTCAGGGCCGCGATCGCGGCTTCGTTCCTGGTATAGCGTTTCATCACATTGGCTCTCCTGTTGCAGTGCATGACAGCGGGGGGCGGCATGGAGTTCGGTGAATCGGGTTCGCCGGCGCAGCCACTGCCCGCACAATCGCGCATTCACTAGTTCTGCTCGACTCTTTGCTGCCTGATGCTTAGTCGTATCGGTAGCAGCGAATCTTACAAACGCCGGCGCCCTTGCCGGTGGTGCGCACTATGCATTGAACCGAAATACGTACTCACAGCCACGACCGGTCGTAGATGACTCCAAAGATGAAGTTGCGCGAACGGCAGTTTATTCATGAGCTATCGGCCACTCGGTCCCGTTTAATCGAGCAATCTCCGCTTCGAGTTCAGCTATGCGCCGGTCGCGTTTCGCGAGTGCTCGCTCCACATCGGCGGCGTCAAAACGCTGCGGAATATGCTGCGGGCAGTTGGCATCCCAGGCTACAACCTGAAAAAGGACCGCCTGCTCGCCCTGCGCTTTGTAGTCTGGCGGCATTAGGCGGGCGATCAATGCGGGGTCGTCCTCGACGACTCGCGCCGTTCCCCAGAGCTTTATGCGTTGCCGGGTCGGATAGTCGATCAGGAAGAGATGCGCTTTCGGATTCTCGGCGAGATTGCCGGCACTGATGAACTGCCGGTTGCCGCGAAAATCTGCGAAGGCAATGGTCTTCTCATCGAGTACCTGCAGAAATCCCGGTGGTCCGCCACGATGCTGGATGTAGGGCTGCCCCGTCGCGTTGGCCGTCGCGAGGAAGACGCTGGTCTGACTGGCGATGAAGTCGGCGAGATCAGACGTAATTGCCGTGGCCCAGCCGGCGCCACTTTCCAAGCGGGCATAGCCGCTGCGTGAGCCCCTGCGGGACTGGATGGCCTTGACGCTCGCCGTGAAGGCGATATCGCTGGGTGTCTTGCGTGCTTCGGTCATGGCACATCCTTTCCGCGCATTTGGCAGCGATTAGCCCAGCGGGCTGACGATGGGGAAGTCGATATCGGTCTTGGCAACCTCGTTGACGTAGTTGGTCAGCGTATTGAGGGCCACGTGAAGAACGATCTCCATGATTTCCCCGCTACCGAAGCCCGCTGCCTTAACTGCCACAACATCGGCGTCTGATACGTGACCACGTGCAGCGACGACTTGCGCGGCAAAGTGGACGGCAGCCGCAGCTTTCGGGTCATTCGAACGACCATGACGATTGGCATCGATCTCATCGGCATCGAGCTTGGCGAGATTGCTGGCAAGATAGCTGTGTGCCGAGAGACAGTAACTGCAACGATTGAATTCAGCTACGGCCAGTGCGATGCGCTCGCCAGTCTTGTTGCCGATCGTGCCTTTGCTAAGAGCGCTGTTGAGGCTCAAATATCCTTCGAGTGCGGCCGGACTGTTGCCGACAACCTTCATCAGGTTTGGGACAATGCCCAGTTGCTTGTTGACAGCTTCGAGCAATGGAAGGGAGGCAGCGGGGGTTTGCTCGGCGGTTGGGATGGCGATTCGGGTCATGGCATTTCTCCTGTGGGAGTTCGGGATCGATTCGCAGTGCAGATGGCGCAGCGAATGGGACACATCTTGCCTAGTTCCGATTAAAAGAAGAATATCTAACATGTGCAATTTATTGTTTCAATATTCGGAATAATTAGATGGACCGCTTCCATTTGATGAGTGTCTTCGTTGCTGTTGCCGAAGAGGAGAGTTTTGCAGGTGGGGCGCGCCGCCTTGGCATGTCACCACCAGCTGTCACGCGGGCAATCGCAATGCTTGAGGAACACCTTGGCATTAAGGTGCTAACGCGTACAACGCGCTTTGTTCGTGCTACCGATGCCGGCCTGCGCTACCTCGAAAGCGCCCGCCGCATCATTGCCGAAGCAGAAGAGGCCGATGAGGCTGCGGCTGGTGTGCATGCAGCACCGCGGGGTCATCTGGCAGTAACCGCGCCGGTGCTGTTTGGCAGCATATACGTCATGCCCGGCATTGTTGACTACCTGAAGCGCTACCCCGATGTTTCCGTGTCGGCAATGTTCCTAGATCGCGTGGTGAATTTAATGGAGGAAGGTCTCGATGTTGGCGTGCGGATCGGCGAATTGCCGGATTCGACAATGCGGGCGATTCGAGTCGGTCATGTCCGGCGAGTTGTGTGCGCCGCACCTGAATATCTGAAGCAATATGGCATGCTGAACGAGCCGCAGGATCTCGTAACGCATAGAGTGATTTGCGCAATCCCGGTGTCGCCAGCCAACGAATGGCGGTTCGGCACTGGCAAGATGCTTGAGAGCGTCAAAATCGTTCCACGCCTGACAGTCACCAACAATGACGCGGCAATTCAGGCTGCCCTGCAGGGCTTGGGCGTCACGCGCCTGATGTCTTACCAGATTGCCGCTCATCTGGCCGCCGGACGGCTAACGCGAGTCCTTGCTGACTACGAACCGCCGCCACTGCCCATTCATGTCCTGCACCGCGAAGGTCGCCAGCCATCGGCAAAAGTACGCAGCTTCGTCGATCTTCTCGTTGAACGACTTCGGGCGGATATTGCTTTGAGTTGAGACAGGGCCAAGTGATCTTGGTATGGCATACCGTCTATGAATGCGCCTTGACCAACCTGGATTTGACCTGACTACAACGCCCCACCAATACGGGAAGCTGTTAGATTGGGCCGCGACTTCTAACTCACACCCATTATTCAAGTGCTGCTCAGCTGCGCAATTCAGGCAATTTCTCACCGGTCGGCACAAATTGCAGTGCCAGCCCGTTATTGCAATATCGCTTTCCGGTCGGTTTCGGCCCATCGTTGAAGACATGCCCCTGATGACCGCCGCAGCGCACGCAGTGATATTCGGTACGAGGAGCAATCAGCTTGTAGTCGGTGCGGGTACCGACAGATCCGGCACGCGCCTGCCAAAAGCTCGGCCAACCCGTGCCACTGTCGAACTTCATAGCGCTGTCGAACAGCGGCAGGAAGCATGCAGCACAAATGAAGGTGCCGTTTCGCTTTTCCTCGTTCAGGGGGCTGCTGCCGGGACGTTCGGTAGCCTCTTCGAACAAGACGGCATAGGCGGGCGCGGGCAGCAACGCCGCCCAATCGGATTTGCTTTTGACCAGCACCGGGCCTGAGCGGCCCTCCGCTGCCTCCACCTGTCTTCCAATGGTGGGCAGCGCCAGTGTCAACAATGATAGAAGCGATTGACGACGATTCATGGTTTTCTCCAAGTGTTGTCCGCAAGGCAACGAGGTGGGAAATGCGAGGGAACTTGCTGTCTGGCACACATCCCCCGCATCTCGCCACCTCGCGTGCTTACTTCTTCATTTCGTCCTTGCCCATGGCGTCTTTGGCCATGCCATCTTTCTTCATGGCGTCCTTCTTCATGCCATCCTTGGCCATGGCATCTTTTTTCATGCCGTCTTTGGCCATGGTGTCCTTGGTCATCGTATCTTTTTTCATGCCATCCTTGGTCATGCCGTCGGTGGCCATCGCGTCCTTTTTCATCATGTCGTCGGCAAAAGCTGAACTGCCGGCAAGCATCAAACATGCGGCGAAAATGCTGGAAATGATCGTTTTCATGGTTAACTCCGTTGTGGTTTGTAAGTCGACGGCATCGATGCCGGGTATTCAGGACAGCCGAGCGGGAGTGCTCAGCTGCCGCCGAACCAGTTGTACCCCTGGTCTTCCCAGTAGCCCCCGGGGTAGGTGTTGGTGACAAAAATCGCTTGAATGTGTTTGGGGTTCTTGTAGCCGAGCTTGGTCGGCATGCGCAGCTTCATCGGGAAACCGTAGCGGGGCGGCAGCGGCTGACTGTCGTAGGTGAGCGTCAGCAGTGTTTGCGGGTGCAGTGCGGTCGGCATGTCGATGCTGGTGTAGTAGTCATCGGCACATTTGAAACCGACGTACTTGGCACTGAGATCGGCGCCCACTTTGCGGAGGAAGCTGGCGAACGGCACGCCGCCCCATTTGCCGATGGCGCTCCAGCCCTCGACGCAAATATGGCGGGTGACCTGATCGGTCTGAGGCATGGCACGTAACTCGGCAAGCGTCCACGCATGTTTGTCGGCCACCATGCCGCTCACCTCAAGGCGATAGCTTTCCTCGTCGACTTCCCGGATTTCGTCTTCGTCGTAGTACGCATTGAACGGGAAGGGGCGGGTAATCATCGAATCGGGATAGGTTGGTGCCAGACGCTTCGGGTCGAACAGCCAGCCCTGAACCTTGTCGTTAAAGCGCGAAACCTTCATCAGCGCGTTCTCGACGCTGCTTTCATCGACAATGGCGCACCCGCTCAACAGTGACAGTCCGCCCAAGGTCAAGGAACGCTGCAAGAAGGCGCGGCGCAACGGCTGCTCGATATGGTGCCCTATGTCCTTCAGTGCATCCTTGAGCAAAGCATCGCCATCGATGGCGAGTCGCCGGGAAGGTTTCTTGATGATCATGTCGGTTGCTCCCTATCGCCCACGGACCATTGCCAGCAGCGTGCGTGGCACCAGCGCCACCATGAGCAGATGAACGCCGGCGAATGCCACCATCGCGGCCATCGCCAGGAAGTGCACCCGCCGCGCGGCTTCGTAACCGCCGAGCAGCTCGCGGAGAACGGGAAACTGCACCGATTTCCACAACACCAGGCCAGACAGCACGAGCAGCACCGAATCGAGCATCACGAACAGATAGGCAGTCCGTTGTACCGCGTTGTAGTGGCGCAGGTCGGCATGGGACAGCTGCCCTTTCACGGCGGCCAGCACATCTGCAAGCACGGCGCGCGGAGACAACGGGAAGAACTTGCTCCGCAGACGTCCGCTGATTACGTTGCACGCGAGGTAAACCAGACCGTTGGCGAACAGCAGCCACATCGCCGCGAAATGCCACTGAATCGCGCCGCCCAGCCATCCGCCCAGGGTGATGTTTTCAGGAAAGCGAAAGCCGAACAAAGGAGATGCGTCGTAGATCTTCCAGCCGCTCGTCACCAGGATGACGACTGCGACGGCATTGATCCAATGCGTGACGCGCACCCAGAGCGGGTGAATGAGGCCGGTGTCGTTGTCCATGTCGTTCCTTTCAGCTTTTCCACGTTTTTATGTGCTGTCTGCAAGGTAGTTCGCTGGCAAGTGGCGAATGGTTACAAGCTCAGGCAGAATTTGTTCTCCCCAAGACAGGGCAAGAATATTTTTCGGCCGCTGTAACCAAAGGCGTCAATGCAACGAACAAATAGAGAAGCCGGGTTTCGTGCGAAGGAAGATCGCCTCAAGGATCAACTGGTGCGCGGGCTGGCCGGCGATAATGTTGCCTATCAGGTGTTTTTGACGGAATTGAGCGCGCATCTGCGTGCCTTCCTGCGCAAGCGCCTTGTCCGCTTACCAGATGAAGTCGAGGATCTTGTGCAGGAATCACTGCTTGCAGTACACAATCAGCGTCATACCTATGATCCCGATCAGCCGTTGTCGGCTTGGGTGCAGGCAATCGCCAGGTACAAACTCGTCGATCTGCTGCGCCGACGGGCAGCGCATGAGATGTTGAACGATCCTCTGGATGAGGAAATGGATATTTTTTCGACGGCAGACGCCGATGCCGCTGAGGCGCGTCGCGATCTGAACAAGTTGCTGGCCGGTTTACCCGATCAGCAGCGACTGCCGATCGTGCACACCAAACTGGAAGGCTTGTCGGTGACGGAAGCTGCCACGCTCACGGGAATGTCTGAATCTGCGGTCAAGGTTGGGGTACATCGAGGATTGAAGGCTCTGGCAGCGAAGATAAGAGGCGTCCAATGAAAACAGACGATTTGATTTCCATGCTGGCTACCGGGGCGGGGGCCATATCGGCACCCTCAGCGACACGGCGCTACACCGCAGCAATCGCCTGGGGTGCGGCGGGCGCCGCGCTGCTGATGATCACGATATTGCAAGTGCGCCACGATCTTGCCCAAGCGGCCTTGCTGCCGATGTTCTGGGTCAAGGTTGGCTTTGTGGCCAGTCTCGCCAGTGGCAGCCTGTTTGCCGCTTTACGCCTGTCACGCCCAGGCGCCAAACTCGACTGGGTGCCGGTCGCGATTGCCGGGCCGGTGTTTGGCATGTGGGCAATCGCTGCCTTCACGTTTTTTGATGCTGATCCGCTGGAGCGTTCAAAACTGTTTTTTGGGGAAACCTGGAAAACCTGCCCACTCCTGATTGCCATGCTTTCGGCACCCGTCTTTGTCACCGTATTGCGCGTCATGAAGGAACTCGCGCCGACCCGCCTTCGCCTGGCAGGTTTTGCTGCGGGACTGCTTTCGGGCGCAGTCGCCGCCGTTGTGTATTGCCTTCACTGCCCTGAACTGGGCGCCCCGTTTGTCGGTTTCTGGTACTTGCTTGGGATGCTCATTCCGGCATCAATCGGCGCTTTCTTTGGAGAATCATTTTTGCGTTGGTAGTTACGTTCAACAAAAACCCCTTATGCAATGACCGCTATCTGTGCCCGACACAAGCGCCGCAACAAAGCACCAGAAACTTTATGCCGACTGTCCCGAATGACTAGCTAGCCACATTCAGCGACCGGATTTGAGGCCTTAGCTGATCGTCAGCTTTATGAACTGTAAGCATGTCAATACGATTTCAGTTTTCATTTGGCAGGATTGGGTCGGTAGTTCGCGTTCCCCGGATAGGCGTTCAGAGCCGTTCCAAGCTGAGCGGCAGCTAACCGCTGCACTGCCGACCGAGTCGGCTGGTAAGCCGAATGACCGTTCAGGCCGATGAGCTGGAGTAGGCCGTCCGGCTGGTTTCAGAGTGGACCAGCCCGTCAGGCGTCTGGTTTAGAGTGGAGATGACGGGCGGGTCATGGCCGGTTGCAGACGCTCAGTATCGCCGGATATTGCATGCCAATGCAATTCTGCAACGCATCAAGGCCGTCGAAGTCTGTGGAATCAAAACGCGACAGGCCAACTCAAAAG
>Ga0116170_10003552_pt1 | contig 14529 bp, 9 predicted proteins | sample AD_JPNHW1_MetaG_FD_89797 | JGI IMG/M metagenome (GOLD analysis project Ga0116170, IMG submission 89797) | Active sludge microbial communities of municipal wastewater-treating anaerobic digesters from Japan - AD_JPNHW1_MetaG | ecosystem: Engineered > Bioreactor > Anaerobic > Digestate | place...
GTTGCCGTCGACCCAGGAGGGAAACGGCGCGTGCATCTGGCCGAACTCGACGCCGTTTTCACGAGCCGCGTCGCGCACTTCGGTCATAAACGGTATCAGATTTTCGTCTTTGAATTTTTCCGAGGGTTTTCCGCTCATGATCTCGTTCCAGGAATAGAGCATGTCGATGTTGTAATCTACCGCGTCGAACCCCGCCCGCTTGATCGCGGCGAAGCCCTCCCGCAGTCCCATCACATCGGTAATCATAGCGCTCTGAACACATTTTTTCATCTTTTTATTAGACCTTTCTTTTATCAATAACCGCCCGGCAGAGATTTTTATTTTTATCAAATATACCGGTTGGTCATTAAATTTTCCCCATTATTATACACCGAAAGCGTTCGATTGACAACCTTCAGCCAATTAGCTATACTGATTGCATCCAAAGTGCCGGATATAACTAAACATTTTGTATTATTTATATTCGCATATACTATATGGAAATATCATCTGTATGAGGCCACTTCAAATGTCATTCGAACTCACCTTCCTCGGCACCGGCGCCGCCGATTTTTCCCCGGAACTCGAAACCTTCTGCAAAGACCGCTTTGACAGCGACATCCGCCGCTGCTCGTCGGTACTGGTTAACGGTCATATTCTCATCGACTGCGGGCCTCACACCGTCGGCGCGCTGAATATCCTGAAAATCCCGCTTTCGTCCGTCACCGACATTTTTCTGACCCATCTGCACGATGACCATTTCCGCCCCGAAGCCGTCTCCGAATTGATTGTGCACGGCGCAAAGCCGTGTATCCGGTGCAGAGCCGACGCCGATTTGCAGCTGACAGGCGCGAAGATAATCGGAATTTCTCCTCTGACTGAATACGACTGCAGCGGCATCACAGTCAGCGCCATCGAAGCCAATCACGACGCTTTTCCTGTCCACTATATCTTTCAGCACGGCGGAAAAAAGTTTTTCTACGGCTGCGACGGCGCGTGGATGTTGAATAAGGGCTATTATTATCTCAAGAACGCCGCTTTCGACGCGATGATCCTTGATGCCACCGTCGGCGACTACGACGGCGATTACCGCATGGCCGAGCATAATTCCATCCCGATGATCCGTATGATGTTAAAGTCATTCGCTTCTTTCGGCATTACCACAGCGGACACCAAAATCTATCTCTCGCATATGTCCCGCGGTCTGCACCATGACACCCACGCCGAGCGCACCGCCCGTCTTGCCCCCGAAGGTATGATCCCCGTCTATGACGGCATGACCATTCACATCTGATAGTTTAAAGTGAAGGTTCCGCCATGAAAAACTCCGTCAAACTCCTGTCGGTTTTCGCGGCGGCAGTGCTGTTTGTCGCGGGCTGCGGCAAAAATGTCGGAACTCCGATTTCCCGCGAAAATCTCAAAGCATGGGGACTCGGGAGAACAGAGACCCGTTATGTCTGCAGCGACCGGGATTATGATTGGTACATTGATCAATTTGACACCGGTATCTACGGGAGCAAGAACTGCGGGCCCGCCTGCTGCGTCATGGCCGCCGAATGGTACAAAAAAGATTTTCCCGAAACCGTTGAACAGGCAAGGGAATATTACGACCCGGGCGGTTCGGGCTGGCCGTATCCGACTGTTCAAAACTACCTTAAACACATTGAAATCCCCTTCTCTGTCGTGAAATCCGTCGATGTCTCTAAAATGAAAGAGGATATTACAAAAGGGCGAATTCTCCTTGTTCCGCTGGACATGAAATACATATCTGCCGCATTAAAACAGGAAGATCGCATTCATAAATACGGATCTGCCACAACCCACTATATCATCATAAAAGGGTATCGGGTCGTCGACGGAAAGACCTATTTTGAAGTTTATGACCCCGTTTCAATGGGAAGCACCTTTCAGGACGGTACGCCAAGGGGCAAAGACCGTTATTTTTTAGCGGATGAAGTCAATATGGCCATTACGAAATACATCGATTCTTACATAGCCATCTGTGCACCCGAAGAACAATCCGCATTATCAGGACAATGCGACCCGGAGCAAAGCAATACCCCAAGTTCGGATTAAATTCGAACTTGGGGTATTTTTATATCGCCTATATACGATCCGTATTAATATTTTTTCACAACCACGCCGCCGGTTTTAAAAATGCAGTCCGCAGGAATCACTCCGCGCACGCTCGACAGCGGATAGATGTTGGTGTTTCGTCCGATCACGGTGCCCGGATTCAGCACGCTGTTGCAGCCGACCTCGACAAAGTCACCCAAAATCGCACCGAGCTTGTGCCGCCCGGTCGCAAGGCATTCGCCGCAGTCCTTGATCGCCACATCCGTCTTGTTGCTTTTGACGTTTGAAGTGATCGCGCCTGCGCCCATATGCGCCTTGTATCCTAAAACAGAATCGCCGACATAGTTGAAGTGCGGAACCTGCACCCCATCGAATAGAATCACATTTTTCAGTTCGGTCGAGTTGCCGACCACACAGCCGTCGCCGACCAGCGCGCTGCCCCGAATAAACGCGCACTGGCGCACCTCGGTCTTGTGCCCGATGATACACGGCCCTTTGATATAAGCCGACCCGAAAACCTCCGCGTCTTTCGCAATCCAGACGTCCGGTTTCGGGTGGTTATATTCCTCTTCAGACAAAGTCGCCCCGAGTTCAAGAATAAAGCCCTTCAGCTTATCAAGCGCTTCCCAGGGATATTGCGTGCCTGAAAGCAACGGTGCAGCTTTGGTTTTGGTCAAGTCAAGCAATTCGGCCGTTTTATAAATCATATAAAATCCTCCGGTTCATCACGCCAACATTCCCGCGTCCTTGATCGCCGCGATTATGCCGTCAACCAGTTCTTCGCAGGTCTTTTCGTCCGCCGCTTCCGCCATTACACGCAGAACCGGCTCGGTTCCGCTCTTTCGCAATAACACCCGTCCGCTGTCGCCGAGTTTCGCCTCGGCTTTCGCCACGGCTTCTTTGACCGTTGCGGTATTCAGCGCTCCGTCCTTATTCTTAACACGGACATTTTTCAACACCTGCGGATATTCAATCATGGGCTCTGCCAATTTAGAAAGCGGCATTTTGTTTTCGAGCATCGCCTGCATCACTTTGATCGCCGTGATAATGCCGTCGCCGGTATTGGCATATTTACGGAAGATGATATGCCCCGACTGCTCGCCGCCGATCAGGTGATTGTTTTTGACCATATTCTCATAGACGTATTTGTCGCCGACCGCGGTTTTTTCATATCCGATCCCAAGTTGGTCGAGCGCTTTGTATAATCCGAAATTGGACATCACGGTGGTCACGACCTTGGAATCGCCCAGCCGGTCGAACTTTTTCATGCTCGCCGCGCAGATATACATGATCTTGTCGCCGTTGACGACCTCGCCGTTCTCATCGACCGCAACGCACCGGTCGGCATCGCCGTCGAAGGCGAATCCGACGTCGAGCCCGTTTCCGACGACGAATTTCTGAAGCCCCTCGATGTGGGTGGAACCGCATTTTAAGTTGACGTTCAGCCCGTCCGGTGTGTTGTTGATCACATGGGTGTCGGCACCGAGGGCGTCGAACACGCTTTTCGCAATCATCCAGGTGCTGCCGTTGGCGCAGTCGAGCCCCACTTTGATGCCCCGGTACGAATTGACCGCCAGAGAGATCAGATAACCGATATAACGGTTTCTTCCCGCGTAATGGTCGATCGTGCGCCCGATCTTTTCACCGGTCGCAAGCGGCAGACGCGGAATCTCTCCGTCGAGATACCGTTCTATTTCGGCCTCAATCTCGGCGTCCATCTTCTCGCCGTTTCGGTTTAACAGCTTAATTCCGTTATCCTGAAACGGGTTATGGCTCGCGCTGATCATGATGCCGCAGTCAAAATCCTCGGTGCGCGCGACATACGAGACGCTCGGCGTCGTCGTGACGTGCAGGATATATGCGTCCGCACCTGCCGCGGTGATCCCCGCACACAGCGCATTTTCGTACATATAACTGCTTCTGCGCGTATCTTTTCCGATGACGATTGAGCACTTGTGCTCCCGCCCGAAATACCATCCGAGATAATTGCCGATCAAAAATGCCTGGTCGACGGTCAGGCCGACGTTGGCCTCTCCGCGAAATCCGTCGGTTCCGAAATATTTGCCCATTGCCCTCTCCTTTATGTAATCAGTTAAAGCTTTGCGGCAGCGGCACCGTCCAGATATACCTCGACAAACGGGTGCAGCTGCAGCACCGATGCCGGCACCTCGGGCGTCACATCACCCAAAAATGCCTTCGCTACGATGTCGGCTTTATCTTCGCCCAATGCGATAAAAATGATCTTTTTCGCGTTCATTACGGTTTTAATCCCCATCGTGACGGCATGCGTCGGCACTTCGCCGATGGAATCGAAAAACCGCGCGTTTGCCTCCCGAGTCATTGCGGTCAGTTTGACATGATGCGTCCCGCTTCCGAACGGCGTACCCGGTTCGTTGAATCCGATATGCCCGTCGTTGCCGATGCCGAGCAGCTGCAGATCGATTCCGCCCGCGGCTTCAATCGCCTCGTCATACAGCGGCGCGGCGTCGATGTCCATTCCGGACGGTACATGGGTATTGATACGCGCGATATCGATTTTCGAGAACAGATTTTCGTCCATAAACCTGCGATAACTCTGTTCCTCGGTGCCCTTCATCCCGACATATTCGTCGAGGTTGAAAGTCCTTGCTTCTTTAAAGCTGATCTCCCCCGCTTTGCATAACCGCGCCAGTTCGCCGTAAAGCCCCAGCGGCGTCGAGCCGGTGGCAAATCCGAGCACCGCGCCCGGCTTTTCGCGCAGCAGCGACACATACTGTTTTGCCGCCGTTCTCGCGATATTTTCAGGGGTATCAACGAAAATTTTCATGGATAGAAGTCCTCCGTTAAACGGTTTTTCGTAACCTGTATTTTTGCACCTTCTTATTATATTATCTATACCGCGTTTTTGCAACCGCCGCCATGATGGCGGTCTCAAACGCGTCCTATAATCTACGTTCCGTTCGCAACGCAGCTCGCGCTTCCAACCTTGGTCCATCGCCAAAATACCGGTTACAAATTCGTCGTAGAATCTGAAGATCGTAGGCTTGATAGCATGCGTTTCCGTTTATTTGCCTCCCTTGTCAAAGGGAATGGGGAAAGGAGTTCGTTTTGAGAACTCCCTGAAACTTTGCAATGGTGGTGGCATTCATCAGCCATCCTTAATATATACCGCTTAACAATTTTAAGACGGAGATTTCTCTCCGATCCGATTCGCTTAACTTTCCAAAATCTCTATGACTTCTTTATACTCGGCTGTCTTCCTGAACCCATCGTCAAAAGCATATTGCCCAATCATCTTTTTTGCGCGTTCCCGCAGATTTTCACCGTACACCGGAATCCGGCTTTTTTCGGTTTTTAATCCCCTTGTGAGCAATGAACTTTGTTCCAGCCAATCGGGAAGTTCATCGAACCGTTTTGCAATCTCTGCGCCTTTTTTTAGATACACCGCAGCTTCTTCTGAATTTCCACATTGATACGCCCAATTCCCCGCGTATAAACAGGTATTGATCGCATGAATCCAGCTCTCTCCGTAATCACCGTCGGGATAGACAACCTCGTATACCGCTAATACGGTTTTCGCGGCATTGAGTTTTTCCTGCGGCGAGTATTGGGTGGACCAATAAAATTGATTATTAACTGCGCCGCCGAACAGATATATCAGTTCCCTCACCGCGTTTTTACAGGCCTCCTGCTTTTTTTCTCCCGGCGGATACAAAAAGGTCGATACATAGTCGCGGCTATTCTGCATCAGCGGCATCTCATCGAGAATCTTTTCCATATCCGAGAGTTGAATCCCGCTGTTTTCGACAAAGCTAAGCCGTTTGTATAACGTGCAAATCAACCTTTTTGCCCATATCCGGATGCTGTCCTCGGTGCAAAACTCGTTAATATTTTCATAAATCGTTTTCGCTTCATCCAGTATCTCAAATCCGCCTTTATCATTTGTGTTTTTCTCGGTAATCAACGTATTCAAATAACGCACCAACAGCCGAAAATCACCCGGAAACTCAGTGATTGCTTCTTTTATTTTCTCACGCACTTTACGGATGTCCCCGGATTTCCACAACCGGTAATAATTATCGATATAAGCCTGTGCCTGCCGCTCCCGCTCCGCTTTGCCGACCCCGAGCATTTCGTCGACCGTGACGTTGAAGAACGAGGCAATTGTCGGAAGCATTGTGATGTCCGGAAAAGTCTCTCCGCGCTCCCACTTGCTCACCGCCTGAAACGACACCCCGAGAAAATCGGCCAGTTTCTCCTGCGTCAGTCCTTTTTCTTTTCTCAGCCGTTTGAGGTTTTCTCCCAAATATACTGTCATATACTCAACTCCTTTGAATCAAATCAACGGCGCCGTTGTGATTACATCATATCCTGTTTCTGTCAGTGAAACAATAACCGCGTTTTTTGAGATAGATTCTAATTCCGGTTGAAATTATCTATTAAATATAGAAATTATAATTATAAAAAAGCGGCTTGTCAAGCAAGCCGCTTTTATCACGTCAGGTCGTCTCTGTGTTCTTGGCTCTTGCCGATTCCGCCAACCGGATCAGTTCGTCAAAATCGCCCTTTTGCAGATTCGCAATATGTGTTTCAATTTGCTTGATTTCCTCATCCGAAAAATCGATCCCGCTATATTTTTTCAAAGTCTCTTTGACGCCGCTTGCCTTGTAATCGTCATTGACCTGTACCGAGGCCTTGTCCGCCTCGCTGCGGTAGCAAAGCGCCGCCGCATACACCGGCATCAGGAATGACACATCGATGTCGTGTTTCTTGGCCAACCGGTAAAGCCCGGTAATCCGGTCGTCGTTGCCGAGTTTGCGCATCGGATCTGCTCCCACCCGCGCAACCGTGTCACGCAGATTGACGTTGGAAAACCGATATTGCAGCTTGGTCAGGAAGTCGAGCAGCGAATCGTAACTCATTTTCTCCTCGGCGGCGATGGAACGTACCCCGACCAACCCCGCCTGCTCGATCAGATAGCGGATCGCGGGATCGCACATGGCCTCGTGGATAAACTCATATTTGCCCGCCGCGAGATACGCGCAGGCGCAGTGGCACATGTTGTGCACAAAAAGCTTGCGCTGGATATACGGCTCAATCGGGTCACAGAACAGCGTGTTGACGAGTTCCGGCTTTTTGCCGACCACCGCCGCGCCGTCGATCTGCAAGATCTCATACGGCTCGCCGCGCACCAGCAGCGGATCATCTGCTTCGCCCTTGGCCAGTTCCGGCACCATCCGCCCGATGCTCGCTTCGATAAACCCGACGTTCGCATCGAGTTTCTCAATGGTCGCCTCATCAAGATATTTGCACACTTGCTCGCGCATATAGTGGCCGGAATCGTTCAGATTCTCTGCTAAAATGATATTGAGCGGCGCTTTCCCCGCGTCAATGCGAGCCTTGATGCCCTCTGCGATCGGCTGGGCGATGTATTGCAGATTGCGCGCGCCGACGCTGGTCACCATCAAGTCGGCCTCAAGCATCTCTTTTGCGGCGATCCCGGGTTGGGAGCTGTCCTCGGCGCGGAAGTTGTCGATGTAAAATTCCTTGGTCTCGTCGTTGGTCACGAGCCGCACCGGATAGCGCTTTGCCTCATTCAGCATGCGCACCAGGTCTTTTCCCAGCTCTAAAAACACGATCTCATATCCGCTTGCGTGCAGAATCTGACTGATAAAGCACCGCACCAATTTCCCCGCGCCGTAAACAACCGCCCGTTTTGCCATAATCCATTGATCTCCGTTCACAAAATTCAAATTTACCTTGCTATCATACCGCAAAGCACCTCAATTTTCAAGAGCAGGAGCGAACTGTGTTCGCCCGATAGCACTCGCTTCCATCCTCGGCGGCTCATGTAGGGGTCGGCGTCTCGACGACCCGGAATTTTTATTTAATCACGCGGAAGCAAAACACTTTCCCTCACTCACAAAGAACGCCGGAACGATAAACGCTCCGGCATTCTAAATTCTGAATACTGAATTCCGAACTCTGAATTATTCCCATTCCTCGCTGTCCACTTCCAGCGCTTTGATGTTCCCTTCCGGGTCGTCGATCAGCGTGCCGACATTCTCGGAAACGACGTTATACATCGCCAGACGACCGATGTCCGCGACCTCGCCCGCAGCCGATAAAAACACCGGCTCTTTTCCGGCCTTGCAGTAAAGCTCGCTGTTGCGGATGACCATCCGCTTGATTTTGCCTTCCGCAGCGATATACGGGAAGGTCTGCGGCGTGTCGCCCTCGTCCTGAATGTGCAGCCCGTCGATGACCAGCGATTCCACCTGCGCCGGAGCGAACCCCATACCCTTCATGTCGGAGATGCCCTCGAGCCAGATCACATAGCGGTCGTCGGTCGGGTCGCGGTAATAGATATTTTTCAGCGTCATGCATTTGTGTTTTCCGGAGATGCGGAATAAAAACCGCTTGGTATAGTTGTAGTCGGCTTCGGTCTGCCGCAGGTCGACGTTCTCGATAAATACGCTGCCGTAATCGCCCTGAAAGCCTTTTTTGCGCAGATCCCACGCATGCAGATAAAAGCCGAAGCTGCGGTAAGTCCCCGAAACGTTGCGGATCGTGACCCGGTCGATCAGATTTTCACGCGACAAAATCCGAATGACCTGCGACGCATCGTCGCACACGACGGTGTCGACGAGAATATCGGACATCGGCCCGACGGTGGCATGCGGATGCATCCAGTTTCGGTCATTGCCGTTGATTTCTTCGTCTCCGTTCAGCGCGATCATGTCGTCGCTGGTCTTTCCCTGCACGTTGCGAATCACCAAAAACCGACCCGGCCCCTGCATGTGGATGCCGTCCTGATTGCCGTGCATATAGTCCGGCAGCTCAAACCGGATATTTTCCATTGTGACCTTTTCCCAGTTGGTGATTAAAAACGCGAAAGTGCGGTGATTACGGATGACCACATCGCGAATCATCAGATTTTCGATGCCGAAAAAGGAGATGCACACCACGAGCGAATCGCCCTCGGGATACGGTTTCTCGGGTGGGACATGGTGCGCCTGGTGCAGGCAGTTTTGGTTGTAAGTGCCGCCGATTAACTTGATGTTGCGGTCAATCCGCTCGCCCCTGGACGGATGTGCGTTGACGATCATCGCCCGGTTGGAGTTGTCGGCCTGATAAAACCCGCAGGCGTCGCTCAGGCATTCGATGGTCGTGTCGGAATAGACCGTCAGGCCCGTAATCAGCGCCGAGCCGTCCATCACGAGCCGCACCGCGCTCTCGTCTTTCGCCGTATCCAGCGCCTTTTGCAGCGCAGCGGTATCGTCGGTCCCCCCTCCGGTATAGACGTCGGAGTCGAGTTTTGCCCCGGTCTCGCTTGCATAAATCGTTTTCATGCGCATGTTTATATCTTCCTTTCGTAGTAGTCAGGATGTTTGATCCGTCTCGGAAAATTTGATTTTTCTGTTCGTCTAAGCCTTATGATGCAATTACCGAAGAATCCAACTCCGGTTTGGAAATCTATTTTCAAATGCACCCCTTTTGCTTATTCTTCCCCGATTATACGGATACTCGGATAAAATGTCAATTGATTTTATCGCTGCTTAAATTTTATATCATCGACAATCTCCCTTATCCGCCCAATACAGAGATTGCTATCTTTTATCTTGTGATTCTGCCTCATATTACCATATTTTCTCATACGCTGTCAATGTTTGCAACCCATTGCCAGCGTCTTCGTCCTGTGTTAAAATAAACTCATAAATCGCAAAGGGGGATATGCAATGGAAAAGCCTGTGTGCGGAGATTCGAAACAGAGGCGAAGCCCGTCATCTCACTCAGATGCCGGGGAAAACGGCCCGCTTTGCAATGATACCGTCCCGCGTCAGCATACCGAAACCCTGACAACCGATTCATACGGTTTATATCAATATAAAATCCATATGAATACGACTTTGGACAGCCGAAACACCGCCGCCGAGCCCTCGGAACTTCCGTCTTTTCAAAATAACCTCGCGCTGACGATTGAAAACCTCTCCGATTCCCCTGTCGAAGTGAATGCCCTGATTGCGAACGGGCGCGACTTTTCGTCACTGTCCGGTTTAGTGAAGACCGTTTGCGGCGGATATGAAACCGACCGCGAAAAAGCCCTCGCGCTCTGGCAGTTTCTTCGGCAGTATCTCACTTTCGGCCCCACCCGGCCGGGTCTGGATTTTCACAGTCCCGGTGTTTCCCTCATCCGATTTTTAACCGGCATGGGCAGCGGTGCCTGCGGAAACTTCAACGGCGCGCTGGCGCTGTTTGCCGCGGCAGCCGGAATTCCCGCCCGCACGGGCTCACTCTCCGACGGCAGCCATGCGGTTGCCGAACTGTTTTTCGGCGGAACCCGCCGTTATTTCGACGCGCTCTACCCGAATGCTCAAGATCAGTTCAAAGGCGCATTTATCCCCGACGACGACGGCGGGATTTCCTCTTATGAGCAGCTTTGCGCCGATTCCTTTCTGGCCCGCCGCGCCGGTTCTGTCGAAATCGGCGAACTCGCCGCGCTGTTCGGCGGCAATGACCGCTGGCGCTCCGATTGGATTTCTGCTTATTCCGACCCCCGCGATATGGCCTTCACGCTCAAACCCGGCCAGCGGATCGTTTTTTATTACGATAAATTTATCGGAGACAAGCCCCTGCATCGAAACCTTGTCTCCGGTGAAAAGCGGCTGTCGGGTGAGCCCTGTGCAACGGTCCTTGGCCTTCGCGAAAATAAGTCTCTTTATTTTTATCGGGACGATTGCCCATGGCCGATCACCGGATTTTCAGTCAAAGGAAAATTGAAATCCGGTCGGCTTTTTGTCACCGTCGCCGCTGCCGGAGAGAGCAAATATGCCGTCACCCAACCCGGCGAATTCTGCTGTGAGTTCAACACCGACTGCAAAGCGTTGTCCGAAACCTGTTATCATCTTGAATTGCATATCGACGCCCGGGACGCGGATTTTATCGTCGATGAGCTCAACCTTGTTTTTCAAAGTTACCGCCCGTCGCTGCCCGAATTGGATTCCGGCGATAACACCCTTGAACTGCGCGCTGACCCGAACCGCACTCTGAAAATCACCCACCTCTGGCGGGAATCCTCCGTCGCTCCGCCGAATCCTCCCGCGCTCATCTCTTTTGACTCCGGCCGACCTTTCCGGTGGACAAGCGCCGACGCCGCCGGGTATGAATTTATGCTCAGCGACCGCGCCGACTTTGCGTGGCCTTATGCTCCCGTTTTCCAACAGCGCACAACAAAACCCGAATCGGATACCGACCCCTCGTTGATTCTGCCTCCCGATAAAACTTATTTTTGGCGGGCACGAGGCAAAAACGCAGACGGTGTTTGGAGCGCATGGAGCGAACCCGGTTCGTTCACTTGGGACGCGCCGCCCATCCCGGCCGGCTTTACATTAATCCGCGAAAATCGTAAACTTACTTTGTGTTGGAACTCCGTCGGCAGCGGCTTGACCTACGCCGTATACGGCAGCGACGAAAACGGTTTCACCCCGTGTGACAAACCCTGTGAGATCTGGACGAACCGTACCGGCTCCCCGGCCGTACGCGAAATTTATCCCGCCAATCTGATCTGCAAGACCCAAAATACCGAACTCGAACTCACCCGATTCAAACGGGTGTATGCCTATTACCGCGTCCGCGCGTTTAACGCCGAAGGCATCGGGAGTTTACCGACCTCCTGCATCAATCTTCACTGCCCGTTTTTTTTAGAAAGCTCCCTTGAACCTGCCGCCCGCGTCGGCGCGGAATATGCTGTTTACGTCAAGTCCGTCCGCTCGCTCGGAAAGCTCTTATATAACCGCTTGCCAGACAGGCCGATGTACAGCGGTTTTCACAACGCGCAAAAACTCACTTTCTCAATCAAAGGCGCCGATTGGCTGGAAATCCGCGATTATGACGGTTATCTGCACGGCACACCCTCATCCGCCGACAAGGGTTTGAATCATTTTATTCTGACCGTCGCTGACCAAAACGGCAAACACGATATCTTGAATTTCGACCTCGAGGTTACGGAGGAGCTGCTTTGATTATCGGAAAACTGACAATCCAAGAACCGCTGGGCATTTTTTGGCCCCGGCAGTATGTCTGCCTGCAAACCGTGCTCGACCGCCCTGCCGTCCTTCATCATCTGATGATGACCGACCCGTCCGGCATACCGATCGATGCCGATTTTCTCAGCCTTGACGAAGATTCCCTGACCATAGGACTGATGCTCTCACTGAATCCGAACGAAACGCTTAAATATTTCATCCTCGAACAATCCTCCGCCCGCTCCTGTTTTGCCGAAGTCGCCGAAGCAGACGGCGTGATTTCCGTCCATACCCCCCAATTCACCTGCGATTTTCCGGCAAGCGGCACATATTCCGCCCCTCCGCCCCCGATTCTCCGCTTTTTTAATCAAACCCTCCGCCTTTCCGGTTTGCTTCCCTTGTTAAAGGGCGATGAATCGAAATTCGTAAACGAATTCCGTGGCGCTTCGCAAAGCGCTGACGGAGGGATTCCGGAGACCCATTTCGCAGTACTGCAAACCCGCCTGACTTGCCGCCCTATGACGGTTCAAGCCGATTTACGCTACGCCTTTGCAAACGGCGGCTGCTGGAACATCACCCTCGAATTTTTCAAAGATACCGCCGATCTCAAAATCACCGAATCGTTTTCCTGCAAAGAACCCCTGCCATTCACCCTGCGCTTCAATCAAACTCCGCATAAAATCTATGCCCGCATGCACTCGCCATCCGCCGATAAAGGCCGCGCCGACGAGTGGAAGCGCATTGAATATACCCCAAGCCCCGACGACGCCGTCCGTCTGCAGCCCTTTTACACCTGGGACACGAACACCGCGACCCTGATGCAGCTCTGTTTTACGGATAACTCCTGCCTCTGTGCCGTCCCCGTCTGCGCCTCACAATGGAAAAACGGCAAAGCCGCAGGCCCTGTGGTCAAATCCGATCAAATTGAACTGCCCGTCTCCGGGGGCGCGCGCGTCTGGGTACTGTCGCTCTGCTCCAATTACTCTCAAAGAGAAAGCGTGAAACTCACTTCCGCCTATCAGAATTGGGAGAATATGCTGAAAAACCCGATGGATAAAATTCGTCCTGCCGATACCCTTTGCGCTGTTTACGGCAGCCCGTCCCTCGAAGATGCTCTTGCATGGAATCGCACTTGGAAACCAGCGGAGGATCACCCTCACCTCCTGCTTCAAAAGCAGGATATTCCACGCCTGCGCGGGCAGATTCAAAATTGGCCCTGGCTGCGCAAAGCCCTTTCGGAACACAAAGACGACCCCAACGGTTTCGACCCCGCAGGGGTTTATCTGCTTTCCGGAGAAGACAAGTATGCCGAAATCGCCAAAACCGAGATCGCCGGGTGGCTGCGCACCCGCATCCGTCTGATCGCCGACTTCGGCTATTCCTTGCACGAGCTTGTCTGCATCCGCCTCAGCCGCCCGCTCCGCCTGATCGCGCTCGATTTCGACCTGATCGCCGACTCCCCCGCGGTTTTCGTGCAGGAAAAAGTTGATATTTTACGGCAATTCGCCTTTTTGGCACACTGTATGGCCGACCCCGATTATTGGCCTCCCGTCAGCGCCGGATTTTCCAAGGGCAACCGTAATTTTCACAGCGACCATTTTTCCGCGCTCGGTACGCTCGCCTGCTTGTTAAAAGGCCATCCGGACGCTGAAGCATGGGCTTCTTATGTCGAAGCCGAGCTCGATAAAGAGCTCGATTACGCGGTCTATCCCGACGGCGCCTGGATTGAGGCCCCGAATTATCAGGCCTATTCGATGAATTATCTGATCTTCCTTTTCACTGCGCTCAAAAACAGCGGTCACCGTGATTTTTCCGCCGACCCGCGCTTTCTCTCGGCTATGGACTTTCTTGCCTCGATTCAGACCCCGCCCGATATCCGCTGCGGCATTCATCTGCTGCCCACTGTCGGCGACACCGCGGCGAACTATTGGACGCAGAGTTTTCAAAACGTCTTCGCGTGGGCGGCGAATCTTGCCCGCGATAATCCCGAATTTTCTTCCCGTATGATGCGCGCCTGGAACCGCGCCGGTCAGCCGGTCATCAACGCAGGAGGGGAACTCAATTCCACCTTCAAAACAATTGCTCTGATCGACCGCAGCTTGGCCGCTGCCCCCGATGAACTTCCCGAAAGCCGACATTACCCGGAGTTCGGCGCTTGTATGCGTTCCGAAACCGGTTATCTGCTTCTTAAAGCAGGCAAGGCCTCGATGCACTACGACCATGACGAGGGCTCGATCATTTGGTACGAAAAAGGTGTTCCGATATTGGCCGATATCGGAAGCCAATATTTCCCCCCGGTCGACGCGGCCTTTCTGCACAACCGCATCTCCGTCGGCGGCAAAACCGACGAGTGCCGGGGGTGTCTGCGCTCGTTCACCTCGACGCCTGAAGCCGATTTCGCCTCGGTCGAAGTTCACATTGACCGCGTTCAGGAGTGGCCGCTCTGGCCGAACCGCGACCCCGACTGGAA
>Ga0116170_10003553_pt1 | contig 14529 bp, 13 predicted proteins | sample AD_JPNHW1_MetaG_FD_89797 | JGI IMG/M metagenome (GOLD analysis project Ga0116170, IMG submission 89797) | Active sludge microbial communities of municipal wastewater-treating anaerobic digesters from Japan - AD_JPNHW1_MetaG | ecosystem: Engineered > Bioreactor > Anaerobic > Digestate | place...
AACCCTGAAACTGCATTCTGTCTGGACATAGGACACTGCAACTGTTTTGCCGGTTTCAGCGCAGTCGAATTTTTCAACAGATATTCAAATAACATCAGACATTTCCACCTCCACGACAATGATGGAACAGAAGATTCCCATCTCGCCCCGGGAAACGGAAATATCGATTTCACGCAAGTACTCGACATCATTAATAAAAGCACCGCAAATACCGCAATATTCGAGCTTGAGATAGACAGATTCGAAAAATCAATATACAATATCAGGAATTTATTTTTGGGAGATAGATCATGAAGTGTCTTTTTGTTTTAATTGCTGTAGCAGTTCTTTTATTTTCCTGCGATAAGGAAGCTGAAAATGTGTATTCTCTTGAATTAATTGACGGAAGTCCTGTTGTCACCGGGTCTGAGAACGGGCTTATGTGGTATATGGACGATCCGGAAAATGCGAACACGAAGCTAAATCTGCTGACTTATGCAAAAGCTGAGGAACTGTGTGCCGATATGGATTATGCAGGTTTCACCGACTGGAGACTGCCGACAATAGACGAGTTGAGAGGTCTGGTTACAGGTTTCGGCGACATTGAAACAGGCGGAAAATGCAAAGTTACATCAAAATGTCTTGCAATGAGTTGTCTTTATCAGGGTCAGAAGAGTGAAAGCGACTATCCGTGTGCCAATGAAGAGACAGAACTGCTTCAAGGTCCGGGACCGGAAGGCTGTTACTTTGACGAAGTGTGGAGAACATATTGCGGAAAATACTGGTCATCATCTAAACTTAAAGGTGTAGTTGATGAAATGGCATTTCAGCTTGATTTTTCAGATCCTGCGATACTTTACGCTCTTTCCGGAGGATCTACAAATGTTGGATTTGCGAGGTGCGTGAGATGAAAAATTATTTGAAAACTGTTGCCTTTATCACATTGTTCATTTTTGTTTCATGTTCGGATGATAACACGGAACCTACTGAAAACGCTGATGATTTAACAGATGCCGCAGTTGATGAAAATCAGGAGAAGAATGATGAAAACACCGACGCTGCTGAAAACGAAGCTGACATTCTCGCTTCTGATATTGATACAAATGATGATATAAATGATGATGATACCGCAGAATCATCCGGTTTTGCTACTCCTGATCCTGCTTTTAGCGGCAATCCGCTGGCAGTTATTGTAACCAGAGCGGAGTATTCCGACCTTTATAATGAAATTGCAGGTTTCCACACAGTCACAGGAATATACACAAAAGTCGTAACTATTGAATCTATCTGCGCAATTGGAACATGCAACGATGCCGATCCGAAAAATGACACGGCAAAGGCGATAAAGAAATTCATCTCTTCAATTGCAGGACTTAAATATCTGGTTCTTGGCGGAGATATTGAAGTAGTTCCTTCAAGAAAAGTGCATGACAAATATTCAAATATAATGGCAGGAACATTCGAAGATGATTTTTACACCGATTTTTATTATGCGGATCTGAGCGAATGGGATTCAAACGGTAACGGAATTTATGCGGAAGATACCGATACTCCTGATTATTCTGCTGAAATCGCTGTCGGAAGAATTCCTTCATCCAATACTGAAGAGATCACCAGATATTTCGGCAAAATAATTGCTCACATGACCCGTTACAATACCATGCATGTCAAAACTTCACTTCTTATTGCAAATGTCGCCACGAACTTCAGCGGTGTTGACATAAATGCCGGATATTACTTTGAAACTGAAGGGCGCACAACTGACATAATCCCGTTCGATTTTTCAAAGAAGAAACTTTATGCTTCGACGATTCCTTCTCCTGCCTCAGATGCAATAGCTCTGGATAATGCAAAACAGGAAGCCGCAATGACGGAAGGTGTGAATATAATCGTCCATAACGGTCACGGATATCCTTCGCTTCTTTCCTGTGAACAGGCGAACGACGACAACGATTTCACAGGTCAGATGGCGTATAACCTTCAGAATTCGACATATCCGATATTTCTCAGCTGTGCATGTCAGGCGGGACAGTTTGAAGCACCGTTCACCTATAATTCACATGTTTTCAAAGACGATTCGGCAGGTGAAATGCTTGTGAATGCACCGCTCGGCGGAGCTGTGGCATATCTCGGCAACACGATAACAGGTCTTGGTATTGCCGGCGGAAGTCAGTTTATAGATGAAATGCTCCGTTCTATATTTTTCTCACCAACTTCAATACTTGGCGACAGCTATCTTTCTGCCCATTCTGCATTAAAACAGTCTGATACTTTTCAGGCTCCGGTTCCACTTGTTCCGGCAGTTCCTGTTGTTGATGAAGACAGCTGGAGATGGACAAAAAAATCAGTCGTACTTATCGGCACACCGCTTCTGACAGTGTGGCGAGATGCTTTCCCGCAGGTAAATGCCGATATCACAGTCACCAGTGAAAAAATTACAGGCGGATATAAAGTTTCCTTTACCGTTCCTTACGAGCTTGACGGATTCAACCTTAAAATAATGGCCGGCGAAAGCGTTTTCACCTTTAATGCAATTGCCTCCGGTGAATATTCAATAAATATCGAAGGCGAATTCAGTTATGTCCTTTTCGGCGGACAAAAAAAAGGTTCACAATTTTTCTTTAAAAAGGCTGATATTCTCTGATATTGACACATTCCGTTTAATCTGATACCTTCTATAACAAATTACTGTGGATGTACAGAAATGAAGAGGATTTTTGTAATAATTGTTTTTTTATTCTACTTTCCGTCAATATATGCTCAGGATCAAGAAACTGCCGTTTCAGGAAATAATGATAAAAAAGTAGAAACTTACAGTGACCTGATAGAAAACATTTGGGAATTCATAATTAAAGCACTGATTAATGATAGCATTAGTCTTGATCAAAAAATGGAAATGCTTCGTGAATTCATTGAAAAATATCCAGATGACAACCCTTACATTGATGACGCTGAAAACTTTTTTGTGATGACATATAAAGCTTCTATTAGTAAAAATAATATCTCAGAGTTAAAGGAACTTCAGGCGAAAATAGCAACAGAGCAGGACATTATTGAATACAAATGGCAGCAAATACTCAAGATGCTTAAAATAAAAGAAATAGATAAAAACAGGAAAGTGTCTGAGATAAAAGAATTTATTGAAAACCATCCTAACGGGAATTCCCATCTGGAAGAGGCTGCGATACTTCTTTCCGGAATCTCCGAAACAAACACAGAATTTTTTTCAATTGATGTAAAGCTTAGAAATGTTCCTGAGTGGTTTTCTTTAAGTTTTGCCGCAGGGAACTATGGTTTCGGAGGAAATCTGACCTTTGTTACATTGCGCTGGAACAATGTTTACTGGGAAATTTTGCGATTGCAGGCAATGGGATCAACAGAAAAAGTTTCAGCAAATTTTAAAACTATGATAGGCTATCCTTTTTTCCTGACCTGCGATTACCGGCATGAAATCAGGTTTGCAACTGGAATATCAGGAGGATTCAACACCTCATGGCATGGAGAAGAGGATTTTGATTTCGGCTTTTCATCGTATCTCCATATTCCTGTGGAAATTTCCTATGTCTATCATATAAAAAGATTTTTTGCATTTCAGATCGGTTTTTCGCTGGATCTGCCTGTTTTTTTTGATAGCGAAGGAGAATATATTCCTGTAATTTCAGGATTTACAGGATTCAGATTCTAAGACCGAAGGAGCGTGTATGATGAAATTGCTAATTGTTTTATCATTGTTTTTTACAGTTGTTTCACTAACTGCTGAAAATCAGACTGCAAACGGTAAAGAATCGGAAAGCATTGTCTCAGAAACTGAAACAGAAGATGATCTGATCAGAAACATCTGGAATCTGATCGAAAAACAACTTGAAGTTACTGATGTCAGTTTTGAAAGAAAAAAGTCATTGTTACAGGAATTCATTGAAAAAACACCTGCCGGCAACAGTTATCGAAAAAAGGCGGAGAATTTTGTTTTTGAAATGAAAGATTCAGAAAAAAGATTGAAACAGCTTGTAAATTCAAAATATTATAGAACAGACACAGAATGGTTGTCTTTGAAATTCATCGGAGGCAACTATGGTTTAGGCGTGGATTTCTCATTTTTCACATTCAGATGGGAAAAAATCTATTGGGAAATGATAAGGTGCAGCATTATGAACAGGGAGTTTGAATCCGACACTCAACATTATTTTTTAAAGACGATGTTCGGAATTCCTTTTTTCACAGGATTTGCAAGCCGCCATGAAATAAGGATTTCAACTGGAATATCAGGTGGTGTAAGTAACTATAAATCAGAGGAGAATTTTCTTTCTTTTATTAACATTCCATTTGAACTTTCATACACATTCCATATTACACATTTTTTTTCATTTCAGATTGGTACTTTGATCGAGCTCCCTGTGTTTTTCGATTCATACAGCAACACATATTATGTTCCGGTCATATCAGGTTTTACAGGATTCAGAATATAATCCTAAAATATTGGATTAAAAAATTGAATATCTGACAGCTTTTAATTAGTATCACTCACCTTGTGTTTTAAGTTTTGAGTTGTATCAGGAGGAAGCAATGGTCTTCAGAGTAGAAGTAGGGTTGAGGAAGGACATCAAGGATCCGGAAGGTTTGACATATCTCAGGCGTATCCGCAATGATCTCGGAATAGATTCAGTGACCGATGTAAGGGTTCTGAAAGTATATCTGATCGATACTGTGATACAAGATCCGGCGCAGATATCGGCATTTGCAGGTGAAGTGCTGGCAGATCCTGTTATTGAAGTTTTTGAAACAGGCGAAGTGCTTGCCGACAACTATAATTCTGACTGGGTGATAGAAACTGGATTTCTTCCCGGAGTAACCGATAATGAAGGAAAGACGGCACTGTGGGGAATGAAGACATTTTTCGGCGGGATAGACGCATCCGATATGATCTTTTCAGGAAGAAAATATCTGATTTCCGGAACTCTCGACAAAGCGACTGCTGAAACTGTGGCATCAAAACTGCTCGCCAATCCGCTGATCCAGAGATATTCAGTGATCTCGACAAAAGAATGGGCACAGGGAAAAAAGAACGGAAATAATGTGCCGAGAGTAAAAGGAACTTCGATTCCGGTTGTTGAAACAGTGTCTCTTGATGTCAGCGATGCAGAACTTGTTGAAATATCCAGATCCAAGGTTCTTGCTCTGAGTCTTGAAGAAATGAAAGCTGTAAGAGATTACTTCAGAAAAAAAGAAGTGCTTGAATTCAGAAAAGAACTCGGATTTCCAAAGAAAGCTACGGACTGTGAGATCGAAGTGATAGCACAGACCTGGAGCGAGCACTGCAAGCACAAGATATTTGCAGCAGATATAAAATATTCTGACAAACTGACTGGAAAAGATCTCCAGATAAAATCTCTTTACAAATCATATATCAAAAAAGTGACATACGAACTGAAAGAGAGCAAACCGTGGATAAAATCGGTGTTTGACGACAATGCAGGTATTATCCAGATAGATGACGACACACTTTTTGCGATGAAAGTGGAAACTCACAATTCGCCCAGCGCACTTGATCCTTACGGCGGTGCACTTACCGGAATCGTCGGTGTGAACAGAGACATAATCGGTTGCGGAATGGGTGCCAAACCTATTTTGAACACAGATGTATTCTGTTTTGCAAGTCCTTATTACAAAGGGGCGCTTCCCGGTGCAAACCTTATGCACCCGGCAAGAATATTCAGAGGAGTTCACAGAGGAGTTAAAGACGGCGGCAACGAAAGCGGAATACCGGTAGTGAACGGTTCAATATATTTTGATAATAGATTCATCGGAAAACCGCTTGTATTCTGCGGAACTGGCGGTCTGATGCCGGCAGAACTTGCAGGTAAACCGGCATTTGAGAAATCTGCGCTCGTTGGTGATCTTATAGTCATGTCTGGCGGCAGAGTAGGTAAGGACGGAATACACGGAGCGACATTCAGCAGTGAAGAGCTTCACGAAGGAAGTCCTGTCACCGCAGTCCAGATCGGCGATGCGATCGTCCAGAAAAGAATGCTCGATTTTGTAATTGAAGCAAGAGATAAAGGTCTTTACAATGCAATCACAGATAACGGTGCGGGCGGACTTAGCTCAAGTGTCGGAGAAATGGCCCGTGACACTGGCGGAGCAGTGATAAATCTTGAAAAAGTTCCTTTGAAATATCAGGGACTTCAGCCATGGGAGATATATATTTCCGAAGCTCAGGAAAGAATGACGATTTCTGTTCCTGAAGAGAAACTTGCAGAACTTCAGAAAGTTGCAGATATACATGAAGTTGAAATAACAGTTGTCGGAAAATTCACCGATACAGGGTATCTCGAAATTTATTACAACGATCTTAAAGCGGCACTGATTGAAATGGAATTTCTCCATGATGGAAATCCGAGATATTCGCTGATGGCGGAATGGAATTCTGTCGAAAAAGAGTCAGAACCTCTTGCTGATTATGAAAACCTCAATTCAATAATGCTTGATATGATGGCTCGACTGAACATCTCATCAAAAGAGAACTGGGTGAGACAGTATGACCATGAAGTTCAGGGTAGAAGCGCAGGCAAACCGTTCGTAGGAGTTGAGAATGACGGACCGGCCGATGCCGGAGTGCTCAGAATATCTCCTTTTAAAAAGAACGCTATCGTTGTTTCTCACGGGATAAAACCTTCGTTCAGCGATATAGACTGTTACTGGATGACAGCATCTGTAATTGATGAGGCTGTCAGAAACGCTGTTGCAACAGGCGCTGATCCTGATTTTATGAGCGGACTTGATAATTTCTGCTGGCCTGATCCTGTTTATGACGAAGAGAGAAACCCTGATGGAAAGCATAAGCTTGCACAGCTTGTCAGGTCGAATATGGCACTGTATGATTTCTGCAAACAATATCAGATCCCTCTGATCAGCGGAAAGGACAGCATGAAAAATGATTACGGCTCAGGAAAAAATAAGATATCGATTCCGCCGACACTGCTATTCACACTTATCTCGAAAATGGATGATGTCGAAAAAATGGTGACGATGGATTTCAAAAAAGAAGGAGACCGCATATTCCTTCTCGGTGAAACAAAGAATGAACTAGCCGGTAGTGAATATTTCATCTATCACGGAAGACCCAGAGAAGGATTTGTTCCGAAAGTTGATGCAGGAAAGTTCATGAAAAGCTATTATTCATTGAAAAAGGCTATTGACGCAGGGCTTGTAAGAAGTGCTCACGACCTTTCTGACGGCGGACTTGCCGTTGCATTATCTGAATCAGCATTTGCCGGAATGCTCGGTGCCAAGATTGACCTGAGAAAAATTGCAAGAGGAATGGAAGTAGTCAGGAATGATACTGCTCTTTTCAGTGAGTCGAATGGAAGAATACTGGTATCGGTTTCTCCTGAAAATGCTGAACAGTTCAAAAAGACCATGTCAGAATGCACAATTTCTGAAATAGGAGAAGTCACTCCCAGCGGATTTGTCAAAATAACAGGACTTGACGGTTCAACGGTGGTAAATCTGAATATCAGCGACCTTAAAAAAAGCTGGAAAGGTCTCATGACCTATATGAATTGAGGTGTAACATGAATAAAGTGAGCGTGCTTATACTTACCGGATACGGAATTAATTGTGATGTCGAGACTGGATGGGCTTTTACAATGGCCGGAGCGCACAAAGTCGAAAGAGTCCACATCAACAGAATAATAAACGGTGAAGTTAATACTGAAGATTTCCAGATAATGGTCTTTCCCGGCGGATTTTCTTTCGGTGACCATATTGCTTCGGGCAGAGTTCTCGGATTGAAGATCAAAAAGGAGATGGGTGAAAAGGTCAGAAAGTTTGTGACTGACGGAAAACTGGTGCTCGGAATATGCAACGGATTTCAGACACTTGTCAAAATGGGAATACTCCCTGGGAACAAAGAAACAGTGTTCGGAAAGCAGGTTGCAACGCTGACTCATAACGATTCAGCAAAATATGAAGACAGATGGGTCAGAATAAAAGTTAATTCTGAAAATATTTCTCCTTTTCTCAAAGGTATTGATGCGTTCGATGTTGCAGTAAGGCATGGTGAAGGTAAGTTCATGGCGCAGAAAAATCATCTCAGGGATATAAAGAACAAAGAGCTTATCGCCTTTCAATATGTTGACAAGAACGGTGAACCGGCAAGAAATTATCCTGAAAATCCCAACGGTTCTGAACTTTCCATTGCCGGAATTACCAATGAAACCGGAACAGTGCTCGGTTTGATGCCCCATCCTGAAGTGTTTATTAACAGAACTCAGCATCCACACTGGACAAGAAATGAGAACATTGCACAAACCGGAGAGGGACTTAAACTGTTTGTCAATGCCGTACAATATGTTCTAAGAGAGTTATGAAAAAACACATCCTTCTTATAATTGCTGTTTCAGCATTCAGTGCTCTTGTTCTATGGATATCCGGACTTGCCACATACTTCTATTCGTTAAATGTTTATATATTTCGGAGATTGTTTGATTTTATTTCATCTTTCTTCTAACATTTCATCATGAACTGGAAACACACACCTTTTAGCAGAGTGATAAATGTCGGGAGTCTGACGGTTCTCTTTATTATTGCTTCAACCTTTATCTATTATGCCATCGGTCATGGCGACTGGACACTGTTTGATTGTTTTTATATGACAATAATATCAATCACTACAGTTGGTTATGGCGAAATAATGGACTTTTCAGGAAATATATGGGGAAGAGTTTTTTCAATAATTGTCGTGCTGTGGGGATATTTTCTGCTTGTCTATTTTGTTTCCGTTCTTTCAGAGCTTCTTGTAACTGGTCAGATAAATAAATTCTATAAAACAAAAAAAGGTGAAAAAGATGATCAAAACCTTCCAGAATCATTACATAATCTGCGGTTTCGGAGAAACAGGTAAGAGTGTTGCCAAAGAAATGTATGCAACGCAGAGACAGATGGTGATCATTGATAACAGACATGATATTCATAAAGAGGTTGAAGCTTTTTTCAGGTCTGATATTCCGACAATTGAAGGAAATGCCACAGAAGAGGATATCCTTATCAGTGCCGGAATTGAAAAAGCGGCAGGTATGATCCTCACACTTCCGGAAGACAAAGATAATCTTTTTGTCCTTGTGACTGCCAAAAGTATCAATAAAAACATACTCATAGCTTCGAAGGTCGACCATGAACACAACTGCTCAAAATTCCTGAATGCCGGAGCATCAAAAGTAGTTACTCCATCTGCAATCGGCGGAATGAGACTTGCAAGTGAAGTTCTCCGCCCGACAGTTACCACATTTCTTGATCTAATGCTTCGTGACAGAGACAAAAATCTCAGGATTGATGAAATTGAACTTCACGAAGGGATGGAGTGTTTTGAAAAAACTCTTGAAGAAAGCAATTTCAGAGGCAACACCAATGTTCTGATCATGGCGATCGCTTTTTCAAACGGTGATTTTATCTATAACCCTCCGGCAAAGCACAAACTTGAAAAAGGACAGCGGCTTATTGTTCTGGGTGAGTCAAAGGATATCGGAAAATTTAAAAATATGATTTAAGAGGCGTGCGTTGAATTTCATTAAGATATTTCTTATGGTTTTAATATCGTTTCCGTTTCTCAGCAGAATATGGGGTGCGATCACTAAAATAGAAAAGCCTGTGTGGCTTGTTCAGAAAGTTATAGAAATATACCGTGACCATTACAGGATAGACATGAATGATTATCAAGGAAATATAAGTGATTATAAATCATTGGCGGCTTTTTTTACCCGTCCGTTGAATAAATCGGTAAGACCTTTTTCAGAAAATAAAGATTTTTTTCTTTCTCCAAGCGATGGATTGATAACACTCCTTGAAAAAGTGAATTCAGATATTGCAACACAGGTGAAAGGAAAAACATACAGAATTTCAGAGCTTATCAGGCATGATCTTAATTTCACAGAAGGGTACTACCTGATGACTATTTACCTTTCTCCCAGAGATTATCACAGATATCATGTTCCTTCGGATTCAACAGCCGTTTCATACATTCATACAGGCTGGCGACTTTTTCCTGTAAACAAAGTTTCAGTTGAAAACATTGACAATCTGTTTGTGAAAAATGAAAGAGTTGCAGTAAAATTCAACAGTTATGGCCACAATTATTATTATGTTGCAGTCGGAGCGACTTTTGTCGGTTCTATAAAAATGAAAGTATTCACTGATCCTGTTGAGGGAGCCTGGACTGCTGTTGACAGACCTTTCAGGCAGAACGATGAGTTCGGAATGTTTGAAATGGGTTCCACCATTGTGCTTGTCATCCCTGAAAAGATGGTCGGCGAAATGAAAATATCACAGGGCGATGTTGTAACTGCCGGACAGACACTTTTTCAGATTAATAAATAGTTGGAAATATCATTGAACGGTTCAGACGCAAGACTGCTTAAAAAATATCTCAATTTTGTAAAGCTTGAAAAAAGGCTTGCACTGAACAGTGTTGAAGCTTATGAGAGAGATCTTATTGATTTCCTTACATTTCTTGATCAGAGGCAGATATCTATCACCACTGCTGATTCAGTAAATGTCAGCGAATACATAATCCATCTCTCCAGAGATAAGGATTTTGCCGACAGATCTCTTGCAAGGTCGATATCCAGCCTGAGAGGTTTTTTCAAATTTCTGATGGAAGACGATTTCATTGCACCGGAACTGCTGGAAATTCTTGAGCCTGTGAAACTTAGCAAGTCACTACCGATGTTCCTGACCGTCGATGAGCTTGAAAGGCTTTTCAATTCTATTGACACAACGACATTATCAGGTTTCAGGGACCGGACCATTCTTGAAATGTTCTATTCATCGGGACTCCGTGTCTCTGAACTGATTGATCTGAAGCTTGGAAGTGTTCATAGAAAAGAGCAGATTCTGCTTGTTTTAGGAAAAGGAAGTAAGGAGCGGGTGGTTCCATACAGTAATGATGCGGCAGAGTTTCTTCATCCTTACCTTGACAGAATAAGACATAAGCTTATAAAACAGGGCGACTGGAACGAATTCGTGTTCATAAACAACAGAGGTTGCAAATTGACCCGTCAGGGGGTGTGGAAAAAATTGAAAGAATTTGCAAAAGCGGCAGGAATTACAAAAGAAATATCTCCTCATAAACTAAGACATACCTTTGCGACACATCTTCTCGAAGGCGGAGCCGATCTTAGAAGTGTTCAGATGCTTCTTGGACATTCGAGTATTAATACAACAGAAATCTACACACATATTGAACAGCAGACGATAAAAAAAGAATTTGAGCAGAAACACCCAAGAGAAAACATAGAAAAGGAGAACTAAATGGATAGTGAAAAGCTTTATTTTATTGCGGTATCGATAATTCCGGTCCTTTTTTCAATAATATTTCATGAAGTTGCTCACGGCTGGATGGCAAACAAACTTGGTGATTCAACAGCAAAACAAATGGGAAGACTGACGCTTAATCCTCTTCCTCACATTGATCCTGTAGGTTCAATACTTGTCCCGATAATTTTTATGATCCTTCCAGGCAATATGATGTTCGGATGGGCGAAACCTGTTCCTTTCAATCCATACAACTTCTATCATCACATAAATATGAGAAAGGGAACAATGTGGGTTGCCGCCGCAGGTCCATTGAGTAATCTTCTACTCGCGATAATCAGTGCTTTCGGATATGTGGCTGTTTCAAGGTATTTTCCCAATCAGGCATTAATGCTTTTCTTTTATTACGGACTTTTCTTTAATGTAATACTCGGTTTTTTCAATATGCTTCCTATTCCTCCGCTAGACGGAAGCAAAGTTCTAATGGGACTTCTACCCAGAGAATATGACCGTTTTTTCGTCATGCTTGAACAGTACGGTTTTTTCATTCTGATAGGTCTGATGGCAACCGGGGCGCTCCAGTTTGTGCTTTATCCGGCCCAGTGGATCGTGAAAATGCTTATTTATGTGCCGAATTTAATATTTTTTGGTGCGTGAGGTATAAAATGAAGCAGATCGAGATCAATTCACTGCTTGACCTGAGCAAAACAGAGTTCGGCGACATCTTTAACAACATGAAGTATCCTTACGAAGTTCTTAAAGTAATCGGAGACTATATTCTTAAAAAAGGACCCTTGCTAGGTGCTGAATATACAGAAATCAAAGAAACCGTCTGGGTAGGAAAAGGAACAGTCATCGCAGATTCAGCTTCAATAACAGGACCTGCAATAATCGGAAAAAACTGTGAAATAAGACACTGCGCTTTTATCCGCGGAAATGCTATTATAGGTGATAATTGTGTCATTGGAAATTCAACTGAAATCAAGAACAGCATGCTGTTCAACAATGTCCAGACACCTCATTTCAATTATGTCGGTGACTCGGTGCTTGGTTACAGATCACACATCGGAGCAGGAGTAATTCTTTCCAATGTCCGTTCTATTCCCGGCGAGGTAAAAGTTCGAATCGGTGAAGCCGTTATAAATACAGGACTCCGCAAATTCTCAGCAGTGCTCGGAGATTTTGTTGAAGTAGGCTGCAACTCAGTTCTGAACCCCGGAACCATTGTCGGAAAGAACTCTGTAGTCTATCCGCTTTCAAGTGTAAGAGGTGTTATTCCTGAATCTTCAATATATAAAAATGACGGTTCTCTGGTGCCAATTAAGAAATAATTATAACATTCAATAAATTCAATGACATAACAGCCACTTGACTTTTAAATTGATCGGCGTAAATTGACAGCCGCTTAATTCCGTCGAGAACGGAAGCGGGGGACCCAATTTCCCGGGGCGTATCGCCAAATGGCGTAGGGCACTCTTCCGTCCGAGCCCGTCAGCTAACCTCGTCAGCATGGGAGAGGAAACCTTCCGACATCAGCCGGCAGATCTCCTCTAAATGACATCTTTATTAAGAATGGAGAAAATGATGGCATCATTATGTCAAAAATCAGTAGTTAAACTGACTGGTTATGCAAAAACTCTTATCCGGCGTTTTTTTCTGTTTTCCAACACATTCAGTCCGGTTTCGGCAGTATTTTCAGGTTATTTATCTTATGTTCTATTCGGCTGGGCAATGCTCTCGCTACCGATTTCAAGATCTGTCGACTATATTTCACCTCTCGATAATCTTTTTATTGCTACCTCTGCGATGTCAACGACCGGACTTACAACGATAAGCGTTTCAGATAACTACACAATTTTCGGTCAACTTATTATTCTGCTTCTTATCCAGCTTGGCGGTATCGGATATATGACATTCGGTTCGTTTGTTATTTTATCACGAAAGACCGAGCTGTCACCAGTTCGAACGGAAATCAGCAAAGCGGTTTTTTCTCTGCCTAAGTCTTTTAATATTTACAAATTTATCCGGAGTGTAATTATTTATACAGTTGTTGTAGAAACAGCCGGCATGCTTCTTTTGTGGTGGGCATTTGCGGCGGCAGGGGCACCATCACCGTTATACAACGCTTTTTTCCATAGTATTTCATCGTTCTGCACAGCCGGATTCAGTACATTCAATGACAGCTTCATGTCTTACTCCGATAATTTCTGGATATTAAGTATTATAAGTGTTCTCAGCTACTTAGGAGCTATAGGTTTTATCGTTTTTGTCGATTACTGGCGAAAGTTAAAAAAAGAAACTACCCGGGTGACGCTGACCAGTAAGATAATTCTGTGGACAACTTTCTGGCTTTCAATTGCCGGAACTGTTCTTATTTTCCTTGATGAGCCGATGATACAGAATTCAGATCCTGCGCAGAGACTTCTCAGTGCATTTTTTCAATGTATGACGGCAATGACAACAGTGGGATTCAATTCTGTTGATGTCGGGGTAATGTCGAAAGCATCAGTGCTGATAATAATGGTGTTGATGATAATTGGAGCTTCTCCTTCTGGAACGGGCGGTGGTGTTAAAAGCACAACTTTTTCTGCAATTCTCGGAATAATCAGAAGTGCAATGCGCGGAGAACGGAAAGTGACTTACTGGGGGCGTGTAATACCATTTGAAAGATTATGGATGGCTGTCGCCAATGCATCGATCTATATTGTTTTTCTGATAGTCGGAGTTTATCTGCTGTTTTTAACTGAATCGGCTTCATTTGATAAGATTTTTTTTGAAGCGGCTTCAGCAATAGGGACTGTGGGACTCAGTATGGGAATAACAGCTTCTCTGACAGGTATGGGTAAAATAATTATTACTCTGCTGATGCTCGGCGGACGAATAGGACCTCTGACGGTAGGCATGGTACTTTTTCTTAAAAAAACGGGAAATAATGAACCAGTTGATGATGATCTTGCTGTTTAGAATTTAAGAATCTATCAGACAACTTCTTCAGCTTTTTCAGGCACCAGAATTCTGATAAAATATTTACCGAAAAGCATTAAAGATATCGGTGTCAGAAGTGCAATTCCGCCTATCCAGACCCAGACCATTGTATAATTTGAAGCCGGTGGAAGAGGGTGCCCGTTCTCAAAAGGGGTATATGCTTTGACAAGAAGCCCTGCCATCGGACCTACAAGAAATTTTGCGGCAAACCACGGAAGTATTGAAAGTGCGATATATGTTCCTTCTTTTCCTTTCGGC
>Ga0116170_10003554_pt1 | contig 14528 bp, 6 predicted proteins | sample AD_JPNHW1_MetaG_FD_89797 | JGI IMG/M metagenome (GOLD analysis project Ga0116170, IMG submission 89797) | Active sludge microbial communities of municipal wastewater-treating anaerobic digesters from Japan - AD_JPNHW1_MetaG | ecosystem: Engineered > Bioreactor > Anaerobic > Digestate | place...
GGGAGATCCGGGGGAACTTATGGCATGTCTACTGGCGTGAGGGGAGCGACTTCCCCGACAGGAATCGGTGGCTATAACGTAACCGGTTCTGGCCCGTCCTACCGAGGCGGGGGAATCGGACGAGGGTCGGGTTACTCCGGAGTAGACCCTTATAATCCGGCGCGATGGCAAATGCCAATGCTTGTCTGGAATATCTAATCGGAAGGATATCTTATGTCTAATATGAACCCGGGGAACTTTGAACCGACCGAGCCGGCTCGTCAGGAATATAAAGAGGAAGGCGTAAGCAAGAGCAACTATCTTGTTATGAAACATCGCTGGCTACAGCAACAGGCCGCGAAAGAAGGCAAGGAATACAGGCCGGGCTTTGTGCCTAAGGGCTATATGAAGTCCTGGGTACAGGAAAGCGCCTTGAATCCCGGGTCTTATTATTACAAGCCTGACGCCTATGCTAAGTACAGGCCCGACCTCCCCGCCGCGCTTTGGGATGACAATCAAGAGTACCAAAACTATTGGCACAACCCCAAAAACGTGGTTAGCTGGATAAACCGGTTCCGTGTGCAGGACGAGGGCTACGAACCGCCAGAGGGCATTGATAAAGATTTTATCGAAGGGCAGTATGAAGCGCTAAAGGACTTCAATGACGACGAGGATGACCCCCTCTACTGGGAGCCGCTTCCTATGGGGCATGAAGCCGGCTATGCCCAGAACTATTATATGAATCCGGATACGGGAGACGTCCCGATCTACCGCCCGATTGTGGAACAATTGTCAAGGGAGCCGGAAGTCGCCAGGCGTTTAAAACAACAATATGATGCCGCCGCGAAAGAAGCGGAAACAGCAAGTATAGAAACAGAGCGTCAAAATGCAGAAACTCTTTCATCCATTAATACAAATGAGGACGCGCAAGCCGTATTAGATGGCTTACAAGTCAGGGTCGATAAGGGAGAGATTGCTCCAGAAAATGTATCTGATGTCAAAGCGTACTTTCAGCAACAAGGGCTTATTCCTTTAGACGATGGGACGCTCAGCGCCAAATCGGCTCAGCAACCAGAAGGCGGGGATTACAGAGAATTATATCCCTGGCAACGCGGAGTACAAACAATCGGCAGCACGGCCGCTATGACGAACAGACCCGCTATATCTTCCGGGATAGCCGATGTGATAGCTGCCACGCTACCAGCTTTGGGCATTTATGGTCTGGTGAGTCAAGGGGCTTCTATAGCGGCGGCAGCAGCGACAACAGGCGTGTTTAGTCTAACGGGGGCGGCGGCCGCAACCGCGGCTATAACCGTTGCAGGGCTACCAGTAGCAACAGTGATCGGGGCTGGCGCTCTGTTGCTTGGAGCGGGAACCGCATTATACATATTAGCTAATAAGGATAACCCTAATAACGGCCCTGTGCAGAAGCTGTTTCAGGTGATGAACGTTGGGGCAGAGGCTGTTGAACGCGGCGTAGGAGCAACCGAAATAGCGATAGCAAACGCGATAGAAGGCAATCCCACTGACTGGCGCGCCGCTTATGACGCCGGCTTTGTAACCTATGAAACCCAGCCCTATGCCGGTAACTTTATATTGAATCTTGCGTCTTGGACGGCAGAGGTCATTGTTAAAGTCGGAGGGCTGTGGGGCAAGGATTGGCAGTTGTCATCAGGAGAAAGCGCTGGCACGGATGAGGTCTGGCTTCTCGATAAGGGCTATAAAGAACCTCAACAAGTTGAGGGCGGTCTGGGTACTCCAATGCTCATGAGCGCTTACGAGGCTGTCAAAGCAATGGGGGATGAGCGCAATAGGGACGACATGCAATTGCTCTGGAACTATTACACGCAATTGGCTGGCTCTGGTGGGACGTTCACGGATTTTATGGTACAGAGCGTGGCAGACCCACTTAACTTTGCGCAAGCGCTTGGAAACAAGGGCGTGGAGCTTGCGGCGACAAAGGCGTCCAAATATTATTCTTCGCTTCCTGAACCTGACGTATTCCGCTCCACTTCTTTTGAAACGCTTGCGCAAGCGTCTCGCTGGGCACAGGGGAACCCAATCATCGACGCGATGCCAATGGGGGTACAAACGCTCGTAGAAAAGATGGCTCAGGGGTTTGAGTCTAAAGCTGAATGGAAAAATCTCGTAAAGGCTGGCGACCCAAGAAGTTACGCTGATTTCAAAAAGAGTTATGTCCCAAGCATACATGGCACACAGAGCATAGCCGACTCCATGATATTAGCACAATCCATGTTGGCTACTGGCTATATGATGCCCGGAGGGAGCGAATACGTTATGCACCCATCTGGGAATATATACGACCCGGTTCGCTTGCAGCCATTTACGGACGGCTCAATAAAAATATTGAACGTAAACGGGTCACGTGTCTGGGATTATTCCAAGGCTGAACTTGATAAATTGGGTGTGAAATTTAGCAAAACAGAGACCGGGGAATTAACAATAACTGGAATGTCAGCACTGTTCAAGGACGCCGGGATTGATTATAGACTTACTCCTGAAAAGATTACCACCTCCTTTAAAGCGGATGGGCTTCCAGAGGAAAAGCCTATCATTTGGAACCCGGAGGGCGCGACCATCACGTTAGACCCAAATAATGAAAACGTGTTTATGGCTAATCAAGGAGATTTATTCTTTACCATTGACAGGAACACATTAGAAATCAAATCCGTGAATAACTTTGGCGCATCTACCAATGTCCCCGACTTGAAAATCGGTAAATATCAGTGGGGGGAAAAGCCGGTTGTTATGGGTAACGACGTGATGACACATGCGGACATGGAGTTGATGTCTGACATGATTACCATGACTGAATCAAGGCGGATGTTCGGTACTAATCCGGACTTGAAGTCCAAAGAGGATTTGCGGTCTGTGAAATTGCGCCAGGAATTAAGGGCAAAGGGATTAAAAAACGTAGACGCTGCCGTTGAACTCATGCAGAAATTTGTGGAACTTAATCCAAGCTCAAAAGCATGGGCGGAATTAAGTAACTTAAAAGAGGGCGTGCTGTTTATTCACATGACTGGTGGGAACAACTTTGATATGACCATGCGTGGAATAAAGAAGTTTGTTACTGGCGTGGACACGGGAGAATTGACAAGAGCTATGGAGACGTTCCTTGGGCAAGCGACAACGGTCGTGCAGACTCAAGAGGCAATGAAGGTGGCTTTTGGAGACGGGAGTATTCTCGATTTGACTGCGCAACTATATCGCGACACGCAAATCAGCAGAGCGAACATAGATAAACTCGCTAAAGAGATGGACGTAACGCCTCACGAATTGTTGGAACTAACACCTGAAAAAATATTGTCCAAACTAAAAACTAAACTTATAGCGAAAACAGACCAGGTTTCCAGAATGTTAGCTGAGCAAATAGCGAATGGCTCACTTAGTGAGGACGCCTTAACTAAACTCATGGCTCCATACAGAGGGGAAAACGCGTTGCCATTGACAGACCAGGACTTTCTCGCGACGGTAACGATGGCCGCGGAGAAAGCAACGCAGGATTATCTTGTCAATAAATACGGCATAAAGAAGCTGCCTACATTGGTTAGGCTTTCTGGCGCGAAAAAAGCAATGGTTAGTCCGTTCCTCATATCATTCCCCTATACAACTTGGATGAACAACTTGTGGTCTAACCTTGGCGCTCAGGGGTTGCTTGAAGGAGTGATATCTCTACAAGGTAAAACGGCTAAAGACAAACTCATCGAACGTATCGGTTTGGACGCTTTACCGTGGGCGCCGTCAGAGCGCATGGGATTGGCAAGCGACATGCTTGTTGCCACAAGTAAGATTCAATTACTTATGAATCCTAACGACTCGATAGGTAAAGTTACAAGAGCGTTTACCAATCTGGGTGGCATAGTAAAAGCCTATTCAAAGATTGAGGAGTTCAACACAACAAGCCTGTTTCTCGCAGAAGTCATGAATTTGCATCGTCGTATTCGTTTACCCGACATGCCAGTAAATATAACGCAGCGATTTATTGCTGAGGGGACAAGCCCGGAAACAATAAAGCTGATTCAAACCTTGTTCAATGGAACTATGAGTCCGGAGGAGCTTACCAATGTCTTACGTTCTGGCGCGGAATATAACGCGATTGATGTGGGAGCGATTGAGGACGCGGCCGGGATACTCAGTAAGGGGGCGCCAGACCGCACGGCTATATACACGGAGTTGCTAAAGAAGCTCGGCGCGGACGACGAGTTTATGAAAGTGGTTCGTACCATTACTAACCCTGAGGAGTTATATCTAATCCGGGACGCGCTTGAAGATGGTATACACAGGCAGATCGCCGTTATGATGGACGAGTCTGTGCGATCTCATAAATTCGAAGTCCAGAACATTATGACGAAAGAGGGCATGGCTGGCGGTATCAAGCTAATGTCAGACGCTATATATGGAGAACTGGAAACAAGGTATAAGAACTCTGTTGCCTGGGGTGAAGCGAAAGCGGCGGCAGACGCTGCTAAAGATGTAGCCGATTATGCGACAAGTAATAGAATAATTCGAGCACAGCGGGAAAGGTCTAATAAACACTTCACATATTTTTACGCGTTGCAAGACACACAAATGAAGGCGATGGTTGACATATTAAAAGCTGGCGACGCCGACTCTAAGGCGTTCCTTGACCTGTTAGTCAAAAGACATGAGCTTTCCCGCAAAACTATGGTGCAGATAGATAAGAATTACTCGGCGTACTTTGACGCGGAAACAAATGGGACTGCGGCCAAGTGGGACGCTGTAGTTAAGAATAATGAATCACTCATGGAAACGCTGGACAAGGCCGAAATGGAAACTATGACGCAGGTCGCCGCGTTATGGACGAAGATGCTTGGCTCTAAGGTCGCCGAGGAGGTTTCCGCTTCTGGAGTAACCGCTAAAGACCTGCGGGCTGGTGGCGAATCTATGATGAAGCGCCTTATAAAGGGATATGAGGAACTAAATAAACTACGAGCACAGCATTATAAAGACTTGGAAGGGATGCCGGGAAACGATAGACGTGCTGCCCAGATGACGTTCTGGAACGAAGTGTGGAAACCTAAGACCGCCGAATTGATGGCTTATTTCACTGACGAGAATTGGAACAAGTTTTACAAAACTAAGACCAAGCTCGAAAAGAAACTATATCCAGCGCCAGCGGATAAGCCAACGAGCGGGAAGAAGACCACCCCACCAAGCAAGGCTGACGCAATAGCGGCCAGCGTGGAATCAAAGTTGGCACAACGCGCAGTAGAGGCAAACGCAAAACAATCCAACGACGCATTGCATACACAGGCAGCAGCCGAACATACCACGAATGTATTGCGCGTTATATTAGCCGACATGGTAGACATGTCCCCGTCTGAAAAGGCGTGGGCGAACGTGTTGGTTGATACCTACGACGCGGTGTACAGCAAGCGCACGGGGAAGCCTGCTGGTTCATGGTTGGCAGAGAAGGGAACAGTCTCGGCCAGGTTGAGCACGAGCAACAATGACATGAAACAACGGGTCGGCAAGGCATTGCTGGAGGGCGCAGGAATTACCCGTTGGGATGAAGCTCAGAAAATGTTTGACGTTCTGATCAATTCTAAAACGCATAACGCAAGCACCTGGTTGCGCGAGGTAGACAGAATTATCTTTCAGACTAAACTCATTGACGATGCCGATAAGGCTGTTATTACACGCACTTATGGCAACATGGAGCTTGACGAATGGTACGCGCTTGAAGCTAAAGTAAACGGGGGGAAAGCAACTGACGCTGAGGTAGACCTTTGGCGGCAGGTGGGCGATGGGTTCACTAATGCGCATCGCAAATGGCTTGTTGAAGACGCCTTTGACGCCGCGCCCGGCGAGTTGAAGGGCGTATTTGGCAGGATTAACTACGCTATTAGAACGCTGGTTAATAACATTCAGAGAAAATTGCGCGAATTTGGAGACATACCGGATGAGGTTAAGGACGTATTCAAACGTTTGCACTTCCTTGAAGACGTAGAGGAATTTAGGGCGCGCAATACAGGACGTCTTGCTGACGCTCCTACAGGAAAGTCTACGTTTATTCTCGGTACGATCGATGCGAAAAAGCAGTATCCGGTTACAGCTAAACTTGTGGAACTTGACCATGTTATCGGTTCTCATTATCTCAACACGGCAAACGAGCACTTTGAGTGGAGCGATAATTATGACAAGTCGTTGCAACAGCGTATTCGTGAAGCGTTCGTCAATGAACAGGAAATCAAGCGCTGGGCACGCCCGGACGAGTTCAGCCCTCACAAGCTCGTGTTAGACTTCCACAATCTCACTGATGGAGCGCCCATTGTTAACGACAATATGCAGATACTGTCCGGTAACGGTAGAAAGTTAATGCTGGAGTATGCAAGATATAAATACCCAGCCAGTTGGGATGCTTATCAAAAGACGCTAAAGGCGGAGGCAAAATCCTGGGGGTTTAGTGAGGCCGACTTTGAAGGAATGACCGACCCGGTATTAGTGTTGCACTTAACTGGGGAATACAATCCTACAGAGTTTATCGTAGACGCCAATAAATCTACACAAGCGGTGATGTCGCAGTATGAAACCGCGCTGACCCATGTGAGGTATCTCCCCGGCGAACTCATAGAAAGACTTGAGTTTAGCTCTCAAAATAACATCAGCGATTCCCTGCTGCTTGCAAAGAACCAGAAAATTATCCAGACAATCCTGAGCAAGCTCCCTGATAGCAAACAATACATCGACATGAACACCGGGGAACTAACGCCAGCCGGCATTGACATGTTGTCCTACGCGATGTTTGCCAAGGTATTCAACACAGATTCTGGGGCTAAGTTATTGCTATCCTTGATCAATAATCCAGATAGCAATATCAAGAATTTGCAGAACGGAATCATGAACGCGCTTCCCCAACTCGCAAAGCTGTCTGCGCAGATAGAAAGCGGCACTATACCTGCCGACCTATTGCCCACGGAGCTTATTGCGTATGTAGCGCGCAGAGTATCAGACCTGAAATCCAGCAAGGTAAAACTGTCGGAGTATCTGGGGAGAACAGACGCGCTGTTTGGCGAGGCGCAGGACACTCCTGTGCAAATGAAGTTCGTCACATATATCATGGAGCACGCGCGTTCGTCCAAGGCTATCACAGACCTGCTTGTCGAATACGCTAACAATGCTCTCAAAGAATCTGCTGGCGGAAAACTAATAGATACGAACGTTATGACCACGGCCGAGGACGCCTTTACCCAGGCGTTAGACATAGCCAATAAAAGAGCGGTCGCTGACGATCTGGAGATTGGGACGCTTGGCTATTACGCTAAAAGAGCGGCGGAATCCCCACTTGCTCTTTTAGGTAATGAAACCTCACTGTTGCTTAAAAACAAGTTAGCTGAAATGTTAGAGGCTGTCAAGAATAAGCCAGTTCTCCCTCCGCAATGGTTCAATACATTTACTATATCAGAGGCTGGCTATCCGAACGTTATCAAAATGCTCAAAAGCATGATTGGAGATGACACCGTTATCAATCCATTACGCACGCAACTGCTCTCACGTGCGTGGGACGACCTAATGAAATCGGACGCCAACTTCCGCCGGCTGGTCAACGCGAACAATACTCCCGAAGGATTGGACGCGCAGGCGCGAGGGCTGTTAGACAAGCTGGACGACGCCGAGTCACAGTTCCCTGGCTTGTTCCAGAAGGTTGAGGAAATCCCGGGGAACGAGCCTAAACAGCAGGATATCTTTGGCAATCTTGTTACGCCAGAAATGAAGCTGGAAGAGCTTAGTAAATTCGACAAGATATTGAGCGAGGTTGCAGAGGAGGCCTTGGCAATAAAGAAGAAGGCTATCAAGCCGGTTCACACCAAAATGGTCATTGATGGCGTATTGCAACGTGTAGACCAACTGTTCATCCCACTCGACGACGAGATGATACGCCTGAACAATCAGATAGAAGGCGCTAATCAACCCGGGTTGTTCCAGTTAGCGGAAGAAGCAGAGATACCCCCTACCAGGCCTATCACAGAATACCCTGTAGGCAGTCAGCCCGTTCATCAGAACATAGGCGCTGGCATTAACGAACTCAATCAGCTTGACGTTCCGACTATGCTTGACACGTTAATGGACGTGCTCACGAAACGAATGAAGGCAAGTGAACGCCCGAAGTATACGATCAACTTGACCGAAGGGCAGCAGAAGGTTCTTACGGACTACACAACGATAGCCGCCAACAATCAGCGATTACGCATGGCGACCGTACTTGAAGGCGCTAAACGAATATCTAAAGATATAATGATAGATTACTCCCGTAAGCGCGGCTTTGATACCATGCTGGAAATGGTGTTCCCCTATCAATTCTGGTACACCCGTTCTACTATGATGTGGCTTAAGCGCATGATGGCTAAACCTAACGTTATGGCAATGGCTTATCGTTATCGCGAACTACAACGTCGCAACGAAATGGTTGGTTTCCCATCGAGGCTTGGAGGCAAGTCTCCGGTTTACACGCCGTGGCTTCCTAAGGAATTGGGAGACATGATGTGGATAAATCCGGGTAGTAAATTTATTACTCCAGAGCAGTTGTTCCAGCCGTTCGATAGCATTTCTAATCTGAACGAGGAGTTGGCTACAGAGGCTCAAGAATATATACTCGACTTGTTGAAACAAAAGGTTATATCGCAAGAGGCGGCAACAGAGGCGATTAGAAATAAGTCTGGAACAATCTGGGCGGATGCCGTGCAATATGTCAGGCACAACACCATGTCAGATAAAACTGACGCTTTTACAATGGCTTCCATGGTTATGAACCCCGACCCCATCATGAACGCAATCTATCAGATAGGCAGGGGAACTCCAGAAAAGCTGTCTCCCTGGCCACTTACGCGCCTGGGTAACGCTTTCGAGGCTGTTGGCGGGGACGGGGTGCTTGGTATTATTGGTGCCGTGCTGTCCTATCCAGAAGACGCCGCCCGTAAAGCTGCCGGTATCCCAGAGGCTGGTGAGTGGGGCGATTACTATGTTGGATTTTTCCTGTCTAACATGGCGGTTACAAGTAACTATAGCGTTGAAGACATTAAGAAGGCAATGATTTCACGCAGTGGGCCTGCCTACGAGGAAGCCGTCTTACAAGCGCAACAATATATAGCTTTGCGCACTCCGGGGACGGCGTTCGTAAAAGCAATACGAGACGGCCATAGGGACGCGATGACCCTAACCGCTGCTTTTCTAATGTCTTTCTTCCCGTCAGGTCTTTATCCGGAAGGGGAAATGGTGTTGAGGGGGCTAAAGGACGAATACTCCGCAGCTTGGGACGACTATGCGCGCGGTGACAAAGAAGCGTTAGAGCGCTTCAATAATAAATATCCAGAGTATGAGACTCGCATGATGATGTTCCAGGAGCCGACCGAGAGATTAAGGGCACATTTGATCGGTTTTATTTGGGACGCCTACGGAAAGTTGCCCACCGCAAACAAACAACTCGCAGCCGAACAGCTTGGTTCCTCATTCCAGGCTTACTTCCTTTCAGATAAAACAAGGGATTATGAAAAGTTAGACGAGAACACTCTCACTAACTGGGCGCGCAGACTTGGCTATCAGGCTCCATCTATACCAGCAACTGAACAGGCGGCGACGGAAACGGTTGACCCAATGAAATACTATCCAGAAGACACCGCCGCTACCATACAGTCCTTTGTTGATGAGCGTAAGACGATGTTCCCGGATTACTATATTTATCAATCCATATACTATGACCTGCCCGACTCTAAACGCGGGAAATTCCTACAGGAATATCCTATGCTTGAAGACTATTGGGATTGGAAGAAAGAGTACGCGGCAAATAATCCGGTGGTCAAATCTTACCTGGAAGACAGGGCTAATAGCAACAATAGTTACGATACAGAGTTTGACATTGAAGCCTCTCACGACAAGCTGATGAAGTTTGACCCGGAGCTTCTAAGAGCCGTCGTATACCATCAGTTTACGGGCGAGCCTCTGTCACAAGGGTCGATGGCGGCGCTGAACACGCTGTTCATTCAAGCCGGAAAGCCCGGCGGAGATTTCAGCATTTGGCTGCACGCTTTGCTCGGAGAATAACCCTTGTACAATGTTGTGATATAATAAGGCGTGGTAGTTCAACCACACTGGAGGAATAATGACTGACAATGTTTATTACCAAGGCGGTACGAAGGGGACGGGAAACCCTGACGCATCGCCACAAACAGCTTCTGCTGACGCGGTGTCTCCCAACACTTCCATGCCGGAGCTAAACGGGAATGAGCCTGTCTCGAAAGCCGAACTGCGTTCGTTATTGGAGAGTGTAAAGCAAGATGTATTACGCCAAACACAATCCCATACGGACAAGCTGGGAAGCGCACTTGACAAACGAATCAAATCAGCGCAAGAGAAAGCAGACACTGCCATTAACCTTGCCAAAGCAAGTGGCGTGAACCTGACACCCGATCAGGAACGCGCTATCAGCCAGGCGGCGGTAAATGAAGCAATGACTGCGAGAGATGATTCGCCCGACGTTCCAGACAAGGGACGCCAGGTAGGAGCGACAACTGACCAGCAGAATATTGTACAGCGCGAAGTCGAAAAGATTTTCAAACGTACTGGAGTGTATATCGACCCTGAGGAAGCGAACGCTTTAATCGGGGAAGTGGACTCTCCATATGAGTACCTAAAAAAGTTTGAAGAGATATGCACAGATCGCGCCAGCCGACCGCAGGCAGAAACGAGAATCGCTACGATGTTCCCCAACGCTGGTAAACCAGCGGGACTTGAACAGCTACAGAGGCAATACGAGCAGGAAATGGCTCAAATTGTTGCTGGCAAACACCCTACCGTAAGGCGGGGCAATACTGCCCAGGTAGTAGCCCTAAAGAATGAGTATCGTAAAAAAGGTTTGACTTCTGTCTGGTAAACACTAACTAATCCTGGAGGATTACTATGGCTAATTCAGCCCCACCTTACGATACCTATACGAACTCCGCTGAAAATAAGCGGGTTATTACCGATTATATCAGCCTGCTTGACCCCAGTGATGCCCCATTTATTGAGGCTATTGGGGGTCTCGATGGTGCTGCAAGCAAGTTCCGCTTCACCAATCAGGGCACCCTGGTTGAGTGGATTGAGGATACCCTTGCTCCCCTTGCAGGTACATTCGCCCTCACCGCGACTGCCGACTCTGTTACTACAGCTACTGGTTTGAAGGTAGCCGATGGCAACATGGTGCAGCCTGGTCACATTCTACTCTCAGGCACTGAACTGCTCTGGGTTTCTGCCGTCACTCCGTCTACTGGCGCGATTACCGTTACCCGTTCACTCGGCAGTACCACAATGGTCACTCTTGCGACCAATGCTACCTTCAATATCGTTGGCATGGCTCGTCTCGAAGGAGATGACTCAGACCCGATTGGGTACACTGACCTGACAACCAACAGCAACTACACCCAGATTTTCCACAAGGAAATCAGACAGACTGGCACTGCGCCTTATCAGGATCGCTACGGCATGACTGACCAAATGCAGTACGAGTCTGCGAAGTCCATCCCTGAGATGATGAGATTGGTTGAACGCACCCTGCAATATGGCAAGCGCGCTGCTGGTTCGACCACAACCCCGCGTATGATGGGCGGCTACCAGGACTTCATCACCACCAACAAAGCCTCTGGCTCTGCTATCAGCGCTATGTCGTCTGCTGGCATTACCCAAATCGAAGACGCCGTTGAACTGGCGTACAACGCTGGCGGGTCTGGTGACTATCTCGCGATTGTCAACCCGGCTACCTACCAGAAAATCAAGTCGTCCTACGACAGTTCAGCCTATATCCGCTATGCGCCAGAGCAGAACCGCTTTGGCACGCTGGTTGATACGATTGTCACCCCATTTGGTAACGTGTCATTCGTGATCGACCGGTGGCAACTGTCCACCCTCATTCCTATCTTGAAGCTCGACAACGTTGGTATGCTGACGTTGCGTCCATGGCAGGTTGAGGACCTGGCGAAGACCGGCGATGCTGAAAAGAAAGAGTTGCTTGGCGAGTTCTCGTTCTGCTTGAAACTCGAAAAGTCTCACGCTTTGATGACCGCTGTATCGTAGCCCTAACGGGACGAGAGGGGAGGACTCCTCCCTCCCCTCTCGTATATAGAAAGCTAAACATGTCTAAACTAAGCACTACTCCTATATTGCGATGTAGTCATTGTGGTAAACCTATCAAGTTAGCGTTCCTGTCTACAACCAAATCAGACGAAAGCGGAGAGATGCTGTGGCGCATCTTTCACGCCCTGGCTAAGAACGCTCTGTGCCACTATTGTCAGCAGCAGTACAACTATCTTTCAAAAGAAGGAAGAATCCGCGAGTGGACACAAAACCTATTCTTGAACGTACCAGACCGATAGTAGATGTAGGCGTAGCCTGCAACATTAATCAAACCTTTCAGTGGTGGTCAACTGTAATGCTGATGCTCTTATCAGAAGAACGCAAAGGCAACATTATATTAGGCAAGATCAGAACAGTAGGGTCTGCCGTTCCCGACCACAACAAGAATAACATCATCGGTGATAGCGTTAGACGCACACGCCTGACCGACTACAATCGGCAAGAGATTGCCGAGGGTTTTCTGTCTGGCAAAGCCGATTGGATTTTCTGGATGGACGATGATACCGCTCCCCCTCCCTTTGCGATTACGGGTCTGTTACATTCTGGTCACGACTTCGTGGCGGGGACATACTTCATGACCTCTGCCCCCTACCATCCCATTGCCTATAAGAAGATACCCGAATCAGGACTGTACTCCCCTATCTATAACTATCCTGACGGCGCTCTCATGCAGGTAGACAGCGTAGGCTTCGGCTGCACACTGGTTCACCGCTCTGTATATGAGAAAATTAGGGACGGGCATACAGTGTATGAACGCAGCAACGGCGCTCTCTATCCTGTACAGAACAGTAAGATTGAGGGGCAGGAAGGGGAAGAGAGCTTTGAACCTTATGTCAAAGACGGCGTGTATCATGAGCGATTCAAGAAGAATACAGACGAGAACCGCCCATTCCCGTTCTACCTGCTGGAACACGGCAGAACAGAAGACCACTACTTCTGCGAACTTGCCGCGCATGTAGGTGTGAAGCCCTGGCTGGACACGTCGGTTATCTGCACGCACTACAAAACTCTCCCTACCACAAAGGATGAGTACCTTAAAGAATTGTATGAAGCGCAGGGGTTAGCATGAGAATAGCGATTATCGGAAACATGGACGTTGAGGCGAATGACGCCATAGAAATCAGGCGCTATGAGATAAGCGCCTTTTGTCCCAACGCAAAGATAGACGGTTATTTTGACAAGATTTACGTCTCTAATAGCCTTCCAGAGCTTGGGCGTGACGAGGTAATGAAGTTCTTTGATAAGGCGCTGGAAGTCCTGGTTGATGAGGGGGAGTTGGTTGTGCAAGTCCCCATGGCTGAGTACGCGTGTCGGCAAATATTTATGAACAAGGCTGACATGGTGACCTATTACATGTTGTATGGCAATGACGATCGCCCATTCAAGGCCTGCTATACGATGATGCAATTGCGCACCCTGCTTGCGCGAGCAGGCTTTAACATTCGCGAAGCAACCGAGGCGTTCCTAAAGTTAACAACCGTATCAGGAGAAGGCATTGACCTTCCAGTTCATTCCGTAGTAGCTTTCAAACCAAAAGGAATAGGCGATGACAACTCTGTATGACATTCTGCTTGATACGGCAAGGCTGTGCGGTATTCTCAAATCCGGCAAGACTACCACTACGGGCGCGACCAACTACGTTGTGGACATCAACCGTTATGAAACAGATGACTACTTCAATAATGGCACAATCTTTATCCGCTCTGGAACGTACACCGGACAGACGGCGCGGGTCATAGACTATACCCAATCAAACGGGTACATCTATGTTGCCCCTACAGGCTCATCCAACTTTTGTTACATTGACGCCGGCGTGTACTATTCCATCACTAACGAGAACAGGGAAGCGCTGGTGCAGGCAATCAACCAGGCGCTATTCGACATGGGAGAATGTACCACGGTGGATGACACACTATCTGTAGTGGAGGACACTCAGGTGTATACGCTCCCTGCTGGAGTAAGTAATGTCAAGAGGATTGCAATTGCTAACAGGGTGGATGACCCGGTAGAGTATCACCGCTCGTACAACTGGCATGAGCATGGTGGGAAGTTGTATATTGACGACACCATCCTGCAACCTGCTGGGAACACAATCAGGCTTTACTACATCAAGCGTCACGGCGAGGTTAACAGCGACACGGACGTCATTGACGAATTGCTGGATTTCGAACGGCTATCCTGGACTGCCACTTATTTCTTTCTTAGAACCAGACTGCAATACTCCGGGAACACTGACGAGCGAGAAACGTTCCTGCTGACCGAGGCTAAAACCAAGGTGGATAGGTACTCGCGTCTCGCGTTGCCGCACAAGATGGAACGTGACTCTAATCTTGCGAGGTGGTAATGGCCAGTTCTTTCACTAACGTATCCGCAGGCGTTGGGGCTAAAGCGCCGACCCA
>Ga0116170_10003555_pt1 | contig 14523 bp, 16 predicted proteins | sample AD_JPNHW1_MetaG_FD_89797 | JGI IMG/M metagenome (GOLD analysis project Ga0116170, IMG submission 89797) | Active sludge microbial communities of municipal wastewater-treating anaerobic digesters from Japan - AD_JPNHW1_MetaG | ecosystem: Engineered > Bioreactor > Anaerobic > Digestate | place...
CCACCGAGCCGCGCAGGTTGTCGACGTCGCCGGGTTCGTTCGGGTTGAACGCCGGGTCCATCATGTTCAAGCTGCGCTGGTTGAGCGTCATCATGAACGCCTGGGGCGGATTGTCGCTCCGGGCGTAGTTCGCCGAAGCGCCGATGGAGGGATAATAATAGGACTTTGCCTGCCGCAGCATGGCCTGGGCGGAATCGATGCGGCTGGCGGCCGCCTCCAGCGTGGGCGAATGGTCGAGGGCGGCTTGGATGGCTTGGTCCAACGTGACGGCGCGGGCGGCGGGCGCCAGCAGGACGGCGGCGAGCGCGAAATGGCGAATGGATTTCATGGGTGGCTTCCTTTCTTGGCGCGCATGCAGTTCAAAATGGTGAGCGAGCGGCGGTCGCCGACGGAATACCAGACCTCCTTGCCCCGGCGCTGGCGGGCGACGAGGCCGGCGCGGTGCATCTTCTGGAGATGGTTGGAGACGACCGCCTGGGGCAGGGCGAGGCGTTCCATCAGCGCATGGACGGGGACGGCGTCTTCGGTTTCGAGAATGTCCACGATCTTGAGGCGGTAGGGATGCGCCAGCAGCTTCAGGACCTTGGCCATGCGGGCCAAATCCGCGATCGTGAGATTCTGGGGACAGGGCTGGACGTTCGTTTTCATGCCCCTGAACATATATCATCATTGATATATGTCAATATATAAATATGTTATTTTTCCGGAGCGGCGCCGGCGGGCAGTTTCCGGAAGGCATACAGCGGTTGGGCGTCGAAGAAGTCCGGATCGGCCAGCTGGGCGCGGACGAAGGCTTCGACTTCTTCCGTGTCGCCGGCGAGGGTGTAGCCATCCGTCTGCGAACCGCCGGCGGCGAGCGCGACCTGCGCCTGCTCGGCGCGCGCGCGGAACGCATCCAGATCGATGCCGTGCAGTTTCAGCGCATCGCCGGCCATTTCGGCCTTGAGCAGCAGATGGCCCGGCAGCAGCACGATCCCGTTGAGATTGTCCGGATCGCCCGGGCCGACCGTCAGCACGTACTGTTCGCCCAGCTGGTGGAGGCTGGCGGAGAAGCGGCTGACGTCCTGGTTGTCCGTCACCAGCAGGACGTCGTAGTCGTAATCGGAATCGTCGGATTCGCTGAAAAACGCCGTGCATGGTCCTTTGGCGTCGTGCCACGCGCCGGCGAGGGAGGGTTCTTTCACCCGGCTTTCGTCGGACAACCACGGATGGATGGAGCGGACGACGCAGCCGGCGGCGAACAAGCCGGCGGCCAAGAGCGGCAGGAGGCGGAGAACGGACGTTTTCATGTCATGCTCCTTTGGACGGTTCGGGTTCGGCCCAGTGCGCGGCGCGGGCGACGGCCTTGCGCCAGCCGGCGAGCAGGGTCGCGCGGCGGGCGGCGGGCATGGCGGGCGCAAAGGTTCGTTCTGCGGCATGCGCGGTCAAGGATTGCGGCGTCTGCCAGCCCAAGGCCAGCGCGGCCAAGGCCGCGGCGCCGCGCGCGGTGGTTTCCATGCAGGTCGGGCGTTCGATGCGGCAATCGAGCAGGTCGGCCTGGAACTGCATGAGAAAGTCGTTGGCGGCGGCCCCGCCGTCCGCGCGCAGGACCGCGAGCGGCCGCCCGCCGTCGGCCTGCATGGCCGCGACGACGTCGACGCATTGGTAGGCGATGGCTTCCAGCGCCGCGCGCACGATCTGGGCCCGCCCGGTGCCGCGAGTCAGGCCCACGAGCGCGCCGCGCGCGTACATGTCCCAGTGCGGGGCGCCGAGGCCGGCGAACGCGGGCACGAAGTACACGCCGCCGGCGTCGGGAATCGAGCGGGCGATGGGCTCGGAATCCGCGGCATGCGTGAGGATTTTCAGTTCGTCGCGCAGCCACTGCAGCACGGCGCCGCCGATGAACACGCTGCCTTCGAGGGCGTAGGCCGGGGCGCCCGCGCGGGTCTGGGCGGTAAGGGTGGTCAGCAGGCCGTGGCGCGAAACGACCGGCTGGGACCCGACGTTCATGAGCAGGAAGCATCCGGTGCCGTAGGTGTTCTTGGCCTGCCCGGGCTCGAAGCAGCCTTGGCCGAAGAGCGCCGCCTGCTGGTCGCCGGCGATTCCGGCGACGGGCGTTGGGCGCAGGTTCCAGCCGGGCAGCGCGCAAACGGCCGCGGCGCCGGACGACGGCACGACTTCCGGCAGCATGGCCGCGGGCACGCCGAACAGTTCCAGCAGTTCGGCGTCCCAATGCAGGTCGTGGACGTTGAACAGCAGCGTGCGCGCGGCGTTGGTGTAGTCGGTGACGTGGCGCTTCCCGCCGGAGAGCTTCCAGATCAGCCACGAATCGACGGTGCCGCAGAGCAGCTCGCCGCGGCGGGCGGCCGCGCGCGCGCCGGCGACGTGGTCGAGGATCCATTCGATCTTGGTGGCGGAGAAGTAGGCGTCGAGCACGAGCCCGGTCTTCGCGCGGATGCGGTCGGCGAGCCCGCGCTGCCGGAGTTCGTCGCAGCGCGCGGCGGTGCGGCGGCATTGCCAGACGATGGCGTTGTGGATGGGTTTTCCGGTGCGGCGGTCCCAGACCACGACGGTTTCGCGTTGGTTGGCCACGGCGAGGGCGGCGGCGGCGGCGGGCCCGCAACCGGCGCGTTCGACGACCTCGAGCAGCACGGCCAACTGCGATTGCCAGAGGACCTCGGGATCGTGCTCGACCCAGCCTGGCTGCGGGTAGATCTGGGAAAATTCGCGCTGGGCGGCGGCGACGGGCTGCAGGTCGCGGTCGAACAGCAGCGCGCGCGAACTGGTCGTGCCTTGGTCGAGGGCGAGGATGAACTCCTGCATGGCGGCTCACTCCGGCGGGGCGCGGATGCGTCCCGCACGGCTTCACTGTCGCTCCGCCCCGCGCGCAACGCGAGAAAAATCCGCGGTGCGGCTTCGGGGATCATCCTACGGATGTTCGGGGGTCGTTTTGCTTCGGAACGATATTTCCACACATAGACGCAAATGTATGATCATTAATTAACCATCATGCGAAATATTCTGTTTCGTTATATGTATCTACAATCATGGCAATTTGAAACAATGGATGCTGGCCATTTGAAAATCGTATGATCATTAATTAATGATCATATGATCCGGCGGTTCGTTTGAAGGCGTTGCGAGAAAGGCGGACAGAACGCGAACGCAGGGATGCCGCTCAGGTTTTGCGGACGGGGAGCAGCGCGGCGCCGATGAGCAGCGCGCCGACGAGCAGCGTCCAGAGGTTGGCCGGTTCGCGGAACACGAACAACGACACGGCGACGCCGAGCGGAATCTTCAAGTTGTTCATCACGGCGAGCTGGCCGGCGGACACGAGCCGCGCCCCGCGGTTCCACAGGAAGAAGCAGATGCCCGAGGCCACGACGCCGAGGTAGACGAGGACGGCCCATTGGCCGGGCGTCGGCGCGGGCGGCGCATCCGCCAAGACGAACGGCAGGGCCATGGGGGTGAGGACGGCGAAGCCGCCGAGATGCATCCAGAAAAACACGCGATGGTCGGGCAAGGGCTTGTCGAGGTGCGCCATGAGCGCGCGGTAGGCGAGTTGGCCGGCGGCGAAGCAGAGGTTGGAGACTTGCACGAGCAGGAAGCCGACGAGCGGCGCGGCGGTTTCGAGTTCGGCCCACTTGACGACGGCGGCGCCGCCGACGGCCAGCGACGCGGCCGCGAAATTGAAGGGGCGGAACCGCCGCGAGCCGAGATCGCTCAACAGCGCGACCAGAATCGGCGTCATGACGGTGAAAAGCGCGACTTCGTGGGACTTGAGGTAGCGGAAACTCGTCAGATACGCCCAATACATGAGGCCGAACTGCACCGCGCCGGCGGCGAACAGCCCGAGGCCCGTCTTCCACGGCACGCGCCGGACGAACGGCAAGAAGACCAGCGCCGAAAGCGCCAAGCGAATCCAGCCCAGCCACGCCGGCGGCAAGCCGGCGAGCCGGTTGCCGATGAGCCCGAACGAAAACGCCCAGACCAGCGAAACGACGACGAGATGAATCATGGCCGTCCAGTATGGCGGAGGAAACACGGCGGAAAAGCCAAATTCCGGAAAAAGAAAGCCCCGCCGTTTCCGGCGGGGCTTTGCGCGCACCCAAGACGGACGCTATTCGGCGGGCGGGGGCGGCAGGTCGTCTGGGAGTTCCTCGCCTTCCGGCGGCGGCGGCGCGGCTTCATCCGCGGCGGGCGGCGGCAGGCCGCCGCAGGCGGGGCCTTGGCCGCCGTGCATGCCGCCCTTGGCGTTGGGGAACTGGTCGAAGGCGGCGGGATGGTCGAGGCGTTTGCCGGCGAGGATGCGCTGGACCTGTTCTTCGATGAGTTCGGCGCGATGGGTTTTGCCGTATTCGATCTTTTCCTTGAGGCCGGCGAGCCGCTCCTCGGCTTGGGCGAGGCGTTGCTCCTGCTTCGCCTGCATGCGGTCGGCGACGACGCCGAGCTTCTCGCGGAGCTGTTCGATCAGCGCGGCCTTCTTGGCCGGATCGGTTTCGAGGCGGGCGGCGCCGGCGAGGTCGCGAATGGCCTCGTGATCGGCGTGCATCTGCTCCATCTCGGCGGAATCCAGCGGGCCGCGGGGGCGATCGTTGCCGCGCTTGTCCATCTGTCCCCAAGCCGGCTGGCCACCTTTGTGGCCCCAAGCTTTGCCTTGCGGACAGCTTCCGTTGCCGGAGGCGTCGTCTTGGGCGCAGGCCACGCCGGCCGCGAGGGCGACGGCGATCAGCAATGCGGTTCGTTTCATGTTCATCTCCTGGGTTTGTTGTTTTTCAAAGTTCCGTGACGTTCAGGGAATCGTCCGTCGAAATGGCGAGAAGCAGGTTTTCCAGCTCGGTGAATTCGGCGTCGAGGGGATCGGTCCATTCTTCGACGGCGGCCGCGGTCGCGACGGCGGCGGTTTCGATCGGCGCGGCGACCGGCGCCGGGCGGAAGGCGCGGACGCCGAGGAACAGCGCCATGGCCGCGGCGGCGGCGAGCGCAGGTTTCCAGACGGGCCGGAAAATCCACGCGGCCGACCGGGGCGGACGCAGGCGTTCGACGATGCGCGCGGCGGCGTCGGGGGCGGGGCCGGCGGCCGGCGGCGGGATGGCGGCCGTCCAAGCGCGCAACTGGTCCCGGAGCCGGCAGGCGTCGGCGGAGGCGGCGAGTTCGGCGTCGAGCGCGCGGCGCTGGGCGGGGGCGAGTTCTCCGGATTGTTCGAGGAGCAGGAGCCGTTCGAGTTCGTGCGGGTTCATGGCGCGTTTCCTTGGAGTTCGCGGTAGGCGGGGGCGAGCTCGGCGCGCAATTTCGCCAGCGCGTATTGCATGCGGCCGAGGGCGGTGTTGACGGAGCAGCGCTGGATGCGGGCGATGTCCTTGAACGGCAGTCCGGCGTCCATGCGCAGCCAGAACACTTCGCGCTGCTCCGCAGGCAGGCGCGCGGCGGCGGCGGCGATGTGCTGGCCGAGGTCGCGCCCGGCGACTTCGGCGTCCGGAGCGAGCATGGCGGCGGGAATCCGCTCGGCCAGCGGCTCGCCGCTGGCGGGTTGCGGCGCGTCGAGGGAACAATCGGGTTTGCGGCGCCTAACCGCATCGACGGCCAGATTGTGCGCGATGCGGAACAACCAGCCGATCAGATGGCGTTGCCGGAAAAAGTTCATGTTTTCGATGGCCCGCACCCATGTCTCTTGGAACCATTCGTCGGCCTCGCCGGGGTTCGCGGCGAAACGGGACAGGAACGCGAACAGCGGACGCTTGTACTTTTCCACGAGGCGCCCGAGGGCTTCGGCGTCGCCGTCGCGATAGGCTGCCAAGAGTTGCGCATCGTCGCATTCCATTGCCGAGTTTGTTTCCACGGGGGCTTTCACGACGAATGACGGATGAGGGGGCGTTTTTATTGTGCGGCGGGCCTGTTTTTCCGAAGAAGTGAAAACTCTGCGCTATTTTTCCACGGGGTGGAACTGTTTTTCGCGCCGCCGGTTGCGTCGGCGCCGGTCGATGCGCGGCCGGACAAAATGTCGCAGGCCGGTGCGCGATTTTGTCGCAAGCGGGCGATTCGCGATGGGGCCCGAATATGGATTTCGTCCCGTTGGGGCGGGAATCGGGCGCCGGATGGAATTTTGGCATGCCGTCTGCTCCAGCAAAAAAATGCATGGTCATTTTCAACGGCCGGAAGGCTGAAACACGAAGGGAAGCGACATGATCAAAGTGGAGCATCTGGTCAAGAAGTTCGGGTTGCGAACGGCGGTGGACGACGTGTCGTTCGAAGTGGAAAAAGGGACGGTGCTGGGAGTTCTGGGACCGAACGGCGCCGGGAAGACGACGACCATCCGGATGATCGCCGGCTATTTGCCGCCGACGTCGGGGACGGTGGCGGTGAACGGCATCGACGTAGTGGCCGATCCGGTGACGGCGCAGAAGCAGATCGGCTACATGCCGGAAAACACCCCGCTCTACGACGAGATGACCGTGCGCGGATTCTTGGCGTTCCTGGCCGAACTGCGCGGCTACGCGGGCCGGGAACGCGACCGCCGCGTGGACGGCATGCTCGAGAAATGCATGTTGTCCTCGGTGCGGAACCAGACCATCGACACGCTGTCGAAGGGCTATCGCCGGCGGACGTCGCTGGCGCAGACGCTGCTGCACGATCCGGCCGTCCTGCTGCTGGACGAACCGACCGAAGGGCTGGATCCCAACCAGAAGCAGGTGGTCCGCGAGATGATCGACGAAATGGCCCAGAACAAGATCATTTTGCTGTCCACGCACGTGCTCGAGGAAGTGGAGGCGCTGTGCTCGCGCGTCATGATCATCAGCGAAGGGCGGCTGAAGGCGGACAGCCCGCCGGCCGACCTGAAGAAGCGCAGCGCGAGCTACAACGTGTTGACGGTCGAACTGCTGGCGCCGCGCGCGGAGGCGCTGCAGGCGTTCGGGCAGATTCCGGACGTGGAAAAAGTGGAGCACGTGTCCGGCGACGACCACAAGCAGGTGCTGCGGCTGATCCCGCGCGACAAGCAATCGCTGTCGGTGGGCGCGATCGAAGCGGCGGCGCGCCACCAATGGATGGTGACGGGCATGCGGTCCGATCCGGGCCGGCTCGACGACGTGTTCCGCCAGATCACCACGACGGCCGACGTGGCGCGGAAATCGGCCTAGCGGAAAGGAGCGGAACGTCATGGACATGCTGACTCATTGCCGGGCGATCGCGAAGCGCGAGTGGTGCGGCTACTTCCAGTCGCCGGTGGCGTACATCTTCATCGTGATTTTCCTGGCCTTGGTCGGGTTCTTCACGTTTTCGGTGAGCGGATTCTACGAAGCGGGGCAGGCGGATTTGCGCAGCTTCTTCTTCTGGCATCCGTGGCTGTACCTGATTCTGGTGCCGGCGGTGGCGATGCGCCTGTGGGCCGAAGAACGACGCCAGGGCACGCTGGAACTGCTGTTCACGTCGGCGGTCACGCCGGCGCAGGCCATCGCGGGCAAAATGATCGCCGCCTGGGGCTTCTTGGCGTTGGCGCTGGCGCTGGCGTTCCCGGTGCCGCTGACGGCGGCCTGGCTCGGGCAGCCGGATTGGGGCGTGGTCGCGGCGGGCTACGTCGCGAGCTTCCTGCTGGCGGGGGCGTATCTGGCGGTGGGCATGTTCACCTCCGCGCTGACGCGCAACCAGGTGGTCAGTTTCATCCTGGCCGTGGTGCTGGGGCTGTTTCTGATCCTGGCGGGCTTCCAGCCGGTGACGGACCTGCTGTCGCAGTGGGCGCCGGAATGGCTCGTGAACGGCGTGGCTGCGTTCGGCTTCATGCCGCATTACGAGGCCCTCCAGCGCGGCGTGCTGGACGCGCGCGATTTCCTGTATTTCGCGAGCGCGACGGGCTTCATGCTGTTCCTGACCCAGTTGGTGTTGGCCAACCGGACCGGGCGGTAAACGCGCGGGCAACCCATCGGAACGAGGTGTGCAAATGAAAAAGACGACGTCCAAACTGTTCGCCGGCGCGGCCGGCGGCTTGGTGGTGCTGGGCATCTTGATCGCGGCGAACGCGCTGTTTGCCGGCGTGCGCTGGCGGAAAGACCTGACGGCGGAACGGCTCTACACGCTGGCGCCGGGCACGGTGGACCTGCTGCGCGGGCTGGAACGGCCGGTGACGCTGAAATTCTATTTCACCAAAGGCAACGCCGACCTGCCGATGCCGCTGAAAAACTACGTGCAGCGCACGCTGGATTTCCTGCGCGACCTCGCGGCGCGCAGCGGCGGCAAGCTGACGCTGGAAGTCCTCGACCCGCAGCCGGATTCGGACGCGGAAGAATGGGCGCAGCGCTACGGTCTGGTGCCGCAGGCGACCGGCGGCCTGGGGGCGCAGCCCGATCTCTACCTGGGCTTGGTGGCGGTGGCGGGCGCGCGGGAAGCCGCGATTCCGTTCCTCGATCCGACGGCGGAGCCGCAGATGGAGTATCTCGTGGCGCGGCTCGTCCAGGAAGTGAACCAGAGCCGGCGGCCGCGCATCGGCATCCTGAGCGCGCTGCCGGTGCTGGCCGAACCCGCGGTGCCGTTCCTGCCGCCGTCCCGGCGCAACCGAGATTGGCTGTTCGTGACCGAATTGAAGAAGTCCTACGAGGTGGTGCCCGTGGCGCCGGACGCGGAAACGATTCCGGAAGGCATCGACGCGCTGCTGGTGGTGCATCCCAAGGACGTCTCCGAGCGCACGCTGTTCGCGCTCGACCAGTTCGTGCTGAAAGGCGGGCGGCTGGTGGCCTTCGAGGATCCCGCTTGCCTCGTGGACGAACAGGCGGACGAAACGTCTGGCATGCCGCGGACGGCGTCGGATCTCAATCGCCTGACGCGCGCCTGGGGCATCGAAATGGCGCCCGATCAGGTCGTGGCCGATCTGGCGGCGGCGACGCCCATCAACCTCGGCAACGGCCGCACCGAGCGTCTCCCGACGTGGCTTTCGTTGCGCGCGGGCGCGAACGTCGAGCGCGAGGAAATCGCGACGAGTTCGCTCGAAAGCCTGATGTTCCCATTCGCTGGCGCGCTGACCAGCCAGCCGGCGGAAGGCTTGGAAATGAAGACGCTGATCCGGGCCGGCAGCGACGCGGTGACCCTGAACGCCTTCCAGGCGCGCGCGGCGGCGGATGCCGGCGTGCGCGGAGGCCAGGTCGCGCCCGGCGCCGCCTTGGCCGTGCGCCTGACGGGCCGGTTCAAGACCGCCTTCCCCGACGGCCAGCCGAAGCCGGCCGGCGAAACCAACGAAGTCGCCGCGACGACGAACGCCTGGCTCAAGGAAAGCGCGGCGGACGGCGCCGTGATCCTGGTGGCCGACGCCGACCTGCTCGCCAACGACTATTCCGCGCGGGCCATCCAGCTCTTCGGACAGACCCTCTACCAGCCGTTCAACGACAACCTGAACTTCGCGCTCAACGTGGCCGAGCAGATGTCGGGCAACGCGGCGTTGATCGGCCTGCGCAGCCGCGGCAAGTTCGACCGCCCCTTCGATCGCGTGTTGGGGATGGAGCGCGCGGCGCAGGAACAATGGCAGGCGGAGGAGGAGAAGCTCCAGGAGAAGCTGGCGGCGACCCAGCAGCGGATCAACGAATTGCAGGCGTCCAAGAGCGAAGACCAGCAGCTGGTGCTGAGCGCCGCGCAGAAGGCGGAGATCGAAAAATTCCGCCAGGAGCGCTTCGAAACCCAGCGCCAGCTCAAGGACGTGCGCAAGAACCTGCGGCACAGCATCGAAAAGCTGGGACTGACGCTGAAGGTGCTCAACTTGGCCGCGGTGCCGCTGCTGGTGGCCGCGTTCGGCATCGTCTGGAGCTGGCGCCGGCGCGTCCGGTCCGCCGCCTGATCATCGGAAAGGAGAATTCGTCATGTCCAAGAAAACGTTGTGGACGTTGGTGGCGCTGTTGGTCGCGCTGGCGGTCGCGTCGTGGTGGAACGGTCGCCGGGCGAACGCGCCGGTTGCGGAAACCGCGGCCGCCGCGCAGCGCCTGCTGCCCGATGTGGATCTGAACGCCGTGCGCGCGATCGTGCTCGCCGACGCGGCGGCCACCGCGCGCGTGGCGAAGGTGGACGACGTCTGGCGCGTGGCCGAAATGGACGACGCGCCCGCCGACGTCGGCCGCCTGCGCGATCTGCTGCGTACGCTCGACGAACAGGACGACGTCCAACTCGCGGAAGCCGGCGCGGAACACTTGGCGGATTACGGTCTCGCGCCTGCGGGCGAGCCTGCGCCTTTGCGGATCGAACTGCAGCACGACCAGGGCACGACGGTGCTGCAGCTCGGCAAGCGGCGCGAACCGCGCAATGCCGAGAACATGTGGGGCGCGCCGGCCGGCCGCTACGCCCGCGTGGACGAAGGTCCCGTGCTGCTGCTGAAGGACGATCTAGCCTTGGCCCAGGCCGTGCCCGACGTCTGGTGGGAGCGCACCCTGCTCGCGGTGCCGCCGGAGTCCGTCCGGCGCGTCGAAACCAGCGGCGCGGACGGCACTTGCGCCGTCGCGCGGGACACCAACGGCGTCTTCGTCCTGGAAAACGCCGCCGCCGGCGAAACCGTGGACGTCGCCGCCGCCGACCGCTTGTTCGGCGCTTTGCGGAACCTGCGCGCGGACGGTTTGCTCAAGAAAGCGGACGAAAAAGAGGAACTGTTCGCCGCCGCCGCGTCCTATCAGGCGGAAACGACGGGCCTGACCTACCGCATCCAACTGGGCGCGGGGCTGGCCGACAAGGGCAATTCCCGCCCGGCGAAGATTTCGGTCGCGCCGACCGCCGCGGCGACGCCGGAACAGCAGGCGGAAGCCGCGCGCATCGCCCGGAAGCTGGACGGCCGGACGTTCCTGATTCCTCCATATCTGGCGGACGCGTTCGGCGCGAAGCGGGAAACGCTCGTGCGCAAGCCGGAGCCCGCGCCGGAAGCGCCGCCTGTGCCCGCGGTGGAGCCGACTCCGGAACCGGCGGCGCCGGACGATTCCGCGCCCGCGGTGGAACCGCCGCCGCCGGAAGCCGCGGCTTCCTAGAAATCGATCGCAGCCCAAACGCGAGCGGCGCCTTCCCATGCGGTTAGGTGCCGCTTGTTGGTCGGGGGAGCCCGTCAGCGCGTGCCTTCGAAAAAGCGCCGGATTTCGCTGGTGGCCTGGTGGTATTGAGATTTGTAGCCTTCGATCTTGTCGTACAGCTCGGCCAGCTTGCGGGAGAGGCCGACGTCGCGCAGGACGAGCAGCGCGAACAGGAGGCCGAGCGTTAGCGTGCAAACCCGGGCTTCCCAAACGGGGGCGCGCCGGCGCCGCCAGAGGAGCACGGCGCCGCCGACCGCGGCGAGCGGCAGCATGAGCTGCCAGCGAATGACCACGTTGTCGCATCGGCAGAGGATCAGGAAGGCGAGAGTGGCGAGCACGCCGAGGAGGGTGCGCCAGGGAATCGCCCGGAGGAGGGTCCAAACGGTTTTGGGCGGAACCGGGGCGGGTGCGGTTTCCATGGCTAGTCCTCCATCCAGAGGCCGCCGGTGGCCTCGAGCCAATCGGCGACGCGCTCCGCGGCGGCGGGCACGTCGTTGTCGGACAGATCGAGCCGGAGCACGGGCAGGCGGGATTCGGTGACCAGGCGATCGAGCAGTTCCTGTTCGCGGACGAAAAGGGAAAGGTCGTCGTACTGGTCGGGCTTGCCGGAGACCTTCAGCCGCAAGGCGCGCGCGGCGGCGAACGATTCGGGCGTGCGCGTGCAGTAGACGAGGCGGAAATTGAGGGGCCGCAGGCGGTCTTCCAGCCAGCGGAAATCGAAGTCCTTGCCGCGGGCCATGAGCTGGAACATGCGGGTGGAGAGGTGGAAGCGATCCACGATCCAGGAATAGTAGCGCTGGAGTTCGAAAAGACGCGCCCAGGTCGCGTAGGTTTCCAAGGCCAGCGCTTCTTCCTGCGGCTCGAAATTGATGAGACCGCGGCCCCAGGGGAAGTTGGTGAAGGCGCACCACTCGCCGGAAACGAGCGGCGAATGGTAGCGGTAGCGGCGCGGCCCGACGATGCGCGGGTGCTCGTTGAGCGCGAAGGCGAGGTCGGTCTTGAAGGTCAGCCGCGTGCCTTCCAGAATGACTTTCGGCGTGAGCTTGCGTCCCATTTGCCGGACATCCTAGCGCGGAACGACGGGTTGCGGAAGCGGAAAGGGGCATGGTATATTGGTCCGTCACTCTCGAGGAACACGAGCATGCAAGAAGCGCGAAATCGGCGGACGACGGACGGCGGCGGAGATTGGATCCATCTGCGGCGGGTGAAGGCCACCTGCATCCTGGGCATTCACCCGACCGAACGCGCGAAGCGCCGCACCGTGTATTTCGACGTTTCGCTGCGCTGCGACACGCGTCGCGCCGGTCAGTCGGACAAGATCGGCGACACCTTGAACTACGAACTGGTGGAAGCCGAAGTGATCGCGGTCGCGGAACGCGGCAATTATTTCTTGGCCGAATCGCTGGCGGAACGGGTGGCGGAAATCTGCCTGCGACACACGCAGGTGGACGAAGTGCGGGTCGTGCTGGACAAGCCCGGCGCGCTGCCGCATTCCGACAGCATCGCGGTCGAAATCCTCCGGCGGCGCTAGGCCGCCGTCAATTCTTGCGCTCCGCCACGTGGCGGGCAAGGGCGGCGAGGGGGGCGACGTCGCCGGGAAAATCGGCCAGGGCGGCGAGGGCCTCGGCCACGAGTTCATGCAGGCGCTGTTTCGCGCCGTCCAGCCCATGCACGGAGACCGCCGTGGTTTTCGCGCGCGCGGCGTCGGTGCCGACGGCCTTGCCGAGCTGCGCGGCGGTGGCCGTCGCGTTGAGCAGGTCGTCGGCGACTTGGAAAGCCTCGCCGGCTGCGGCGGCATGGCGGGTGGCGGCGGCGAGCGCGACGGCGGAACCGCCGGCGGCGAACACGCCCATGCGGCAGGCGCAAACGATCAAATCGCCGGTTTTGTGCTGCTGGATGAAGCGCAGGCGCTCCGCGTCGGGCGGTTGACGCTCGCCGAGCATGTCCTCGACCTGGCCGCCGACGACGCCGCGAGAACTGGCGGCGTTTGCAAGTTCGCGGACGATTTCCAGCGGGGCGACGGGGGTTTGGGCGGCGAGTTCGAAGGCGAACGCCTGCAAGGCGTCGCCGGCGAGCAGTGCCGTGGCTTCGCCGTAGACCTTGTGGCAGGTGGGCACGCCGCGGCGGAGATCGTCGTCGTCCATGCACGGCAAGTCGTCGTGGATGAGCGTGTAGGTGTGGAGGCACTCGATGGCGGCGGCGGGGAAGAGCGCGGCGGCGCGCGGCGCGCCGCACGCTTCGGCGCAGGCGGCGCACAGGATCGGGCGCAGGCGCTTGCCGCCGGCGAACAAACTGTGGCGCATTGCGGCGTGGAGGTCGGCGGGACGGGTGGCCGTGGCCGGCACGAGGCGGTCGAGTTCGCGTTCGATCCAGCGCGAGCCGTCGGCGAGGTAGGTCTGCAGATCGAACATGGCGGCGGCCTCAGATGCCGAGATCGACGAACCGGGCGAGGCCTTCGTAGACCTGGCCGGAGGAGGAGGTGAAGCGCACGTGCGCCTTGTCGGGGGTGGCGCCTTTCACCACGTGGACGGTGAGCCCGGCGCGCAACTGGCCCATCGGAGCGCCGTTGGGAGCGGCGAGCGGATACAGGTAGATCGGCCGCGCGAGGACGACGTCCTGTTCGGCGACTTCGCGCGGCGTCGTCAGCGCGGCGAGCGGATTGGCCGGACCGCCGGCGAGCGCCCAGGCGCCGCGTTTTTCCTTCTTGGCTTCGAGTTCGACCTGGCGCAGGCGGCGGAACCAGGCGTCCTCGTCCCGCTTGTACGGTTCCAGGTCGCTCAAGTCGCTGCCTTGGCCATAGACGCGGGCGAGGCCGTTGCGGACCAGTTCGGTGCCGAGATCCTCGCCGGCGGCGTTCATCACCATGGCGTAGTCGCGATCCATGTCGGAACGGCCCAACGCGTCGGACAGGCGCGAATAGACGGTGAAATTGCCGTCCGCCAGGAAGTTTTCCGTGAACCGGACGGCTTCCTTGCCGATCTTGACGACGTTCTTGGGATCGGCGATGCCGAAATATTCGGCCTGCACCTGCAGCCGTTCGGGCAGGGAGGTCTCGGATTCGGGCGTGTCCACGAAGTAGAGGCGGAACAGATAGCTCTTCGTTTTGATGTTGGTGGGTTTGACGTGGAAGCTGTCGCCGTCGTTGGAGGCGTTGGGAATGACGCGGCAGCCGGTGTATTCGCGCCACTTCTTGGCCGCGTCGGCCTCGGTCGGCGCGGCGAGCGCCAGCGCGGCGGCGATCAGGCCCGCGGTCCGGAGTACGGATGGTTTCGCATGCACGGAGGCAGTGTAGGGGAAGGCGCCGGAAGGGGAAAAGCAAAAAAGGAGGCGTTGACAAGCCGGGGGCGCGCGCCTTCAATGCGCAACGTGAACCGGGCGTGGAAATGGGCGTTGGTGTGGATCGCGGCGGCGGCGCCGTGGCTGCACGGTTTGTCGTTCCCGTTCCTGTACGACGACGTGGGGATGATCGCGGGCAACGGCTTCCTGGAAGATCCGGCCAATCTGGGCGCCGTGCTGTCGGGCC
>Ga0116170_10003556_pt1 | contig 14522 bp, 11 predicted proteins | sample AD_JPNHW1_MetaG_FD_89797 | JGI IMG/M metagenome (GOLD analysis project Ga0116170, IMG submission 89797) | Active sludge microbial communities of municipal wastewater-treating anaerobic digesters from Japan - AD_JPNHW1_MetaG | ecosystem: Engineered > Bioreactor > Anaerobic > Digestate | place...
AGGAATATCCGTCTTTGATAAAACACCTGTAAAAGAACTACTTACAGAATCTCAAATCGATCAAATTGTCAAAGAACAAGGTAATTTATTTAGTATCAATGATTTATTAACGCATCAGTAGTAGTTTGAAATGATAAAAGACATATAAAAGAATTGTTCTACATACATTCAAAAGAAATTAACCAATTCTTCTTCGCTCCTTTTTATTAAATTTATCATCAATAATTTAATATAAAAAAGATGGAACATAACCATCGACATAGTCAAACTGATAGTATTGTAAATGCTTTTAGAATAGGGATTACCATTAACATCATCTTTGTTATTGTTGAGGTCGTTTATGGTTTTTTTTCAAACTCTATGGCCCTGATATCTGATGCTGGACATAATTTTAGTGATGTATTCGCTCTTTTGTTTTCATGGATAGCTATCCGTTTATCACAAAGTAAACCAACTTTAAAATTCACCTACGGATTACGGCGCGCTACTATTTTAATTACAATTCTCAATACTTTTCTGCTTTTAGCTGCTATAGCATTTATACTTTATGATTCCGTTCAAAGACTCGGAGAACCACAGATCATAAATTCCAAAAGTGTGATTATTGTTGCAGCTATTGGCATTTTAATAAATGGCTTCACTGCGTGGCTTTTTCTTAAAGACAAAAAACATGATTTAAATATCCGTAGTGCCTTCATACATTTTGTGGCTGATGCGCTGGTCTCTTTTGGAGTTGTTGTTGCAGGTTTTATTATGGTTTTAACCGGAATAACGTGGATTGATTCACTGATTTCATTCATCATTATTGCAATAATCCTTTATAGCTCATACCATTTACTTATTGATTCCTTAAGTCTGGCACTTGACGCTGTCCCTGACAATATTGACATTGAGGCTGTTCGTAATTATCTTAATGGTCTCCCGGAAGTAGCAGGCGTACATGATCTTCATGTCTGGGCTTTAAGTACCAGTGCCGCTGCTCTTACTGTACATCTGGAAACATCTGTTCCAACAGACGTTACTTTTATAACTGAAATTCAAAAGCAGTTAAAAGACATTTTCAGCATTGAACACTCAACTATTCAGGTCGAATATGGGCACCAATCTGAACTATGTAACAATTGTAATTGACTGTAAAACATAAACAGGAATATTCATTAACAGACCGAATATTTTTGTATGAGTTGGAATTTTGACTATTATTAGTACTTAAGGAATATTTCAGCAGTGAAAATTTTACTGAATTTAATCTGATTATTTATATATTGCCAGGTGGAACAATCCGTTCTTTTGAGAGTTTAGGCCGTATGGTTGGAAACTATCAGGTACGGTTCTTTGGAAACAAGGTCGGGGCAGTCCGCCTGAGTAAACCTGCAACTTCTTACAACCAATAAATTGATAGATTAAAAAGGAACAATTATGATTAGATTACTCGATCTGCACGATTATGATACATGGATAGAACTTGCAAAAGAAGTTGAACCTTTATTTGGACCAATGACAGATTCAAAAGAATTCCAGGCTGGAATAAAAGACTGCATACAAAACAACAATTCATTTGGCATTGAGGGTGAGGAAGGAAAACTTGCAGGAATTATCGCTTTAGATAGGAAAAACAATGAGATATTATGGTTAGCGGTAGGAATGAAATATCGCGGAAATAAATATGGAGAAAAACTGTTAAAAAAAGCAATTGAAGAATTGGAAAGCAATGGTGATATTTATGTCCAGACATTTTCAGGAAAAGTGAATGAAGGAAAAAATGCCAGGATTATTTATGAAAGAAATGGTTTTGCTGACAATAAAGATGCAGGTAAAAACCCGGCTGGTATTGAAACTGTGATTATGGTTAGAAAAATAAGAGATTTATGAATTTTCAAATAATACAACCTTCCGGATTTCTGAAGAATTTCATAAGGTATTACTGCTTTATGGAGTCCTCACCTTATGAAGCGGATATGGTGGAAAGGGTTATACCAACCGAAAATATCCAGTTAATGTTTCATTACAAAAACCCGTTTATTGTTCATCAGCAGGATAATTCAATAATAAAACAACCTCAATCAATAATATGCGGCTTAAGCAATTCCTTTTCAGATGTATCAACTAATGGTGAAACAGGAGTTGTTTTTATAAGTTTTTATCCCGCAGGTGCCTGCCATTTTTTTAACTTTCCTCTCTCTGAAATTGAAAACCAGAGTATCAACATGTCAGATGTATTAGGTTCAGAAATAAAGCAGGTTGAAGAGTCTTTATATTATGCCGTCTTAATAAATGAAAAAATTGCTGTTATTGAAAATTTCCTGATAAGGCAATTTTCGCCCATTCCTTCACATGACAATCTGTTGATTCAAAAAGGAATCGGAATAATTAAAAATTATAAAGGACAAATAAACGCGTCTTCATTGTCAGGTTCTCTTTCAGTAACCTCAAAAACTCTTGAAAGAAAATTTTCTCAATATCTTGGTAAAACTACTAAACAAGTTATCAAATTAATACGTTTTCAGGAGGTTCTGCGTGATTTCAGCAAAAACAAAGAACTGATCCTGACCGAGCGTGCATACAATAATGGTTATTTCGACCAATCACACTTTATTCACGATTTTAAAACCTATTCAGGATATACGCCCAAAGAGTTTGCTTTGAAATATCCCGATTTCAATATTAATGCCGAACATTGTTGACATTTGAACTTCTTACTTTGTCTGTTTTTTACAATTATCATCTATCAAGGTAAAAGTATTTTTGCCGGACGAAAAATTCATTTTTTCAGCGTAAATTATTGGATTCAGCAGTATGGTAAATCCGGACAAAAGTTTAATCAAAGTTCAATTTATGGATAGAGACAAGATTATTATTAAAAACGCCCACACAAACAATCTGAAGAATATTGATATTGAGATACCAAAGCACAAATTGGTAGTGTTTACAGGCGTTTCAGGATCAGGAAAATCATCACTGCTTTTTAACACCATTTACACCGAGGCACAGCGTCAACTGATTGAGACCTTCTCCACTTTTTCCCGTACGCGTATGCCGAAATTGTCCCGACCAGATGTAGATGATATACTCAACCTATCGACAGCTATTGTCATTGACCAGAAACGAATGGGTAACAATTTGCGCAGTACGGTTGGTACTGCTACTGAGGTAAACACTTACCTGCGATTACTTTATTCCCGTATTGGCAAACCATTTATAGGACCTTCATTCTATTTTTCATTTAACCATCCCGATGGAATGTGTCCGCATTGCAATGGTTTGGGAAAACAAATTAAAATAGATCTCGACCTGTTTCTTGACAAAACGAAATCTATCCGTGAAGGTGCAATTACTCACCCACATTATAAAACAGGTAGCTTTTTGTGGAAAGAACTGATAAGTTTAGGAGTTGTAAATACCGAAAAACCTCTTAAAGATTTTTCAGAGGATGAATTGAACCTTTTACTATATTCCGATCCATTCCCGGTTCAAAACTCTAAAGAAAAACTGGCATACAAACGTAATTTTGAAGGCATTGCCCGTAAGTTGGAAAAAGCTGTCAGTTCAAGAGCCGACGATGAAGTTTCAGAAGACGAAAAAAACGCATATACGAGATATTTTAATTACCAGCAGTGTGAATATTGCAACGGGACCCGCTTAAATGAAAGGGCAAGGGGAGTGCTGATAAACGGTTTGTCCCTTGATGAAGTGTGTAGTATGGAGCTTGTTGATGTACTTCCGTTTCTGTCAGAAATAAATGATGACATCTCCAAACCCATTTTAAGGAAAGCCCACCTGTTGATTCGGCAATTGATAGAGATTGGCGTTGGTTATCTGTCTCTCGATCGTGCGGTAGGCACTCTTTCAGGCGGAGAATCTCAACGCGTTAAAATGGCCAAACAAATGGACTGTAATCTGGTGGACATGCTGTATGTGCTTGATGAACCCACAATTGGATTGCATCCACGGGATACAGAGAATCTGTTAAAAATACTTTTCAGGATAAAAGAAAAAGGTAATTCCATATTTGTTGTAGAACATGACCCCGACATAATCAGGGCAGCCGAATGGGTTGTGGATATGGGACCACATGCCGGAAAGTCAGGTGGAGATATAGTTTACAACGGAGAACTCCAGGGCTTGATAAAAGCTAAAAGTCTCACAGGTGAATATCTGTTAAAAAAAGAAAGAACAGATCATAAGAGAAAAACATCTGCTTCATTTTACGAGATAAATAATGCCTCGGTCAACAACCTCAAAAATGTATCTGTAAAAATTCCGAAAGGTGTTTTAACCTGTGTGACGGGTGTCGCCGGAAGCGGCAAAAGCAGCCTTATTCACCAATGTTTTGCCAAACAACATCCCGAAGCAATTATCATTGATCAATCGCCAATAGGCAAATCATCCCGGGCCAATGCGGCAACCTTCATTGGTGTTTTTGATCTGATCCGTAAAGAATTTGCAGCAGCAACAAAATCTGATGCTTCACTCTTCAGTTTCAACTCAAAAGGGGCCTGCACAAAATGTAACGGGCAGGGTATTCTAACATTCGACTTGCACTTTATGGATTCAGTTAAAACCATTTGCGATGAATGTGAAGGGAAACGCTATCATGCCGATGTTCTGGAATTAAAACTTGACGATAAAAACATTGCTGACGTTTTAGATATGACAGTAAGTCAGGCACTCGATTTTTTCAAACCGACAAAAATAAAAGCACTTTTACAGCTTTTGCAAAATGTAGGCTTAGGATATTTAAAGCTTGGCCAATCGTTGAGTACTCTGTCGGGAGGAGAATCGCAACGACTGAAAATTGCTACCGAGTTGAAAAAAGAGGGTAATATTTACATAATGGATGAGCCAACTACCGGACTTCATCTGTCTGATATTGATAATTTTTACAGAATCATTAAATCACTGGTTGACAATAACAATACCGTAGTCATTATAGAACACAACCTTGACATTATTAAACATGCTGATTGGATAATTGACATGGGACCAGGAGGTGGAAAAGACGGCGGTAAACTGATATTTCAGGGAGTGCCGGAAGATTTAATAAATTGTAATCAATCATTTACTGGAAAATATTTAAAATAATATTCCTGATTCATTTCTGAATTTACGAATTCAAAGACCTCCATAGTAAAGTGGCAGACCTGAGCCATAGCTGTTTATTTACCGTAGGAGTTTTTTGGCCGATACGATTGTGGTCAACGGGTTTTTCAGCAGGATTTCAATGGGAAAGCCCGGATTGTTACGTGCGAGGCTAAAATTTCGGCAGATCATAGACCATTGATTGATATGCTGGGCATAAACGTCAATTTGAAAACATGACAAACACTTTGTTTAAGTCATAATCATATTTAGAATAACAGATCCCACTTTTTGTTATATTGCAGATCATTTTCATTACTAAAAAAATCTGCATACAACGAGAAATAAATGAAAAAAAAGAATATTGACCGGCGATTGTTTATAAAAGGTTCCGCTTTCGCCGGATTATCCGGATTGCTGGCAAACGGCACCATCTCTGAGGCTATGAAACCCGGTACTCCTTCTGCTCTTCCTGATGAAAAGATACCAGTTGAAAAGATTGCGGATCAACATTTAAAATTATCATATAACCGGGATGGTAAATTTAAAATCCTACAGCTGACAGATACTCATTACGTCTCCGGAGACCCATTATCGGTAAAGGCTCTTAATAATGTGAATGAAATGCTCGACACTGAGAAGCCTGATCTGGTGATACATACAGGCGACGTTATTTTTGGCAAACCTGCTGAAAAATCTATTCGCGAAATACTTGAACCAATCTCTCATCGGAAGATACCATTCGCTGTTGTTTTTGGAAATCACGACGACGAATTTGATAAAACCCGCAGAGAATTATACGAAATTGTCAGAAGTATTCCTTACAATATCACATCAACAACTGACGGTATCTATGGCCTAACCAACTATATAATTACCCTGGGTACATCTGATGGACAAAAAACCGATCGCATATTTTACATGTTTGATTCAAATACTTATTCAACAATAGAAGGTAATAAGGGTTACGGATACATCCACTTTAATCAGATTAACTGGTACCGCAACCAAAGCCAATATTACACAAATACAAATGGAGGAAATCCCATTCCTGCTTTGGCATTTTTTCATATTCCGCTACCTGAACAGAAAGAAGCAGCCCGCGATGATGGCGCTTTTCTTACAGGAACAAGAAGTGAAAATGTCTGTCCATCTGATTTTAATTCGGGTATGTTCGTCTCAATGAAAGAGATGGGCGATATTCAGGCAATGTTTCTTGGTCACGACCATGATAACGACTATTCCCTTTACTGGAATAACATGTTTTTTATTTATGGCCGCTTCAGCGGGTGTGATACTGTTTATAACAATCTCAGACCTAACGGAGCCCGCGTAATTGAGCTAAAAGAAGGAGAAAAGAGCTTCCGCTCATGGATTCGGTTATCAGGAGGATCTGTTATCCAGGATTTAAAATACCCCGATGATTTCATAAAGAGATAAACAATTGTATTGAGGTATTTGCTTCTTGTGCTCGGTAAGCTGACAAACCTTTATTCTTCTGGAATGCATCCTTTTAATTATTAAATGGAAAACAATTAAAAAGGCATTGAAATGCAGAATTCCTCATAGTTTCAATGCCTTTATGAATAATTGCTAAATGTTACTTTTTTTCGAAGTGGTACTTTATTGTTAATGTTGGCCGGTAATCTGCAAAACCTGTTTCATCGCCCGAAAAAATATTCCACATGGCTTGTGTCAACATGCTGCTTTTAACAACATTGTCGTCAGATGAGAATTCCAATCTAAACTGAAATTGACTTGTTGAAGGATATGCCTTGATTAATGAGACTAATTGGGTTGTGACATTCAGAGAGTGCTCAGTTAGTACGTTAAACCCTGTACTTGCGATAACTCCGCATTTATCCCAGTACTGATCGTCATAATCGTTTGCATCAAGAGTTTTATAATCTACTAAGTAACAGTCTACTGTTCGTATACCATCACCAGTGAATGGCTGTAAATTGGTATTTGCTTCATATACCCTCAGAACTGCTTCGTCAATTACCAAAACATTTGAAGAATTTGGGGCTATACCTGAAGCGTTAAAACTAATAAACCCACGCATTGCGAAACCGTTAACATCCCATCCAATTGTGATTTCTTTCCCCTGCCCCCCTGAATAGTAGTCATTTACCTGCCTTGGCGATGAGTTTATGATAATACCATCAATTGCGCTTTCTGAGATAAATACTTTTGTTTGTGGTTGAGTTTGTGTGTCGTCATCTTTTTTGCAACTAAAAACAAAAACAGTCAATACGAATAATAGAAAAATCTTCTTCATGTCTAATCAATTTGCTTATTTCATTTACATCATAAAATTAAACGCAATATTAACAAAAGAGTTTGTATGCTGATAATAATGCGAAGTAAAGGTTATTCACAATGTATTATTAACCTGATTCATTATCTTTTCATCTCTTTCAGTCATTTTCCTGACTTAAAATCCGGAATGAAAACACCAAACAAGAACCTGGTATTATTTTCTCATAACGTGTGTGGAGGAATAACTATCATTAATTCGGAATAGTTTTACCTCAAAGATGTTCTCCGGTAAATAGCATTCAATAAAAGGCAAAGAGGGAGCATAATAGAATGTGCCTCCTTTTTTTAAAGAATGCAGTATCTCCATATATTTATTTGCGTAGCTTAAATAATCACTGTCCGTTCGCTCATTTTGATGCAGGAAATGTAACGCAAACGAATGGTTGGAAATAACAGATTCCCAGCTTTCAGGTCTGAAAGTAAAATCCATCCAGTCCGTTCTGAAAAAAAAGTCATCGTCATTTACATCCAATACTCTGTCCATTCCAAAAGTATCAAAACCCAATTCTCTCAGATAGCTGACAAGATATGCATGCTCCCCACAGCCAATATCGAGAACTGGACTCTTAAGAGAATCCAAATCAATATGCAACAACTTCAACTGAAGTGAGGATGAGTATTCTGCACATACAACTTTAATAATATCAGGAGATTTTGTGTCATTTATTTCACAGACAAAATGATTTGTCTGTCTCATCCAGTTTTTAAGCCTTTTCACATGATTTTGCTGCAACGAGTCAAAGTCAATTACACTTTTCTGTATTTCGGTAATGATATCCTGCCACAACCTTGAATAAACCAGCCTTAATTCAGACAGATACTTATTTCTGAGATCAAGGAACTGATTTGACGTGCAAAATGTACGAAAGGCATATTTTGTCATCAGGTCAATCCACTCATCTCCTTTACATTCATTATTCATTTGTAGAAGAGCATGTTTCTGATCATTGATAATTGCTTTACTCTCTGATAAGAACTGTTGTCCTGTATCAAGATGCGTATAAAACAGATTCATACGACTATGTGTTATGAACTGTTGTTCAATACTTTTTGATATCTCTTCTTCTACAGACATTGTAAAAACTCTTTACAAGATAAAAATACTGAATAACTTTTGGCTAGACTAATATTATAAATGCCAAAACTCGCATGACTCCTGTAAAGGAATTGGATCTGCATTATGACTTCAATTTGCAATCAATACCAGTCGTTAAAGACTTAATAAAGCTATTCAAGCTGGTAACGCAACTTATACGACTCAGCAAAAGACAAATTGTCAATGTTTAATTTCCATTCCATAACTGGTGGTTGATTGCTGTAGATCGATTTTACATATGCATGAACACTGTATTTAGTATTCTTTTCCAGTTTAACCATATAGAACCCCTCATAATCAAAATCTTCCGGAGTAAAAACATTACTACCTGAGGTAATTCCTCCGGTAATTTGACCCGTGTAAGTATTGATCCATCCTTCTTTGGCTATATCTACTATCAGGGGATTACCGTGTGTGATATTGTTTTCATGCGCGGTTTTGCTGGTCATAAAAACCAATAGGTAATTGAATTCGGGATTAAAAACTAAATCATCGCTGACACGATCCAGCTCACGATTTACAAAGAAAAAACTACCGTTGAAATTAATGCGCGAATATCCATCGCTGTTAAACCAGGAACAAATACGGTTTAAAGGACCGAGCAATTTCCCTGTTCTGATGTTATAATAACTAAGCTGGTTGTTATCAGATAAACGAACTATATCCAAAGCTAATTCCTGACTGCTGGTCATACATGTGTCAAACTGAAGAGTAGTTGTTTTCTTGAAGTCTCCGGAAGAGATGAACTGATACTTATTTCCTTTCTTTGCAGTATATATTGCGCCCAATTTCTTATCGACAGGCCCCAGCTCTTCAAGTCTGGTAAAAATACATCCTGTTGAATCTCCTCTGACAATATTTACTAAACCGTATTTGTTTCCTCTCTGTAAACGAAGTATGGCATTGTTTGCATGTAAATAGGCATCAAATGTCTCAACTGCATCATATTTATAGGCAATATATGTCTTCTTGTTCTTAATAACACCCCATCGATTGTTTTTATTTACTATCAGCATAGTGTCGTTAAGATACTTAATTGCAGTATAAGAAGGAGAGGTAATCTCTTTTTGTGTTGTACTATATAGTCCCTGAAAACCACTCTTTTTGTCATAAGTTGTAACAATCAGCTCATTTTTATCATTGGTATTCGAAGTGCTGTAGCTTAGACTATCATATTCTATTGGAACAACTTCTCTGCCGTCAAAACTGATAACTCCCATTTTATGGTTTTTACAGACATAAACATATTTAGTGTCTGTCGTTGTCTCAGCCAAATATGCTTTATCATAATCCGAAAAATGATACAGAACTTTGTCTTTTGACAAAATATCGAATCCGTGGTCATACTCACCTAAATACTGATCGTCAGTGTACTTACTGTACTTTTTATACCGGGGCTCTACCAGTTCTTTAGTAGTAGAATTAAAAAAACCTGTCATATCACCGCTTTTAAGAGCAAAAACATTACCTCCATGAAAAAAATAGTCATTTGAATAAGCTATTTCATCATATTTTGGTGATAATATCTCGGTGAGATTTCCTGTGTCGTAAAGACCCCATTTTCCATTTTTCTTTAACAGAAAAAAGTATTGATCATCTTTACCAATTTCAGAACTTAATAAAAGTTTATATCCTTCAAAACTTCCTTTATCTTCCCATGTTTTTGAGAAAACACGTCCGGGCGCATCTCCCTCTGTTACAGGTGTTTTATCGAAGACAAAACAATAATCGCCCCATATGGATATATCCCAAAGAGAAACGTTTCCGGTGTTGATTATCCTGATGTTTTCATCAAACAGGGCCTGCTTGTAATTGGTTATTGAACCTGAACTCACAAAGAACCCACTGGTAAAGCTCCCTGCCCTGATCTCTCCAATTTTGGTGACTTCTTTTCCCAGCGAGTCAAGAATTGTACGTTGTACCTGATAACCATTCTTTACTTCTGTTACCAGAAAATAGTTTTTCCTGTTTTGTTCAATATATTGGTATTTAGGCTTAATAATTACCTTACCCTGTACATTTTTTACCCCGTTAAGCCCGTTTTCCATGAAAATGTTATATTTCTGACTAAAAACATTCAATGAATTCAGTAACAGCAATGCCATTGCAAACTTCCTCAAAATCATAAAATTTAAAATAGGTTAATTACATAAATTAGATTCTCAATCTCAATTGCTAAAGAGACCTGTCTTTTATGCCATCAAGTATTGAGTGATTTTGCCAAAGATATAAATTATTACTTTTCGTATTTCGCTTTAAGCAGGTAAATCCGGCTCTTTCCCTGAAAAAAAACATGAAGTCTAGCAGGCCGGTATTCAGACTGTGGTAATGAAACCCTATGTATTGGCTTAAGGTATTTTTATAATTACAGGTAGATAAATCTTAAATAATCATGGTATTCTTAACAAAGCTGCCAAGTTTATTTTTATCCAGGTCCCCATTTGTTCTTACACCGCTGCAAACATCCACAGCAAAAGGAAGTACTTCATTAATAGCCTCTAATACATTATCCGGATTTAATCCTCCGGCGAGAAATACAGGACACTTAACATTATCACGTATTTGCCTGCTCAACTTCCAATCATGAACTCTGCCTGTTCCTCCAAGCTCTTTAATTTTCAGGTTTGGATTTCCGCTATCAAGAAGTAAAGCATCAACATTCTCGGAAATTTTCAAGGCAAGATCGACAGATCTTTGATCAATGACGTGGATAACCTGAACAATTTTAACAGAAGGTAACGCCTCTTTAATTTGAGAATAGGATCCGTCAGTAAGAAGATCTACAATCTGAATTGTACTGGTATTTGTTTTTTGATGGTGTTTTATAATTCCGGAAGCTGAAGTTTCACTGGTCAGGAGAAATGAATCAATCGGGGGAGGAATTGATTTGACGATATCACTTATTAAATCATCTGGGATCGGGCCCGGTCCACTGGGCATTTTGGCTACTAATCCGAGTGCATCAGCACCATATTCAATTGCCAATTTGGCTTCGAGGATGCTCTTTATGCAACATATTTTGACACGAACTCTCATTTTTCAGAATTTAAATTACCTGGTATAATTATAATAATATTTTATTTTATTATCTGTAATCATACCCATAAATTCATTGACTATATTCATTAGCCCCTGTCCTGAATGGTACGGATAAAATATTGTGTATACTTTCATTACATATTGAAACACGTTAGACAACCCAGTTCATGCGACCAAACAGAATAACATTTGATGATTTGGCATACTTGTTGTGCAAAAGATTATACTAAAATTCTTGATTACCATGAAAAAAGAGTTATCTGCATCAACTTCATGGCTAACTGTTTAAGTATACCGAATATGAAAACAATTTTTGAAACTCGCAGGCTATATCTCAGACAACTGACATTCGAAGATATTTCAAGCCTCTCTTTAGTCTTATCTGATCAGGAATCAATGAGACATTATCCTCATGCGTTTTCAAATGAAGAAGTCAAAGAATGGATAGAGAGAAATATAAAACGATATAAAAATGATGGATTTGGTCTATGGGCTGTAATTCGAAAGGTTGATAATCAGTTCCTGGGTGACTGTGGAATTACCTTACAGAATATCGATGGTGAAATTTTGCCAGAAATAGGGTTTCATATCATCAAAGAGTTTTGCAATATGGGATATGCAACAGAGGCAGCAGAAGCCTGTAAAAAATATGCCATAAAGGTATTAGGGTATAAATCGATTTACTCATACTCCGAGATTGGAAATAAAGCTTCACAAAGGGTTTCTTCAAAGATAGGAATGAATAAAGTGAAAACATTCAAAAAAGATGGAATAGAAGAAGTTGTATATGAATATAAAACAGAACTGAATTAGCATGTCAGCTATTTCCCTTTAATGATTTTTTCAAATCTCTCATCTTCTACATATTTTTTCTGTTTTGGATTTCCCTCTGCCCTGTATACTTTACTACTCGTCATATCAAATATCGAAGACCAGATTGTATCAAAATTTAAGTTTTTATTATACTGACACATGAAACCGTATTCTCCGCTTAAAAGTTCTTTTGAAAATAGAATGTCGTCGTCTATTTTTTGGTCTTTAAAGGCGTTGTAAGCAGTCATATACCGCTCATAAGAAAAGAATTCCCCTTTTCCTGAAGTGGCATCATAAATGCGCATCCCGTCGGTGACAAAATGGTTTACTGTAATAATGAATCTTTTGCCTTTAACATTTTCAGGGTGCCTTACATATATTTTGTAAGGATGACACTCAGCAACCACCATATTCCCAGTAATATCAACCATCAGAATATTACAAGCCGATGCGATAGGTATATTTTGTAGTGCCCGCAATCCTTCATTAACGTCTTTGCATTTTTCCAATAAATAACGGACAATAAACACTGAATTTAACCCTGGTTTTATTTCTTCAAGCCGCGGCATTACAAAAGTCATTGCCACAGTCAACCCGTGATTATTTATACCTTCTTCTCCGTTAATAAAAGATGAAGTGTTTAAAAGAAAATTGTTTCCGTTTTCAGGTTGATAGCAAATACTTTTGATCCCCTTCTTCAGGAAAGGCGGCAAATCATTGTCCCTGCCATAAAAAACCTTACCGTTGTGTTCAAAGCTGAATGCCGTACAGCCTCTCACTTCGATATTGCTTTGGTCTTCAAGATTATACATGCAACAGCCCATGCACATCATCCATGAAGTAAACATTTCATTGTCAACTCCAATTACATCTGTTATCCCTCTTATCTCCTCAGCGCCCTCAGGAAAATATGATTTCAGCAATATGCCACTTTTCTTTCCAAAGTCTGACTGAAAAGTATCAAGTTGTATTGGGAACTCAATATTGGCGTTTTTTAAAATGTTGCCAAATTTCAATCCCATGTCATAATGCTTGCCTTTAAATCTCGGATGATACATTTCCTGTTTTCTATTTAATGAGTGTCGGGAATCATACATAAAAGCCCATTGATTTTTTTCGTTTACCCCGGCCCCATGGTGAGCGAAAAAAATCAATTTACTTCCGCATAGCGGAATGGGGTAAATAAAATGATTTTTAAGCTATTTGTGAAATCATATTTATGATTGACGATAGTAATTTTCTATTTTAATCTCTGTAGTATTATATTTTTTGAAAGTTACATAAATCCACTTTGACATATTAAGCCAACCCACTATTTTTCTCCTGATTTACCATGACCCTGAAAGGAGTCAGGAGAAAAATCTGCCTGCGCTCTTCAAGTATAGGGTACAACAAGCAGATTTTTCTAAAGTAGTATTGAATAACACCAAACTATTGTATTGGCACATAAACCTCTGTTTTCAGTTTCTCGGGTTCAGTCCGTGCCGGATCATTGCAGTACTTTTCGTATACAGGCAGATTACGCAATTCATATCCGCCCGATGGCAACCATTCTGAGAAAATAGTGTCGTACACCATACCTAATTTGTTGTAGGGACCCTGATATGAAAAAACCGCATATTTACCCCCGGGTATCACTTTTACATCTATCTCTCCCTGTGGTTTAACAGGTTTCTGGATAACCAGGCAGACATCTGTACGCAACTTATTGCTTTCAGTCACTTTAGGGTCATCGTAGTATACACAGATATTTTCAATACCTGCAGAATAGAGCTTTTGCTCTTTTACAAAGTTCCATAACTTCGTGTAAGTTCCAGGAAAATCAAGTTCATTGTATGATCCGGTCAGACGGATGTAAATAGCTGTCTTGTCTTTCAGATCAAGGATCTTGGGAGCTTTCAGTTTAAATTCGGGATTTAATTCTTCTTTCTTCATGATAAATATATTTTTGTTTGTTCGGTATTCTGTCGGAGTGATGCCATAAAACAGCTTAAATGACTTTGAAAGAGAAGATGGCATTTCATAACCCACATTATCTGCAATAGTTTCTATAGGCAAATCAGAGTAACGGATAAGCCGGGCTGCCGTTTCTACTCTCATCCGGGTAATGTAAGCCGATAATGTCTCATGCTGGAAGGCTTTAAAAATACGATGAAAATGATATTCCGAAAAA
>Ga0116170_10003558_pt1 | contig 14521 bp, 11 predicted proteins | sample AD_JPNHW1_MetaG_FD_89797 | JGI IMG/M metagenome (GOLD analysis project Ga0116170, IMG submission 89797) | Active sludge microbial communities of municipal wastewater-treating anaerobic digesters from Japan - AD_JPNHW1_MetaG | ecosystem: Engineered > Bioreactor > Anaerobic > Digestate | place...
AATTCCGGATCCTGAGAACCGACTGCCCCTTTCGCCCCATATCCCCGGAGCCATCCCTCGTACCGGCCATTACCCGGCAGGTTCGCCGACGAAGTCAGAGCGGCCCATTCCTACCGGGATCCCCTATTTCTATTCCGGTTCTCCTGCTGTCCCCAAATCGCCGCCTGTAAAAAGTCCGCCTCCGCCGGATCCCCTGGCGCTCTATTACGGAAAAATCAAAGCATCGAAAGCGGAGGATCCCTCAAAGGATCAGTTAAAACAGTCGCCTCCGTTGCAGACTGTTGCAAACGTACCTCAAAAACCCACCCATTCTTTTCGTAACAAGACCCTGAACCTCATCGGGCTGGTTATCCTTGTTGCCCTTTCAGGATTGGCTATCCTAAGCATTTTCGATATCAGCCCGTTTAAAAAAGAGGAAATCCAGTCGGGGCAGCGCATACTTTACGACGGCAAACCCGTGGTCGCTACCGATGGTACAGCCACTGCTGACGGGAGAAGCCTCCTTTTTTCCCCTGAGAGTGTGAATGCATCAAGGGAAAAGTACCTGTTGGTCTTGTCCCACATTCTGACCCAGGGATTCAACTTCCAATACCTGAAGGCAGTTATTACCGATCTCAGGAATATCCGACCCTCCTACCTGACCGATATCCGGATCGTTTCATGGGCAGATCTGCAAAGGGAAAATCTAATTGAAAAGGGCACCCCTCCGCAGGTAGCGCTCGTTCAACCCGGACTTATTATCAGTGCAACCGACTCCAATAAATTTTTAACCCTCCGGTATGAACGCGATATGGAAGGTTCGACCGACAGCATCGACTACATATCGAAAAGCGCCGTACATTTCTTTTCCTCCGGGCTTGCTATTATTGCAGGGAAGTATTTTGATGCCGCGTTTCTGGTCCGGATGGTTGAAAAAAATGTGTTCTATGTTGTGACCTATGACCCTGAAGGAGCCGTAGTGGAAAATCCGCTTGGATTTAACCCGGAGATGGGGTCACTGGCACTGCTCAATCGCCCGGCACCATGCAGTAATTCACAACTGACACCCACGTTTGCCACCTACCGCAATCAACCCGTCATCGACATCACCTGTCCCCTGCCCGACGCCCGCGGATGCTTCCGGATCGGACTGCCCTGGTGAAAAAGGTTTCAACTTTCTCAGAGGGTATGAGTTAATGAGGGTATGAGTTAATGAGGAAATGAGGGAATAAATGGAAATATTACAGGCTCTCTTTTTTAAAAACTAAGTGGGTAGTTGGGGGGTTAATTTTATTTGTCATGGACAATCCACAGAAGATCTGAGGTTTTGTAACCACAGTCCTTTGCAATTTTCAGGTAGTTAATTTTAATATCGTCCGGTACACGCGTCTCCCGGGAAAGAATCCACAGTAACTTTAAACTTGCTCCGGCTACCAATGCGTACCGGTAATCCGGATCGATTGCAATTACATTATATCCTGAATAAAAAGGACCAAAAAATGAGACTTTAAGCATTCCAATATTATCATTGCCGACAAATTTTGCCTTCCCGTTTGCTTGTTTCCATTCTCCCTTTTTGGGGTTATATCCTCTGTTGATAACCTTAATGGTTCCATCCGGATTTAAGGAATATTCAGCAGTTGTATTATTCAAACCCCGTTCATACTTAAAATCCAGCCGGGCAATCTCGTACCATTTGCCAAGATACTTTTCTTTATTAAAAGGGCGGACAGCCGTCACACCATCGGGTATAGTAGAACAGGATAAAAATCCAATCATAAGGACACAGATATAAAGTAAAAGTAGGAAATTTCTTGTTGTTACCCTCAATTTTCCCATCATCGATGAAATTGTATAAAGGGATTAGATATTAGCGATTAGCGAATAGAAAAAGTCAATAATTTTCTCTTTACAATGGAATATTCCCGTGTTTCTTAGCCGGATTTGTTTTGCTTTTATTTTGCGTCAGTTCCAGCGCCTGGATCAGTTTGGCGCGGGTCTGGCGCGGATAGATAATCTCATCGATATAGCCCAGTTCAGCCGCTTTATAAGGGTTAGCAAAGGTATGCCGGTATTCCGAAACCGCTTCCGCGCGTTCTTGTTCGGCGAGTCTTCCTTTATGGATGATGTTGACGGCGCCTTCGGGTCCCATAACGGCAATTTCGGCCACGGGGTAAGCATAATTGACATCCCCTCCGATGTGTTTGCTCGACATCACATCATAGGCTCCGCCATAAGCTTTACGGGTGATCACGGTGATTTTGGGAACCGTCGCTTCTGAAAAAGCATAAAGCAGTTTTGCCCCGTGTTTGATGATCCCTCCGAATTCCTGCCGGGTCCCTGGCAAAAAGCCCGGAACATCAACGAACGTTACCAGCGGAATATTGAAGCAATCGCAGAATCTGACAAATCGTGCGGCTTTGACCGATGAATCAATATCAAGCACGCCGGCCAGAATGTCGGGTTGATTGGCTACCACACCGACCGGTTTACCTCCCAGCCGGGCGAAACCGGTGATGATGTTACGCGCGTAGTGCGGCATTACCTCGAAAAAGTTATGGTTATCAACCACCGTGGTGATGATCTCCTTCATGTTATAAGGCTTATTCGGATCGGCGGGGACTATGGTTTGCAGGTGTTCATCCTGTCGCATAACATCATCGGTGCAAGGGCTGGTCGGCGGATCTTCCATGTTGTTGGAAGGAAGAAAACTCATCAGTTTGCGGATCATCAGCACCACCTGTTCATCATTTTCCGCGGCAAAATGAGCCACCCCGCTTTTTGAATTGTGGGTCATGGCCCCGCCCAGCTCTTCCATGGTAACCTCTTCATGGGTGACTGTTTTAATCACTTCGGGGCCGGTTACGAACATGTAACCCGATTCCCTGACCATGAAGATGAAGTCGGTCATTGCCGGAGAGTAAACGGCGCCTCCGGCACAGGGACCCAGAATGGCGCTGATTTGCGGGATGACGCCTGAAGCCATCACATTCCGGTAAAAGATGTCGGCATATCCGGCCAGACTCTCCACGCCTTCCTGGATCCTGGCGCCGCCAGAGTCATTCAACCCGATCACCGGCGCCCCCATACGCATGGCCATATCCATAACCTTGACCACTTTATCGGCATTGGCACGGCTCATGGTTCCCCCGAAAACGGTGAAGTCCTGGGCAAAAACAAACACCAGTCTCCCGTCAATCTTTCCATAGCCCGTCACCATTCCGTCGCCCGGGATTTTGTTTTTTTCCATCCCGAAATCCGAACAACGATGGGTGACCAGTTTGTCCATTTCAACGAATGTACGGGCATCCAGCAGCGTCTGGATCCGCTCCCGGGCGGTCATTCGGCCCGCTTTGTGGATCTTTGCAATTTTCTCGGCTCCGCCTCCTGCTTCTGCGGCGCGATCTTTCTCTTCATAAATTCTGTAATGTTCCTCCATTGAAATCGATTAGGGTAAAAAAGTTCAAGGTTCAAAGATCAAAGGGTTTCAGAGTTTCAGGGTTTCAGAGTTTCAGGGTTTCAGAGTTTCAGAGTTTCAGGGTTTCAGGGTTCAAATCAGGCATTAGGCAATAGGCAAAAGGCAATAGAGAAAAAAGCAATAATTTGAAATTTTCAAATTCTCAAATTTTCACATCAGCACATTAGTACATTCTCAAATCCTCAAATCGTTTTCTGTTTTCCGTTTTCCATTTCCCATTTTCCGTTTTCAATTGTCCATTGTCCATTGTCAATTATTTTTCGCTGGTTCGCTAATTTCTCCCAGCCTGATCATCAACTGGTGGGCATTTACGGTATCCCCTTCCCGGACCAGAATTTCCAGTACCGTTTTATTGCCTGACGATTTAAATTCACTTTGCATCTTCATTGCCTCAATGATAATGAGGGTTTGTCCGGCCGCAACATTTGCTCCCGGTTCCACCGTTATCTTTACAACCTTTCCGGGCATGGGTGCGTGAATGTTGTTGTCGCTTTCGACATCCGTTCCCTGGTTCCTGCTTTTCATGTACTTGGTTTCCGCATCGATGATCTCACAGCTAAAGGTCCGCGCAAAGGTGTTGACAATATATTTTTTACTGTGGTCGCCTTCGATCAGTTCGATATTGTATGAATGACCGTTGTGGATGATGGAGTAAACCCCCTGTTCCACTTCGACGATGTCGAGTTCGTACTTACGGTCATCGATGCGGATCAGCGCCTTGCTTCCGACTCTGTTCAGAAGTTCTATCTTCGCCGTCCTGTTTTCAATACTTACTTCGTATGCCATAGTAAAACTATAATCTTAAAATACTGCGTTTTCGTCCGAAATCCTTCCAGTTAGAGCCCAGCTCCTCGGTATATTTTGGGGGCTGGATCTTTGCAATTTTGTCGAGATAATCAATAAAAGCGGTGATCATAGCCATATCTTCACATTCGGCGCCGCACAATCCCGATTCAAAAAGCCGTTCCCTGTTATCCTCAATGAAATGCGTGTTATACCGGCCTTCGAGGAACGCAGGAGTATCCATAATCCGTTCCAGGAATTTGATGGTCGTCTTCACCCCCGTGATCTTATATTCGTACAACGCTCTTTTCATCCGCGCGATCGACTCGGAACGGGTTTTTCCCCAGGTGATGAGTTTACAGATCATGGGGTCGTAATAAATGGGTATCTCGTAGCCTTCATACACATAACCATCATACCTGACCCCCAATCCGAGCGGTTCGGTGATGTGCTTGATGACGCCCGGGTTGGGCATAAAGTTCTGGTCGGGATCTTCCGCATAGATGCGGCACTGAATGGCATGGCCATACTGCCTCAGGTCATCCTGCCGGAAGGGCAGCGGCATTCCGTTGGCAATGTTGATCTGTTCCTTGACCAGGTCGACTCCCACCACGCGTTCGGTTATGGGATGTTCGACTTGTAACCGGGTGTTCATTTCGAGAAAATAGTACTCAAGCTGATCACTGACGATGAATTCGATGGTGCCGGCTCCTTCATAGTCGACGGCCCGGGCAGCGGCAACGGCCTTTTCACCCATTTCTCTTCGCAGGGCATCGTTCAGGAGTGGCGAAGGAGTTTCTTCGATAACTTTCTGGTGACGTCGCTGAATGGAGCATTCCCGTTCAAAAAGATGAACCACATTCCCATGCCGGTCGGCAAGGATCTGGAATTCTATATGGTGTGGCGACTCGATATACTTTTCGATATATACCGAATCGTCGCCGAAGGCATTGAGGGCTTCCGACCGGGCCATGTTGAACGAAGATTCCAGTTCCTCCGGTTTTTTGACGAGCCGCATTCCTTTTCCTCCACCACCGGCCGAGGCCTTGATCATGACCGGGAAACCAATCTCCTCCACGACGGTCCGTGCTTTCTCTTCACTGTCGATTTTTTCTGAAGTCCCCGGGACCACCGGGACTCCGGAACTGATCATGGTCTGGCGGGCTGTTATTTTATCACCCATGGTGCGGATGGCGTGCCCTCCCGGGCCAATAAAAATGATTCCCTGTTCCTTGCAACGATCGGAGAACGAGGCGTTTTCCGAAAGAAACCCATACCCGGGATGGATGGCATCAGCTCCTGATTTCACGGCTGCATCCAGGATGGCTGCAGCATTCAGGTAACTTTCACGCGAGGGAGAAGGGCCGATATAATAAGCCTCATCTGCGTAACGCACATGCATTGACCTGCGGTCGGCGTCGGAGTAAACCGCAACAGTTGTCAATCCCAACTCCCGGCACGAACGCATAATCCTGACTGCAATCTCTCCCCGGTTTGCAACAAGAACCTTTTTTATCATCACGCTGTTAATTAATCTGATTCTAAAAACAAAACTATAAAGAAAATAAATCTAAACAAATTTACATCTATAGATTTAAGTATATTTAACATTTCGGGGTGTGAATAACTTTGGGGATAAAATTCAGAATCTGTACCTCCGGAGATATTAAAAATATCGATATTTGCCTTTGAGTATGTTCTGTATGGACTTCAGAAAAATTTTTTTGGTGTTTATTTTTTTCCTGATGGTTTTTCCTGCATGCAGGAACAGTCAGGAAAAAAAGCCGGTTAAAGTGCCCGGTTCCGTTTCAGAGATACAGGATACGGATCACTCGTACGATTCGCTGATTCAGGCGCTGACCTCTTTACAGGAAGATCCGCAATTCCGGGAAGCTTCGATCGGCTACCTCGTGGTCGACATCACCTCGAAAGATCCGGTTGTGGTGGCCGAATCGCACGCACGTACCCCCATGATCCCGGCATCCACCCTGAAAATTTTCGTCACCGGCGCGGCGCTTGAATTTTTCGGCCGGGCCATTATCCCCGAGGTCATGATCACCAACCAGATGAGTGTCAACTGGCGCTCCTCAAAGTTGCTCCGGAAAATCGGCGGTAAGGTTTATAAATCGGCGACCACTGCAGCAGGCGCAAGGGCTATCCTGCAATTCTGGAGCGACAAGGGGGTCGATACGCGGGGGATGTATTTTTACGACGGGAACGGATTGTCGCGCAACAACGCCATCTCGCCCAAACAACTCGTCGATGCCCTTTACGTAATGCGCGCTTCCCCTTACTTTCAAACGTTTTACGAATCGCTTCCGCTGGCCGGTATGACCGGCACGTTACACAGGGCCATGAAGGGCAGTATTGCCGAAGGAAGGATCAGGGCCAAGACCGGGACTATCAATTATGTCAAAAGCTTTGCAGGCTACTGCAATACCATCACCGGCCGCAAACTGATATTTTCGCTGATTGTCAACGATTACGAGGGACGCACCCGCATCGTGAAAAAGAAACTCGAATCGGTGCTGATCGATATGGCGAAGATTTGAAGGAGAAATCAGTAAGGCCCGCAAGTGGCTGCCAGCCACGAATTACCTGCCATTAAAATAAAGAGAAGTGGAACCACTTATAAGTAAAAAGATATCAATCCCGGTTGATGACTTTGGGTGTCAGGTATCATTTTCAGACTCATAAGAACCTGATCCGGAACAAGACAATTATTACCTTTTTCAATACATACCGGGCGTTCAGATTCAGTACGTCATTAAAGGAATTACTGGTACAAAGAATCTTGCAATGAATCATTGCCAGGACTTTACGAAAAAAAACAGCAAATCTATGACTCAAAAGCTTCTATTGACATTTATCGCTTTTTTCATTATGAAGTTTGTAGCCGGTCAGATTGTCATTGTTCCAATAGGTATTATTGCTGGTGCCGTAATGCCGGAACACGGTTTTTTACCCGGCAAAAAATTTAAATTCTATTCGACAATAAACAAATATGAATTTAATGGACATAAATTCAGAATCGAACTTTATGACACCCGGCAAAATTTGAAATTACATAATATTCAATGCTCTGACCTTGAATTCACAAACACTTCAGAATTTTCGGACCCTCAATGTATCTTTAAAGTTGGTCAATATGTTGACACATTGTTCAGGCAATCTGGCGCAATCCTGGACACTTCCGCGCCCGACACTGTTCAAATCAGATTTCAAGGCATCGACGCCAGACTTATCGGATTTGGTTATTTAAGAGTTCATGGGCTCTGTCAAATGGAGATTAAATATCATGACTTCCTTAAAACCTACTGTATCGATATAACGGATGCAGATAAAAATTCACCAATAAGCCCAAATGCCATTGTCTCACGTTTGACAGCGACCCGGATAATGGCATCGGCTTCAATACGAGAAGTTATTGAACAAATCATTGCTGATTTGAGATCATTCAAATAAAATATCCACCGGAATCAAGTTCATGCAAATCGCGAATGATAATGCAAATGTCCGTTCAACTTCCCGTTCTTCGAAACTTCAACGGCAGCAACCCGGAAACCTGTTTCATGTACTCCGTGTAATCGGGCCGCCGGGCTTTCATGCGTTTTTCGATCATGGGGATGCTGGCGAAGAGGAACATCAGGGTGATGGCCACCGGTCCGATAATCACCTGCCAATACCCCGGATTGGCTGCCAGTGCAAAGAGATAGAGTCCCCACCAGAACAGGATCTCCCCGAGATAATTCGGGTGACGTGAATAGGACCATAGTCCGCTGTTCATGGTTTTTCCCTCGCCGCCCGATTGCACTAAAAATTTTCGCATCTGCCGGTCGGCCATAGCCTCAAGAAGTATGGCTCCTGCCGTTACCAGTATGGCCGGTGCATCGATCCAGTTCAACGGGCGTCCGCCTTCGGTAGCGACCACCCAGATCGAAAGGGTGCCTCCGAAGACCATCAGCGCCGGAAAGAGGTGAATCCCGAACAGGCTAACCAGCCAATAGGCTTTCCCCGTCGTTTTCCTGAACCCGGCGTAACGCCAGTCTTCATGACCAAGGCCTTTCCATCCCCGCAAAAAATTTCGTGTAAGCCGGATGCTGTATATCATGACCAGGATGAACAGGATCAGGAACCGGATGGAATTCGGCAGGGCGCCAAAAATCCAACAGCCATCCCGGACTGGCGTTGACGGCATGCCCGGTTCGAGCGTCCAGTGCCCGGCATCGATACCCGTTTGTCCCGGTGCCGGCAGTTGACCTGAAATAAAAACAGCGGCATAATAAAGCGCCATCAGCGGGGGCGCTACACTCCAATAGGGATCGAAAACACTTGAATTGTTAAAATCGACACTTCCGAGGAAAATGATCAGAACCGTAACACCCACGGCAACAGCCGATTTTAACAGGATGGAATAGCTGCTGACCGTGCTTACCCAGAAACCCAGGACAAACGCGATCAGATAAACGATCAGCAGGATCAGCCTGCCTTTTGCTTTTTCATTCATTGGTATTGTGGTTTTTTCGGGATCCGTACCGGGATTGTTCCTGATTACACAAACGACTGTAAATCATATAGTTTTCGATAAACGCCATTTTGTTCCAGGAGGTCGTTGTGCGATCCCCGCTCCACCAGTTCACCACTCTGCAAAACGATGATCTCGTCGGCAAACTGAATGGTCGAAAGCCGGTGTGCGATCACAATGGAGGTACGGTTCCGCATGAGGTTTTCGAGGGCCTGCTGTACCAACCGTTCTGATTCGGTGTCGAGTGCCGATGTTGCTTCGTCTAAAATAAGTACCGGCGGATTTTTCAGGACTGCCCGTGCAATGCTGAGCCGCTGCCGCTGACCGCCCGAAAGCTTGGTACCGCGATCACCGATATTGGTATAGTAACCGAGCGGCATCCGTTCGATGAACTCATGGGCATTGGCAACTTTAGCCGCCGCGATGACTTCAGCCTCGCTCACATGTTCCATCCCGAATGCAATATTGTTGAAAACGGTATCATTGAACAGGATCGTCTCCTGCGAAACAATGCCCATCAGTCCTCTCAGGTCATTTATAACCAGCTCCCGGATATCGATCCCGTCGATCAGGATGGCCCCGTCGCAGCAATCATAAAAACGTGGCAAAAGGTCTACCAGCGTTGATTTCCCTCCGCCGGAAGGGCCTACCAGCGCAATGGTCTTTCCTTTCGAAATAGTCAGGCTTATATTCTTCAGTACAGGTTCGGCGGAATAGGCAAAACTGACATTGTCGTAAGTGATCTCGGTATTGAATTCCTTTTTGCTCAGCGCTTCCGCCTTCTCCACAATGACTTCGGGTTCAAGCAGGATATGCTGGATCCGGTCGACCGAGGCGGCACCCTTCTGGATGTTGTAAAAAGCTTGAGTAACGGCTTTGGCCGGTGGCAGCAATTGTGAAAAAATGCCTAAATAAAACAGGAATACCGCGGCATCCAGGAAGCTTCCGGGAGTAAAAACGAGCTTTCCACCGTACCATAACACAATGGTCACCACACAGGCGCCCAGAAATTCACTCAGTGGCGATGCCAGGTCACGTTTCCGGTAAAGGCGAATCATCAGCCGGTTGTAATCGGAATTGGTTTTATGGAACCGCTTATCTGCAAAGTCAATGGCATTGAACGCTTTGATGATCCTCAATCCTGAGATGGTCTCCTCGATCATCGACAGGATGATCCCCATGCGAAGCTGTCCCTTGTCGGAGGTGCGTTTCAGGCTTTTTCCGATCCTCCCGATGATATATCCGCTTACCGGAAGCAGCACCAGCACAAAGATGGTCAGGGAGGGGCTGATGATGAAGAGGGTGATCAGATAGGTGATCAGGGTGATCGGATCGCGAAATGCCATTTCCAGAGAGCTCATGATCGACCATTCCACCTCCTGGACGTCATTGGTCATCCGGGCGATGATATCGCCTTTGCGCTTTTCGTTAAAATAAGAGAGGGGAAGGATCAGCACCTTATGGTAGAGGCCGTTGCGCAGATCTTTCACCACACCGTTCCTTACCACCGCTAAAAAATACATCGCAAGGTAACGGAAGAGATTTTTTAAAAAAAAGAGGAGGATGATGAGAAGACCAATGTAGATCAGCATCCGCTCGTTACCGTAACGTTCGAGCATCTGACCGTTAAAGTAATAAAAATTATCGCGCAGCGCCCCAATCTCCAAGCGTAAAGGCGGCGCCGACTGCGGGATCTCCATCTGGTGAAAGAGCATCTGCAGCACGGGGATGAACAACCCGAAAGAGGCCAGGGAGAAGATTACCGCCAGGATGTTGAAGACCACATTCAGCAACGCGTATCCCCAGTAAGGACCGGCATAACGGAGAATTTTAAAAAAATTTTTCATCTGGAAATGATTCCTGTTTATCGGTCGGGTAAACTATCGGGGAAGACTCCCGGTATCTGTTGTTTTTGCCGGAATCGTCACGAAATAGTTTATGACTGCAAATATATGGATTAAGATAAAACAGAGGAGATTAAAACTAACCTCAATTTTCTTACCTTTGTGACATGGAATCGACACGACAACAGAAAATTTCAAGGCTCATTCAAAAAGATCTTGGCGTGATTTTTCAGCAGGAAAGCCGGAACCTTTTCGACGGAGCCCTGATCACTGTCACCAAAGTGCAAGTCACCAAGGATTTGGCGATTGCCAAGGTGCATCTGAGCCTGTTCATCACCAAAAACAAGGATGGACTTCTGGAGAATATACGGCATCATGCCAGGGAAATTCGCCATTTGCTGGCCCGGCAGGTACACAACCAACTCCGCATCATTCCTGAACTTCAGTTTTATCTGGATGACTCACTCGATTACATTGACAATATTGAACACCTGCTGAATAAGGACTAGCAGACGAGAATGGACAATTGACAATTGAAAACGAAAAACGAAAAATGAAAAGGAAAATGAAAGACCCTTTACCTATTCGCTAATCGCTAATATCTAATCCCTTCTTTGAACTTTGTTTCTCCAATTTCCAACGCCTAACACCCAATGCCTTCTTCTAAATTATCACGATGCACTACGATCCGATAAAAAAGAGTCTGGGAACGGTTTTCAACAAAACCCCGTGGTTACGGATCCTGTTTTACAAGCTGCTCGATTTGCTTTTACTTCGGTCGTGGCACGTTCGGAAAGAGATTCTGAGCTGGGCAGAACCCACACTCCGTAAAAGAGACGACGGACAATCACCTGCCCGGGTTCAGGAATCTACCGATCCCGTCGCATCAAAGCTGCTGGCACGTTACATTCTGGATGCCGGATCCGGATTCGGGCAATATACCTGGTTTCTTTCAGGACTGAACCCGCACTGGTTCATCGATGCGGTTGATGTTAAGGAGGAGCAGGTAGCCGACTGTAATAATTTTTTCACCCGGAGGAACCGCAGAAATGTTTTGTTTGAGGTAGGTGATCTGACCCGTTTTTTAAAAATCGACCATTTTGATCTCATTTTATCGGTCGATGTGATGGAACACATTGAGGAGGATGAAATGGTCTTCCGGAATTTTTACGATTCGTTGACGCAGGAAGGAATGTTGCTTATATCCACTCCTTCGGACCAGGGCGGATCGGACGTTCACGATCACGACACAGAGGATTCTTTCATCGGCGAACACGTACGCGACGGATACAACATCATGGATATCCGGGAAAAGCTGCGTAAGGCCGGTTTCACCAGAACCGAAGCCCGCTATACATACGGTATTCCCGGACAGATTGCCTGGAAATGGACGATGAAGTATCCCATACAACTCCTGAACCTGAGTAAAATCTTTTTCCTGATCCTGCCATTCTATTACCTGCTGGTATTCCCGATTGCCTGTATCCTCAATCTTGCCGATACCCGTATTCAGCATAAAACGGGAACCGGGCTGATTGTCAAAGCATGGAAGTGAACAAGCGGACAAAATGATTTACGATTGACATGATTTACGATTGACATGATTTACGATTTACGATTGAAAAATTGAAAATTTGTGAATTTGAGAATGTGATTATTATGAATTGATTTTTTTCTCTATTCGCTAATCCCTAATCACTATTCGCTAATCCCTAATCGCTATTCGCTAATTTGAACTTTTCCCTCTATATCGCCCGTCGTTACCTGGTTTCCCGGAAATCACACAACATTATCAACATCATTTCCGTCATCTCGGTTGTCGGGGTCGCTATCGGTACAATGGCCCTGATTATTGTCCTGTCGGTCTTTAACGGGTTTGACCGCCTGGTCGTATCCCTTTTCAGCTCCTTCAACCCGAGTTTTCAGATCACACCCGTCAGGGGCAAGACCTTTCCGGCCGATACGTTGCTGTTGAATGAGATCCGAAAGATTCCGGGTGTTCTCCACCTTGCTGAGGTCATCGAAGAAAACGCGCTGATGAAGTACCAGGACGAACAGTGCATCGTGACCATCAAAGGAGTCAGTGAGGAGTTTTCAAAGATGAGCGGACTCGACACCATGATCGTGGAAGGGAAGTTCCTGCTTCAGGAGGAGGATAAAAACTTCACGGTTCTCGGGATCGGGGTCGCGGGAACCCTGAACGCGAATCTTCAGGATTATCTGATCCCCATTTCTGTTTATGTTCCCCGTCGGGATGCCTCGTTTTCCGCCTCGATGGATCAGGCATTCAATACCGAGGTGATCTTTCCTTCCGGCTTTTTCCAGGTGCAGTGGGAATTCGACGTGAAGTACGCCCTGGTGCCGCTTCGCTTTGCCAAAACACTGTTTCAATATGATCGCGAACGGACTTCCATCGAAGTCGGAACCGTCGCAAAGGCAGATCAATCCCGGATTCAGAAGCAAATCGAAACGCTGGCCGGCCCGGGATTCCGGGTAAAAAACAGGTTCCAGCAACAGGAGATCCTTTACAAGATCATGATCTCCGAGAAAAATTACATTTTCATGATCCTAACCCTGATCCTCATCATTGCCACTTTCAACGTGATCGGAACGCTGTCGATGTTGATCCTCGACAAGAAAAAAGATATCGCTGTTCTGCAAAGTATGGGCGCTTCACAAAAGGTGATCAAGCGCATATTTTTAGCCGAAGGGATGCTGATTTCGTTGATTGGCGCCATCTCCGGACTGGCACTCGGAGCCATCGTCTGTTACCTCCAGATGCGGTTCGGATTTGTCAGATTAGGCGATGCCGACAGCAGCTTTGTCGTGAACGCCTACCCTGTTTATATGCAGTTCCGGGATTTTCTAATGATTTTTTTAACGGTCATGGTCATCGGGCTGCTGGCGGCATGGTATCCTGTTAGCAATATCAAAAAAATTCACCTGTCACAGATCAAATTAGATTAGTTCCATGAATTCATCTGATCATCTCAACGTATTGAATTTATTACTATCTTTGACCCAACCTACCACCATCCGGAAATATTCAGAAAACCAACTCAAATGAAAAAGAATTTCTACCATTTTTTTCTTGTTTTTACATTGATGATGAGCCTTTTACAGGTCGTACATGCCGGCGATATTACCTTCGCATCGGGAAAAAATGACCTGCGCTACCAGCCACTCCCTTACAGTCATTTAACGGTAAACGCTACCCTTGGTAAGATTGAGTTCCGGGAAGTGATGACTAAACTGGGTCCTTTTACCGAACTTTATATTCCGGGTTACTGCCACAGCAGTGTTGTCGGAGATCCCGACCTTCCCACCTTCGGAAAACTGATTGAAATACCGGTAAATGCCACACCGGAAATTTCCATAACGCGCCAGGACTATATCGACCTAGACCTATCAACCTATGCCATTCATACCCGGCTGATCCCGACCCAGGCATCGGTATCGAAGGGCATCACCGATCCGTCGCAGATCCCATTTGTGCTCAATGATGCGACCTATCAACTGAACCGGTTTACCGGCGCCCCACTCGTTCAGATCAATCCTGCAGGAACACTTCGTACCCTGAACCTGGTACAGCTGCAAATTTCACCCGTTCAATATAACCCGGTGACCAACCAACTCAGGGTTTATACTGCGCTTGAATTCAAAATCACTTACCGGAATATGGATGTTGTCGCCACCCAGAAGCAAAAATCGCGCTATGCATCGGTATTTTATGACAACCTCTACCGGCAGATCCCAAATTTTCACGGTCAGGCTGATTCTCTTGTGACCTCTTCACCGGTTACCTACGTGATCGTATCGCCCCGCATGTTCGAAGCGGCACTTCAACCACTGGTCAAATGGAAGACCCGCAAAGGATTCCGGGTACTGGAAGCCTATACCGATGATCCTGGC
>Ga0116170_10003560_pt1 | contig 14521 bp, 3 predicted proteins | sample AD_JPNHW1_MetaG_FD_89797 | JGI IMG/M metagenome (GOLD analysis project Ga0116170, IMG submission 89797) | Active sludge microbial communities of municipal wastewater-treating anaerobic digesters from Japan - AD_JPNHW1_MetaG | ecosystem: Engineered > Bioreactor > Anaerobic > Digestate | place...
AGGACATAGCGCGCATTTCAAGTTGCGCCTTCTCGGAATCGGCGAATTTCAGGTTACGCAGATTCGTGTCGCGATACAAAGCGTATTTTGCCAAATCTTGCCTGGAACGCTCGTCGCCGATTACCGATTCGTAGGCGTCTTCTATCGCCTTAAGCCGACCCTGTCGGTAAACCGCGGCAAGATCCTCGCCGTGCATGGTCGTGGCGAACGTTTCAGGCCAGTAGTCATTCACGCCGACCATGGGGACTTCATCTCCGGAGCCCTCGCCAAAAAGGCATTCGTAATCGGCACTCCGATCGGCGGCCATGGTTTTCGCGTAAAGCAAGGCCAACCCTAGATCGGCGAGATACTTCTCCGAGTCGTCCCGTTGTGCCACGGAGACGAACCAGTCGATCGCATCGCTCTTCGCGCGCGATTGATGCGCGTCATCGTCAAGACGCTCGATCGCGTCGACTTTATCGCCGAAGTACGCAACGACGATCCCTTCATCGGCGGCAATGGCATTCCCCTCGTCAAGGCTAATTATGTATTCGCCGGTCACGGCGTCGAGTTTTATATCGACAAACTCAATCGCCTTCTTTTCCTTCGATTCAAGGCTTACATCATCGACGACGATTCTACCAAGCGCCGCGCGCTCGGCGTTTTCCGCCTCGCGAACCTCTTGCTTGACCGACTCCAACCGCAATTCAGATTCATACCTAACCGCCCTCGCAAGATTGTATCTCCTTGCCGATTCTTCGTACTCATTGAATGCCGACGAATAGGCCGGGTCAAGGGGAAGCCGCATTGTCCCCGGATCGGCATATTCCCTTTCCATTTCATCAAGGACCTTACTGGCAATTTCAGCCCTTTTCGCCGCATACCTCACGCATGTAAGCGTTTCTTTGGGAGTTTCGAAGGAGGAATCCACCGAATGGCCTAGATCGACCAGATATACGCTCGTCGCCCAATCATGGACTTTTTGCGCCTTCAGTAAATCAAGTTTTTTCACTTCCGCAATATCGTATTTGCCGTTAACGGAATCAACGCGCCCGTTATAAGCGGAGTAAGCGGCTTGCATTCCGGCGCTCGCGCCGTTTATGGATTCAACCGCGGATTCATATCCTAATCTTGCCTCAAGAAGGCGCGATTCCGCGGCTCGTAGGGCGGCGGTTTTTTCTTCCTCGGAACCGGTTAATGAAGCCATGCGCGCAATAGACTGCTTAATCGCGTCGCGCAGGCCGGATTCGCTATTCCTGAATTCCGCGTAATGATTCCACGCGGACCGCGCGTTTTTCTGGGCTTCCACAACCCCTTTGTCCGGATCGACTACGCCATCGAGCGAGGAATAAGACAGAGAGTCTCTCGCGCAGGCGTCCGATAACAGATAGGCGGAATGCGCGTCCATTCGGGCCTTAACGATACGCAATGCGTCACTCGCTCGATCCTCGTCACTATCGCCAATACCCGCCGATCGCATCAAGTTCAAATCATCGGAGGCGATTACGCGAGCAGTCACGGCCGCGAATTGGGCTACCCAATAAGCCGATCTTTTCTTGTCGTTTAATTCGCGGCTTATCCGTTCCAATCCGTCAAGCGCGATCCGACGGCTCTCGCTTACCAGCAATGTTAATCGTTCAGTGACGCCGATCATAGCGTCGGTTAACCCGTTCGGCTTCAGCTCATCGCGGGCAAGCCAGACGTGAAACGGTGAATCGAGATCGACTAATCCCGTGTCGATCGATTTCGCCGAACGAGTCTTTTCGGCTTCCGTCAAGGGCTTCCCGTCTATTCCCTTTACCCGCTCGAGCCATTCGCCGACAGGCCCATCGACGAGAGACGAGTATGAGTTCGCCGTTTCTACGACGTTTCGGTATTCCCGCGCGATTTTTCCATACGAGGGACTGGCCGCATCAAGCGCCTTCAGCGCGTTCGGTAAATCCTCGTACGAACATTCGCTAAGGGCGTAGAACAGAAGCGTATCGGCGCCGCCGAACGCGTATGCGACATACGGTTTGTAGCGTTCCGTCCCTTCGATGGAAATGATGCGATCCAGCATTTCCGCGAGATTTTCCCGCTCCGCGTACTCTCGAAGCATGGTTAAATCATCCTCGCCCGCGCATTCGCCTAAAAGCGACAGAAGGTTATCGGCATTCATGCATGCCTGAATCCGCGAGTCATTCCTGTATTTCTGCGCATTTCTCGCGGGATCGCCCCTTTTCAGAATGAACCACTCAGCGAGACTTTCCGCGTCCTCGACCGGCGACGATCCCTTTCCAAACGCGGTCACGATTCCATCCACGAGGGCATCGATCATCACCGAGTCAAGTTTTTGGATTCGACTATAAGAGACGATATCTTGATTCGCGTTGGAAGACAGTACGGAGATCAAGGAATCCCTATCACAGCATGATTCCAGATCCTCGCGCGAAAGTTTCTCGATAAGCAGGGCCGAGAGGTATGCGCCAAAGTTTCTTTTTTCGCTTTCCGTCGCCGTCCCCACGAACGTCTCGGAAAGGGCGATATCCAACGCCGCGGAATAGTCGCGCACGCGGTCTTTCCACGATCCGCATTCAGATGCATTTTTCGCCGCGCTCTCGTATGCCCGCCCGCGCTCCGCGATGGACTCGCTACCGCCAAAACCCCGTGACTTCCCATCATTGACGCATCGGGTAGCGGCATACTCAAGCACGCCCTGAATATAGTTACCCAGAGCCGCTTTACCGGTCGCGCTCAATCCGTCACCGGCCGCCTCAAGCCTTTCGATATAAACGGCAAGGGAACCCTCCCCACCGACTGGATCGCCATTCTCGTCAATACCGAGCAGATCATCGATATTGACGATCGATATCATCGAACTGACGGCGGCAAGGGAGGTTTCATGGGCAGCGTTAAGGGCCGCGAAGGCATAAGCGGAATATAGATCAACCGCGTTATTATGCGCGATTGAGCGACACTCCGCGTCGTTCGATGTCTCGAGCCGATACAGGTAAGACGACCATTCGGGGCAAACGTCGTCGAAAGGGCTTTTCATTCGCATAAGCACCGCGAAATAGGGGCTTTCGGCGCGTAAGCGCTCGATTTCCCGCGCGCGGTCCTCTCCGGGCGAAGCGCCAAGCGCGCTCTCGACGTTCGCGGCAAGTCCATCAAGTATCGTCTTTCGCGCCGTGATACCATCGGATGCCTCGAGCGACTCAATAATCGAAAGCTCATCGGCGATAATGTTCCGTTGAACGACAAGCCACTTATCCGCGCGTTCCGCCCGGGCTAATTCCGATTCCGGGTCGGAAGCCTCATAACCCGTCTTCCCCGTCAGAAGATATGAAACGCAAGCCTCGCGCTCGCGTATCTTTTCGTTCCAATAAGCCGAAACGACCCTCCATGAATCGGAAAGGATCGATCTCGCGACGTTCCGCTGAGCGTCGGTCGAGGAAGGATTCAAGAGCGTTCCATACTGTTGGGTGACGATCGCGCGCAACGATGCATATTCGTCAGGGATCTCGCCGAGCGACGTATATTGTGCGCCAGGCTCCGCGAGCGCAAGCGCTGACGCCCGGGTTTCGTTCTCCCGCATCGCCGAAAGCGCGGGATTTGACGCAAACGCCGCGTCGCTTCCGTTGATGAGCCCCGCGACCAAGCGATTGACGATCGCGTCGGCGGATACTTGCGCGGCTTCCCTCGCGCATCGGTAATACTCCAGGGCCGCGGCAGACTCTCCCGATTTTCCGGACTCGCAGTCAGACCACGACTCTCTCAATGACGTCGCCAACGAGGCTATTCTCTCCCGTATACCGTCTAGCCCAACCCCATTCAACGCGAGAGTCGCGTCGCTCAATGCCGTTCGCGCCGCCTGTACCTCCGCGTTTGCCGAGGCGAGCGCCGAAAGCGCGGATTCCATCGCCTCGGTCTTTTCCCGCGACTCCCTCATCGCGTCATCCAGCATGGCGACCTCCGCGTCATACTCCGCGACGGCCGATTCATAGTTCTGTCGGGCCGTCGCCAATTTCCTCAGCGTTTCCTCGCCCCACTCCGCGCTTGAGCCTCTGTTCGAGGCGTATTCGTCCACGGCTTCGGCTATCGCCAATTCGTCGGCCCAATGCTTTGAGATAGCCTTTGCCTTGAGCGACTCTATATGTAATTCGTCATAGTACGTCGCGCCGGATGACGCACCCGCGACGTTTCCGGCTATCTCGAAAAGCCTCTGCGTCGCGCCGTCAGCCTTCTTACGGTAAGTGTCGATCATTTCCGACCAGCGAATCAAACCATCGGCCGCGTCCCACGCGTCCCCGATTTCGCATAGATTCTCTTTCTCGATCGTAAGCTCGTCTCTCAGGTTCCTTACGATGCCGTCGATGTCGGCCCCTGTCGTATTCGCGCAATCAATGTCACTAAAAGCGTTCCCATATTCGGGAAACTTCCCCACTTGCCTCTCAACGCTCTCCTTCTTCTTCAGCTCCTCGCTCTCGAGTTTCTTCAAATCCTTCAGCTGTCGCGTCAACTCAGCGTATTCGCCTTGATAGTCCAACATTCTTGAGTCGAGCCGTTCCCGCAGCCGTAAAACGGAATCCTGATCTTCCCTATATTTCTTTATATTGACGTCATACGTGGCGATCTCCGCAATCTTGTGCTCTCGTTCCCCGTTAAGTTGGCGCTGGAGCATGTCCCTTGCCGCGATTTTCCATTCGGAAACGCGCACCTTTCTCAGATCAGTATCGCCTTCCGACGGGGACGTATCCTCCTTAACCAGCGGTCCCGATGAAAAATACGAGGTTACCTCCGATTTCCAGAACGAGTAGACCTCGGCATAACGATCTCCCCACTCTTCGTGCCAGCCGGCGATCGCCTGAACGGACATCTCCATCATGGATCGACTTTGGTCATAGATTGATATCTCAAGACCGATAAGATCGGAGGTTTTTCGCGTCTCCTCATCGCAGACGCGATCGAACTCATCCCTTGCGGTCCGTAGCATTCTTGCCAATTCCCGTTCTCGGTCATTCCACTTCGCGACGCCCTCGTTGAATCGATCGCGCATTTTCCCTTGCCATTCCTCGCGTTCCTTTCTGAGTTCCGCGAAGGCGTCAGCCCATGATTGCTCCCCGTCGAGATACGCCCTTTGCGTCTCTTTTTCCCATTCGGCCCTTTTTACGAGGAATTCGCTCTCGGCGGATTCCCATTTAGCCATCGCGCTTTCCATTAAAGAGCGAAAACTGGACATCCAGGATTCCGCGTCGATCTCTATCCCCGTACGGTCGCCGCCGTCGAACTCCTCGTCCAGCGAGTCAAGCGCGCGATTCATCTCGGACTCGGTCTCGGCCCTCGTCTTCTCGGCGAGACGGTCGGCGATCGCGGCGGCGGCGCGCGACTCGCTTTCCTTCCTAAGCGAATTGGCGTCATAGAGAAATGCCGCGATCATGCCGTTTTCCTCTATCTCGGCGACCCGGAAATATTCCGCACGCGCGGATACGGCGACTTTTGCCAATCCCGCCCTAATGGCGGTTTCGATCTCTTGGGACGACGCGCCGGTTTTGGCGAGAGCCGTTCGCAGTTCCGACGACGCTTCGCCGTTCTCGCGCTCCCACTCAATGAGGTATTCGTCGATCATAGGCGACGAAACGGACTCACGCCACTGAGCCCGCGCGTCCGCCGCTCTCTCCGGCGCGATTATCCTTCCTTCCGAACTGTCCTTATCGCGGAATCTCCACTCCGCGGCCCGTCGCGCCAATTCAGCCGCGAACTTTTTCTCTCGCGCGATTCCGCGCTCGCTAAAAAAGGAGTCGCTGAGCCATTCCGCGTATTCCCTTTCGGAGGCCGCGATAAAATCGTCAGTAACCTTTTCGCGTTCCGATTTCCATTCCATTGGATTGGACTCGCGGAGGCTGATCGTCCTCGCCTCCCATTCCGCGATCGCGAGGGACAATCCGTCGCTCGCGATCTTTTTCCAGGCGGCCTCATTCCTTTCAAGCGACGCGCGATCTAAATCTCGCTCAAGGCGGGCAAGTCCCGCGTTTTTTCCCAATGCATAATCCTGCGCGGGAGAAAGTCCCACGACGTTCACGAATGCCACGACGCACGCGATTACCCTCGCGAGACTTTCTTTCATCTACCACCCCTTGTCCTGCAAACGGCAGGAAAAAGGAAAACGCATGCGAATACGGAGCATAGCGTTCCCCAAATCATGAAATGAGCCAGGTCCCTGGAAAAACCCGGTTCCCCGAAAATGGCGAGAGGAAGCGAACCCGCTACGCTCGTCAGGGAAGTGACGAGTATGGGATGGATTTTTTCGCGAACCCTATGACTGATGCGGCTCCTCCCGGATTCGGATACGTAGATCGCGTTATTGACGCTTACCCCTCCCAGCACGATCATCCCGACGATATCCCCCATGCCAAGCGGCATGCCGGAAACGAACCTAATCGCGAGCGGTAGAGAAGCGGAGACCGGGATGATAGAGGCGATTATCAGCGACTCGAGAGGGTTCTCCGAAAGCGCGGTTAACAGAATCAGTATTCCCGCGACCGATAGAAAAAAAGAAACCATCAAGGTTGAATACTCGCGGCCCATGTGCTCAAGTTCCCGGGGCAGGGAAAACGCGTATCCCGCGGGAAGATCGATCCCGGAAAGGCCCTTTCGCAGGTTTTCAAGCGCGACTTCGTCGCTCCCGCACGAAAAGTGCGCAGTGAAGAAAGCGGCTCGCCTTCCGTCCTTACGGTATAGCTTTCCCGGGGATTTCGCCGCGCGCATGGCGCCGAGCGACTCAAGCCGCACGCCTCCCGACTTAGTCGGGATATGCAGGGAACGGACGCCATCGATTCCCGCTTCCGGGAATCCTGATCCGGATACTCGAATATCGGTCTCGATTCCGTCGCGCACCCATTTGTCGACGACCGGCCCGAAAACCATCCATCGAAGCGTCCCCGCGACGGACTCAACAGTTAGGGTATTTCCCGCGATCCGGTCCCTGTCGGGCACGAACGAAAGAATCGACTCCCCTTCCTTGAAATTAAGGACTGATTGGGTGAACCCCCCGCACGAACTAGCCGCGGACGCGGCCTCGCGGGCGATCCTCTTGCATTCGTCGGAATCGTCGCCGACCACGGCGACTTCGATCTCCGTCGACTTTTCGTCCTTTTCTTCCTTAAGGTCCGGTACGTAGAGGTATCCGGGCGTCGCGAGACCGGACATTCCGGAAACCGACCGCGCGAGCGAATCGCGATCCCTGGCCTTCGCGTCGTATTTAATCTCGATTTCCATCGAGCCTTTTTTCGCCTCGGTCCAGACGAACCGAACTCCCGGTTCCGCCCGAATGCGCCGGACAAGCGTCTCCAGCGCGCGGTCGACCGACTCGGCCCGCCAATCGCTGCCGAATTCGGCGTAAGCCGACAGGATATCGTCGCGGCGCTCCATGCCGATATCCCGTTCCATCGCGATAAACGCGACGAAGGGCAAAGCCGCTACCGCGCAATATATCGCCGCGGACCTTCGACGATCCGAAAGGCACGTCGCGACGCCCATGAACGACGCGCGAGCGCACGTTTTCTTGATTGCCTTCCTGATCCAGGGCGGCGCGATTCCGCGATAACGATCGCGATCGCCATATCCGCAAAAACATGGAAGGAACAGGCATGACAGCGCGAGCGATGACAGTACCATTATCGCGATCGTCGCGGCGATCGCGCGTATGCCCGGCACGAGCCCTTCCATAAACCAAAGAGGGACGAACGCCAGTATGGTGGTAATTCCCGAAGAAACGACCGACGGAACGATTCTCTCGACGCCGCGGAGAAAAGCCCGGCGATCGGTCTTTGTCTCCTCAATTCCCGCGATGACGAGCGGCGCGTCGACGATGAGGCCGAACGCGATCGACATGCCGGCGAGAACGTTCTGGTCAACCGAGAAACCGAGCGCGTTAAGCGACGCGAAGGTCATTAGCGCGGACGCCGGAATGGTCAGCACGACGAGTCCTATCGTTTTGGTAGACGAGAAAAAAAACGGCATCAACGCGACGACGAGAACGAAGCTCTGAACGATCGCCGACAGCACGCGGCGAATCATGCCCGCGATCATCTCGCCGTCGTCCGAAAGCACGGTATAGTCGATATCCTCGCGAACGTCGGAATCCAGAATCGAGCGTATCTGTCGCGATATTCCGGTCGCGTTACCTTCCGGGCATAGCCTAACCGCGATGAAAACCGACTCGCGCTCGTCGATCCTGGAAATTTCATCCCTAGTCCTGACCGCGCGCCCCACCGAGGCGAGCGATGAAAGCTTGGCGATGCTATCCTTCGTCGCGATCGGAAGATCCCGCAATTCGTCTACGCCCGCGATACGCGCGTCGAACGCGATTCTCTCGGCGCGCGATTCCCCGGTAAGGTCAACGGCGCTTCTGGGCCCATTCGCGTCCCGAACGACCATTCCGATGGCGGAGGGATCGACGCCTCCGACGAACATCCTTCCAGGATCGAAGTCGACGCGAATCTCCTCCACGCCGCCGCCGGATACCGTCACCTCGGCGACTCCGCGCAGTGACTCGATCGCGGGCTTTATCGCGCTTTCCACGTAGTGCCTAAGTGCGTCGGCCCCTATCGTCCCGGATACCGCGGAGACCGTCATCGAGGGACGGCTGCCGGAATCCGAGGCGTAAATTCTTGGTTTCTGAACGGCGGGGGGCAAGACGGAGTAGAGCTCGTCAACGGCCTCGCGAAGCGCGAGATAGGTATTTCTTGAGTCCGTCGACTTTTCAAACGAGCAAACGGTCACGGACGAGCCGTATTCCGCGATGGAACGAAGCTCGACCAATCCGGTCATGCCGGATATCGTTCCTTCGAGCGGCGCGGTGATCAGCCGATCCATTTCCGCGGAATCCATCCCGTAATAATCGAAACGAATCGTGTATGTCGCGTACTTTGAAGGCGCGCCCTTGCCGATCTCAAAGCCCCGGCAAAGAAACGCCGAAACCGCGCAAACGCCAAGAAACGCCGCGAGCGCGACGACGGGACGATCATACAGCCTCATCAACCCTCCGCACGAACGCGCACGGGACGACGAACAGGACAAGCGCGCAGGAAACGACGAGGCCGCCGATAATGGCGATCGAGAGAGACGATTGCCGGTTCAACCCCCAGGGGTCAATGGCGAACGGAAGAAGGGCGCCGATGTTCGTCCCCATCGTTATGAGGATCGCGCGCAATTTTTCGGAGCACGCCGACGAGACGGCTTCCGGCAAAGCGGCCGCTTTCTCCGCGCAGCGTTCATAGAGGATTATCGAGTTATTGACCGACGTGCCGAAAAGCGCGACGAGCGCGATAATCCCGTTGACATCGAGTGCCTTTCCCGTCAGCGCGAGAAAGAGAAAGGCGCCAGAGAACGCGGGGGGAAGGGAGGCCAACAGCACGAGCGGCATGCGAAACGACTCGAATTGCGCGGCCATCGCGACGTAAAGCAAAAACGCCACCACGATGAGCAGGAATGCCGAGTCCGAGAGCATTTCGCCCGTTTGCCTTTCGGTCAGGTTGACGACGGACTGTCCTTTCCCGGCGCTCTCCGTCTTTCCAAGGGCGACGATCCTCGCGTCCTTGCGTTCGAACCGATACAGCACGCGCTCGGCGCGCTCGCGCTCGAATTTCCCAAGCGACGAAATCGGGACGATCGTTCCGGCCCCGTTACGCACGCCTATTCTCCCAAGGTCTTCGCGGCCGCTCACGTCGTCGGGATTAAGCCTAACCCGAACGGGGATTTTGACGCCGCGCTCGTACAGCGGCGCGGATTCAGCGCCCTCGATCGAGTCGCGCGCCGTTCCCGCGGCTCGGAGCGCGCCGATCCCATATCTGGAATTCGCGACGCGGTCAGGCCTGAATGCGTATCCCTCGGCCTCGGAAAATGGCACGATCGCGCCGTCGCCAGGGGCGATTGAGCGCGCAAGTTCCAGCGTTTGACTTGGGCTATCCCCAAGGACGACGGTAAGCCCGCGCGTTATGCCGATCGCCAGGCAAAGCGGATCATCCCCGTCCGCGAGCCGAACCTTATATCGGTTAGGGTCAAGCGATTCGAGCAGCGATCCCGCGATCTTCCGGCGGCGAACGCCGCGTTCGCGGGTCGCGACGCTCAACCTTACGCGTTCCTTCCGCGAACCGGGGTCGGCTAAGGCCCGGTAGTCGTCTGGCTCCATGCCGCCCGATGCGCTTACGCCGGTCACGCCGGAAATAAGCCCAATTCGCGCGCATATCTCGGTAACGGAACGTTCCATGCAATCGATCGTCACGCCGTCCGGAAAATCCACGTCTACGGCGATTCGGTCGATTTCTTGACGAGGTAGGAATTCCTTCTTAAGAAGGGCGAACGAAACGACGGCGACGGCGACGCACGCAAGAAGAACCGCGATCGGGACGATTCGCCTGGAGAGGACGGGCTTTAACGCAGTTCCGTAAGCCGAAGACAATCGCGCGAACAAACGATCGGGCAATCCTTCCGGAATCGTCCCGTCGCAAACCACGATGCGCGAACCGCGCGCGAGCAGGATGGCGTAAGCCGAGGGTATCAACGTGACGGCGAGAAGGCACGATGCGCATATCGACGAAACGATCGAGATCGCGAGATCCGAGAACAATTCCCCGATCGCGCCCTTCACGAGCAGCACGGGTACGAATACGATAACGGTCGTCACGGTGGAGGCGACGTTCGAGAGCGATACCTCCGCGACGCACGGCGCGATATCATCGACCCGCGTCACCGCGCCCCGCCGCGCGGCCGAACGCAGGTTTTCAAGCGCCACCGACCCGCAATCGACTACCATGCCGATGCCGATGGCCATTCCCGAAAGGGACATCAGGTTCAGCGACTTCCCCGACACGAAAAGCGCCATAGCCGACGCGCACGCGGAAATCGGGATAGCTGAGGACAGGATTCCCGCGAGAGACCAGGATCCTAGCGCGAACCGAATTATGGCCATGGTAACCAGCATTCCTATCGCGGCTGACGCGAGGACTCCGAGGAGCGAAGAGCGCACGCTCTCGGACATATCCTCGACCACGGCGAATTCGCAATCCCTTCCGTACATCAGCCCGATCTTCGCGAGTTCCTCGCGCGCGCGATCCGCGACGCGTATCGGGCTCGCGCCCGATCTCTTCCGTATTCCGATCCGGACGCATTTAATCCCGTCGTTCATGAAGAACGAATCCCTTTCCATGAGCGAGCGACGCACCGTCGCGACGTCGGAAAGCCTGACCGAGGAGGAGACCGTCGACGACAATACGGTCGAGGGTATTTCCGAAAGGTCGGAGTAAAGGCCGGAAGTCTTCACGAGCAATTCGCGGTCGCCGTCCCGGACCGAGCCTGCGGGACACTCGTAATTCGACTGCGAGAGAATATCGGATATCCCGCCTATCGTGAGTTTTCTACCCTCCATGCCAGCGCGGTCCACGAGAACCTCGATTTCCTCGCGGTCACCGCCGGTGACGCACACGGAACCGACTCCCTCAATCCTCTGAAACGCGCTTTTCACGTCCCCGTCGGCTATGCGGCGCGCGAGCGCAAGATCGCCGCCGAGCGGACGCACGGAAATCGTCAAAGTATCCCCCGACGATCGCGCGTCCTTCAGCACGGTCGGTTTCCCGCAATTCGCGGGCAAAGAGCCGTAGGCCTCGTCCATGATCTCCTTGCATTCCAGCATCGCCATGTCCGCGTCGACGCCCCATTGCAACTCGATCAGCGCGAGCGACGCGCCATCGCGGGATACCGAGGAAATCCCCTTAAGTCCCTTTAGCGTCGCAAGCGCGTTTTCGACCGGTATCGTCACCATTTCCCTTATCTCGCTCGCGGGCATTCCGGGATACTCCGTCGCCACGAGCAGGGAACGCGGTTCCATGGAGGGGAGAAAGTCGACGGGAAGATTCGCGAACGCGAGAATCCCGAGAACGATTACCGTGAGCACTCCCATTAGGACCGAGACCGGATGACGCGTGGAGAACCGCAGTATCGAGTTCATCGCTAAGACTTATCCAGCGTTACGGACCAGTCGGATTCGGTTTCGTTGCCTATTCCATCCCGAAGTCCCTTGTCGACGCCGATCTTGATTAAGCCGCGGTTAGCGCGATTCACGATCTCCAGATCGACCTTGATGACGAATACCTTACCCATGCCGAGTGCAAGGTCCGCGTCTGCCTCGACGAGGTCCCTGACCGGTTCGCAGAGATCGCCGGAGGCGAGACCGGTTTCAATGCGCGTCATTTTCGCGGTCATGCACGAATTGGTCGTCTCGAACGACGCGCATCTCATCGCGGACACGCGCGTAATCCCGGTCGATTCGGAGGAGCCGCGCGCGAAGATAAATAGACGCGTCGTTACGCCCTCGTCGACGGGCCAAGCCTCCGCCGGAAGGATTAGGTCATCATACTGGTTCATGGGAGATAGCGTTCGATAACGAGGGCAAGGCACCGCTATTCCCCTCCCGATATCGAAATACGCCTTTATCGGAGTCAATGGGCGATAGCGTTCCCCGTCGCGAACAAACGAATACTCCGCGTCTTCCTCGATTCGGTTACCGCTTTCGTCGGCAATGCCCTTTTTAACGAGAAGGGCATACTTCTTACCCCACACGGGACGCTCACCGATCTCGATCGTCACGATCGTTCCAGTCCCGATCGATTCCTGCCTAACGTCCATTTTCAAGGGAGGTTGAACGACGATTTTGCCCATTGCGGCGTTCTCGGGTAAGGGCTCGTCGAACGCCAGCTGGATGCGTATGCAATCAGAACCGCCTACGGAGAGGGGAATCCCTGGGACGAGCGGAATGGAATCGACCGTTATCGCATACGACGGGGCGACGCGATCCGTTCCGCAGAGGAACGAGGAAACGAACTCTTCCTCCAGCGCGTTTCCGGCGCGATCGCGGAGGGCGTCGCTTACCTTAACCACGTAGCGCGTTCCGGGCGCAAACGGCTCGGTCGGCATCAAGGTCACGGATACTCCGTCGTCCGAGAATGAAAGGGTTTTGCTAATCGAGGGACTGACGCTCAACGCGCGCGCCAAGGAATCCTTCGTTACGGGTTCGGAGAAGCGTATCGTCACGGATTCTGGGGCAGAGATTTGCTCCGCGCCATTCGCCGGCTCAATGGCAATGACCGTTGGCGGGACGCTTTCGGCGCGCGTCGTGTACGCGACGGTTAATTCCGATCGAAGCGACAAACCATCGCGCGTCTCGATCGTGTCACCGACGGTTAGGCTGTATTCCTTTCCCGACCGGAACCCGGTTCGAGGAATGAATCGAAGGACGTTACCGGTTACCGACAACGCGCCATCCATTCTCGAGCCGTCCTCGGATAGGCTGAATGCCCTTTCCGCTGATTCAGGGGTCGGATTCGCGCTGAACGATACCTCGACCGCGGAGACCGACTCGAAATCGATTACCCCCGCGCCCGGCGAGACGGAAGTAATTTCCAAAGGAGGAAGCAAGAGCCTTCCGCATGAAATTGCGCAGAATGTCGCCATAAGGATTACCGGCAAAAGAAAACGATGCATACGTCATCCTCCATATATTGCCCGCGTCCATCGGTCACGCCGGATCGTCCTCCGACAATCGAAAGGGAGTAAAAAGCATCGATGTCACCGACTCCGCGAGTAAAGCCTTTCCACTCCATGGACAGCGCCTTCGCCCCATCCTCCCAGCGCGCCGCGATAAGGCAAGGCGACGATGCCGTCGAGGGAAAAAGGGGCGACACGCGAATCTTGTCCACGACCGTCTCGCGGCATTCGGAACCGATCGACGACTCGAAGCAGATCCGTATACCTATCGCGTCACCGACAAGAGCGTGGGAGTACGCGCGATCCGGATCGCCAAAGTCCTCAATGCCAGCCTCGTCGTCCATCGTGACGGACAGAACTCGCAGATGCCTATTGAGGGACGTAAATGGAAACGTTCTTTCCAGTCGCATAGTCAAACCAAGCGCATCCGCCGCCGACGTCGCGACGCGAAGCGTATACCTAACCCCAGCCTCATATGGCTCAAGCGGCTGAAACACATAGCGCATGGCGCTTGCGCCGTCTTTAAGGAAATACCCCTTTATGGAAGGTTCAATGGAAAGGGCCGATATCGCGCTTAACGGAGACATCTCCTCGCTGAACACGACGCCAAAAGGCTGGTCGTCGACGAGGTGCCCGTCGATCGATACGCTCTCGTCGAAAGCGTTCACGTCCGTTCCGATCGTGACTGGGCAAACCGCGATTACTTCCGGTATCGTTACGTCGACCGGGGACAAAAAACGCGACTCGAACGGCATCGACAGAGGATTCTCGTCGTTTGAGAGAATATCGTCGAATGACCAGGTATAAACCTCATTCAGAGACCAACCGGAAACGGGCTCTATGGTAACCGTCCGATTGTCATCGGAAAAAACGAATCTCGTGTTGCAAAACGGCTTAATCGAAAAGGCGCCCAGGAAGGAATTCACGTCAATTGGCTTATTGAATGAGACCACGAGACTCTCGCGCGGCGAAACCTCGGCGTCCATCGAAGGCGACGTTCCGTTAACCGCAAGGAATCCATTCG
>Ga0116170_10003565_pt1 | contig 14517 bp, 11 predicted proteins | sample AD_JPNHW1_MetaG_FD_89797 | JGI IMG/M metagenome (GOLD analysis project Ga0116170, IMG submission 89797) | Active sludge microbial communities of municipal wastewater-treating anaerobic digesters from Japan - AD_JPNHW1_MetaG | ecosystem: Engineered > Bioreactor > Anaerobic > Digestate | place...
CCGCGTATATCCCTGTAAAAATTATGGCCTCGTAGTTGATTATGTCGGCCTGGGGGCTGAACTTGCCGGCGCTTTAAGGAAATTCAGCGCGGACGACCTTGCGGGCATGTTCAATACGGATGATGTGGAGCGGGAACTTAAGCAGCTTGCCCTTCACCATAAAGCCGCCATGAAGTTCTTTGCCGGCGTTTCTTTTGACGATGAACCCAAGACAATAATACAGAAGTGCATGGAACTGCTCCGGCCGCCTATGGTGCGCGGCGACTTCGATAAAATGTACCGCGACTTGGCAAAAAGCATGGACTTCCTTATGCCGGACCTGCGGGTTGAGCCTTTCCTGAAGGATTTTAAATTCCTGGGGGCCATCCGCGAGGGCGCAAAGAACCTTTACCGGGACGAACGCCTTAAGTCTGAGGATTTAAGCGCCAAGGTTGAGGCGCTTATCCATGCGCATATTACGGCGGAAAAGATAGAGGAACTGTTAAAGCCTCTTACCATTAGCGCCCCGGACTTCGCCCAGCAGCTTGAGGCCAAAGGCTCCGACAAAGCCAAAGCGGTGCACCTGGAATATGCTCTGCGCGATACCCTGCACAGCGCCGCGGCTGAGAACCCTGTGTTCTATGGTACTTTGCAGAAGCAGCTTGAAGATGTTATTGCTGTTAATAAGCAAGACCGCCGCGACGACGCCCAGTTTTTGTTGTCTTTAATGCAGATAAAAGAGGCTGAGGAACATAAAGACGAAGCCGCCCGGAAGTTGGGGCTTTCCGACGCCAGGGAATTCGCCTTCTTCGGGCTTATCGACCGCTGCGAAGATCTGCCCGCCTTGAAGAAAGAGGAGCGGGCGGCATTGGCAAAAGAAATTATCGGGCTTGTTGAAGAGCGGGCTGTTGCCGAGTGGACCGAGCGCGAGGATGTGCAGAAAGAAATACGCCGTGAAATTAAACGCCTGCTTCGCCGCAAGGGCTGTGACGAGGAAAAACTGCCGGCCCTTACCCGTGAGTTGATTGAACTGGCCCAGCAATGGGGTAAACGGTAAATATGACTGCTCCGGTAGTAGAACCCCGCGTAAAATACAAGCTGCTGCCCTCAAGCGGAAGCAAGAGTGTTTCTTTGCGGGTTAATCGGGACGCCACTGTTACGGTGCGCGCGCCTGGTTTTGTGTCTCATGCTGAAATTGAAAGGTTTGTCGCCAGACGCGTTGGCTGGATAGAAGAAAAGCAGGAATATTTTAAAGAGCTTTTGGCTTTGTATCCACCCAAAGAGTTTAAAAATGGGGAATCTTTCCAGTTCCTTGGTCGGAATCTGCGGTTAAAACTGTTCCGCGCCGCAGGCCGGAAACATGTTAAATGCGCTGCCGCTGACAGCCGCTTAAAGATTTACCTGGACGGCCAGACGGGCAAGGAATTTGAATTGGCCGCTGGTGGCGCGATAAAAGACTTTTACTCAAAACATACCGGGTTGCGTGCGATGGCTTTTGTTAGAAAGCACGCCGGCTCTTTGGCAATTAAACCCGGGCGTGTCCTGGTTGTGGACCAGCAAAAGCGCTGGGGAAGCTGTTCCCGCAATGGAGATATCCGCATTAACTGGCGCCTGGCTATGATGCCGCCGGCGATCATTGAATATATCGTTGTGCACGAGCTCTGTCATCTTAAAGTGCACGACCATTCTCCGAAGTTCTGGAGCATTCTTAAATCCGTGCTCCCCGACTACGAGAACCGCCGCGCCTGGTTGCGCCGCAATGGGGCGGCGGTATTGTTAATAGCGGACTGGGGGCAGCATGACGGATAATCTTAAGGGTGTTGCGCGGCTCAACCTACTGGAGAACGATAAATTTCAGGAGGGGCTTTTTCGTTACCCTGATTTCTTTAGGTTGACTGACGATATTATTCATTCATTGTCGCGCGAGTTTGTGGACACAGTAAGGAATGAAAATAATGTTTTCCTGACATTTTTGCACAGGTCTGTTCACATTTGCAATTGGCTTTACTGTAAACACTGTGACAGCATGATGTTCAGTATGCCTAATGCTTCGCCATGTGTTGGAGGCCCTGCCGCTTGCGGCATATGCCACTATTTTTAAACCCGGAGCGGATGAGGCGGAGATTTTGGCCAAATTTAACAATACTGACAAAGCCTATAATTAGATCAAGGTTGAGTTTTCCGACCATTCCCTGAAATTCAAATTACTGAAAGGTAAAATAAACGAGAACTTTACACATGCGAATATTGCCACCGCAGCCCCGCATATAAATGAGCGGGATGGAATATTTAACCTGCACTTCTTTGACACAAATAGCGAGATGCTTATCGGCCCAGGCTATATGTAATTTCTGAAATCTGTTGGCTTGCCCTGGATTTGTTAGATAGGGTTGTCGCAAAGGCGAGCAATGGAGTTGCAGTGCAACTTGGTACAGATAGGCGAATAATAGAATACTCAAATCAGAAGGTTACGGTGTTTGCTGAATTGAAAAATCATTCAAAGCCGGCCGGCGCATAGAATTTTAACTGGTTAGCCGGGAAGGGATTGCGGGGTAAGGTTTCCGCTAAATCGGGAACGATATTTAGGCTGACTTACGGTATTTTGAAAAGGTAGAATACAGTAAGTAAGAGATGGCGTTTTCAGGGGAGCGTGTTTGGCCTGCGGGCTGAACCTGTTTAAGAATATGGACTATCTTGAATTTTGCGTACCGCTGCTTGTCCCGGTCGGACTCTGCGCTTTCAGCCTGGTGTTGGAGTCCATTACCCAAAAAGGCCAGGTCTTATCCGCCGCCCATGGCGTGAAATTGCCTTTTAAAGGGATAAAGAAAGCGCTGACTCATTTTAGTTCATTCATGCATACTGTTTACCTGGCGTGTTTTGCTTTTGATCTCAGCGCCATGGTCAATATCTACATGCAGCTTAAATACAATAATCCCGATATGGGGATCAGCTATAGCGGGAAAACTTTGGGCGCTACTATGCTCTGGCTGTTGTCGGGAATAATAATCCATTGCCTGGCATACTTTCATACGGTATTCATTTTGCACGAAGTAGAGGTTAAGCGCAGACGCTGTTCATCGGAAGACGAACATAATTCCAAGCATCATAAAGAAGAAAAAATAGTCCCGATGACATATCTGCATTTGCTGTATTTACCGCTCTCTATCTTTTTAGTCTTGGCTATCAGATGGTAACAACAACTTGTATCCGGAACGCAATATGAAGAACTTCTTGTGGGTAGGGCTGCTGACAGTAGTAATGGAAGTTGCTACCTGTATCGGCCGGTTCGGTTTTAATCTGCAATCAACACGAGATTTATCTTTTTTATCAAAATTGACTTTCGGGATCAGAATTCACCACGGCTATATCGGCTTGCTATTCGTGATTGTCGCTTTGTCGGCAGGTTTTAGCGCAACTGCCCGCCAGTGGCTGCTTCGTCTGGGCCTGGCAATGGTGTTATCTGATCTAATTCATCACTTTATCGTTCTGTGGATAGCCACGGGTTCTCCTCAATTTGACATAACATACCCAAAACAAAAGTAAGGGTGCATATTCTTAATGCGTATTCCGTGGAAAGCGGACCTGCCCTCCAGAGAGCTTATAAACGAGCCTGAAGAAAAGAATTTGGCGTGGAAGCTGCCGGCGTGTATTGCGCTGATAGGCGGGCTTTTGTACGCGGCTTCGCTGCACTTCGGGTTCACCTGCATGGACGACGATATCCTGATCCTCGACCAGCAGAGCTTCCTGCGCAATGCGGGCAATTTCTTCGAGGCGTTCCGGCACGACGTGTTTTTTATGCCGCAGGGGGCGGGCTCCTATTACCGGCCGCTGCTGACCCTTTCATTTATGCTGGACGCGCAGTTCGGCGGCGCCGGGCCTTTTGTTTACCATCTTACGAACGTGCTGCTGCACCTCCTGGCCTCCGTGCTGCTGTTCAGGCTGTTGTTAAAGCTGCGGTACCGGCAGACGCCCGCTTTCTTTTTTGCTTTGTTCTTCACGGTGCACCCCGCTATTTCGCAGGCGGTATACTGGATCCCCGGCCGGAACGATTCGCTGCTGGCCGTTTTCTCCCTGGCCGCGTTCCTGGCGGCGCTCAATTTTTGGGCATCCGGCGCCCGGCGCTATGCCGCCTGGCATTTGTTTTTTTTCGCGCTGGCCCTGTTCACCAAGGAAACGGCCGTCGCGCTGATCCCGGTATGCCTGATCTACCGGTTCTGGGTAGATAAAAAAACGCCGGCGGCGGCCCTGGACCCGGTGCTGGCGTGGGGCTGGGCGGGGACCGCAGCGCTGTTCTTTTTGCTGAGGCATTTTGCCCTGACGGATCCGCAGTTGCTGTCCAACCAGGCCGTGGGCATGGCGGCGAATTTCCTGATCCTCCTGCCTTTCCTCGGCAATATCCTCTTCCCGGTGCAGTTGGCGGTGCTGGCCGCGCAGCGGGACATGTCGGTAATGTACGGGCTTATAGCGTTGGGCTTTATCGCGGGCGCGCTGGCGCTTTCAAAAGAAAAACGCTGGAGCAGGATCGGCTTCGGCTGCGCCTGGTTCCTGCTGTTCCTTTTGCCGTCGAACGGCTCTTTTTACTCCATCTTTATGCCGCACCGGCTGTACCTGCCGTTCATTGGCATTATTTTTGTTCTGCTGGAAATAGACCTGCTTAAAAAATTAAAAGGCGCGGCGGCGGGCGTTCTGGGCGCGCTGTTGCTGGCGGTCTTCTCAACGCTAACGCTGCTGCACGGCAGGAATTTCGGGGACCGCCTGAGCTTCTGGCGCAACGCGGCCGCTAATTCCCCTGCTTCGGAAGTGGCCCAGAACGGTTTGGCCGGCACGCTGGCCGCCGCGGGCCGGCTGGAGGAGGCCGCGGTTTATTTTGAGAAAGCCCTGTGGAACAATCCGGAATATTTTAAACCGCATTACGGCTGGGGCTGCGCCCTGGCCGCGCGGGGCCGGGACGCCGAGGCCGAGGCGCATTACCGGGAGGCTTTGCGGCTGGCCCCGAAGAACGCCGAAATTTACAATAGCTGGGGACTGCTGCTGGCCGGGCAGGGCCGCGCGGAGCAAGCTATTGCGCGCTACCGGCATGCGCTGTGGCTCAGGCCGGATTACGCGCAGGCGCAGCAGAACTGGGGGCTGGCCCTGGACGCGCAGAACAGGCCCGAGGCCGCGGCTGAACATTACCGGGAGGCTTTGCGGCTCGATCCGGGTTTCGGGGGTGCGCATTATAACTGGGGCGTAGCGCTGGCCGGCCAGGGCCGCGACGAGGAAGCCATCGCGCAGTTCAGGGCGGCGCTGCAGGCCGAGCCGGAAAACGCCGAAGCGCATAATAATCTGGGGGTGCTGCTGGTCAGGCGGGGCAGGACGGAAGAAGCCGCCGCGCATTACCGGGAGGCGCTGCGGCTCGCGCCGCAAAACGCCGAAGCGCATTATAACAGCGGCCTGCTGCTGGCCGGCCGGGGCCGGTACGAAGAAGCTATCGCGCGGTACAGGACCGCGCTGCGGCTGCGGCCGGCTTACGGCGAAGCCCACAATAATTGGGGCATCGCCCTGGTCAAAGCGGGCAGGCCGGAGGAAGCTGTAGAACATTTCCGCGAGGCGCTTAAGGACGCCGCCTCCGCTTCAAGGGCGCGGGAAAACCTGGGTATTGCGCAGGCTTTAAAAAAACGCGGCTACCGGTGAACGGGAGAGCCGGAATAAAAAAACCCCGCCGTCAGCGGGGTTTTTTTATGCGCGGCTCAAGCTGTTCAGGGCTGAAAGGAACAGGCGTATTCTTCGCCGGTCTTGCTGCACTCGGCGCGGCTTACGCCCACGGTCCAATTCTCTTCCTCCTGGTAGAAACCGTTCTCGGCCAGGGCAGCGATGAGCTTTGCGCCGGCGTCAACGGTAACCACCATTTTGCGCTGGCCGTTCAGAGTGACGAACATGGAGCAGGCGGCGTAATTGTCTTCCGCGCATTGCAGCGACTCAACGGTCAGGGAATCCGTGCCGCCGTTGATAACGTGCAGGGCGACGTTCTCGAATTTGGTCATCAGGTCCAGCGCCATCCACATCTTCATGGCGGGCTCGCCGGCGGTTTCTTCCTTGGCGCCTGCGGGGCTGGCGGTTTTGGGGCTGCCGGTCTTTGCGGCGGTTATGGCCGGAGCGTTCTTAACGGGGGCGGGCCGGGCTGCCGGCAGCGCGGGCGCCGCCTGGGCCGATCCCGCGGGGACCAGGGCGCCCAGCTGGGAAAGGGCCTGGCCGGGTTCGGCCGACAAGGCGGCCGCCTGCAGGCTGAGGAGTACGGCGAAAAGCGATATTTTCATTTAAAACCCTCTCTTTTAGATTTGCTATAGATAAAATATATCACTTGCCGGCAATGCTGTCAAATCCGGCAGCGCCTGCCTGGCGCTGAACCTCTCAAGATATATTTGTTGAACCGGCGGGCAGGCCGGCGCTGTGCGCTTTAAAAGGCTGCGGGAGCCTTAAGCGGCCGGCGACCTTAATATAGCGGCTGTCTTCTCGCGGAAGCTGTCTTCTTGAAAATTCGCCGCGTCCGGTATGATGCCGGCGGCCATATCCGGATGCCCGCCGCCAGAGCCGCTGCCCGCCAGCGCCCTGCGCACCACGTCCGACGCGTTCCATTCCTTCTTTTCGCTGCGTACCGAGACGTTTACCCGGTTGCCGTTGCGCGCGCATACTACCGCGAAATTCACTTCTTTCAGGGCCAGGAAAAAATCGCACATGATCCCCATCAGGTTCTGCCTGCAGCCGTCGGGGAAATAGCAGAAGGCGTAGTCGCCCTCGATGATTATCCCGGATAAGGCGGTCTTAAAGAAATCCAGGTCTTTCACTTCCGCGTTATTGCGGAGCAGCTCGTTCACCAGGCGGTTGTCGGCCCGCCGGTGCAGCCGGTAATGGGCTTCCAGGTCCGGCTCTGAAACGCGCCGCATCAAAAGGGCCGTGTCGATATTGAGCCCGAGCAGCAGCGCGGTGGCCACTGCGCCGGGAACCTCTATGCCGGCGGCGAGATAGTACTCGTAAATAATGCTCGAGCAGGCGCCGTAGGCCGGCCTGATGTCGGAGAAGGCGACATTTTTCGGAACGGCCACTTCATGGTGGTCTATCACGGCTATCTCGTCGCCGGGGAGCTCCGTTACGTTATTGCTGCCCTTGCAGCCGTCCACAATGATTATGGGATCCTCCGGCGCTATCTTGCAGGAGGCCGCGTTGCCCAGCCTGATCCCGAGCTGCCGGATCATGTCCAGCAGGGCTTCCCGCTGTATCTCGCCGGCATAAACTATTTCGGGCCGGTAGCCGTAATTTTCCAGGAGCCGCTGCAGGCCGAAAGCCGCCGCTACCGCGTCCGGGTCGGGAAAATCGTGGGTCTGTATGTAGAGCTTGTGCTGCCGGAGATCGGCTGTTCCCAGCAGGGCGAGAAGGTTCTTGAAACTGTTCATTCGGGATAGCCTGAAAGGTTCCTTCAGCGGGCCAGGTAAAGCCGGCCCGGCCGGGGACCGCTGAAACCGGCCGGCAGCGGTCAAAAGTGAACGCCGCTCAGAGAATACTGTTTGCGGAACTTCAGTTTGGCCTTGGCCGGCACCGAGAAGTTTCCGTCGGTGTCGCGGGCCATTACTTTCAGGGTCATTTCGCTGCCCGGGGCGCCGCGCACGGCCCACTGCAGGCTGAAGTTCTTCATCCAGGGCAGCACTTCGCCCTTTTCCAGCGTCTCGCTCCTGCCGCTGGTCAGGTCGGTGCCCTGCAGCAGGTCGCCGCCTTCGCCCTGCATGAAGATGGTAATGTCCGGCCTGCGGTTCTCCAGTACCGTGAAGGTCAGGTTCACCGTGTAAAGCCCGTCGTCGCGCGCTTCGGCTCTGGCGTGGAAATTCCTTACCAGCGGCGGCAGCGCTTTTGAAACCGCTATCAGAAAACCGGCGCCGTAGTCCCTGGCCTGGGCCAGCTGGTTGGCCACCAGCGCGTTCTCTTCAGCGTTGCCTTTCGGGTAGCGCTTCGGGAAGGTATCGTCTTTGGAGCCGTAGGAGCGCGGGCCCCAGTAGGAGCTCCAGGGCTTTCCCTGCGGGACGGGGATAAGGTCGTTCACGATCACCTCTATGGTGCGGTCCCTGGCAGCGTCATGGTAGGCCAGCGGGTCCGGGGAGTCGAGCCTGACCGGGGTCACCGGGCCGCTGCGGTAACGATGGCCCGCGTTCAGCTCGAAATTGTCGAAGTTCAGCCCCTTGGCGTGGAAAATATTATAGGCGTGGGCCGGCACCGCCATGTCTTCCACCAGGTGCAGCATGCGGCCTATGTACCAGTAAGCGCCGGCGTTCATTTCGAATTTGCTGGCTTTGCCGTGGCCCTTGCCGTTGAAGTGCAGGGAATTGTAGCGCTTAAGGGCCAGCCTCCAGTATTTCCTGTAATTCCCGTCGTTGGCCTTGCCGTTGCCGTCATGCGCCTTGGCGTCGTCCTTGAAGCCCTCGGTGGCTTCCCAGACGAAAGAACCCAGGGCTTTGCCGCGGCTCATGTCCGGCGCTTCGGCCACGACGGCGTCCACCGCGTCCTTGGACAGGCGCTCGTGGGTGTCGCCTTTAAGGTTAGGGTCCCACGGCAGGCCCATGCTGAACCAGGCGGCGGCGGGGGCGGCGCACAGCAGGAAAAGCGCCGGGGCTGCGGCGCAGGTGCGGAGCTTGCTGGGAATGTTTTTCATAAGGTGCCCGGTCCGTAAAATCCTACGAATAGTATACACGGCCGAAGTTGTTTGTCAAGAGCGGGGACTTATGCTGTCCGGCGCGCCGCCTGCCCTGCCGGGGATACTCTATTCGGCTTTCCACGCGGCGTATAAGATAAAAAAACGCCGGGCGGGAATTGACCGGGCGCGGGTCCGGCGCGGGCAGCCGGAAAACCGCGTTCGCGGGCACCACGAACCCGGCTCCGTATGGAAGCCGGGTCTGCGGCCCGTGCCGGCTTATGTTTAAGTTTTTTAGTTCAGGCCCAGAAGTAGGCGTAGAACGGCTGGCCGTCCAGGCGGCCCTCCAATATGTAGAAACCTACATACTGGCGTACCGTGGCCGTCATTCCGGGCGCGGTTATCGTCAGCTCGCGGCCGCGTTCCACGCGGCCTTTGGCGGTGAAGCTTATCGAGGGGCGGTAATTGGGGCCGCAGGCCAGCCGGTCCCACTGTATAAGGTAATCGCATTCGTCAAAGGCGGTCTTGTCCTGCGACAGCAGGAAGGCGAAATCATAAGCGTCTATGCTTTCCATCACGCCGGGCACCACCGTGGAGGGACGCTGCAGCCAGGACTTGCCGAAGCTCAGCATGGCGCCCACCTGCCTGCCGTCCGCCAGGAAAGCGCGGCTGCTCTGGCCTTTCTCTATGCCGGCGAAATCGCCGAGGTCTTTAGCGTTGATATAAAGGGAGCGCAGATATTCCGAACAGTCAGTTACCGGGCCGTTGTGGCCGCGCAAAAGGTCTTTGGGGAAGCCGCATTCCGCCGCTGGAACCGCCGCGGGCAGCGAGATGATAAGGGCGAACAATAATTTCTTCATGTGTTTTTCTCCTGAAGGCGGCCTGTCCAGAATATTATAGGACAGGCGCCGCGGCCTTACAAGGCGCTAAGGGCCTATTTTTCTCAGGTCTTTTGGTCCGGGATTTGGTGATTTTTCGGCATTTTTTTGTAAGATATAAGCAGTTGATTTTTGCAAGGAGAAAGCCATGAAGATACTTGTCGCTGATGATGAACCGCTTATCGTTGAACTGATGACCGAATACCTGAGCGCGGCCGGGCACGCCGTCGTTTCTACCGATAACGCTGCGACGCTGGTGCAAATGGTGCTGGCGGACGCTCCCGAGCTTATTTTCCTGGACATCAATATGCCGGGGATCAGGGACGTTATCATTTCTCCTAAAATAAAAATACCTCAGGAAATAAGGCATATCCCTATCGTGGCCATAACCGGCAATGAACCGGAAAAACTGTACGCCGCGGGCCTGCCGGAAACTATCCCGGTCCTGAAAAAGCCGATAGATTTTGACGAAGTAGACGCCAAGATAAAAGAAATAACCGGTTAGGGCGGCGGCCGCAGAAAGTTTTTCATCGCCGCCGGGAAAGGGGCCCGGCGCGGGAGCCGGGTAAAACAGGGGGGGATATGGCGCTGAAGTTCAATTGTTCCAAATGCGGCGGGGAAATAACGGTAAAATACCTGCACGCGGGGGAAACCGCCAGGTGCCGTAAATGCGGGGCCGACAACGCGGTGCCGCGTACCGCCCCGGAAATTTCCGAAGAGCAGGCCGAAGAATATCTAAAAAATTCGGCGTCCCGGGCGGAGCAGCCGGCTTTGCCCCCGGATAGCTGCGCGGCCTGCAAATATTTCGGGGACAGCGAGGACGACGCGGGGAAATGCCACCGTTATCCGCCGGCTGACGGCGAGTACCCGTTGGTGACCGGCCTGGACTGGTGCGGAGAGCATAAGGACAGGACCTGAATACTCTGTCCGTGTTCGCGAAAGCATATACATAAAAATTAAATTAACCCTAAAAAGGGCTTTCCCTGCCGCCGGGGCCCGTGGGGCGCGCTTTGACAAGTCAACGGATGGCCCTTGACAAAACCCGGTCCTTCCCCTATCCTTTAAGTATGGCGTTCCATGGCAGGACGATAGCGGGCATACAGGCGGCGCTGCTGGCGTTGTGCCTGCTTTGTCCTGTCCGCGCCGCCGCCGGGAACGGCGTGCCTTCCGATATCGACGAGGATTCCAATTTCCCTTTTGAAGGCGGGTATAACGGCCTGTTCTCCCGGGCCCGCCAGGGGCTGCCAGATAAGATGGTCCCGCCTCCGCCCGAACCTTCCACCTCCTCCGTCCCTTCCGCCGAACTTACGAATTTCTGGGAGAAGCTCAAGAACGGCGTCAGCGATCCGCTGTGCAAGAAGGCCGAGGTAAAGCTGAACAAGGAAGTTAAAACGCCCGACGGCATCTTCGGCCTGAACGGCGGCGTGCGCCGGGGCATAAAGAAATACCCGGACGGCAACCTGGCCTTGCTCGACGAAATAAAACTGGACCTTTCCGTGGCCCTGGGCCAGCAGCTGGCCGCCCTGCCGGACGTGGGCACGCTGAACGTAGGGCTCTCGGGCCGGCTGGAGGGCAAATCCCAGGTGGTGCGCCCGCTGGAGAGCAAGAAGTTCTGCAAGGAAGTGCTGGAATGGGCCAAGTTCTACGAGCTGAAGACCGTGCTGCCCACCACGAAAAAGCGCATCGTGAAAATGCAGGTGGGCGAGATCTGGAAACTGCCGCTGTCGATGACCATGTCTTTCAGCATTTCGGGCGGCGCCAATATCGCCCAGGTCGTGAACGTTTCGCTGTCGGCCGCCGTCAGCAAGACTTCCAAACCGTCGGTCAGCCTGCGGCGGCTGGACGCGGACCAGCTGCGCCTGCGCCTGCGCCTGGACAGGCTCCAGGTTAAAAGCGTCGGCGTGGCCGCCTCCACGGTGGAGATACCGCTTACCGCCATGGGACTTGAGGGCCTGGGAAAGACTACGGCCGACCTGGTGGTGCAGGGCGTGCCCAAGGCCGCGCGCAAATACATAACCGCCGAAATGTTCGACAAACTGCTGCTCAAGGAAATAAACAAGTACCTGTCGGTGCAGCTCTCTTTCGGCCATTCCCGCTTCTCGGGCAAGAAGCTGCTGCTGGAATTCATCCTGAACCCGAACAACCCGGAGCAGATGGAGAACCTGGAAAAATTCCTGCGGGGGGACTTCGGCATCATAAACCGCTTTATCGAGCTGGGGCTCAAGCTTAACAACTTCGCCGAGGAAGACGACGCGCTGGCCGGCATGGGCGGCCTGGAAGAGGTGTCCGAGCAGGCCGGCTCGGCGCTGGACGCCGATTCCCAGTTCGCCGGCACGGATATTTACCACGGGCGCTCCAATAATTTCGGCCTGCGGGTGCCGGTGGTGGGCACCAACCGGGTAGACTGGGGCTCGTCCTATCACCGCTACCAGTCCATGGGCAAAGAAGGGCAGACCATCCACGCCTACCAGAAGACGCGCACCTATACCGGCAGCGCCATCGACATCCCTTTCAGCGGCACCATGCTCAAGCACAATTCCCAGAAGGACGTTTACGTGCTGAACAAGGAGAACGCCGACGGCACGGTTTCCCGCCCGGTCTTCCTCTACCAGCAGTACGAAGGCTATGTGGGGCGTGGCACCACCGCCGCCGAGACCATGCTGGAGAAAGCCAACGGCGTGCTGCGCTACGTGGGCGTCAACGGCGACGGGGTGGACAACAGCAACCAGCTGCCGGTCAGCGAGCTGGTGGCTTCGTCGGGGCGCTACACCGCCACGCTGATGAGCTTCAAGCTGCTCATCAACGAGGCGGGCGTGCAGGACATCATCTTTGCGCCGGCGCAGGCCATAATGAAAGCTTACATGAACATGATGCGCGAGCTGCACGCGGATATTATCGACAGGGTGATGAACCTGTTCACTTTCGACAAGAAAGGGCGGGTGGATTATGATCTCCGGGCCGTGGAAAAGGCCCTCGGAGTCAGCGCCTCCGACGAGTTCGCCCAGGGCTGCAACCCGTTCCAGATAATCGACAACCTGGCCTATACGGCCACGCGCGTGATCCGCGACATAGCCGGCGTGCGCGACGCGCCGGACTGGAAGGCGCAGTCCGAGAAGCTGTCCAGGGTGGCGGGCGGTTCGAACAAGAGCGGCCTGGGCTACGAGGATTTCCTGAAGGTCATGGTGCAGCTGACCAAGCCCGCCAACGTTTCCGCCACGGTCTACGTGCATATGGACCCCAAAAAGAAGGGCAAGGAAGACGTCACCCGGACCTATAACTATTTTGACAGCCGCACCAACAGCTACGACGCCACTATCTCCGACGTAACGCAGATGCGCGAGCGTTTCAGCGATCCCGCCGAACTTTCCGACTAGTCCCGCCGGGCTGGGTACAAAAACACGCCTCTGCTGGGCCCTTGGCCCCATACGGCGGCGCCTTATTTTCCGTATATTATATACATGGTAACAGCCAAGCTTCCGCGCCCGGTCCTGTCCGCCCTGCTCTGCCTTCTTTTTACCGCGCCCAGCCTCGCAGCCCTGGATTTCGACCGCGCCGCGGGGCCGTCTTTTTCCAAACTGCTCAGCGAGCAGCCCGCAGCGCCCGCGCCTTCCACCGCCCCGGTCTCCAGCGAACTGCTGCACTTCTGGGAAACCCTCAAGACGGATACGCTCGACAGCCTCTGCCGCAGCGCCGAGATAAAACTGAACAAGGAGGGCCGGCTGGAAAGCGGCCCCGGCATAGGCGGGGAATTCAAGCGCTACCTGCGCCGCGCTCCCTCCGAAAAGATCTTCCTGGTGGACGAGATAAAGTTGGACCTTTCCGTAGCGCTGGGCCGCGAAGTGCTGAGCATCCCCGACGTGGGCCCACTGAACATCAGCCTTACCGGGCTGCTGTCGGGCAAATCCCAGGTGGTGCAGCCGCTGGAGAGCGACCGCTACTGCAGGGAACTGGCCACGCTGGCCAAGATCTACAAGGTCAAGACAGCGCTGCCCGCCACCGCCCGCCGCATAGGCGAAATGAAAGTGGGCGAGATCTGGAAGCTGCCCATCACCCTGCGCATGGGCTTCGGGCTGGGCGCGGGCACCGTGATCAGCGAAGTCGTGAACGTTTCCGTCTCGGCCGGCTACAGCAAAGAAAGCAAGCCTTCCGTGACCCTTAACCGCCTGGCCGCCGACAAGCTGCGCCTGCGCCTGCGGCTGGACCGGGTTACGGCCTATACCGCGGGCGCCTCGGTTTCCTCGGTGGAGATCCCGATGGCCGATATCGGCCTGTGGAACGCGGAGAATATCCTGGCCCGCGAGATCAACCGGGCCTGGGCCAGGGAGATCAACGAGTACGTGTCCGCCAAGCTTTCTTTCGGGCACACCAAATTTGCCGGCAAGAAGCTGCTGCTGGAATTCATCCTGAACCCCGGCAATGCCGAGCAGATGGCCAGCCTGGAAAAATTCCTGCAGGGCGATTTCGGCGTGATCAAGCGCTTCATCGAGCTGGGGCTGCGCTTCAATAATTTCTCCGAGAACGACGACAGCGCCTCCGGGCTGGGCGAGCTGGTGAACGTCTCCACGGAGACAGGGCACGGCGTCAACGCCGATTCCCAGTTCGCCGGCACGAATCTCTACAACGGGCACACCAATAACTTCAATATCCAGGTGCCCATAATCCACAAACATGAAACCAGCTGGACTTCCTCCTACAACCGCTACCAGTCGCTGGACAACGAGGGCGAAACCCTGCACGTGCGCCAGCAGACGCGCGTTTCCAACGGCAGTTCCCTGAACATCCCTTTCGTGGGCAAGATGATGAAGTATGATTCGCAGAAGAACGTCTACGTGGTGAACCGGGAAGGCCGGGACGGTTCGGTTTCGCGCCCGGTTTTCATGTACCAGCAGTACGAGGGCTTCGTGAGCCGCAGCGACGGCACCGCCCGCGGCATGCTGGAAAACGCCAACGGCGTGCTGCGCTACGTAGGCATGGCCGGCGACGGCACCGACAATACCAACACCC
>Ga0116170_10003567_pt1 | contig 14517 bp, 14 predicted proteins | sample AD_JPNHW1_MetaG_FD_89797 | JGI IMG/M metagenome (GOLD analysis project Ga0116170, IMG submission 89797) | Active sludge microbial communities of municipal wastewater-treating anaerobic digesters from Japan - AD_JPNHW1_MetaG | ecosystem: Engineered > Bioreactor > Anaerobic > Digestate | place...
AGTTTCGCGGCGGCCCGGATCCTGGGGCTTTGGGAGCAAGGCGTTCTTTGGGGCTTTTTTCTGGTTTTCGCCGCGGCCGGACTCTTCCGGGTGGTTTCGTTCTATTACCTGACCCTGATGTACGAGCCCCGCAACAGCTACCACCTGCCGCGCGGGGCGGGGGTCGATTTCATCTCCTCCTTCGATCTCCGCAGGGGGCGTATCCCGGCGCTTTTCTTTTCGGTCTTTGTGCTGCTGTTCGCCACCTATCTTTCCGCGCCTTTCTTCGGAGTGTACGCGCTGGAAGACTTGCGCTGCAGTTATCCGCGCTACATGGTGCTGATGAGCGTGGGCCCGCTGCTGACCTATCTTTTCATGCGGCGCTGGGGCGCCGTTGCGGACCGCTACGGCAGCGTTAAGGTGCTCAAAGCGGCTTTCGTGCTTATCCCGGCCGTACCGCTGCTGTGGACCTTGAGCCGGAACTTTTATTACCTGGCGGCGGTGGAGATCTGTTCCGGGGTTATCTGGGGGGCCTTTCTTATAGGCATGAATAATTTTATTTACGAGGCCGCCCCGGCGCATTCGCGCACGGGCTATAACGCATTTTACGGGTTCATCAGCGGCATAGCGCAGTCCGGCGGCGCGCTGCTGGGCGGCTGGTTATACGGGCGGCTGCCCGCGGCGCCGGGCAGCGCTTTTATCCCGCTGCTGCTCCTCTCCGCGGTGATCCGGGCGCTGGCTCTCATCCCGCTGTTCGCGCTGGTAAAAGATACGCGCGGCGCGGCCGGCGGCACCCCCGCGGACCTCCTGGCCGGCATAGCCGGGTTCGGCCGCTAGCCGGCGCGCGCGCGGCGGGCGTGGCGCGCAAAAGTTATATAATACTTCCCGTTCAGGAGGATAAGACAGGGCGGGCCGGAGATCGCTGAATGCATATCCTTGAAGATATAAAAACCGTTTTCGAGAAAGACCCGGCCGCGCGGGGCTGGGCGGAAGTGCTGCTCTGCTACCCGGGCCTGCACGCCGTCTGGATCTACCGCATAGCCCACAGGCTCTGGCTGGCGGGCCTGTACTTTCCCGCGCGCCTGTTGTCCCATCTGGCCCGCTTTTTCACCGGCATCGAGATCCATCCCGGCGCTGCCATCGGCCGCCGCTTTTTTATAGACCACGGCATGGGGGTGGTTATCGGCGAGACCACCGAGATAGGCGACGACGTGCTGATGTACCAGGGCGTGGTGCTGGGGGGCACTTCGCTGGAGCATAAGAAGCGCCACCCCACGCTGCGCGACGGCGTGGTGGTGGGTACGGGCGCCATCGTGCTGGGCGCCATAGAGATAGGCGCCCGCTCGCGCATAGGCGCCGGGTCGGTGCTGCTGCACGCCATCCCGCCGGATACCACGGTTTTCGGCGTGCCGGCCCACAGCGCGCACGGCGGCGCGACCGGGCGCGAGCAGCTGGACCACAACAAGCTGCCGGACCACTGCGGCGAGCAGATGCGGGTCATCCAGGCGCAGCTCGACGAGCTGCGCAGGGAGGTGGAGGCTAAATGAAATACGCTGAAGACCTTACCGGGCTGGTAGGCGGCACCCCGCTGGTGCGCATCAACAGGCTGACGGCCCACGCCCCGGCCCTGGTGCTGGCCAAACTTGAATATTTCAATCCCACGTCCAGCGTAAAAGACCGTATCGCGCTGGCCATGCTGGACGCCGCGCGCGAACAGGGGCTTATAAAGGAAGCCGGCCGCGTCATAGAACCTACCAGCGGCAATACCGGCATAGGCCTGGCCTGCGTCTGCGCCGCGCGCGGCTACCGCCTGACGCTGACCATGCCGGACACCATGAGCGTGGAGCGCCGGAAAATACTCCGGGCCCTGGGCGCTGAAATAGTGTTGACGCCGGGCGCCGACGGGATGCGCGGGGCTATCGCCAAAGCGGCAGAACTTAAAGCCGCCGATCCGGAAGCCTATATGCCGCAGCAGTTCGACAACCCGGCCAACCCAGAAGCGCACCGGAGGGGCACCGCGGAAGAGATCTGGCGAGATACCGACGGCACGGTGGACTATTTCGTGGCCGGGGTGGGCACCGGCGGCACTCTTACCGGCGTGTCCGACGTCCTTAAGGCCCGCAAGCCCGCGGTCAAAGTAATAGCCGTGGAACCGTTTTCTTCGTCCGTGCTCTCCGGCCTGCCGGCCGGGGCTCACAAGATACAGGGCATCGGCGCGGGCTTCGTGCCCGGGGTCCTGAAAAAGACAGCCTTCGACGAGGTGATCCGGGTGACGGACGGCGACGCCGGCCGCATGGCCCGGCAGCTCATGAAGGACGAGGGGATCTTCGCGGGGATCTCGGCCGGCGCGGCCATGTACGCGGCCGCCCTGGTGGCAGAAAGGCCGGAGGCCGCGGGCAAGACTATAGTGGCGCTGCTGCCCGACACCGCCGAGCGCTACCTGAGCACCTGGCTGTTCGACGACCTGAAGTAAAAAGAATATGAAACTCGCCACCTTGTGTTATGTGCGGCGCGGCGGTCATACGCTGATGCTGCACCGCGTCAAGAAGGCCGACGATATCCACGAAGGCAAATGGAACGGCCTGGGCGGCAAGTTCGAGCCGGGCGAATCGCCCGAGGAATGCGTTATCCGCGAGGTGCGCGAAGAAGCCGGCCTCAAAATAATAAAGCCGCGCCTCAAAGGCGTGCTGACCTTCCCGGACTTCGCGAAGGGCGACGACTGGTATGTATTTGTCTTCACCGCGCGGAAGTTCACCGGCCGCCTGCGGGACTCCGACGAGGGGAACCTGGCTTGGGTCAGGGACGCACGCCTGCCGGAACTGAACCTCTGGGCCGGCGACAGGATATTCCTGCCGCTGCTGAAAAGGCGCGGCCATTTTTCCGGGAAGTTCGAATATAGGGACGGCAACCTGCTGAAATACAGCGTGGAAAAATACTGATCATGAATAAAACGATAAAAATTATGGGCCTGATGAGCGGCACTTCCGCCGACGGCCTTTCCATAGCCCTGTGCGAGACCGGCCGCGCCGGCAGGGAGCTCAAAGTAGTAAAATTCTCGAATTATTCCTACCCGCCAGCGCTGCAGGGCAGGATAATCGCCGCCAGGGGGATGAAGGCTCCGGAACTGTCCGCGCTGAATTTCGAGCTGGGCCGGCTGTGGGCCGGGATGGTGCGCAAATTCTGCCTGTCGCACAGGGTCGCTTACAAGAGCATCGCCGTCATAGGTTCCCACGGCCAGACGGTGTGGCATCAGCCGGGAGTCAAGGGCCACACGCTGCAGATAGGCGAAGCGGCTTTCCTGGCCGAGGAGACAGGCCGCCCGGTGGTCTGTGATTTCCGCCCGGCCGATATGGCCGCCGGCGGGGAAGGCGCCCCGCTCATTCCTTTCATGGACGAATACCTGTACGGCGGCGGCCGTCCGGCGGCCCTGCAGAACATCGGCGGGGTGGGGAATATAGCTTTTGTCGGCAAAGGGGTGAAGACTTTCGGCTTCGACACCGGGCCGGGAAACTCTCTTATGGACACCGCCGTCGCGCTGCTGACCGGCGGGCGGCGGACTTACGACCGGGGCGGCCGCCTCGCCTATAGCGGGGAGCCGGACAGGGCTAAGGTCGAAGACTTTCTCCGCCTGCCCTTTTTCCGGCGCCGGCCGCCTAAGTCGCTGGACCGCAGCGAATTCTCAGAACTGTTCATAAAAAAGCATTTCGGGCGCGTAACCGGACGCTCCGCCCCCGGAGTGCTGGCCACGCTTAATCTTTTCACCGCCGCCTCTATAGCACTGGCCTTCACGAAATTCTCGCCGCGCGGCACCCGCGAACTAATAGTCAGCGGCGGCGGAGCGCTGAACCCCGCGCTGATGGACAATCTGGCCGCCCTGCTGCTCCCGGCGGGCGTCAGGGTGCGGTCTTCGGCCGAGCTGGGGCTGCACCCGCTGGCCAAAGAACCGGCCTGCTTCGCGCTGCTGGCCTGGCTGGCGCTGCGGGGCGGCGTCAACCACTGCCCTTCGGCCACCGGCGCCGCGGGGCCGCGCGTGCTGGGCAAGATCCTCGGCCGGTGCCCGGCGTGAAAAACACACCGGGCGGCCCCGTCCGCTCCAAACTCGCCCTTATCCTCCGGGCTTTCAAATACAGGAATTACCGCCTCTTTTTCGGCGGGCAGCTGATCTCGCTGATCGGCACCTGGATGCAGACCGTCGCGCTCAGCTGGCTGGTGTACCGCCTCACCGGCTCCCCGCTGATGCTCGGCGTCGCGGGCTTCGCCAGCCAGGCTCCCAGCCTGTTCCTGGCCCCGCTGACAGGAGTGGCCGCCGACCGTTTCGACCGGCGGCGGATCATGCTTATCACGCAGACGCTGTCCATGCTGCAGGCGCTGGTCCTGGCGCTGCTGGTGCTGGCCGGCTCGCCGCAGGTATGGCAGATAATCGCGCTGGCCTCGGTACTCGGGCTGATAAACGCTTTCGATATCCCGGCCCGCCAGGCCTTCGTGGTCGAGCTGGTGGAAAACCGGGAGGACCTTTCCAACGCCATCGCGCTGAACTCTTCGATGTTCAATTCCGCCAGGCTTATAGGTCCGTCCATAGCAGGCGTCTGCATAGCGGCTTTCGGCGAAGGCGTCTGTTTCCTGCTTAACGCCGTTTCCTACCTGGCCGTGATAGCCGCGCTGCGGGCTATGCGCCCGGGGCCGCGCGGCGCCCCTGTTCCGGGCAAGGCCCGCGGCGGGTTTGCCGAGGGCTTGTCATACGTGGCGGGGTTCCCTCCCATAAAATACATTATGCTGCTGTTGGCGCTGGGCAGCCTGCTGGGCATGCCTTATACCGTGCTCATGCCGGCCTATGTAAAAGAGATCCTTCACGGCGGGCCGAGGACCCTCGGCTTTCTCATGGCCTGCGCCGGGGTCGGCGCGCTGCTGGGAGCGCTGCGGCTGGCGGCGCGCAGGCACAGCGCGGGGCTGGAGCGCGGCATCCCGTTCTTTACCGGGCTTTTCGGGGCGGGGCTGCTGGCTTTCTCGTTTTCCGACGTCTTCGCCGTGTCGGCCGCCTGCATAGGGCTGGCCAGTTTCGGCATGATAAGCTTCATGGCTTCCGCCAATACGGTGATCCAGACCCTGGTCGACGACGATAAGCGCGGCCGGGTGATGGCGCTTTACTCCGTGGCTTTCATGGGGATGGCGCCTTTCGGCAGCCTGCTGGCCGGCTGGACGGCCCAGCGCCTGGGCGTGGCGCATACCATGGCGCTGAGCGGTGTTTTCGTGCTGGCCGGCACCGCGGCCTTCGCGCTGAAACTTAAAGAAATATCCGCGCATTCCGCCGCCGTCTACAGCCGTCTTGAACGGATCAGCCTCGCGGCCAGCGAAACCGCGCAGGAAGGGCGCGCCGGGCTGCCGGTCTAGCTGTTCAGCCGGCAAGTATTAGCCGCCGTAAGTATTGTAAAATTATAGGGACATGGAAAAGAACAGCGTAATGTCCGGCGAGATCAAAAGCATCCTTAAAAAGGTTTCGCGCACTCTTTACCTGAGCGTCAACATCCTGCCCGAACCGGCCCGTTCCCTTATGGGGCTGGGCTATCTGCTCTGCCGCGCTATGGACACGGTCGTGGACGCGCCCGGGGTTTCCACGGCGGGCAAGCTGGAGATCCTGAGCCTTTGCCGGGGCCTGGATACGCCCGGCAACGCGGCGCGCCTGGAGGAACTCGCCAGGAAACTGGCCCACCTGGCGGCCGGGCCCGGCGAGATGGAACTGCTGCAGAAATTCGGCAAGGTGCTTTCGCTCTATGAAAGGGTCCCGGCGCACGACAAAGAACTTTTCAACCCGCTGCTCTCCAAAGTAGCGGCCGGCATGGAAATGGACGTGAAGCTCTTCCCGGGCGGCAAGCCCGCGGCTTTGCCGGCGGCCGCGGACCTGGAGCGCTACTGCGCGCTTATCGGCGGGGCGCCGGGAGCGTTCTGGGCCCGCCTTTACCGTGAAACTATCAGGCGCGCCAACCCCGCCGTCGCAGGGCTCCCGTCCGTAGACGAAGCGGAGTCCATAGGGGCCGCCCTGCAGATGACCAACGTCCTGAAGGATATTCCCGCCGACCTGCGGGCCGGGCGCTGCTATCTGCCCCAGACCGACCTGGACGCGAACAATCTCAGGCCGGAGGACCTGCTGGACCCGGCGGCCCTGCCGCGCATCAGGGAGACGGCCGGCAAATGGATCGCCTGGGCGCTGGACCGGCTCGACCTGAGCGAAGCCTTCCTCCTGACCGTGCCGAAAACCGAGCTGGCGCTGCGGGCGGCCGTGATCTGGCCGGTATACTGGGCGATGGAGACGCTGGAGGCCGTGGCGCACTCCAACCTGCTGGACCCGGCCGACAGGCCGAAGATAAAACGCAGCCGTATTTACGCCACCATCGCCTCCACGCCGCCGCTGCTGCTCAGCAATACGGCATTCGCGCGCGGCTACCGCTTCCGCCGGGAGATGCTTATAGTTTCCCTGACCGGCGGCAATTACGAGGGGCAAGCCTTATGAAAGTTATCCTGGCGCTGTGCGCCGCGCTGCTCTTCTGCGGCGGGTGTTCGCATAAGCTCACTCCCGCGGAAAAAGAAGAAGCCCGGCGGGCGGACCTGGAGCTGCAGTCTGTGATGGACCTGGTTTCAAAGCGCGAACTGCCCCCGGTGGAGTTCGAGCTGGGCTCCGACCAGCTGAAGGAATCTTCGGCGCCGCTGCTCGACCGGATCTATGAAGTTATGGCCAACCGCCCCAGGCTCAAACTTATCGTTTCGGGCCACACGGACGACACCGGCTCCGCGGAATTCAACGAGGACATGTCCATGCGGCGGGCCGGGGCCGTCAAGGCTTACCTGTGCGCCAAGGGCATACACCCGGATTCCATAAGAGTATACGGTTACGGCGGCAGGGTGCCGGCGGTGAAAAACGATTCGGAGGCGGCCCGCGCGCTGAACCGGCGCGTGGAGTTTCGCATCACCACGCGCGGCTGGGGCTCTGTTTACTGACCGGCTGTTATATCACCCTCAAAATAAGGCCGGCCGCCGCGGTTCTCCTGCGGCGGCCGGCCTTGTTCAAGCGGGCTTTCTCTCAGTATTCCTGGTCGAATTTACGGTATTTATAACCGAACTTGGTGGGCTTCCCGGTCGGCGCCTGCGCGTCCGTCCACTGGAATTCCCTGTTGCCGATGCGCACCAGGCTGTCCTGCACTACGCCCGCTTTCTGCAGGGCTTTGTCCAGCCCTATCAGTTTGAAAACGCGGTGAATTCGGTCCCAGGAATCCGGCTGGGAGAAATTAGTCATAGCTATCAGCGTGTTAAGCCGCTCGCTGGTGACCCTGGCGATCCCGTCGGCGTCGTGAGAGATAGTGAAGCCTTTTTTTACGGGCTTAGGCCCGCGCGCGGTAGTTTCCGCGGCCTGGTAAAGGTCTTCTGCCTTTATCTGCGGCAGCATTTTTATCACGTAGTCCAGCAGCTTGCCTACGCCTTTGTTCGCTACCGACGAGATCTGGAAGATCTGCCGGCTCTTGAACCGTTTTGAAAGCGCGGTGAACGCCGCTTCCGCTTCCGGGAGGTCGGCCTTCGTTACCACCAGGACGGCTATTTTTTTCCCCAGCTTGGGGTGGAAATCTTTCAGTTCCTTTTCTATGACGCGCACGGCTTTTTCCGGTTTGATGCCGGAAAAGCCCTGCGGGTCCACCAGGTGGATGAGCATTTTCGTGCGCAGGACGTGTTTCAGGAACATGTCCCCGAGGCCCTTGCCGGAGTGCGCTCCTTCGATCAGGCCGGGGATATCGGCTACGGCGAAGCTTTTGCTCTTGTGCGTGACGATGCCGATGTTCGGGTTAAGCGTGGTGAAGGGGTACGCGGCCACTTTCGGGCGCGCCGCCGAGATCACCGAAAGCAGCGTGGATTTCCCGGCGTTGGGAAAGCCCACCAGCCCGACGTCAGCCAGGACGCTGAGCTCGAGGTCGGCCTCGAACTTTTCTCCGGGCTCGCCGTTCTCCGAGATCTTGGGCGCGGTGTTGAACTGCGTCTTGAAGGCCGTATTGCCGCGGCCGCCGCGGCCGCCTTTCGCCGCGCGGAAGCGCTGGCCGTTCTCCTTCAGGTCGGCCAGCACGACGCCGTCGCGCTTTATCACGGTGCCCCTGGGCACATAGACGGTCTTGTCCTCGCTTTTCAGGCCGTCCCGGCGGTTGCCGCCGCCGGGGGAGGCGTTGTCCACGGTGATGTGGGGGTGGTGGGCCACCTCGGCCAGCGTCGTTAAATTCGAGGAGGCTTCGAACCAGATGCTGCCGCCCTGGCCGCCGTGCCCGCCGTCCGGCCCGCCGTAAGGGATGAATTTTTCGCGGCGGAAGGAGGAGCAGCCGTTGCCGCCGTCCCCGGCTTTCAGGTAAACGTGGGCCGTGTCTATAAAGCTGGCTGTAATGCGGTGGTCGCCTGATTTTCTCATATGCGGGGATCCTTCTGGCAGCGCGGGCGGAGGGAATAAAAAACCTCCTGAAAGCGGTTGGCCGTTCAGGAGGTTCTTATCTTTTCGGGTTTATTTAGCGGCGGGGTAAACGCTGATCATCTTCTTGTTGCGTTTCGCCCACTCGAACTTTACGACGCCCGCTATCTTCGTGTAGAGCGTGTCGTCGGAGCCCTTCCTGACGTTCTCGCCGGGGAGGAACTTCGTGCCGCGCTGGCGGACAAGTATTTCTCCGGCTTTGACCGCCTGGCAGCCGTAGCGCTTTACGCCGAGCCGCTGGCCGTGGCTGTCACGCCCGTTGGTGCTTGAACCTTGTGCTTTTGTACTGGCCATAGTGGGACCTCGATTATCTTAAAACTTCGGCCAATGCCCGCGCAGGCGAACCTGGCAGGCCTGAGGCCGGTAAACAACCAAAAACTATGACAACTGGATATCTTTAACTTCTATCTCAGTCAGTTCCTGGCGATGCCCCGAAGCTTTTTCGTAAGCTTTTTTCGTTTTCTTTCGGAAAACTATTATTTTAGGGCCTTGGAAATGCCGGACGATCCGGGCTGTTACTTTAGCGGCCGGAGACTTTGAGTCGGGGGCGTCTTTTGCCTCCTGTGAAGCGGACCACAGCGCCGTGAAGGTCACTTCGGTGCCTTCTTTTGCCGTGAGCTTTTCCACATGGATGACTTCACCCGGGACTACCCAGTACTGCTTGCCGCCTGTTTCGATTATTGCGTACATAGTATGTATATGATACCAAAACTCCGCGAAATAATCAAACTGCGGCCACGCTTCCTGCAAGATCGAACCGCCCGCGTATCGTCCTCTCCGTTAAAATAAAACCTGCCAATGCGGTTCCTGCCTTCAGCGAAACCGCGTAAATATTTCGCGGTTCAGGCTCCGGGCGCGCCCCGCCCTTTGAGCCGGAGCGCTATTTTCCGCCACACCGGCAGGGCCGCTGCCGCGGCGTAAAGATAGGATGCCGACAGCGCCAACAGCGGGAGGACCTCGAAACTTCTGCGCCCGAGGCCGACTTCCACCAGGCAGTTGGCCGCCGCCAGGCAGACGGCGCAGGAGAGCGCGAACAGCGCCGCGGCTGTACGCCGGGCGCGCAGCGCCGCGGCGAAGCCGAAGAGCGCCAGCCAGGGCAGCCGGAGCTGCTGCGACAGCAATATGCCCGGCGTCGCGGGGAATCTGGCCGCAGATTCCCGGCAGTCCAGTTCCAGCGAGGGCAGGAAATCCCTGAAGTTCGCCGCCGTCGCGAGCAGGTAGCTGAAGGGGCGGCGCAGCATGGTTTCGCGTCCAAGTTCCGCGGCTTCGAGATATATCGTCTCTGTGCCTTTGCCGGAATTCTTTATAAGTTTCTCTATGGTCCGGTTCACTACGGTGCGGTGTTCTCCGCCGTTCTCTCTCAGCGTCTCGGCGTATACTTTTTTAAAATCCGCGTGTCCCGGAGCGTCCCAGTCTATCAGCGGGCCGGAGGTTTGCAGGGAAGTGATAGCCCCCATGGGGGTAAGCGTGAAGCTTCCGAATTGTACGAGGTTGCGCAGCATCCAGAAAGTCACCAGCGCGGCGAAGGGCAGAAAAAAATAAAGCGCCGCCGCTACTCTCTTGCGCGGGAACAGGATGAAAACGGCCGGGACTATCGCGCAGAGGGCCAGTTCCGGGCGGGTAAGCGCGGCCGCGCCCCCGGCCAGCCCCGCCGCCAGGGCGGAGGCGCGTTCCCGCTCTTCGCCAAAAGCGGCCCGGGCGGAGTAGAACAGCATTACGCAGAACAGGAAAACAGAAACGAGCTCGCTCTCTATGGAACTTTCGTAGAAGATGAAGACCGGGTGGAAAGCGACGAGCAGAAAAACCGCGGCCGCGGCCGCGCGGCTTTCCCACAGCAGCAGCGCGAGGCGCATCAGGAAGAAAGCCGCCCCCAGCCCCAGCAGGTGCTGCGCCAGCGTTACGGCGCGGAGGCTGCCGCGGCCGGCGGCCAGCGCGGCGGCGAGGAACAGCGGGTAGCCCGGAGTCCTGCGCAGGGTTTCCATGCCGGAGTATGTGCCCCGCTCGGGCAGTTCACGGGCGGCGTCAAGGTAGGAGAAGGAGCGTTCCACCAGGAGCGGGCCGGTATGCGCCCAGGTATAGGTTTTAAAGGCTGCCGCCGGCAGCAGGAGCAACAGGATGAAAAAGTATAATTCGCGCCGGGTCGGTTTCATGAAATGCTTCCGGCAGCGCCGGGCTCTTCCGGACCGCGCCGAGGGTTCCTTACGCTCCGCATATCCCGCCCGGAATATTATACACTTCAGCGCCCCGGTTTGAAAGCGCCGCGCTGCGCGCCCCCGCGCGAGGCGGCCCGCGAAGCGGGCGCCGCAGCGGAGTGCCCCAAGGGCCCAGGTAAAAGTGGGTACTTGGCCACTTTCGGGCAGACAGGTTTTTTGTCATACTATCAGCATGGATCGCGCAAAATATGCGGAGGCTTTAATGAAAATTACAAGGGCTTTTGTTCTTGCGGCGTTCGCCGCGGCGGCTTTTTCCACGGCGGCTATGGCGGGCGATAATGTTCTGCTGGCGCTCAATGCCCCGGTTAAAAAAACTATTAAATCCGAACTGGCGGTTTCCGCTACCGCGCAGCTTAAAACGCCCGACGCCGGCTATACTGATTTCGACGCGCTGAGCACCGTCAATGACCCGCTTTACCTCGAAGCTTCAAAAGAGATGCTTAAGCAGGCCCCGAAAATTGACGCGGCCGCGGCCGGGAAGGCCGTCCCCGTAATGCGCGACGCGCCCAACTCCAAGCCCGCGTCCCGGATAAAGAAGCCGAGGGTGAAAAAATCCCTGCCGGCCGATCCCGTGAAGATCAAGGATACGCTGTAGCGCATCTTCGCGCGGGGAGTCTCCCGCTTGAAAACCCGGAGCCCGCGAGCTCCGGGTTTTTTGCGCCCCGCCGCCGGGCCGCTTTTGCTTTGAGGCGGTTATAAATAATAGAATGAGTATTCCGTAACTTACCGGAGGATAAAATGCTGAAAGATATCGCCGACCTTTTCCTGGAACCTATTCTGCACGTCTGGAGCCTCTCCTCGGTATATCTTCCGAATATCCTGGCCGCCTTTATCTTCATCCTTTTCGGTCTCTTTATCGCGCGCATGCTGAGCTCCGTGATCGAGAAATTCCTGCGCCGGATAAAGCTCGACACCTATACCAGCCGCGTCGGGATAAACGAGATCCTCATCCGTTTCGGTTTCGGCAAATCCCCTTCGCATGTCGTCGCGTTCCTGATCTACTGGTCGCTGCTGCTGGTGTTCTTCGTCACCGCGGCCAATATCCTCAATCTGGCCGTCATTTCAGCCATACTGAAAAAATTCATTATCGGCTTTATTCCGCGCATGGTCGCCGCTATCTTTATAGGTTTCGGCGGCCTGCTCTTCGCCCGCTTCCTCGCGGACGTAGTACTCAACGCCGCCTCGGCCAATAACCTGCGCGGCGGGCGCTCGCTGTCCAAAATAGTGCACTTCGTCGTTGTGGTCTTTACGCTCATCGCGGCCATCGAGCAGCTGGGCATCGAGATGAAGATGATCCGGGGCGCCGTGGACATCCTGTTCGCTTCCCTGGGGCTGGCTTTCGCCATCGCGGTGGGCCTGGGCGCGAAGGACATCGCCCACGACGTCATAAAGGGGCTGTTCACCGAGAACAAGGAAGAGAAGCAGCCTTGAAATAATTCCACCCGCAAAATAAAAACCCCGGGAGCTGCTCCCGGGGTTTTTATTTGCCGCCGAGCGGCCCCGCCGCTTACTCCATGTAATCCCTCAGCATCTTGCTGCGGGACGGGTGGCGGAGCTTGCGGATGGCTTTGGCCTCTATCTGGCGGACCCGCTCGCGGGTCACCCTGAAGATCTTGCCCACTTCTTCCAGCGTCCGCGGGTAGCCGGTCTCGATGCCGAAGCGCAACTTTATTATCCTGGCCTCGCGGTCCGTGAGCGTGTCCAGGATCTTCGTGACTTCCCGGCGGCGCAGCAGGTCCAGCGCGGAATGGGAGGGTGGCAGCCCGGCCTTATCCTCGATGAAATCCTCGAGGTGGGAATCCTCGTCCTCGCCGATGGGCGTGCTCAGGGAGATCGGGTCCTGCATGATCTTCATGGCGTTCTTCACCTTGTCCATGGAGATGTGCATGTGCTTCGAATACTCTTCTATCTGCGGGTCTCGGCCGAACTCCTGGCGGTACTTGCGCGTAACTTTCATCAGCTTCGAGACCAGCTCTTTCATGTGCACCGGGATGCGGATGGTGCGGGCCTGGTCGGCGATGGCGCGGTTGATGCTCTGGCGGATCCACCAGGTGGCGTAGGTGGAGAACTTGAAGCCGCGCTTGTATTCGAACTTTTCCACGGCCTTCATCAGGCCCAGGCCGCCTTCCTGTATCAGGTCGCTCAGTTCGAGGTTGGAGTTCACGTGCTTCTTGGCGATGGAGACCACGAGGCGGAGGTTCGCGCGGATCACCTTCAGCTTGTCCTGCAGGATCTGGTCTTCCAGGAAGGTGACCTTGTCGTTGAGGGCCATGAAGTCGTCGGGGTTTATCGGCAGCGTGCGCACCAGGTGGTGCTCGCGCTCCTTTACGGCTTTTATGTTCTCGAGCGCAGCTTCCACCTCGGACGGGTTGTATCCCCACTTGGATTTGAAAGCGGCGGGCTTCATGCGGCCGCGGCCCACCAGCTCGTGGTCGCTCTGCAGTTTTACCAGGTCGCCGTAAACTTTCTGGTACTTTTCCAGCTCCTGGCGGTATTCGCGTATCTTGTGCGCCAGGTTCTTGATCTTGTTGGTCAGGCGCTTGATCTTCTCCTGGTTGAGGTTCAGGTTGATGATATTCTTTACGATATCCTTGCGCTTCTTGTCGATCACGGCGGCGATCTTCTTACGGTTCTCATTTGAGAGGGAAGGCTTTTTAGCGCTTTCCTCGAGCTTCGCGATCTCTTTTTCGGAGCGGGTGATCAGGCTGGCGATGTTCTTCATCTTGCGCTTCATCGCCGACAGCTCCTGGTTGGATTTGCGGCCGCGGGGCATCAGCTCTTTGGTGGTCATCTCGTCCTGCGCGATCAGCGTTTCCCAGTTGCGGATCTCGCGCATCGTGATCGGGGATTCCAGCACCAGCATGCGCAGCTCGCGCTCGCGCTCGCGGATATTGCGCGCCAGCGTTATTTCCTCGTCGCGCGTCAGCAGCGAGACCTTGCCCATTTCGGACAGGTACATGCGTATGGAGTTGGAGACGTCGGGGGTCGCGCTCCATTCCTCGGTGTAGGCTTCGCGCTCGGCGGCCGCCACCAGCTTGAATTTCTTGCGGTCCACGACTTCTATGCCCAGGTCCTCCAGCGTGCCCATCAGCGTGTCTATTTCCTCGCTGGACATGGAGGCGTTGGTCAGCGAGCGGTTCATTTCCTCCAGGGTTATGTAGCCGTGTTCCTTGCCCAGTTCCACCAGGTCGCGTAAAGCTTTTTTAGGCTGTGCCATCGTGATCTCCTATGTTGACCGCTTTTTATAAATCCTTGTCCGACGATTTCAGCGCGGACATCAGGGTGCTGTATTCCTGCAGCTGCTCCGGCGTCATCTGCCCCGAGCTTTTCAATTCTTTGAGGTAGCGCTCCATGGCGGAACGCTTTATCCGGCGTATCGCGCCGGCGGCGTTCTGCGTCGCGTCATCCGCTCCGCCCGGGTCCGACACGGCCAGTTCCATTATCAGCGGCGCGTCCCCGGGGAACAGTTCCGCCAGCCTGGTGGCGGCGGCGGCCCCGGACTCCGCCGGCATACCGCAGAGGGCCGCGAAAAATTTGCGGGAGAGGGGGCTGGAGAAATCTTCCGGCTTGAGGCCGTGCGCCGTGGCCGCCAGCGCCGGGTCCCTGAGCAGCAGCTGCAGGAAGCCGCGCTCTATGGCCGGCATGTCGTTGACCGGGGGCGGCGCCGCGGCGCGGGCCGGGGCGGGCCGGGGGCCGGAGGCGCCCGCTTTCCTGAGCTGCCTGAGGACGGACTCTTCCTCCACGCCGAAGCGGGAGGACAATGATTTGACCCATTCGCTCTTTAAGATCTCGTCGGGCTGCTTGGCTACCGTTTCAAGCATCAGCGCGATGGCC
>Ga0116170_10003570_pt1 | contig 14510 bp, 13 predicted proteins | sample AD_JPNHW1_MetaG_FD_89797 | JGI IMG/M metagenome (GOLD analysis project Ga0116170, IMG submission 89797) | Active sludge microbial communities of municipal wastewater-treating anaerobic digesters from Japan - AD_JPNHW1_MetaG | ecosystem: Engineered > Bioreactor > Anaerobic > Digestate | place...
AAACAAAAGAAACAAAAGAAACAAAAGAAACAATGAGAGTCTTTAATATGCTTGAATACCAACGTGAACTTATAGCTTTATATTCCCCGGCGCTTCGTGCCCTGTTTCGCATGGCATAACTATGTCTCAATACGACAGTGTGTGGCATACCATTAAGCATGTTGGCAGTGCAACAGTCACTGTCAGCAAGGCCCATGCTCGCACTGTTGAAGATGGCGTGAAGCGAGTGAAAACTAGCGAAAATGTCTCAAGGCGCCTAGCTGGACTGGTAGGCTGGTCTAAGTTAGTCATTACAAGGCAAGAAATATCTTCTACTCATGTACGAATCACATTCTCCTTGCTTTATAGGACTGATCTGTGACACCATTAAATCTATTCATCAAGCCCCTGACTGTAGAGTTGGCAGCAAGAACGCTGTTATCTCACAACAGCAGGGGCGTTGCTTTGTACCTTACGACTGGTAAGAGTCCACTCAATTTATCTTTCACTCTTGGTTTATCCACTAAACTCCAGTGGTACAAGCCAGTCCTGACTGGTAACGATGTGGATACACTGCATGCTAACAAAATCTTAGGGCTAGCCACAAGCCTGTGGAGTCACGGACTTAACAAGCTGGACCTTAACATGCTTCATTTGAGACTGGCATCCATGCCAAAGTCAGATCAAATGCAGTGCATGAATAACGTATTACGATTTCTCAACCGCGCTCGCTTTGTGAGCAACAAACTTGAAAGGTGCAATCTTATGCAAATGAACGATGCTATTCCCAGAGATGTTATGGTGAGGCTGCAAACCTCATTGGCTAGTTTGGAAACTTCTCTGCTGGACAAAGATCCACTAATGCCGCAACATCTTCGCAACACTCACAGCATTCTAATCAGCTATCCTGAAACAGTCCACCTGCTTGATGACAATGAGATTGCACGCATCATTGATGCAGCAGAGATTCACACCAAGACTGAGATTGTCAAGGCCGCTGCTGCGGGCAAAGGTGCAGGAAGTCGCAAGAAAGTCACTGCTGACGATCTATGAAAAATCCATTCAAGAAGCCTGACAGTGTAGACATTGCACGCATCAAGCTGGAAGAAGCTAGACAGCAATATCTACATTACACTGCACAAGAAGCATATCACGGTCACATGAAAGAGTTTTACTCTGACATGATTGACGTATATACAGACTACATACGAGCACGCAATCATGATAACCTCTGAACAATTTGACGCAATTCTAGATACTCCCATCAACACCACAAACAACAATGCAAGCGCCGTACTGAAAACAAACTACGATAAACTATCAAGCCATGCGAATCTCACAACGTATTCTACTTATGATATCTTCCATTCCTGTCCGCGAAAGTTTGCAATTAAGAAGCTGCAAGCTGCTACGGGAAAATCGGAACGCATCAACAGTCCTACGTTCGCGTTCGGTCATGCAGTTGGTGCTGGCATTGCCACTTACGATCAGACGCAAAATCTTCGAGCGGCAATCTGGGAAGCTATTAAAGCGTGGGACATTGATCTTTTTGATGAAGAACGTAAACCGAAACGCAAAAACGGAAAGAGTTTCTGGGAAGCAATTTGGGCACTGTATGCGTACGAACAATTCTACAATGACTCAGACCTGTCTAATTATGATTGCATAAAAGTAGAGGCCACCGTCGCCATTGACTTTGAAGATGGGCACTTCTACTCTGGCCATATTGATGAGGTCTTGCGTCACAAAGTGACTGGCCGCTATCGCGTCAAAGAAAACAAGACTACTGGCTTTGCCAATGTAGACCCTGCCATCTATGCCAACAGTGACCAAGCCCTTTCGTACGCAATCGTAATTGACATGCTTGGAGGTGCAGACTATGACGTAATGTACGCAGTCTACAGCAGCACTGAACAAGCATGGCAGCAGTTTGATTTCGTCAAGCATGCCTACCAAAAAGCTGAGTGGATTCAAGATCAGCTATTGCTGCACCGCCAGATAGAAGATTATTCAGAACTCAAGTTCTTTCCCAAGCGTGGACGTTCTTGCTATAACTTCATGCGCCGCTGCGATCAATTTGATATGTGCAGCACATCATTCCAACATCGCTTTGGCATGGAATACAGTGAGCTTCCAAGAATCACATGCCTTGCTGACATTTCCAAGATTGAAACTGTAGACTTTGCAACCACCCTGACAGAGATTGTCAACCGCCAAAAGGAGAAACTCAATGAACTTAGATAGTTACATTGCATCGACAAAATCCAAGGCACTTGTATACGGTGCCCCAAAATCAGGAAAGACTGCCCTTGTTGGCAAGTTAGCGGCCGCCGGATTTACTCTGCATTGGCTTGACTTAGAGTCGGGCATTAAGACACTTCTCAATCCAGCCATTCTTGCTAAGGAGTTTCGTAAAAATGTCAATGTCATATCTATTCCGGATCACAAGCTCTATCCTGTGGCTATTGACACTGTGCGGGATATTCTACGTGGCGGCAACAAGCGTATCTGCAACTCCCACGGAAAAGTATCTTGTCCACTGTGTCTCAAAGATGGCAGCGCAACATGGAGCGAAGTAAACATCCTAGAGTTTACAGAGAAAGATATTCTAGTTATTGACAACCTATCACAGCTTGCCAACAGTGCAATGAACAGAATAATTTTGAAAGAGATTTCAAAGCCAGGAGGTGAAGAATATAAGCGCACATTCCAAGACTACGCAGCCCAAGCGAATTTAATGGAGCAGATTCTGTCTGCTATTCAGGTGCTTGATGTTAACATCTGCTGCATCAGTCATGAGATGGAATCGGAATCTCTTGAAGGTCGTGAGAAGATTGTGCCTGTTGCTGGCACTCGCAACTTCTCCTTAACAAGTGCTAAATACTTTGACAGTGTGGTGCATTGCGCCATCACTAACAAGCAACATAGAGCCTATGCCTCTACTACCTACAGTCCTACGATTGTCACTGGCTCAAGACTACCTCTTGCACTTGATGACAACAAGACTGGTGAGCTGGAACTAGCAGCTATTTTCAACCCCACTTGACAATGGAGCAAAACTATGGCAGACTCTAGTCTCAACACTTCGGCACTGGACGTACAGATTGGCGGCAGACATTATGCTGCTAAGGCAATTCAACCAGTCCAATACATTCATGCCAATGACATTGGATTCTTTGAAGGTAACGTAATCAAATACGTCACTCGCTGGAAAGACAAGGGCGGGCTTGAGGATCTTCGCAAAGCCAAGCATTACATTGAATTGTTGCTTGAGCTTGAAGATCGTGCCGTTCTGGAACTCAAAGCCTAAGTGAAAACATCCACTGGCATACTGGATAATGTATGCTAACATCAACTTAACTCTCTAAACTGAAAGACCATATCATGTCTAACAAAGCATTTGCCGATCTCGACTCCCTGATGGACGCATCCATGGATGACATTGATGATCTGCCCCCTGTAGGTTGCCCTCCCACGGGGCATTACAATCTGCTCATCACTGCAAGTCGTGAAGCCTCGCAAGCTGGCTCTGAGTACATCAAATTCAGCTACGAAGTGGAAGCTGTCAACGAAGTCAAGGATGCTGCTGAAGAGTCCAAAGCTGCTGTCGGAATGAAGTTCACTCAGATCTTCTCGCCGTTCAAGAAAGATGGCACCGTCAATGAATACGGTCTTGGCTTACTGAAAGAAGCATGTGCTCCGTTTGCTGCTCACTTTGGCACTGCCAAGATGGGTGACACCATTGCACAGATTGACAGGATCAGCGTTGCTGCTAGTCTTGCTCGCCGCAAGGATAAGAAAGATCCGGATCGCTGGAACTTCTCCATCAAGGATGTGGTTGTTCTGTAATAGATTGACTACTGACTAAAAACTGCCTCGGCCTTGTGTCGGGGCTTTTGTGTATGTGGCCTAGCCAATAGACTGCATACCCAAAATTCTAACCAAGTGAAAGGCAACACATGCAACTAGCACTATTTGGCGCCCCTGAAGATCGTCCATATCTTGATCGCTTTCGTCCCATCATTGGTGCTCATGCGCTAAAAGTGCAACTAGCTCCAGAGGAATACATCACAAGCATAGCTGCAAAGATCAAAGCTCATGGCATCACGCACATCATCTGCACAAATGCAACGACGCTCACTACTCTTATCAGCTGCTTGCCAGATTTCCGACACCATGTTGATAGGCGGGGATCAAAGAAAAAACTTGCACTCGATGATTATGCAGGCAGCTTCTTTAGCATCTCGGCGACAAAACTTGGTACTGCTCATAGCGTTGAAGTGCTCATTCTCAATCCGCTTCAGTACTTGGTTACAACGCCGGAAGGGCCATTCATCTTTAAGCGTTTTGTTAGCAAGATCACAGATCCAGATCGTTGGTTTCCGCAGACGCAATTCACTTGGGAAACTTGGAAGCCTTCAACATCAGCGTCTCTCCTTGAAAAACTAAACAATGCAGTACTTCTTGCAGTTGATATTGAAACCTATGTTGGAGATGAGAAGCGGCGCATCCATTGTGTTGGCTACTGTGCTCTATTTGCTGACGGTACTACTCACTCTGTGGTTGTACCATATAAGGATATGCTGGCTCATCAATTTGTCCGTAACGTAAATGCAAACAATGTTCCAAAAATCTTCCAGAACGGAATGTATGACAACCTATACTTCCTCCGTTTTAATTCACCATGCAATAACTGGCTTTACGATACGCAGCACCTTTTCCACTCCTGGTATTCAGAGTTGCCTAAGCGACTGGACTTCATCACTGCTTTCTCTGTTCGGAGCATCCGATACTGGAAAGATGATGCAGCAGGAAGCGAACACAACTTGTTCGAGTATAACGCCCGCGACTGTTGGGCGACTCTTACTTCGTGGTGTGCGCTCATCTTGGAGATTCCTGGCTGGGCAAGAAATAACTATCTGCTTGAGTTCCCACTCGTGTTCCCTTGCCTTCACATGGAAGCTGACGGACTCTCACTTGATCGTGAGCGATTTGATAGTGCACGACAAGCAGCAGAAACGAAGCTGGAACTGCACAGGAAGAAGTTGTCAGCGTGGTTTGGCGAAGCGTTTAATCCGGGATCTCCAGACCAATGCAAGCGACTGTTAAAAGTTTTGGGAATGGGAGACTTAGATAGTGCAGACTCCAAAGCTATGGTGGCCTGTGCTGCTGTGCACCCATTCAATGAGCGCATTGTCTCCGAGATACTTGCATATCGCAAGCAAGCAAAACTGTTGTCAACATATTTCAAGTGGGAAAAGTTCTGGAATGGCAGACTCTACTACAAAACCAACCCGGCAGGAACTGATACTGGAAGGCTTGCGTCTACTGAATCTTCTTTCTGGACAGGACTGCAGATTCAAAACATCCCTCAGGGAAACGCAGTTAAATCATGGATACGAGCTGATGATAATTGGGATGGATTGGCGGAAGGGGATTACGCTCAATCTGAGGCTCGCTGTGTTGGATACATGTCTGGATGTGAATCTCTCATTGCACTCGTTGAGAGCGACAAAGACTATCACAGCTGGAACGCGCATAAGTTTTTCGGAGTTCCATACGAAGAAGTTGGAAAGCCTTTACGAAACCTTAGTAAGCGGGTAAACCACGGAGCAAACTATAATATGGGAGCTAGTGTGCTTCTTGATACTATGGGGCCTAAAGCAGTTGCTGAAGCGAGAACACTATTGAAGCTCCCTGCAAAGTGGAGTCTCACACAAGTCTGTCAACATCTACTACGCACATACGAACAAACATATCCTGAAGTAAAGAAAGATTGGTACGATGAACTCAAGCGCAATATCAAACTCACCAAGAAACTGGTAAGCCCACTTGGATGGACTCGCCATTTCTTTTCCGATCCAACCTCCTCTAAACCAGCACTGAATGCCGCTGTTGCACATGGCCCACAAAATCTCTCTGTTGGAATTATTAACCGCGTATTTTATCGTATATGGCGCAGTAGTGTATACGGTGAATTGCGTGGAAAGGTGCGACTCAAGGCACAGATTCACGATAGTTTATTCTTTGCTTACCGTGGTGCAGATACTCCTGGCATTGTGCTTGCAATGATGACTGAGCCAGTAACTGTACGAGGTACAGATGGCAAGGTTAGGACTATGAAGATTCCACCAGACATGGCATCGCACAAAGACGGAAAGCCTGCGAAATATTGGGGAGATCTAAAATGAAAGGTACTTAGAGTGGCGACTCCACTATTTGAGGCATACTTCCAGTATGTTGAAAAGACTGAATCTCCTATGATATTTCATAGGTGGAGCATACTGTCCTGTCTTGGAGCAATGCTTGGCAGGCAGTATTATCTTCCATTCGGAGAGTTCAACATATTTCCTAATCAGTACATAATGCTGTTAGGTGATCCCGGAACGCGCAAGTCAACTGCCATTAAGATGGCGAAGAAGGTAATAGCATCTGCTGGCTATGACAAGTTCAGTGCGGAGCGTACTTCAAAAGAGAAGTTCCTGCTGGACTTGGAAGGCGTAGAAGATGACGAAGGAAAGATTACAAAGAACAGTGTGATGCAAAACATCTTTGGAGATGAAGCCGCCGGCGGAGATCCAAAAGAAGTTTTCATCACTGCCGATGAGTTCAATGAGTTCGTTGGATCTGGTAATCTTGAATTTCTTTCTTTGCTTGGCAGCTTGTGGGACTGGGATAATCCAGATGCCCCGTTCAAGCAGCGACTCAAGACCTCACGAAGTGTAAACATCTACCAACCAACTATTAACATACTGGCTGGCAATACGCATGCAGGATTTGCAGAGGCATTTCCTCCACAGGCTATTGGCCAAGGATTTCTATCAAGACTTATTCTAGTCTATGGTGAAAGCACTAGCAAGAAGATTGCATTTCCTGAGCGTCCTGATGAGCTGCTGAAAACTAGCATCATCAACACTCTTGAGGCTATTCGTGCAGACGTTCATGGTGAAGCATCCATGTCTAGTCAAGCACGCAATATGCTTGAGGTTATCTATCGCACTTTTGAAGGACTAGAGGATGCCAGATTCAAACACTATTCTACCAGACGTTTTACGCATCTACTCAAGCTCTGTCTCCTCACCGCAGCTAGTAACTTACGGAGAGAGATCAGGGCAGAGGATGTCGTATTTGCTAATACCTTACTCACATTCACAGAGCACAAAATGCCAAACGCAATGGGAGAGTTCGGTAAAGCCAAAAACGCAGATGTAGCAGCACGCATCATCTCCGTTCTATCAGAGGCCCGTGGCCCGTTGGATGTTCCTGCACTGTGGAAACAGGTGCAATCTGATCTTGACAAGCCAGAGGATCTTAACAAACTGTTGGCAGGTCTTATGCAGGGCGGTAAGATTCAGTACGTTCCACGCAGCAAGACTTCCAATGTGCAGGGCTATTTGATTGTGCGTAAGATGTTGAGTGACAAGAATGTGTATGTTGACTATTCACTTTTGAAGGAGGCAAATAGATGATGACTGACATAGATTGGAAGTCGCCGCCGGTGAAGCCGACGCCAGAGAAACAACCGCTCTCTAGTGAAAGGATATATGAGATTGGTCTGAAGCACAAACGCATTGCCAAGGATGGATTTGAGTGGTTTGATCGAGAAGGCTTTGCCCGCGATATTGAAGCAGCTCACGGTATCACAGACGGTATCACAGGAGAGTGATAATGGATAACTCAAACAACTACCAATTTGTTGTAGAGTCTAAGACTTGTGGAATTCCTTGCAAGCTAGGAGTCCTAGAAGTCGGCTACTACGAACCAGCATATGCACGAGGGCACCCAGATAATTGGGAGCCTGAAGATTCTTGTCCTCACACCTATGACATTCTGGATCGCAAAGGTTATAGGGCAAAGTGGCTAGATGCCAAATGCTCTACGGAAGACTGTGATCAACACCAACTTGACATTGACAAACATTTGAAGGAATTTGCAAATGACTACTAATATGCAATCCGAAGCCCTGCGGCTGGCTGATGAGCTAGAGACCATGTTTATGGAAACTCCGCCTGAGTGCGAAGAAGCCGCCGCCGAACTGCGCCGCCTGGCCCGCGAGAACGCCGAGCAGATCAGCGAGATCGTGGCACTCAAGGAGCAGCGCGACGAGCTATTACAGGCGCTAAAGCGAAATGGCTACTAAACACACAATCACCATTGAAATTGAAGCAGACACTCTGCATCCAAATCTTGTAGACTTCATTGCCCATCGCGTTTACACTGTGGATGGAGTCAAGGCAGTGACTGCACGTCTGGAAGACGGTAAATCTTTTGAGGACAAGATCACTGACTTCAACAAGATGTATGGACTGCCGGCGCTTGAGTCTCCTGGCATCCCACGTTTGCCAGTCTTTACACCTAGCGGGTCTACATCTGTCCGTGAACAGCTTGACGTATACCTAGAGAAAGTCTACAGCATCTTCTTTGAGGAACTCAATGAAGTGGATGCTATTCGCATGGCAGTGCGTGATCCAGATCGTACAATGCTAGAGATTCTGACTGAGCTTGCTGACTGGCTTGGAGATTTGCAAGTCTATTGTGCTAGTGAGATGCGCAAGTTTGGACTCCCTATCAATGAGACTCTGGCTATCATCATGGCATCCAACATGTCTAAGCTGGGAGAGGATGGCAAGCCTATTTACGATGGGAGAGGAAAGGTACTCAAGGGACCTGGATACTGGAAACCAGAGCCTAAGATTGCAGCAATATTGAAGGAGAGAATGAAATGATCGTAACACTCAAAGACCACACACTCAATCCAGAATATACGGTAGGTGAAAATGCAGCCATCTGCTATGACAGTAGAACGGATGAAGAATCTTGTCTCCGCCGCGCGGAAAACTGTAAGAACCAAGGCCACATGGCAACCATGCGATTCGCATATGCTACGTTCAACGTTGCGGGTATTAGTCGTGTATGTAGCCATCAGCTTGTGCGTGTTGCTCATGCTGGAATTCTACAACGTAGTCAGCGGTACGTTAAAGAAACCAATGTAGAATTTGTGAATCCTGCTGCACTAGATTCTATGCCACCCCATCTGCGAGCAGCATGGTTGAAGGTGCAAGCAGAGGCAGAGTCAGTGTATCTGCAATCCATAGAATTTGGGATGCGCAAAGAAGATGCACGATACACTCTTCCACAAGGCTGCACGACAGAACTAAACATCTGTATGAACTTCCAAGGCTGGAGGGACTTCTTGAAGAATAGGACTGACAAACATGCTCAATGGGAAATTCGCGCAGTAGCTCTTGAGATTCAAAGTCACCTAAATTTCATAGCTCCAAGACTATTTCCGCTATGCCAGTAATTGATTATCCAGTACATCCTCACGGAATACGAGATGCAGACTACAGATATGGGTGCTGGAATAGACCAGACAAATTCAAGGAGACTGTAGAGTCTACTGAATTTGGAGTGGTCTTTCCATTTCGTATGTCTCATGAGTGTCGCTATGATCGTAGCAATACTGATAGCGGCTGTAGCGATTGCAAGCATGCTGATTCAGGCCATAAATATGTGAGTCGAGAAGAAGCACAAGGCGCCAGATAAACAAAAGCCCCGCCATCCTTTTTGGATGCGGGGTCTTTTTTCGCCTATACGCTAAGCGCGCTCTTCAAAAATAACTGAGAACACTACCTTAGCAGTCTGGTTGTCATAAGTTACTCCTGATTAGTGTAGTCCGGCAGCAATTCGCCGCCCATGATGGTTTGCAGTGTCTGGCTGTACGGACTATTAAGTTTAGTTGCAAGCTGGTTTACCACAGATGTGTTTGCATCTCGACTCCAACGCTGCATAGACTGACTGAAGTTCTCAATGCGTCCACCGCTGCGAGTATATCGCAGCATGAAATCATCGAGTTCTGCATCGGTAGGAACTTGACCAGCATAGAGTTTAGTTTTAACAACTTCTCCCAAGCGTTCAAGTCTTGCACGATCCATTGCTTGATACTGCTTCTGGCGATACAGAGTATTCAAGGCAATAGCTTCGTCCATTGGCCTAGCGCCCATGAGTCTGGAAACTCCTCCGAAATTGACAAAGCGATCTGCAACAGTGGCCATAAAGCTGGTAGTTTCCATGTCATTGGCAGCACTTACTAGTGCTCCTTTGCTAGTGGTAGTCCTACCTGCAAGCAGCTGAGCAAATCCTGCCAGTGGCCTATTGAGTCCCTGATGTTCAAGTCCTTTCAACAGTGAGTCCGTAACATCTGCACCTTGGATGACGTTCTTGCCCATACCAATAATGGAGTCAATGACTCGAATACTAGCATTGACAGCAGGAACATCCATAGGATTGACTGGGATCATGGTGACATGCCTTGGGTTCATATCGCCACGAGTATAGAGTGCAGGACCGTTTCCACTGAACAGTGGGAATGCAGAGGCAGTTCCATACAGCATCCAATCTCCAAGCTCCTTATTGAAACTTGGCAACGTACTATACAGATCTTTGTGCTCCGGATTACCTGCAACCATACTACCAATCAAGTGCGTATTGACTGCATCAAAGAATGGCAAACCATTTAGACCAAAGATGCTGCCTTGCAGGCCAGCAAACATCAGCAGAGTTTTCTTGTCCCCTGCTTCCATGTGCCTGTGCAGCTGCTGCAACACGTTGAAGGTATATGTCTGGAACAGCGAGATTGCTGCTCCGGTTGTACCTTGAAACGCAATGGGCCGCTGACTAGTTACATAGTTACCTTGTACACGGTTGACGAAAGTTGCAATGTATGCATCCTGCTCCTTGATAGACATCTTACCAGCAGAGACAATAGGATCAGTGATCTGACGCATAGTGTCTGCAGAGATGAAGCGAGTCAACTCCTCAGACATATTGTTGCCAGTGATCTTAGATCCCTTCTCAATGCCTGCTTCAATCCTGTTGATCCAAGCCTTGGCATTGTTAGGCCTAAAGCTCAAGTCATCAAGCAGCTCATGATAGAGTTGACTGATTTCCTTGATGGCACCAATCTTACGATACCGCTCAATCAATGCTTGCTTGTTAGGGCCAAAGTAGTTATTGATGGACTCCGCCAAACGCGGCATCATAGTAGGAACACGTACATCCCTACCAGGCACCTGAATACTCATCAACTCATTCAACTTGCCAAGCATGGGATCGCCAGCCTTCAGGCGTTGCCTGATGCTAGAGATTTCTGTACCCAGCATGATGGGAGTAGAGATGATGTTCAGCAGACTGTTAGCAAAGTCAAGTCGCAGACTCAACCCAGCGAGCAACAGGTTAGCTTTCTGCAATCCCTCACGAATGAGATTTCGCGGATAGCGTTCATTGGCTGCAAGGTATTGATCCACATTGGTGAATGCACCTCGCATGCCATACTGCTCCATCAGGAAGTTTGCATCTTCCCAAGGAATCAATCCAGCCTTTGCATCTCTAAAACCTTTCTCAAATGCTTCGCCAGCTTGCATGCCTAGCTTATCAACAAACTCATTCAGACTATCCAGTAGCGGGAACTCCTGCTGCTTAGAGATATTGAGTGCAGTCTTGATATAGTCTCCAAATGGATCTGCAACGCGGCTCTTGAACCTAGAACCAATGCCGCGCGTAACAGATTCAGATTCCTTGCGATACACTTTGGACAGGAATCCAAGCTCTGCAAAGAATCTACTGTTACGAACTTCAGCCGCAGTTCTTACAAACTTCTCTTCTCCTTTGGCGTGGAATTGCAGGTAATCTTCCAGTACGTTCTCAGCGCGAGTCTCAGGCAGAATGTCAGCCAGCTTGCCACGGCGGGCCAGCTCACTGTTGATTGCACCTTCGTTCAGCGTCAGATTATAATCGTACTCCCCCTTGGCCTTGAAGTAATTGTCAGTGTCTGCTTTGAAGAATACATCAAAGTCATCAGATAGACTAGATGCCAGCTCACGCAACTGCTGCTCACTGCGCGCCGTAATCATGCCAGTCTCAGTTGCCAATCCAACTTTTGCCTTTGTGCGTACAAATGCGTGGTAAGGATAGCGAACAGTATTAACTGGAGGAACATAGACAACAGGCAGATCACCATGCTTTGCAATGGTCATACCGCGTGCATTGTATAGTGTGCTAAGCTTATCTCTGCGGGCTGCGTTGATAGCAGTGTGTGTTTTGATAAAATCAAATACAGCCTCTGAGTTGATCTCAAAAGCATGAGGCATAGCTGCACTGCCTTCCAATGCATCAAGTGCCTCATCAATACCTCCATCCATCTTGCGAGCAGCGATAATAATGTCTGTACTCAATAGGCGCTGTCCTCCTTCTGGATCAATCACATAGCGCATTGGAGATTTACGCAGTGCAGTAGTCAGAATACTGAGTTCCGCTGCAGCTGTTGGATCAGACCTAATAGCATTAACATGAGGACTCAGTGCTTCAATAGCTGCATCTCTGCGCCGCTGAGTCACGAGTGCTACGTTCTTACCAAGAGTTTGAGATGCCAATGCGGCTTTATTTCCGTAGTCTGCATTCGCAGCACCAAACGTAGTTGCACCTGCACCCTGTTGATTAGCAGTTCTACTGAGCGGATCTTTGCCAGAAGCAAAGGTGTCCATATCAATAATGAGGTCTGCATCATCTCCTAGAACAGTAGTGACTGCATTATCCTGCACACGCTTGCGCACAATCATTTGATATTGCGTGCTCAGCTCCATAGTAGCAAGATGGCTAGGCCCCATATTCATGCGGTACGCATCCTCTGGAACCATTTTAGGAACAGCTCCAAAGTTCCACTGAATAGCCACATTTCGCGGAGTCAAAGCAGCTTCAGTAGGAAGAATGCCAGACTCTCTCAGTGCAGGATTGTGGGTAAGCGGATTAAAACCATTAGAGATAGTCTCCTCTACCCACTCACGAGTAGTCCCAAGATTGGCCGCAATGATACGAGACTCTACAGATTTACCTGCCTTGCCGAGTTCATTCAAGCCAGTGGCCAATGCATTAAGTCTAGCCTCTTCTACATATGCACGCAAGCTGACAAGATCCTCATAGGGAACTTCTTTACCTCCTTCAAGGAACTTGAACTTCTTGATGGTATCAAAGTTAGTCTTTTCAAGTTCCAGCAAACGCTGAAGAACAGGAATGTCATTGGCATTGACAATGCCGCGTGTAAGTTTGTAAAGTTCAGACACAGTGCGGCGACTTGCCCAAGCAAACCTAGCACTGCCTTCCACCGGCGGAGCATCAATCTTAGACACGAACGTGCCGCTAACCCGCTGTTTGTATGCACCTGCTGCAATGTAGTCAATAGTGTCTACAAACTTGCCATTCTTGATCAAGTCTCCAAACACCGGCACAGTCTGAGGGCTCAGCGTACCAGTCTCAAGATCCATGAACATGCGCACAGTGTGCGGAGTCTCACGATACGCAAGCACCTTTTTACTTGCAGGATTGAAGCGGAAACTGCCATCAAGAAGTTGGACAGCATCTGCCTCAGGTGCCGCTTTGAATGCATCTTTCACCTTGGCCACACCGAGCTGATCCATGCGCACAATGTTCAAGTCCGCAGCTGTGACATCTTCTGCAAGCATGTAGGCTTGCTGCGAAGTTTGCTTGCTACGATCTTTCGTGAATGTACTGGTCAATTTCTCCAGAGCAGTATCGCCAGACGGTTTGAGATTGACATAGAACTTACGAGCATCGAGTGCCATACGCTCAATATCAACGGCCTCAATACGCTCCACATTATTGAGATAGCCATGTAGCAACTCTACAATTTCATCTGGAGACTTACCTGCTGCGCGCGCAGCATCAATGCCACTACGCACAAATCCTGCATACGCTTGGCCAATACTTGCGTCTCCTGCTGCAAGCTCATTGAAGCGAATGGCAATCTCGTCCTGCGCTTGTTTCTGAGCTTTGGCGCGCGCAACATCAACAGCAGGGCCAATGTCCAATCCTTGCGCATACCGCTTGCCATCATACGTATATTGAATGCCAACATTTCGCAAACCATCAGGCTTGCTAAGCATGTCAGACAGATACGCACTGATCTCAGATCCCTTGGATTTCATTCCGAGTTGTGCAGGATCAAAGATAGTATCGACAAGTCGCAGTTCTGCTTGTACATCTTTGGCAGCAGATTTCAGAATGCCCTTAACTGCAAGACTTCCAAGACCTCCACCAATAGTACCAGCAAGGCCAGTGCCAAGCGCAATATTCCAGGCAAAGTCTCCAGCAGTGGCATTGTCAAAGACAGGACTAACATTCATGGTGGCCGCAATGGCCAGCTCTTGAGCAGTGCCAATGAGTGCTTGATCTGCCATCTCCCAGCCTAGCTGTCTGCGGCGGGAAGCAGACTGCAGAATGCTTTTTACAACGCCGCCCTCAGCAGCAGTTTCCTTGAGTGCCTCCTGAAGCCAGTAATTTTTGCGGCTGGCAGTGTAGCCAAGAGCTTCGCCAAAACTACCAAGAGCTGTGCCGCTCCGAAGCAGTTGCAGCCCCTTAGTGCCAAGACTCATAGGTACCAGTGCAGTACCGACAAAACCTACAAGATCTGCGCCAGCCTTATGCTCTGAATAATAATCACCAACTTCATTTCCTGC
>Ga0116170_10003574_pt1 | contig 14497 bp, 18 predicted proteins | sample AD_JPNHW1_MetaG_FD_89797 | JGI IMG/M metagenome (GOLD analysis project Ga0116170, IMG submission 89797) | Active sludge microbial communities of municipal wastewater-treating anaerobic digesters from Japan - AD_JPNHW1_MetaG | ecosystem: Engineered > Bioreactor > Anaerobic > Digestate | place...
GGAGACGAAGTACTCGACGCGGTTGTGGGGGAAGAAGTCGCAGAACTCAGCATAGAGCTGGGCGGCGAGTGTCTTGTTATGGGCGAGGACGAGCGTAGGCTTGCCGGCGGCTGCGATCACGTTTGCCATCGTGAACGTTTTACCGGAGCCGGTGACGCCGAGCAGTGTCTGGTACTGCCTGTTCTCCGCCAGTCCCTTGTTCAGCTGGTTAATTGCCTCTGGCTGCGAGCCGGCAGGACCGAAGGGGGAGACGAGCTGGAATTCTGTCACGGTGCTTAGGATCTTGCAGGGGGATATTAAAAGGGATCGGGATGCGGCAGGAAAATGAAAAAAAGGTTATGTCCGGTTCAGCGCATACTCCACCGCGGCCTCGGCATGGATCCGGGTTGTGTCGAAGACCGGCACCTTCACGTCGCTCTGGTGGACGAGCAGCGGGATCTCGGTGCACCCGAGGATTACTCCCTGTGCTCCTTCCTCATCGACAAGCCGGTTGATGATCCGGACATACTCTTTTCGCGAGTCGTTCCTGATATCATTCCTGACGAGTTCATCGAAGATGACTGTATTGATATAGTCCCGTTCGGTTGCATTGGGTGTGATCACCCGGATACCGTATTTATTCGCCAGTGCATCGCGGTAGAACGGTTGTTCCATCGTATATTTTGTCCCGAGCAGTGCCACTTTTGAGAGTCCGCTCCTGTTCACTTTAACCCCGGTTGCATCATAAATACGGAGTACCGGGAGCCCGACCTTTGCTTCAATATCATCTGCCCGTGAATTCAGCGTGTTGGAACCGATAACGATGAAATCTGCCCCGCCGGCCTTAAGGCGCCGGGCCGCATCGAGCATCGTTGCATTCAGGGGGTCCCAGTTCCCTGCGTCAGCTAGTCGCTCCTGCTTGGAGAACTCACCGAACTCGATCGAGTACATCAGGATCCTGGCAGAGTGGTCTCCGCCAAGATCGTTCTGCACCTTTTCGTTCATGATCCGGTAATACTCGAGGGAGGACGACCAGCCTACCCCGCCGATAATACCGATGGTCTTCATCTCGCCCGGGGCCGGCGGGAGAAAGGTGACCATCGTAACAGGTGCTGCAGAGGGTTCCGTGATCTGCTGCCGGACAGCCGGCTGCGGGGATACGCATCCGCTGAACGCAGGGAGCAGCGCGAGGAGAACGATAAGGAATACCAGGCAGGAATTTCTTGTCATTATTTTTCCCATAGGTGCGGGATCCTGAAAAAGGGTTTGGAACTGTGGGGACCTGATACGATGACCGTAACGTGCGGGCGGATGAACCGCTCAGCGGTTCCCTTTCCGTGTCATGGGGCAGACATTGCAGCCTGCCATCTCGCCAAAGCAGAAAAGGAACCGTTCCCGAATGGTCCGGGGGAGCTGCTCTTCCGGGATCGGAACGAACCCGAAGGTCTTGTAGAACGGGATGAGGACTATGGTAGAATGGATGAAGATCTGTTCGGAGCCGCACGCATCGATGAGTGCCTGGACCGCGAGCCGGGCGTAGCCTTTGCCGCGGAACCGCTCGCTTGCAAAGACACAGTCCATCTCGAGCCCGTCCGGGTGCCGGGTGCACCGGGCCGTTGCGGCAATTACACCGTTTTCAAATACCGCGAAGACCCGCTCCTCAGGCATGTCGTTCTTCTGGCCGCGGTACTCTTCCCACAATTTTTCCGCAAGGTTGAATTCCTCGTATTTCAGCTCGCGTACTTCGGCTCCCGGTACTGATCCTGCCATGCGTACTGGTGATTTTTTACTCCATTTCTATTTGAGGGTGTCCATTCATGCAGGGAGAGAAGCAGTCAAAAAACCGCACGGGAAATCCGGGCTTTCTCCTTCATCTCCCGGGCGAACGCTTCCGCATTTCTGAGGTCTCCGGCATCAGGCTTTCCCTTGTTGAGCCCCCCGAAATAGTTCAGGAAACTGTTCGTGTTCCACCCGGCACACCCGAATTCCCCGATAACCGTGTACCCTTTTGCCTGCAGTTTTTCCCGGATCTGCGCATGGTTTTTTTCCACGAACTCCCTGTTCGCAATGAAGGCCGGGGCCCCGTAGGTCGAGAAGAGGAAAGCTTTTTTTCCGCGAGCATATGACAGCCGGTCGGCAAGGTTGAGGACGGATGGATCGAATGTCGCACTGTAGATCCCCGAGCCGAAGCCTACCAGGTCATACTCCGCAATCTCTTCCGGCTTAACCTGCTGTGGCGTTTTTACCTCAGCACCAAGCACTTTTGCACAGGCGTTTGCGATTTTTTCTGTATTGTTATGATGATAGGAAAACACAATTACAAGAGATCTTAACACCTGCGGATTTCCGGAATCAATTCCATTCTTTTCCATTTTTTTCACGTTCCCTTTTCATTCTCCTGGGGCAGATCCGGAAGCGATTGCAGATGAATTGAATCCTTTCACGATGAGCCAGACCGCCATCACCATCTCCTGCAGGGCCAGGGGAAATTCCAGAACTATCTCGCTCGTTGAGAGAGGACCAAAGAAACCGAACAAAACCAGCAAACCTGCAGCCAGATAGGGTATGATTGCAATGAGACCCCAGCCTGATAACCATCGGGGAATGAGGTTTATCTGATACAATAAATAGTAAAAAATCAGGGCACCCAGACAAAAGACGATTGTCTGAACAGGACCAATCAAATCATGTCCTTTTAGTAATACAGCGCCCAGGGTTTGGAAATAAGAAGTATCCGGAGTTCCTGCTTTCAGATATTCCTGACTTACGGGTATCAGGAACAGCCAGGAAATTGCCAGAACAATATACATAACGGTCTCAAGCGCTCCCCTGAAAACAACATACCCGAGAGCCAGGGCTTCATTATATTTTTTAAGGAGGGGAAACATCATAACGGGAACCATAGCGAGGGCAAAGCCCATAATTAACACAAAGAGGGCTCCTGCTATGATCTGAATCTCATGTGCAGACACTTTAACAAGATAATCCGGATCTCCGAGAATCGGTCCTGTTAAAACAAGACTGAGCATGCCTGCAATCGTCCCGATAATATATAATACTCCCACAATTCTTGCGGTCTTTTTGTTTGTATCATCAATTGTCATTTCAATTCATCCTCATTTCCTTTGATGTACTCATTTTACCTCGTTGATATCCGTCCTGAGAGACAAGGAAGCAATTGCAGACGGGTTGAATCCTTTCACGATCAACCATACAGCCATAACCATCTCCTGCAGGGCTATGGGGAGATTTAAAACAATATGGATCGTCGACAGAGGACTGATAAGACCCGACATAACCGATATGCCTGCAACCATGCACAACACCGCTGCGACAAGACCCCAGCCTGACAGCCACCGGGGAATGAGTCCTGTCTGATAAAAAATAGAATAATACATCAGGGAACCAAGACCAAAAGCGGTGGGCGCTATCCCAAAGCCCACCCATTCACGCCCTGCCAGTAATAACGTTCCCAGGATCTGATAACCGGAGGCATCCGGCATTCCGGCCTGAACAAATTCCCGGCTTAATGTCAGGAGCAACACCAGACCGAGGATACCAACGATATAGAACACTCCCTCAATAAGCCTGAAACAAACTGCCCCAAGAGCCAGGCCTTCACTATATTTCTTCAATAACGGATACAGCGAGATTGCTATACTGGCAGAGGTGACAGCAGCAATTAAGATCAGGAGCGCTCCTGCCGTAACCTGGTTTCCATTCGCTGAAATTTCAACAAGATAATCTGAAGAATGAACCGATTTTAAAAACAGATTACTGAGTATGCTTGCGAACGTCGCAATGATGAGTAATGTACCTGCAATGATTGCGGTATTTCTGTTGGTGTCATCAGTATTCATTTCAATTTCTCCTCCTTTGCCGGATCCTGTTCTGATCCGGTGACAGTGTTTTCATCTGCATCTCCTTCCCAAGCTATCTCCCTCTAAAAACCGGCTGTGAGTAATTCAGGGCCTGATTTTGCCCCTGCAACTCCTGGCATTTTTTGGTTATCACGCATCTTTCGGAGATGTGAATTACCCGGTAAATAAAGTACAGGGACTCTGCCATTCCTACGGTCGTATTGATAGAATTCATTTTTTTTCTCCTTTGAATAAGAAATACGCGGGTTCAGTGTAGAGGCAGCCAATAACTATTCCCAGAAGGAGAAACCTTGCTGCATTAAACATTACGCCGACGAGGAAGAAATACAAGGCAGCAGAAGAGTTACTCATCCCAAAAAAACTTTGAGGAACATCGATCAGGATTACAGCAATTATCAGGGCGATGAAACTTAGTATCCCGGATTTCAGAATTGGATTTTTGGATGGAATTCTATCAAAATAACGAAGCAGGATATAACTGACACAGAATCCGATAATCATACCCATTGGTAAAGAGGCAACCCAGACCGTCTGAATGCTCCAGTCTGAATAGGCAGCTCGATACTCTGCAGCGATGGGAAGCAGGGAAGTTGCAATGGTAGTTGCCCAGAATACCAATCCTCCCCCCATAGTCAGTTTGAACAGCTTCTTTGAGAGAATGGTCGGGGCTGCTTTTGGCATGTGGTGTGTCATTTGAATTTCTCTTGGGTAAACTACCAGTTTAGCACCTAACATTCTTTATCAATCATCCGTCCCCCTTGCGCCAACCCTGCCCCCATTGGGGGCGGGGGCGCATGCGATTCCTCCCCTGTATTACCTGAAACCCGGTCCGGGTTATAGATAATTATCGCAACCAGGGCGCTATAGCGGCGGGGCGGAGCCCCTGGAGCGTCAGCGTTTTTCAGGTCCCCGGCGGATGCACTTTTTCACCCTGTATTTTAGGCATGCATTTGTTCCGGTTTTTTCCTTCGTAAATCCTTCTTGGATTTAGGGGCTGAAATAGCACATTACCCCTTAATTATTATTCCCAATTGTGATGACTACATTTCCTTTAATACGCCCTTGCTCAATATATTGGTGAGCGTCGACAATTTGATCTAACCGATAGTTTCTATCTATGATAGTCTTTATCTTTCCTTCCTCAAAAAGCAAAATAAGATCTTTAAGGAAGCCTAAGCGCTTTGAAACTGGCATAAGCCCGGTTGCTGAAAAAATTACTTTTTTACCGTCAAATATTCCGGTCCAAAACATTTGAAGCAAAACTGAAAGCGTTGGATATGTGGTAAGGTAGAATCCTCTTTTTTTAAGTGAATTCCTGTAATGTGAAAACGAAGGATTACCTGTCAAATTTAAAACAACATCATAGGTCTGACCATTTTCGGTGAAATCTTCAGTTGTGCAATCTATTACTCTGTCAGCTCCCAGGGACTTAACGAATTCAAGATTATCTGTACAACTAACTCCGGTAACTTCCGCCCCCAATGCTTTAGCAATCTGTACAGCGGCTGAACCTATACTTCCCGAAGCGTCATTAATGAGAACTTTTTGCCCGCTTTGAATATTTGCCTTAGCTTTTAGTAAATTCCATGCTTGCAATGCTCCACAGACAGGAGCAGCTTCCTCAAAAGTTATTTTTGGCAACTTTATCGACAGGAACCCCTCTTCAGGCATACACACATACTGAGCATTACAGCCAAATCCTGCACCTGTAGATCCAAAAACCTCATCAGCTTTTTTAAATAGCTTTACCTTTTTTCCTGCGGCTTCAATCACTCCCGCGAATTCGGTTCCCAGTATAGGTTTCCTGGGTTTTGTAAAGCCTACAAAAATTCTTCCAAAGTATGGTTTACCTTTTCGTTGCATAGGATCCTCAATTCCTACTACTACTGCGAATATTTTTATCAACACTTCATTGTCTTTTGGAACCGGCTTTTCCACTTCTTGTACCTGAAGAACCTCCGGAGGTCCGTATTGTGTGCATACAACTGCTTTCATTTCACAACCTCTGGTTTCTGTAACACAAAAAATGTACTGAAGTTAATAACTCCCTCGTCAAGGAGCCTGAACCCGGCCTGCTGAAAGAGGGGCCGGTATTCTTTTCTTGAGGGGAGGATGAAACAGAACACGCTCATGACCGCGAACGTGTAAAGGCTTGGCTCCGGGACAACAACCAGGAATTTTCCCCCTGGCTTCAGCACACGGAATATCTCTTTTAACCCGGTAAGTTTTGCTTTTCCCAGGTTATTCAACAACAGGGTGCTTACGGCTGTATGAAAGGTGCTATCCTGGAATTCAAGATGCGTCACATCTCCCTGCACGATCCGGACCCTGTTGGATATCCCGGCAGTTTTCAGGTTTTTTTCAAGCAGATCCCTGCTGCTGATATCTTCGGAATTTGAATCAAACAGGTCAAGGGCTATAATCTGCCTGTTTTTCGAAACCCTGCCCAGTTCTACCGTGGTTCTGCCGGAACCGCATCCTGCCTCAAGGATGAGATCCTGGTCAGAAGAGAATAAATCAACAAAGGGAAGTGTCATGTAATCTGTGGACATAACCTTTCTTACCACGATACTTCCGATAAAAAAATTTCCCGATAGTAAAAGAAGAGGCAGTGACAGGACCTGAAAATACGGTGAAAAAAAATTAAAAAACAGAACCAGACTTGCAATAAAACAGATCACTCCCATAATCGGAGGGACATTCTCAAATAACCGATCACCACCAAAATCAAAATTTTCTTCGTTCATGTATTTCTCCTCTTTATTGTTCATGATTTTTCCATCCTGTCCTTCCGAAAAAGATCGGGTGTTTCTTTAAAACCGGCCGGAAATTATTCCCGGCCCATGATCTCCTCTACCCATGCCCGGTTCGCCCGAAGGGCGCAGCCACCCTCCGTTTCCGTGAGAAACTCCAGCTTCCCGCGGAGCCGGCCGAGCAGCCGGGACTGCAGCGCCGCTTTAAGCGGCATCTGCACGAGGGTGGCATCCGAGTACGGAACTGCCGGGCAGGGCTCGAGGTCGCCGGACGGGCTGACATGCACGAAGCCCCGGCCTGCGGCAAGGCACCCGCCATAGGTATCCTCATCTCCGGGGAAACTGATGAAGAGCGCCGGGAATTTCCGGTTGAAGTCCGCGAGGACTGCCTGCAGGGTCTTCTTCTGTTCATTGGTCAGAATAAGGTTCTCCGTGCCTGGCGCCATCGGAACATACTCGACAAACGTGAAGACCCGGGCACCGGCACCGGTCATCTGCCGGACGAACGCTTCACCTGTGACATTATTGAAATTTTTCCGTGTTGTTGTCACGGAACAGCCAAAAAAAATCGTGCGGTCCTTCAGCCGGGCACAGGTCGCGAGCAGCCGGTCATAGACCCCGCTGCCCCTCCGTGCATCAGTATCCTCACCGAATCCTTCGAAACTGATGACCGGCACGATGTTCCGGCAAGCGGCAATCTGAGCCGCCACTGCATCATCGATCAAAAGGCCGTTTGTGAAGACCGGGAAGAGGGTGGTGGGATGGGCTTTTGCCATCCGGAAGATCTCCTCCTGCCGGACAAACGGCTCCCCGCCTGCAATGACAATGATCGAGACACCGAGCTCCGCAGCCTGATCAACGACCGATGCAAGGACCTCCGGGCTCATATCAGCTTTCAGACTCTCCCCGCGCCCGTGCATGTAACAGCCGGCACACGCAAGGTTGCACCGCGAGGTGATGCTGGCAATCATGACCGGCGGGACGAGTAGCCCCTCACGCTCGTGCTGCTTGCGGACCGCTGCTGCCTTCCGCTGGTGGTGCAGGATAAGGGAGCCGGGGATGACGAGCGCCGGGTCGGCTGCAATGATCCGGATCGCCTGGCTGAGCGTCTCCCCGATCGTGGTATCGAAGGTTTCGCGGTATGGGTTGTTGTCCGCTTCCCTGGATGCTGCCTGTCCGTTCATAATGCGGGACTCCGGCCTGATCTGCCTTTGATGATACTGACACACCATCCGGCCAGCGCTCCGATGATGACGACCATGGAAAGGATGATGAACGTGAACTTGACAAGGCCCGCAACCATCGTGAAACGGGCAATATCCGGCAGCCGGGACGGCCAGGCAACGAGCATCGTGATGATCCCGAGGTTCTCCATATAATCAGCGAGACCTCCGACGAGCGGGATCACATTGAGCCGGTGCCACCTGCTCCCGGCCGACAGCCACTTGCGCAGGAGCCACGTGATCGTGACCGCGTAGAAGAGCGTGTACATGAATGGGAACACGAAGTCAAGCGGTACGATCCGGGTCAGGTCAAACGCCCGCCCGGCCTCCCCCATTCCGGTAAAGATCGCATATGCCTGATCCGGCGTATACAGCAGTTCCATATCAAGAAGCCCGACACCCCCGGTGAAGTCCTTCAGCTGTTCGACGCCGAACGGCCGGCCGTTGATGAGCGTGACCGTGATGAGAGATCCGATCAGGGATACAAGGATCATCCGGAATGATGTGACTGCAAAGATCCTGTCAGACACCAGGTCAATGATCCGCTTCCCGCTCCCGATGCTGTCCATGGTTAAACGCCCCTCTGGTGCAGCATATCGGCTAACGTCACTTCCGGGTGGTGGTACCGCGGTTTTCCGGTTGTCCTGCCGCCGATCTCGATCGCTTCTCTCGGGCACCAGTGGATGCAGGCATAGCACTGGGTGCAGGAGTTCCCGAACTGCACGGAACCCTTATCCACGGCAATGTTCCGGGCCGGGCAGATGCGCTCGCAGGTCCGGCACTGGTTGCATTTTTCCGTTGCGTGCAGCCGCCGGGGGGTCCGGTACACCGAGGTCATCAGGATACTTGTCAGCCGGCCGCCAAACCGGAGGATCAACGAATCGGACCCCTCCGGCACGGAGCTCTTACGTTCCCGTATTGCCGCCGCGATTGCCGGGATCCGGTCTTTTACGCCGGTATATTTCTCCTGCCGGTGGGGGGCATCCTCCATCAGGTCAACGGGGCCGATATAGTTCTCCGGCATGACAACGACAAAACCGGCCGAAAGGGTTGTTCCTTTCTCATCGAGGAGCGCTTTCATGCTGAAGAGGGCGGGACCCGGCCGTTCCCCGCAGGTAGCAATGCCGAAGATATACGGGCTGCCGTTGAACCGGATGCGTTTTACAAATTCCCTGACCATGCCGGGTATATTGAGGAAGTAGACCGGGAACGCGATTCCCACGGCATCCGCGTCAATAACGATCTCTTCCCTGGTCATCATTTTTGGGATGGGGATGAGTTCCGTATCTCCGAGGTTACGTTCAAGATCCCGGGCCACCGCAAGGGTGTTACCGGTGCCGGTAAAATAATAGATGGTGGTCTTCATGAGTCACTATTCTCCCTGCAGCTCCTTCCTGATATTCCGCACCTGTAACCATTCGACAATACTGCCGATAGCTCCGTAAAGCGGGTTGACGGGTACGTCCACGTAATACCGTGCCTCGGGAGAGAACCACCCCTTTCCTTTCCAGTACTGGTAATCGCCCGGCGATACATTCTCCATCTGCGAGAATGCTGCCCGTTGTGCATGGAAGATGATTACCTTCATAAGTCCCGGGCTTTTTCTGGTTTTTCTCTGCAGTGCAGCGGCAAACTCCTTCGAAGCCTGTTCGAGCAGCTTCCGGTTTTTCATTACCCTGTACGGGGGCAGGGTGGTGCCGGGCATATTGACAAGGCCGGCCTTTCCGGCAATCTCAAATCCCCATATCCCTGCAACGGTGTCCAGGTACCCAAGAACTTCTTTGTTTCCGACCGCACCGGTTGTCGAGAGGAGGAGGGCTTTCTTGTCAAAGAAACGCGGCCGGTGGAAGATGTAACAGAAACGGTCGACAAAGCTCTTCATCAGCCCGGTAACGTTCATGCCATAGACGGGGGATGCAAAGATCACCCCATCAGCCTCCCGCATCTTCTGTTCTATCACTGGTGCATCATCGCGGTTGGGACATTTTTCCTCTCCGCGGGGAATGCAGACATAGCACCCTTTGCAGGGCAGCAGGTTTGCATCCTTCAGCCAGAGATATTCAAATTCCACCGGGATCTCTTCCTGCAATAGTTTGTGGAGAACCTCGCAGGCCTGGAATGTGTTTCCTTTATGGGGACTGCCCATGATAACGAGTATTTTCATATCGTACACTATCCGCTCATTTTTCTGTCCACACATACCTGATGGCACTCTTCGGGCAGGAATCCACGCAACTGCTGCAGAGGATGCATTCCGTCTGTTCCATAGTTCCTTCCCGTACCATGCCGTTTACGTCAAGGCTCATGGGACATTCCTTCGAACACTCTTTACAATCGATACATTTGTCCTTCTCCGCCTCAAGGTGGAGTGCCGGCCAGCCGAAGAAGTTCCGGATCTTCCGGCCGATGATCAGCATCACCGCGATCGGGCAGAACGTGTGGCATTCCCCGCGTTTCCCGAAGATGAGCGTGAAGATAATGATGATAACTACAGGCCCGAGGAACGCAATGACTCCTCCCGCTGCCAAGATTGAGATGCCGTTCTGTGTCCTGTAGAGGAGGTCGATCGTTTTCAGGCCTCCGGCAGACCAGATCGCAAGGGCCAGGCTCCCGTAGATCCAGAGAAAGATGAAATATTTGAACCAGTCCAGTTTCTTTGTCCGGAGGGGCCTTTTCAGGGCAAGGTTGAAGATCTCCTGCAACCCGCCCGAGGGGCAGAGGTACCCGCACCAGAGACGGCCGAGCACGAGCGAGGAGAGGAAGAGCAGGGCAAAGACCACAAGGCCACCGGTGACAATCCCCTGCGATGCTGCCTCAGTAATGATTGGGCATGCTATGTACACAAACGTGACAGGATACAGGATGAACGACAGGATAATGAGCGCCAGCCGCATCCGCTGGCGGGAGGAGGGCCGGCTTTTGTACTCTTCCGGTATTTTTTCCCCGGGGGATTCCTGGTTCATGACGGGATTTTCCAGTTGAATAGTCTGGCCGGGTGGTTACCGGCCCTTCACGCTATACGTGATCGCGCCCTGGGGACAGACATCGGCACAGCTTGCGCACATGATGCAGTCGGGATTCTCCATCTCTCCCTTCCGGACCATACCGTTCACGTCAAGACCCATCGGGCATTCCTTCGAGCACTTATTACAGTCAATGCAGCGGGAAGAGTCGGCACCCAGCTGCAGCGCCGGCCATCCGATAAGGTTCCGGATCTTCCGGCCGGTGATCATGAGGGCTGCAACCGGGCAGAATACGTGGCAGAACCCCCGCCGGCCCATCAGGTACGCAATAATGAACATCAGCGTGAAGATAACCACAACGACGATAAGGGGTGCAACGGACGTGATCGAGAGGCCGTTCTCCGTGCCATAGAAGGGATCAATAGAACGGATTCCCCCGGCGGAGAAGAAGAGGTACGCGAGCACGGCAAGCCAGAGCACGGTGACGCCGTACTTGACATAGTTGCGCCATCCCTCCAGCACGGTATGCTTAAAGACCGGCGAACAGATCTCCTGCCATGCCCCCATCGGGCAGAGCCAGCCGCACCAGAGCCGGGCAACAACAAGCGAGAGGAAGAAGTTCGCAATGAAGAGGAGCATGCTGCCGGTGGCAATGCCCTGGGCGGCTCCCATCATGATGACGATGGGCGAGATGTACATAAGCGTTACCGGGAGCAGGACAAAGGAGATGACGAGCAGCCATTTCCTGAAGGTCTGCCGGGATGCTACGGGTTTTTTTGTTTCTGTCATAGTAATGTTCCTGTGTTCAGGGAGACTCCTGTACGGGATTTTCCCCCCGCTGGGCCTGCATATCCGCGACCTTCAGGTCCGGGTGCCGGTACCGTCCCCGGCCTTTCGTGCCCTGCATCACGTTGAGCTGAATCGCCTCGGCCGGGCAGAAGTGAAGGCAGGCGCAGCAGTACTCGCACCGGTGCTGCCATGCCGGCCGCTCATGATCCATGGTGATGTTTCCCGCCGGACATACCTTTGCGCAGGTCCCGCAGGCCGTGCAGGCATCGGAGACCGAAAAGTTCCGGTCTCCCTCGTGGACATTTTTAAAGAACGGGGGATAGAGGAGACACCTCATGAGGGATGAGACGGGGGAGAAGCCGGGCGGTACTGCAAGACCCGTATCGATCATACCGGCGATCTCCGTAAGACGGGTACCGGCCGCTTTAAGGATAGCATCCTTCTTCTCTCCCGCCGGGGGTTTGCTCACGGGCGGGAAATTGCCGGGCATCTTCACGGCAAACGCCGCATCGAGGTTCCTGCCCTGCCCCTTCATGAGGATTGTATTGAGCTGGTGGAGGGCCGATACTCCCGTTCCGCCCAGGGTGACGATGGCAAAAGTGTAGCCGGCCCGGGACAGGTTGAGCCGTTCCGCAAATTCTGCTACCATGCGGGGGACCCCGGCATCGTAGACCGGGCAGACGATCCCGACCCGGTCTGCCGCCGGGAGAATCTCTCCGTTCGTATCCTTCAGTGATGCGATCGGCACCAGATCGGTGTTTCCCAGCACTCCTGCGATCTTCTTTGCAGCGGCAAGCGAGTTACCGGTGCCGGTGAAGTAATAGATGTTCGTTTTCATGTATTCTCTTCCGGTTTTCCTTTCAGTTCCGCGACGGTGATCTCCGGGTGGCGGTACCGCTGCCATTTTTCTGTCCTTGCTCCTGCCTGGATGGCCTGCACCGGGCAGTTGTGGATGCACCCGCAGCAGAGCTCGCAGTGGTGTTTCCAGACCGGCTTTTTGTCAACCAGTTCGATATTTTCCGCCGGGCAGATGGCAACGCAGGTCCCGCAGGACGTGCATTTGTCCGTGACGGAGAACTTTTTGTCGTCGGTATGGGCATGGGACCTGAACCATGGGTAGAGCAGGGTATAGAGTATGCGGGGGATAATCGATGAAGGCAGTTCGTGTCTCTCACACCGGATTACCGGGCCGGTTATCCCCGCGATAGCTTCATCTGCTTTTGCAAGGATCTCTTCCTGTTTCTTTCCTTTCGGGGATTCGTACATCATGATATAGTTGCCGGGCATGATTACACCAAATCCTGCATCGAGTCCCCGTTCCTTCCGCTCCCGGAGTATCGTATCGAGCTGACGGAGAGCCGCGGATTCCCCGCCCCCACCGTTGGTGACAACGGCAAACAGGTATTTCACTCCTGCCGGGTCCAGGCGTCCGGTAAATGAAGCCACCATGAGCGGAACTCCGGAGAAATAGTCGGGGCACACGATCCCGACACGTTCTGCCTTTGGGACGATATCGCCGCTGGTCTTTTCAAGCGATGCGATCGGCACCAGCTCGCAGTCCCCGATGGCAGCGGCGATCTTCTTTGCAGCGGCAAGCGAGTTGCCGGTGCCAGTGAAGTAGTAGATGATCGTCTTCACGGTAAACTCCCCGCTGCCTTTATGGCTGATATCATTGCATTGATTCGTTCCGGATCCTTCATGCCGGTCTTATCGAACACGAATTCCCCGGCAACCGTCATACCCCGTTCCTCAAGGGCTTTCTTCAGGAGCGGGAGGGATTCCCCGCCGTCTTTCCTGCAAGTCGCAAAGATCACTGCTTTTTTCCCTTTGCAACCCTGGAGCGCTGCAACCACTGCGTTGATCGCCGGCGTAGTCTTTCCGGCCCAGACCGGGGTACCGATAACAATGACATCATCAGCTGCAACATCGATCGTTTTCTGTTCGATCGGATCGCATATGCCTTTCATTGCCCGGTAACACCCGAGGGTGTACGCGGTAAGACTGGAATAGTCACTGATTAATTTTATTTCCACGAGATTTCCACTGCAGGCGTCACGTACCTTCTCCGCCACGCTGCGGGTGTTCCCGGAATACGAGTGGTAAATAATGCTGGTCTTCATGATTTCACGTCTCAAACATCCTGTTGTTCTTTTTCCATTGTTCCTTCATCCAGACCCCGGAGGGGATCCGCCCCGATGATCTGCCGGAGCAGTTCACCACCGGCATTCGGGTTTTTCGTATCCTTCGCATCCAGGGAGATCTCGGCCATGACTTTGACCCCCCGGTCTGCCAGTGCTTTACTGAGAATGGGCAGGGCTTCCCCGGGCTGGTTGGAGCAGGTGGTAAAGATCACGGCCATCTTGCTCTCGCAGCCCCTAAGCGCCTTCACTGCAGCATTGATCGCCGGTGCCGGTTTCCAGGCCCAGACCGGGGTCCCGATGATCAGGAAATCGTAGCCCGAGACATCGATCTCGGCCGGCTCGATCGGATCGCAGGCCTCCTTCCGTGAATGCAGGACACCGGTGGTATAGACAGAGAAAGAGGTATACGGGTTCTTTGTCCGGACTTCTATCAGATCGCACCCGCTCGCGTTGCGGATCCCTTCGGCAACGCCCCGGGTTATTCCGGAGTACGAATAGAAGATCACGCAGGCTTTGATGGCACGGTCGCGGGTCGTCCTGCGGAGCATCTCCCGGTTGCAGTTCGCCATCACGGTTGCGTGCATCAGTTCAAAATGCTCCCGGAACTCCACCATCCGGTCGCGGTTGACCGTGTAATAGATGTAGAACCCTTCACGCCGGGACCCGACGAGCCCCTCGGTTTTAAGCGTCTTTAAGTGCTGCGATACCGCGGGCTGCGAGATCTTCAGCCGGGCCGCAAGTTCGGAGACACCGAGCGTTCCGCTCGTA
>Ga0116170_10003575_pt1 | contig 14496 bp, 14 predicted proteins | sample AD_JPNHW1_MetaG_FD_89797 | JGI IMG/M metagenome (GOLD analysis project Ga0116170, IMG submission 89797) | Active sludge microbial communities of municipal wastewater-treating anaerobic digesters from Japan - AD_JPNHW1_MetaG | ecosystem: Engineered > Bioreactor > Anaerobic > Digestate | place...
AACCCCGGTTACGCTCACCGTTACGGAAATAGGTAATACCAATGCGTCTGTTCCCTCCCCGGGAACCGGAAGCACCATCCCGACAACAATCCCCGAAAAAAATGGAGAGGGTAATTTTTTATTGCCGGTCATTGTTATTTTCGGATTCCTGCTTCTTGCCGGATACGGATATTATCATATTAAAATACGACAAACCCCGGCAACCCCCTCCCCCGTTATACCGGTCGTGAAAACAAAACGTGATGGTACAGATGACCATAATTTCCCTGACAATGCGCATCTCATCTTCCTGAGTGCAAAGAGTGAGGATTATGAAGCTGCCCGCCGCGTATATTCCTATTTAACGGAACACGGGTATTCTGTATTTTTCAGCAACCAGACACTTCCCCGTATGGGGAACAGTGATTACCGGCGGGAGATTGATCGGGCGCTCGAACAGGCAAAACACCTGGTCCTCGTGACCAGCAGGAAGGAATATGCGGAATCGAAATGGGTTGAGGCCGAATGGGGGTCATTCATCAATGAGAAACGATCCGGAAGAAAAGACGGGAATATTATCGTGTTGCTCGGGGGTTCGATGCAGATTTGCGATTTGCCGATAAGTCTGAGATCGTTTGAAACGAGGTTTTTGGGAAATCCAGAAACACTGGAACAGATCCTCAGTTACCTCTCGTGAAGGAGGGTACAGGAGGATGCATCTGGGTGTGCTTATCCTTCATTGTTGGATCTGGTCCTTCCCTGCCGGTTGATTTTTTTGGATTCCTGATGGTGACCTAACGGGAAACAGCGTACCCGGCCGGAACGGCCTGCAGGAACGGAGGCACCGGCAATCGGCAACCGGAACCTGAATATATACCTTTTTCACCGCACACGAAGAGAACGAGGCGATCCGGTTAATTCAGAGGGTGTGATAAGGAATTCAACGGACCAGCCTCAGTATTTACCTTATCTGATGAACTAATTAAATTTATCAATTAAAAGTACAGAAATCAGCACTCACAACACTTTTTTTCCATGTGCTTTTTTTTAAAAAAATAAAAATAGAACACTTTAATAGAATCGGGTATTTTTATTATATATGGCTCAGAGATTTTGCCCGAATTGCGGCGGGGAATTACAATTTCAGGAAGCGGAAATATGTCCGAAATGCGGAGTCCGGATCAAAGAACCCCCAATGCCGGTTCAGGATAAATATGCCGGATTCTGGATCCGGTTCGGAGCGTACCTTATCGATGGAATTATCTGTGCCGTGGTGATTTACGGTTCGCTGTTTATCGTCATATTACTGGGAGCCGCCTTATCACCGGGGAGTTATTCGTCATATTATTCCCCGTATTCGTCAGGTACTAGTCCGGTCACGGGACTGTTAGTGATCCTTTGGTTTATCTTTGCCATAGTGTTTTCCTGGTTATACTATGCATATCAGGAAAGTTCGCCGGCACAGGCAACCCTCGGAAAACAGGCTGTAGGCATCATCGTAACCGATACCGAGGGGAACAGGATTTCCCTCGGCAAGGCGACCGGCCGGTGGCTGGCCAAAATCTTGTCCGCACTCATTTTATGCATCGGGTTCATCATGATCGGGTTTACCGACCAGAAACAGGGACTGCATGATATGATCGCAAGTACACGGGTAGTCTATAAAAACCGGTGATGCCGGGAAATTTTTACCAATTGCCTGGGGGATTATCCGGTATGCCAAAATTTTGTCCAACCTGCGGGAAACAATTACCCTTTGAAGAGGATGAGATCTGTCCCGGTTGCGGAGTCAGGATCAGGGCGCCCCCTGTCAGGGCAGCTTCAGCCGGTTCCGGCGATAAAATCCTGTTGATAATTGCGATCATTGGTGTGATTTTTGTCGTAGTGCTCATTGGTGCTGCAATAACGGCTGCATTTGTCTACGGGATGGCAGGAGATATCCAGAAAACAAAAGTAGTTTCTGTAACCGCACATTCCCAGGGAGACAACATCATCATTACCTATCAGGGAGGCCAAGATGCCGCTCTCGTCTCATATGTAAAATATGGCATTGGATCGTCTGACCATGTATGGTATTCTCCCCAGATAGGCGATACGAGAACGGTACCCGGTTCATCATCTGCCAGGGATCATGTCATCGTATCGGCCGGGTTTTCTGATGGATCAGAGCAGGTAATCCTTGATACCTACGTCTGAATTTTTTTATTCGCACGTACCTGCCTTTTGCAGCGCTTTTTTGATATCCGATGGATACCTGCCCGGCATGATGTAAGTATTATTCGGCCGTACAAAGCCTCGGGAAAATTTCACGAACGGAATGCAGGAAGCAGTTCTCCCACCCATGGGCGGAGTTCCACGGACGGGTAACCGGCACCGTCCTGTCACGGGGTGCATCCATCCGGTCCGGGGGGTACGGAAGGGAACGGTAACCGGCTTTCTTTTCATGTTCTGTATACGTTCACCGACAGGCACGGGAAATACCGGGGTTGCCGTCGCGAATGCGAGACGCGCCGGGAACTCCCTGAACAAGCCATAGCCAGTGAAAAATTATTTCGTCTCTTAAATGAAAATGACGAAGCATGAAATATCTTCTTTTTATCATCGTTCTTGGGGCGGTTCTGATAACTGCAGGGTGTGTCGGCGGCAACCAGAATTCCATTGTTACGCCAACCCCGCAGATCGTCTATGTGACCGTGCTGGTAACCCCGGCATTAACGCCGGCGGCAACCCCTGCACCCACGGTTGCCCTGAGAGAGGATCCTGTCATCGGCGTTTACCGGTATTACAATCCAGAGACCAATTACGACAACAGGGTCCGGTTTAATGCAGACGGGACGTTCATGGAGAGCTTAAGCACGACCCTACAGGACACGCAGGTATTCTGCGGAATATGGGACGAGCCAAACGGTACTTTGTACTCAACCTTTGCCGAGCCCAACCGCCCTAAGACGTTTATCTATGCCGCATCCTGCGGGAAAGGGGGTCCCTGTATTACCGATGAGGCTGACAGGAATGCCAACCTTCATCTGTTCCCGTATACCGGCGATGTGGAGGGTGCCTGCATACCCCCTGTACCGGTACCGGTTGAAGGACCCGCCCAGATCATCAGCAGCTACTCCGGGTGGAATTCCTATGGCAGTTTCTTTGTTACCGGCGTGATCAGGAACAACATAAACCGGTCCGTTTCGGCACAGGTGAATGTCGATTATTATGATGCCAATGGGGTAAAACTGGGTACGGGGACCGATTTCGTATCACTGGATCCCTTCGGACAATCCCGGTATGAGACATTTGTATTCGGCTATCGGGGCAGCGCAGGTGCCGGTTCGTACAGCGTGCACCTCGACAATATTCATTAATACAAATCCCCGTTCTTCTCATTTTCCTCTTGGCCGGTCCACAAGACCGTCCCTTCCTTTTCCGGGAGCGTACGTATTCCCGCTCCCGGGAAATACCGACAGGAACCCGGTTCCGAAATGGTTCCGCCCATGCGCAAACAATGTATCAGCATACCTCCCGGGAGTAACCGGAAGGCCGATCATGGGGGGAATCTCCCAAAACCATGATATATCGTACGATCAGACGGATTGCGGATAAGCACAACCTCCCCGTACCATAAGGTTAGCGTACATGAGGAGAACGGGAACCATCCTATGAATTTAATTACACAAACACCTATCATTAAAAAAACCGGTCGACACGGGATGGCATCAGGATACCGGCAGTGCTGCCGCCCGTTACGGTATAAACTATATATCCGATTTCAGCACCATGTTCATGTGTTCAGGTCATCACGTGAGGAAGTAATGGCATGAAACGATTCCCCTTCCCGATCTGTCTGGTATTCCTGCTCCTGCTTTTCCATGTCGGGATTACCTCTGCCAGTTCACCGGCAACTACGACAGGAATAACCGCCACGCCGCCGGGCCCCGACACATCTGGCGGCAGCATCTATTTCGAGACCGACCCCTCCGGTGCCACGATCTGGCTGGCAACGGTCAATATCGGGACCAGTCCGTTCACCTATTACTCGGAGAAAACAGGAACGCTGACGGTCCATATACAGAAGAAAGGGTACGAGGAGTACACGGATTCGGTAACCGTGGTCGGTGGCGAACGGGTCGCTTTTTATGCGAAACTCACGCCGGTTCCCCGGTATACCGGGGAAGAGGACACGCCCGTGACAACGGTGACAACGGCCACGGCAATCAGGACATCGACCCTGAAAATCCCCACTTCCTGGCCGACACCCACGGAATCTCCGGTCGAGCCTGCCGTCATTATTCTTGCAATCGTCATCATAACCGGGTTCATGGCTGGCGGACGCCGGTAATTCTTTTTTTTTAAATCCAGGCCTGCGATCATTTTTTTGGCGATTTCACATCTCCTGGATATGCAGCGTCAGGAATGCACAACGATCTCTGCAGGAAAAACCATTCAGACCGCAACGGATCTGCATCCCCTCTTATGCGGGAAAATGATCAGCTGTCGGCGGGAGCGAATCGTTCAAGACACCATTCACCCGACGAATGGTTTCCACCGTGCCTGAGTGCAGGCAGGAAGCTGCAGGCATGGTCCTGGCAGATATGGGCAGCAGAGCATCCGAATGAATGCACCCCGATTGCTTCCTTCTCACATGCGGCGCATCCTTTTTTCTGCCAGGATCGTTTTTGTCAGGGCCTTTTTAGATTCGCCGGTAATCCCGCCCGTCCGTGCCAGGATACGTGCGGATGACGAGCAGGATACGGGTAAAAAAATTATTTTGCATATGCTTCCACCAGGTCCCGGGCGGTGATTATCCCTACAATCTTCTTCTTTTTCACGAGGGGGAGCCGCCTTATATGCTGTGCAGCCATGATCTTTGCCGCTTTATGGATACTGATACCGGCAGGAGCCGTTTTCAAAGGAGCGGAACATGCCGCACCGACGGGGGTATCGAGGGGTCGTGACCGGCCAATGAATGTCGAGAGAAGATCCCGTTCCGTAAATATCCCCATGGGGGCTTTATCACGGGTCACAATCACGCTGCCAACCCGCTTTTTTCCCATGAGTGCGGCTGCGTCAAGAACCGTTTCATCTTCCGTAATGCTGACAATTGCCTTTGTCATAAAATCATCGACAACAAGCGATGATTCCGGAGCATCAGGCATCTCGCGGATCAGGTCAGAGGCGGTGATAATCCCGGCAAGCTTGCCGCACACAAAGACAACCAGTCTTCCTTTCTTATTGATCATGGTTCGTGCCGCCTCCCGGATCTCGAATGGCGGGCATATCTTGACAAGCGGGTACGACATGACCTGACCCACCAGGGTTTTTTCCAGATCCAGATTGCATGCAAGGACCCGGGAGAGCAGGTCCCGCTCCGTTACAATAGCAACAGGAGTCTGGAATTTCACAACAACGAGGCTCCCGATATGTTTTTCACCCATGATCCTTGCGGCCTGGATCAGAGGGGTCTCGGGAGTTGTCGTTATGACCCTGCGGCTCATGATATCGCTCACTTTTTTGTGACGCTTGGATTCCTTGTAAGCAGAATCGAGCACACTCGGGAATTCGATAACCTTTTTTGGTACCGGCATACAGATCACCCCAATGGGAGAATTGATTTTTTGTAATTAAAGGTTTCGGTGCGGTTTCTCAGGAGATAGAAACGCCGGTGCTGTACGCCGGCAACCGGTCGGGGCTGGAGACGCATTGGCGGTGGCCCCTGATATCAGCAGACCATTTCCGGCCAATTTCTTCCCGTTCGTCAGGGTCTGCCGTACACCCTGCCATACCGGTATTTCCGGTAACCCGTTTGCGGCTTGTTCCCGCAGGCGCTTCCGGACAGTCCTCTTTTGGGGATCGCGGCATAACGGGTCTGGATGATCCATTGCCGGCTGCAACGTACTTCCCGCTGCGGGGCAAAAAAAAGGAATTGTCCATTCCCGTCATGGTTCAGGGGATGTCCCGGTTATTTCAGCTGCACCGTTACTCCATACACCTGCTCGACTGTCTCGGCATGGATAAAAAAGCAGTCTTCCTTCGTCATCTGCCCTTCTGCAACGAGCTTGTTGGTATACCGGGGAACTGACTTGGGGCCGATCACCGCCCCGGGACGGGAGTTCTCGTCCATGTAATCGCTCTCCAGGGTGAACCGCCGGTGTTCGCGGATCAGCCGGGGAACAGCCTCGTGCTTTGCGATCAGCGATGGGTGCAGGGGCGTGTCTGGGGAGGCGTAGTGCTTCACCACCCGTTCAACCGGCACATGCGCTGCCCCCGCCATGTCAACGATATCCGCACACGGGCCGCTCTCGGCATGGATCTGGAGCGCGCAACTGCACTCGGCAGCCAGCTGCAGTGCATGGAAGAGGACCTCGTTGGAAGCCGCAAGAAGTTCCGGGCTCACGTCATAATGGGGCCGGCCGCTCTTGAGGGCCACCGCGTCTCCTTCCCGGACATACGCGGCAGCGTGGTCGAGACCGGCCTTCATCAGGGCGGTTGCTTCTTCCAGGGTCATGCGCTCCGTCAGCCTGCTGATCTCCGCGGGGTGAACCCCCAGCACCAAAAAGACCTCAAGCCCGGTCTCACGGATCATTCCTGCGACCCGGAGCGTTTCATCAAAGACGTGTGTATAATCTGCACCTCTTACCGGGTACACGCCAAGCGACCAGGACGGTTTGGTTACTAAAAAGAGGTGGGTCCCGCCGGCACGTGAAAAATCCTTTGCCGCCTCAAGTCCCCGGCCATTGACCGGGTCGATATGAATATGGTCGTCAGTGATGGGATACGCCGGGGATTTCAACACACGCCACCACCTTCATGAACGGGTAACCTTTCTCCGGTGCAAGGCGGGCGCGGCAGTAGGAGAATCCCACTCGGGTAACGATCTCGACATCGAACATAAGCCCGGAAAGTTCGCTGTAACCGAACCGGTTTTCCGTCATGAGGCTCCGGTCCAGTTTCACGGAGATCTCTTCAACGAACGGCTGGAGGAGCACTGCCTTCTCAATGGCAGCTTCAACGCTGGTTGCCGACTGCCGGGAGATCGGGGTGCCCACCCACTGGTGGTAGAGCGCGCCCAGCTTGATCCCTGCCTCGAAAACTGCCTGCTCCTTGTCACTGGTCATGAAAATCTCCCTCAGATCAACTGGATAATCCCGTTCTTCGGTTCCATTGCCTCGCCATGCCGGAGCAGCATGTCGATACCTTCCTTCACTTTATCCCGTGCGAACCCTTTGCCGCTGACGGCGTCAATGACCTGCTCGATACCGGCCCGTCTCCCTTCTCCGCCGATATCCCGGATGGCATCCTTGATGACCCGGACAATGTCCCGTTTCTCCTTGGATATGCCGGTGACAACCTTGTCTATATCAAAGGTCCCTGTCCGCGCATCGTAGGCAATCTGGCGCAGGCAGGCATCGACAATGCGGATGACCCGTTCGGCATCCTCCTGCCCGATGGTATTCGACAGCCGGATCCGGGCGCTGGCTTCCGCCAGGCGGACAAGCGCTTCCAGCTGGCGCGCAGTCACCGGTACCGGTTTGTTGGGTTCCGCAATACCTCTCAGTTTCAGGTAATAATTCACCAGCGCGTCCTTTGCCCCTGGGGACAGCATCGGGTAGCAGGACCGTTTTGCGTACGCAACATATTTCCGGAACAGGGTCGGCTCGATATCCGGCATGACGGGTTTGAGCTGTTCCAGGATATATTCGTCCGTGACACCGGGAATGGGGGTTTTTTTATGCTGTTCTATGAGTTCCCCGGTACTATGGGCCTTCAGGATGTGTTCGGCAATGGCGAGATCCCGCTTCTGTTCCGGCTGGTCGGTCATGATGAAGATGAGGTCGAACCGGGAGAGGAGGGAAGGGGGCATGTTGATCTGGTCGGAGATATCGCCGAACATATCGAACCTGCCGTATTTCGGGTTTGCCGCACCAAGGAGGGCACAGCGGGACTTGAGCGTTGCGGTTATACCGGCCTTGGCAACGCTGATCGACTGCTGCTCCATAGCCTCGTGGAGGGCGGAACGATCCCCTTTCTCCATCTTGTCCATCTCGTCGACTGCCGCAACCCCCATGTCCGCGAGAACCAGCGCACCGGCCTCCAGCGTCCACCTGCCTTCGCCAAACTCGTCCTTGACCGCTGTTGCGGTGAGCCCGGCCGCGGTGGAAGACTGCCCGCTCGTATAGATCGCCCGCGGCGAGAGCTTGACAACATACCGGAGCAGCTGGCTTTTTGCAATACCCGGGTCCCCGATCAGGAGGACATGGATGTCCCCCCTCAGGTGACTCCCGTCGGGCATCTCCTTTGCAATACCGCCGAAGAGCTGGAGGGCGATGGCCTGCTTCACGTCCTCGCTCCCGTAGATCGTGGGTGCGATGGAGTGGGTGATCATCCGGTAGATCATCGGATCCCTGCTCAGGGACAGGATCTCATCTTCGGATTTCTCGTCGATCTCAACTTCCTCGAACTCCTTTTCCGCGATCTCGATGGAGTTACATTCAAGGAAAATATCGAAGACGGTACTTTTCTCACCTTTGACGATCCGCTGCATCGACCGGAGGATCCCGTTGATGATGACCCGGTCTCCCGGGGCGACTTTTCCCGAGAGATCGTCCGTCACGTCGACGTCCAGTGTCTGGGGCTGTTCTCCCCCGCGCAGACCTTCCGGGGATTCCTGGATCCTGAGTTTCTGGGAGTCGACGAACTTGGAGAGCTTGGGCATCAGCTCGAGCTTCTTGAAGGTGCAGCCGTCCGTTGCGCACCCGTCAGGCTCGATGAACTTCCCGTATTTCTGTATCTTCCGCGTAAAATGGCCTGCAGGGCAGCGGAACGCCGCCTCCACGATCCGCGGCCGGACCTCCGTTGTTTTCCGCAGGATACCTTCAACGGACAGAAATCTGTTGATGTCATCGGACCGGATATTGCGGATACCGGTTTTCCGGGGGAGGTTGGTGAACCGGATATTGATCCCCCCCGCGGGCAGTTCCCTGCCGTCTTTTGTCTTTATCAGTTGATCGTTGATAATCGCCGCTTCAACATCCTCAAGAACCGCCCCGGGGTTGACGAGGAGCTGGTCAGCAAGGGAAATGCCTTCCTTCCCGAACCGTTCGATATCCCGGTAATCGATCAAAAGCGAGCGCTTGTGCGGGTATTCTCTCGAGAGCTCTCCGAGTGCTTTCTTGTACCGGGTCTTGAGCAGCCGGCTCCAGTCACGGGTCCTGTCTGTATCCTCATGACCCTGTTCTTTTACCATGATCAGCTCTCACGTTTTTCCGATGATACGACAAAACGGGCGAGTAAGGCTTCCAGCTGGATATCGCTGTTCGCCCCTTCAGACAGGCGGAAATCCGTCTCACCGAGATGGTCGATGAGCCGGACCTTGAGTTTCCGGTCGATATCCATGGAAAGAATCGTCCGGTAACACTGGTTTATCAGCTCGTTGGGGGCGATACCCCGTTCATGCAGGAGATGGGCAAGGAGAGATTCCGCACCATCGAAGTCCCCTTTCAGCGACCGGCCCAGGAGGTCATGGATCTCGTCGGGTCGTGCCGTCGAGGTGATCGCGTAGATCATCGTTTCGTCAATCGCACTCCGGATGATGGCTGCACCCTGCAGGGCATTGATCGCCTTGCGCATGTCCCCTTGTGCAATATAGACGATTGCATCCATCGCCCCGCCGGTGATGCTTAAGTTTTCCTTACCGGCAATGCGGCGGATCTCTTCTTTTACGGCATCTGCACCCAGCGGTTTGAACCGGTATATCGCGCACCTGCTCTGGATGGGATCGATAATCTTCGAGGAATAGTTACAGGAGAGGATGAACCTGCAGGTCTGTGCATAACTCTCCATGGTCCGCCGGAGTGCAGCCTGTGCATCGGTCGTGAGGGCATCTGCCTCGTCAAGGAAGAGAATTTTGAACGGCACATCTCCGTCCCGTCCTGTCCGGGCGAACTCCTTGATCTGGTTCCGGACAACGTCGATCCCACGCTCGTCGGAAGCATTCATCTCCCGGAAGTTCCTCTGCCAGTTGTGAGGAAAAAATTCCCGTGCCAGGGTGACTGCGGCTGTGGTCTTCCCGACACCGGCGCTCCCGGTGAAGAGGAGGTGGGGGAGGTTGCCGCTTTTCACATAGGATGACAACCGCTCCACTATGTCGTCCTGCCCTACGATATCCGCAAGTACGGCAGGACGGTATTTTTCAATCCAGATCGTGTGGGAATCATCCATCGTAATCACGCCCGCATGCAGGGAACCGAAATCGTTTAAGTACACACCCGGTTGTATAGCCGGCCATTCATTGTGTACTAGTCTTGGGCTTCCTGCTCTTTTTAATGAATGTCATAATCTTTATCATAAGGGTTTTGAAATTACTTTTCATGCATGGAAAATATTTTTTTCTCGCTTTTGTTGTTATCCTGGCAGGTATATCCCCCGCTGCCGGGAGTCTTACAAAAATTACCGCCGGTGCACCGGTGTACATCGGTGAACAGAACCTTGATATCGCTTCCGGGCTCCAGGCCTGCCATGTCATTGACTGGTGGGCAAACGGGACGGATATGGAAAAACCCCCGCAAAAGAACGTCACCGTGATCAGAACCCTTGACGATACCGAAATTGCGCATAGTTACACCATCAGTCCTGAGATCTATTCCGGGTATGAAGGTACCTGGTACTGCGAGGACAAGAAACCCCCCCGGGCAGTTTTCGAGATCCTCCAGCCGAGGCTCTCCATCAGTATCTGGGACCTGGACAAGAACGAGGATATCACCGGTAAGAGCGTACCCCTGAATACCAATATAACATACCATATCGATACGAACCTGGACCGGGCACTCCAGTACAGGTACCGTCCCGATATCAATCCGCGTGATTCGTTCTTTACTGTCTCCCTGACCGATTCCCGGGGCAATGTACTTCCTTCCCTTTACACGGGAAGTTACGGAAAAGCAGATACACAGATAATTCCCTTTGAGACCACTCCTTTCATCTCAGAGTCTCCCTATATCTGGAAAGACGGGAGTGCCTGGGATCGGACATCCCGGAATGCGCAGGGCGATTACCTCTATCCTGCCGGGACGTACACCTTTACCGTGAAGCAGAACCTCAACCGCATGGCAGAGATGTATGGAAGCAGTACTTCAGAAACCAGGATCGGTCTGCTCGAGGCGTCGGCAACGGTCACGTTCATAAAACCCGAATCCGCATCCGCGCAGACCATTGCAACAACGGGCGCGGTTTCTTCCGGTGCGGTGAATGCCTCACCGTCTGCAACCCCGCAGGCAAGCCTCACATATACTCCCGTATCTCCCACCAGCACTACCGTGCCGGCAAAAACAACCTACGCCCCGGTACCTCTCTGGATTGTTCTTTCCGGTATCGGGATCGCCTTCACATGCGCAACCCGGCAGAAGAGATAACCCCTCCTTGTTTTCCCATCCTTTTTATAGGTTTATAGTGCCCAATGTATCCGGAGATCCCGTATGAAATTTCATGGTATTCTGGTGGCCGTGCTCGTGCTGACAATGCTGACAGTATCCGCAGCAGCTGCGGATTCACAGGAATCTTTCAATTCCTCCGGCGCGCTCTACACGAAAAGTGTTGATCTGGCCAATGCAGGGAATTACCAGGAAGCGCTGGAAGCTGCTGACCAGGCGCTGGCCATGAACGTAACGTCCCTGACCGGCCTTATCCAGTCCAACCGGGCGGGAATTCTGGTCATGCTGCACCGGGACAACGAAGCAATAGTCGCTGCCGATGCCGCACTGGCAGTTGAAGGCAACCTGACAGGGGTCCACTCGGTTGCATGGTATAATAAGGGCAACGCCCTTCGCGCTCTGGGAAGAATCGCTGAAGCCAGGGACGCATATACTCATGCCTATGCGCTTGATAATACGCTTGTCCCTCCCGATATGAGTGCTGATGTACCGGTTACGGCAACACCAAAATCACCCCTTTCAGCTATCCTGGTTCTGTCTGCCCTTGCTCTGGTTTCCTGTACGGTGTCCCGTTTCCGGGAAAAATAACCAGCCTGTTTTTTTTTAAATTTTACCTATCAGCATCTTCAGGGAAGAATTCCCGTAACAACCATGCATGACGCGAGCAAAAATTCACATCTGCACCAGGTACTGACACTATCTTGAAGTGCCGCCCGGATAAAGTCTTAGCGTACCATGGAAGGGGCAGTCCGGCTCTTTGCCGGTGAATTCAGCCTGTCGACCCTGACAGTGCCGGGCGAAGACGACAGGAGCGCCGCGTGGGTGGTGACCCCTTCGGGTGCATACTGCCGCCAGGTGTTCCTTGCCGGAGCACTGGTGGAAGTGCAGGAACAGGGCGATATGCTCTCGTTCCGTATCGCCGATCCCACCGGGGGGTTCGATATGATCTGCGGGGGAAAGAATACGCTGCTTGCCGAATCGATCCTGAAGGTTCCGCTACCGTCATTTGTCTCCGTATCCGGCCGTGCCCAGCTGTACCGGCGGGATGGTAAAAACGTTCCAACCATCCGCCCGGAGCAGATCAACAGTATTGATCGCCGTATCCGTGACCAGTGGATAATAACAACGGCCATTGCCACCCTTGCACGGCTTGAGCGGATGCATCATGCACTGAAGGGGACCTGTACCGACCGCAGGATTTTGCAGGCATGTTCACACTATTCCCTCACCCGAAAAGAACTGGGAGACCTTGCCACACTTGTTGCCGGCGCTCTTACCAGCGTCCGCCCCCCGCAGGATACGGGAAGTGTCCTGCAGGCGGATCCCCGCGAGATGATCATGGAATATATCCGGACAACGAGCGGTACCCGGGGTGTTGCCGTTGAAGAGATCCTAATGATGGCTCAGCTGAAGGCAGTCTCCCGGGAAGCGGGCCTGGCCGCCATCGAGTCCCTGATCGTTGATGATGAATGTTACCAGCCCCAGAAGGGATATGTAAAACCGTTATGAACCTGGAATTTATTGGTGACGGTCCGGCCCTGGTTGTCACGGGGGAAGAGCGGTACCTTGTTGTCGCCGATCTCCATTTCGGTATCGAGTCGGATCTCGCGGCACACGGGCTCCATTTCCGGAGCAGGAGCAAAACCCGGCTGGACCGGTTGCTTGCGATCGTGGAGCGGGTTGATCCGGACGGACTGGTGCTGCTTGGGGATATCAAGCACAGCATCCCGTCCGTCACGCGCCAGGAATATTATGAACTGCCCCGCATCCTCAAAACATTGCGGGACCGGGTCCCCCTGCAGGTATTCCCCGGCAATCATGATATCGGTATCGAACGGTATCTTGGAACGCATGAGATCTGCGCAAAGGAAGGCGCTGTCATCGACGGGGTAGGGTACCTCCACGGTCACATGTACCCGTCGCCGGCGCTTGCAGGGCATCTCATGATCATCGGGCATCACCATCCGCTTCTCTCCCTCAGGGACGATGTCGGCTGTGCCCTCCAGACCCCGGCATACCTGCGGGCGCAAGCAGATACCAAGGCATTGAAAATGGCGGATGACCGAAAAGGTACCACCCCCACCCGCGTACTGTTCATGCCGGCCTTCAATGAGATAGCCGGATACGATATCCTGCAGATAACAAAGAACCCGTTCTCACCCCTCTCACGGAACAGGGTTCCGGACACCACCGAGATCATCCTTGCCGACGGGACGTACATCGGCCCCCTGCAGGCCGTGATCCCCGATGAAAGCGATTGATGCAATGGATCCCCGGGTACAGGCATGCATCAAAAAACGCGGGTTTACGGTTCTGTCCGATGCACAGAAAGAGACAATCCCCCATATCATACGGGGAGACCATACGCTCCTGATCGCACCGACCGGTACCGGCAAGACCGAGAGCGCGATGTTCCCGGTCTTCGATGCGCTGTTGAAGATGCCTGCAGGCGGGGGGTTCAGGGCGCTGTACATCACGCCCCTGCGTTCCCTGAACCGTGATATCCTCACCCGGATGCAGTGGTGGTGCGGTGAGCTCGGCCTTACGGTAGGGGTCCGCCATGGCGACACCCCGCTGGGCGAACGGAGGAAGCAGGCACTCATTCCCCCGGACCTTCTCATCACCACTCCCGAGACGGTGCAGGCTCTCTTCATGGGGAAACGGCTCCGGCAGCACCTTGCACAGGTCCGGTTTGTTATCATCGATGAGATCCATGAACTTGCCGGCAGCAAGCGCGGCGCCCAGCTGGCAGTTGCCCTTGAACGGCTCCATGTCTATGCCGGTGAGTTCCAGCGGATCGGGCTTTCGGCAACGGTCGGGAACCCTGCGGAGATTGCACGGTTCATGTGCGGGACCCGCCCGTTTTCTGTTGTGCAGGTTCCGGTTGCAAAGAACCTCCGGATCGATGTCCGGTATGTTGGCGATGATTTCAGGCACCAGACATCGGTGCTCTCCCGGATGCTGAAACAGGAAGGTTCCACGCTCGTGTTCGTCAACACCCGCGTCACCGCGGAGGCGCTGGGGCATGCCCTGTTCGAGCGGGGCGATGTGGAGGTGCATCATGGTTCGCTCTCGAAAGAGGTCAGGATCGATGCCA
>Ga0116170_10003579_pt1 | contig 14476 bp, 14 predicted proteins | sample AD_JPNHW1_MetaG_FD_89797 | JGI IMG/M metagenome (GOLD analysis project Ga0116170, IMG submission 89797) | Active sludge microbial communities of municipal wastewater-treating anaerobic digesters from Japan - AD_JPNHW1_MetaG | ecosystem: Engineered > Bioreactor > Anaerobic > Digestate | place...
AGAACCTCCCGTTCTTCAACCGCCGGTTCCAGGTCAGCCGCTGCGCCCGGGTGAGCATGGCCGACTTCGACGCTTACAAGTGGTACCAGGAGGTGCAGCGCTTTGCCGACCTGGACCTGAGCCGCGCTTTCAAGCCCGACCCGCAGCCCTCGCCCGCGGTGCCCCCGGATTCGCTCGCCAAGGTAATGGTCGAGCTGGGCAAGAACGGCCCCGAAGACGAGCTGAACTGCGGCGCCTGCGGCTACGAGACCTGCCGCGATCACGCCGCCGCCATCTGCCGCGGCTTCGCCGAGGAGCAGATGTGCCTGCCCTACACCATAGACCAACTCAACAATTCTCTCTCGACGCTGGGCGAGTATTACCGCGAGCTGAGCGAAACCCGCCAGCAGCTGGCCAATTCCGAGCGGCTCTCCAGCATGGGCCAGCTCGCCGCCGGCATCGCCCACGAGGTCAACAACCCGCTGGGCATAGTGCTGCTCTATTCCCACATGATGCTGGAGCGCTGCACGGACCCGGCCATGAAGGACGGGCTGCTGACCATAGCCGAGCAGTCCGACCGCTGCAAGAAGATAGTTTCCGGCCTGCTGCACTTCGCGCGGCAGAACCGCGTGGCGCTGGAGCGCTCGGACCTGCCGGCGCTGATCGGCGGCTTCCTGAAGACCATGGCGCTGCCGAGGGGCGTTTCCGCAAGCCTGGAAAGCTCCATGAAGGACCCCATGGCCGAGGTCGACAAGGACCAGCTCCTCCAGGCCGTGACCAACCTGGTGGTAAACGCGGCCGACGCCATGCCCGGCGGCGGGCGGATAGCGGTACGCCTGGCCGACACCGGGGGCGAGGTTTCCATTGAAGTGGCCGATACCGGCGTGGGCATATCCAAAGATAACCTCTCCAAGATCTACACGCCGTTCTTCACCACCAAGCAGATAGGCAAGGGCACCGGCCTGGGGCTGGCCATTACCTACGGCATAGTCAAGATGCACCGGGGCGCCATTAAGGCCGTCTCCAACTGCGACCCGTCGGCCGGACCCACGGGCACCACTTTTACGATCACGCTGCCGAGGGAGGGAGCCTGACATGTCAGCCTGCGAGAAACTCAAGGTCATAGTCTGCGACGACGAGAGCAAGATGTGCTCCGCGGTGAAGGAGATCCTCGACCCCTTCAGGCCGGAGGTGGCCGCCCTCGGCGTGACGGCCGAGTTCGAGGTGCGCCTGGCCGCCACGGGCGAAGAGCTGCTGGCGATGATGGACGCGGACCCGGCCGACCTGGTGCTGCTGGACTACAAGCTGCCCGGCATCAGCGGCATGGACATCCTGCGCCGCTTCTCCGAAGAGAAGCGGGACGTGTCAGTGATAATCATGACGGCCTACGCCAATATCGAGACGGCTATCCAGGCCACCCGCCTGGGCGCTTTCGATTTCCTCGCCAAGCCCTACACGCCGGAGGAGCTGCGCTACACCGTAAAGAAGACCGCGCACCACATAGTGGTCAGCCGCCACGCGCGCAAGCTGGCGGCCGAGAAGCGCCAGATACGCTTTCAGTTCATCTCCGTGCTGGCGCACGAACTTAAGGCCCCCATCAACGCCTTCGACGCCTATCTCGACGTTATGAGGACCATGACGCTGGGCAAGAGCATGGAGGCCTATACCGATATCATCGCCAAATGCTCGGACCGCACCGACGGGATGCGCAAGCTGATAGCGGACCTGCTGGACCTGACGCGCATAGAGTCCGGGCAGATGAAGCGCCAGCCCGCGCGCCTGGAACTGGATAAGGCCCTGGCCGCGGCTGCCGAGGGAGTGGCCGCGGAGGCGGCGCGCCGCGGAATAAAGCTGGAACTGGCCGGCGCCGGCCTCGCCGTGGAAGCCGATCCCTCCGAGCTGGAAATCATCCTCAGCAATCTTTTCACCAACGCCGTAAAATACAACAAGGACGGCGGCGCGGTGCGCGCCCTGGGCTCGGAGGCGGGGGGGAAAGTGCACATCTGCGTGGAGGACACGGGGATCGGCCTGCAGCAAAAAGACGCTGCGCGACTCTTCAACGAATTCGTGCGCATCAAGACCAGCGCCACCGTGCATATCCCCGGCAGCGGTCTGGGGCTGGCGATAGCGCGCAAACTGGCGCTGCAGGCTGGCGGCGATATAACGGTGGCCAGCGAGCCGGGCAAGGGCTCGCGCTTTACGCTTTCGCTGCCGTCGGCGGCCCCGGCCGCAGCGATTGACCTTTCGGCCGCGTAAGTATTATAATTTCTGAGGACGGACTGCCTAAAAGGACGTAAAAGATTATGGCCCACATATTGCTCATCGACGACGACGTCGCGCTGATAGACGCCAATAAACTGGTGCTGACCGCCAAGGGGCACGAAGTGGCCGTGGCCTATACCGGCGACGAGGCCTGGCAGGCGCTGGAAAAACGGCTGCCGGACCTGGTGGTGATGGACGTGATGATGGAAGAGTTCACTTCCGGCTTCACCCTCGCCGAGGATGTCCATATCAAGCATCCGGACCTCCCTGTCCTCATGCTTACCGGCGTGCAGGAACATATGAGCAGCGATTGGAAATTCGACAAGGACAAGGACGCAAACTGGCTGCCGGTCTGCAAATTCCTCGCCAAGCCGATAACGCCGACCAAACTTTCCGAAGAGATAGACGCCGCCCTGAAGGCGGCCGCCGAGAACAAGGCCAGGCGTCCTCGCTGACCTGTTCATTCCCGGCGCCGGCGCTTCATCGCTCCTGTCCGGTCTAGTCGTAGCGATTCACGCTTCTTTGTCAAATGCTTACTGATACGACTGTAGCTCACCTGTTAACTTTCCTGCTTTGCGTCCCGTTGTCGGTCGCACTGGCACTGCTGGTTGCTCCCGGCGTGCGGCTGCGCAATTTGTTGGTGCGCGCCGGCGCGGCCGCTACCGGCGCCGGGGCACTGGCCCTCGCGGCCGCCGGCGGGGCTGGCGTTCATTATTTCCGCGCCGAAGTCCACGGCCTGGAAACTTTATTTTTCGCGGCGGGGCTGGCGCTGGCCGGCGTCATGCTGGGCTACGCCATCAAGTATAAACGCCCCCTGGCCGTGGCGCTGGTGCTGGCCCAGGCCGCCCTGACCCTCTACTTCGACCTGGCCTGCGCCCCGGCCGTGCCCGCCGAACGCGCTTTTTACTCCGACATGTTCTCCGTGCTGATGGCGCTGGTCATCGGCATCCTCGGCCCGCTGATCTGCGTTTACGCGCTGGGCTACATGCGCGATTTCCACCGCCACTACCCGCGCCTGCCTGACCGCCGCAACTTTTTCTTCTTCCTTTTGTTCGCATTCCTCTCGGCCATGTTCGGCATAGTCTTCTCCAACGACCTGGGCCACATGCTCTTTTTCTGGGAAGCGACCACGCTCTGCTCCTTCCTGCTCATCGGCCACACCCGCACCAAAGAGGCCGTCAGTAACGCTTTCCGCGCACTGGTCATGAACCTCTCCGGAGGCATCGCGTTCTCGCTGGCGCTGATCTACCTGGCCCGGCAGTTCGGGATAGTGGAACTCGACAAGATGCTGGCCCTGCGCGGCGCCGCGCTGCTGCCGGCCGCCCTGCTGTGCTACGCTGCCATCACCAAGGCAGCGCAGCTGCCGTTCTCTTCGTGGCTGCTGGGCGCCATGGTGGCCCCTACGCCCACTTCCGCCCTGCTGCATTCCAGCACCATGGTCAAGGCGGGAGTGTTCCTGGTCCTCAAGATGGCGCCGGTGATAGCCGGCACGGCGGTGGGCAACGCCGTAGCCCTTATCGGCGCCGGCACCTTCCTGGCCGCCTCGCTGGTCAATATCGCCGAGCCCAATGTTAAAAAAGTTCTGGCTTATTCGACGGTGGCCAACCTCGGGCTTATCGTGGCCTGCGGCGGCATAGGCAGCCCGGCCGCGGTCTGGATAGGCCTGGTGCTCGTAGTGTTCCATGCCGTCTCCAAATCCCTGCTGTTCCTGGTGGTGGGCACGGTGGAGAACCGCTTTTACACCAAGGATATGGAGAACTACGATAACCTTATCGTCAAGATGCCTGTCACAGCTCTGCTGTTCGTGTGCGGCATCGCCGGCATGTTCGTGGCGCCCTTCGGAGTGGTGGTCAGCAAGTGGGCCGCCATGAAGGCCTTCTTGGATATCCCGTCGGCCTTCGGCGGGGTGCTTATGATAATGCTGGCCTACGGCAGCGGCGCCACAGTGTTCTACTGGAGCAAGCTGCTGGGCAAGATCCTGTCTATGCGCGACCAGGCCGACGTTGAAAAGAAGCGCGAGGCCACTATCGGCAACGACGAGTGGGTTGCCGAATGGTCGCACGCGCTGCTCAGCCTCGCGGTGTGCGCCGGCCTGCCGCTGCTGTCGGCCTGGCTGGCGGAGCCGTATATCATGCTCAATTACGGCGTGCCCAGCGGGCTGGGCGCCTTTAATTACGGGGTAATGATTTTCCTGCTGCTGATGCTGCTGGCCCTGCCGGCGCTGGCTTACCTGTCTCACCGGCGCGGCGAATACCGGCTGGCCGACACCTATGTCTGCGGCCGTCAGATGGATTCCCACCTGCTGGTGGGCGGCGCAATGGGGGCCTGGCGCGAGATCACGCTTAAGAACTATTACCTCGACGGCTTTTTCAGTGCCGGGGCGATCCTGCGCTACGCCGATATACTCTGCGGTATAGCTATACTGTTCATGCTGGCGGCGGGGGTGCTATGGAAAGCCTGATCCCCGCCCTGACCTACCTGCTGCTGGCGCCGCTGGCCGGCGGCCTGCTGGCCGGCGTTGACCGCATTGTCTCCGCCCGGATGCAGCGCCGCGTTGGCCCGCCGCTGCTGCAGCCTTTCTATGACGTGGCCAAGCTCTTTTCCAAGGGCGACGTGGAGGTGAACGGCCTTCAGTACCCGCTGGCGCTGTGCCACCTGGTGTTCATGGCGCTGGCCGGCGCGCTGTTCTTCGCCGGCGGCGACCTGCTGCTGGTCATCTTCGTCTTTACCGTAGCCGCCCTGTTCCTGGTGGCGGCGGCTTTTTCTTCGGCGTCGCCCTACAGCTTCGTGGGAGCCGAGCGCGAGCTTATCATCATCCTCGCCGCCGAGCCGGCCCTGCTTATCGCGGCGGCGGCCATCTACAAGGTCGCCGGCTCGCTGAGTTTTCTTGCGGTGGCGGCTTCCGGCACGGCGCTGATAACCCGGCTGCCCGGCGTGTTCCTGTGCCTTGTCTACGTGCTCACCATGAAGCTGCGCAAATCGCCTTTCGACCTGTCCTATTCGCATCACGCGCACCAGGAGATCGTTAAAGGCATCACCACCGATCTCGGCGGCCGCTCGCTGGCGTTCATCGAGCTGACCCACTGGTACGAGAATATCTTCCTGATGGGTCTGGTGTACCTGTTCTTCGCGTTCAGCCTGCCGCTGGGCCTGGCGGCCGTGGCCTTGACCTATTTCCTGGAAGTGCTGGCAGACAATACCAACGCCCGCGTGCGCTGGCAGCTGGCGCTCTCTTCCACCTGGGGGATAACCCTGCTGCTGGCGGGAGGGAACCTGCTGGCGCTTTACGCGCTGGGAGCTAAATAATGTCGCTCAAGAAATCGCCCTGGCTTCTCCATTACGACGGTTCCAGCTGCAATGGCTGCGATATCGAGGTGCTGGCCTGCCTTACGCCTGTCTATGACGCGGAGCGCTTCGGCGTGATCAACACCGGGAACCCGCGCCACGCCGACCTGCTGCTGCTGACCGGCTCCATCAACCACCAGAACGAAGAAGTGGTGCGCAACCTTTACGCCCAGATGCCGGAGCCCAAGGTGGTGCTGGCGGTGGGCATCTGCGCCACTTCCGGCGGCGTCTTCGCCGACTGCTATAACGTAAAGGGCGGCGCCGACAAAGTGGTGCCCGTGGACGTTTACATCCCCGGCTGCGCGGCCAGGCCGGAGGCGATCATTGACGGCATCGTGCGGGCGCTGGGAGTGCTGGAACAAAAGCGGGCCGCGGCGGAGAAGAAAGTATGACCATGGATATCACGCAGCTTGCGCCGCAGGAACTGCCCGCGCGCGTCAGCGAACTTGCCGGCGCGGGAGCGCGCCTGGTGCAGATCTCGGCCGTGGCGCTGCCGGTTACGGCCGCGGGGGAAACTCCCGCGGTGGAACTGACCTATTCTTTCGATAAAAACGGCGCCCTGAGCCACCAGCGCCTGCTGGCCGCGCCCGGCGGGAAGGTGCCCAGCGTTTCCGGCGTCTATTTTCCGGCTTTCCTCTACGAGAACGAGATCCACGAACAGTTCGGAGTGGACTTCGAAGGAATGGCCGTAGATTTCAAGGGCACGCTCTACAAGACGGCGGTGCGCGTGCCGTTCGCCGTGGCGGCGCCGGTAAAGAAAACCCCGCCCCCCGCTAACCCGGGAGAGCCGCAGGCTAAATGACCGTATGAAGACAACTATCATCCCGCTCGGCCCGCAGCATCCGGTACTGCCGGAGCCGTTGAGTTTTGACCTGGTACTGGACAACGAGCGCGTGATAGAGGCTATCCCCTCTATCGGCTTCATCCACCGCGGGCTGGAGCTCCTGGCTCCCAAGCGCGACTTCGAGGAATTCGTGATGATAGCCGAGCGCATCTGCGGCATCTGCAGCTTCATGCACGGCATGGGCTACTGCTCGGCGGTGGAGGACGTGATGGCTCTGCCGGTGCCCAGGCGCGCGCTGCAGCTGAGGGTGATACTGGCGGAGCTTTCGCGCGTGCACAGCCACCTGCTGTGGCTGGGCCTGGCGGCGGACGCGTTCGGGTTCGAAAACCTTTTTATGCAGACCTGGCGCCTGCGGGAGGACGTGCTGGATATCTTCGAGGAGACCACCGGCGGCCGCGTCATCTTCAACATCGTCAAGGTGGGGGGCATGCGCAAGGACGTGGACGACGCCACCCTGGCGCGCATCGCGGCCAAGCTGGAGTCCATTAAACCCCAGCTCAAACAGATAACGGACGTTTTTCTGAACGATTATACAGTGCGCAACCGCCTGGCGGGTCTCGCCGTGCTGAGCGGCGCCCAGGCGCGCGAGCTTTGCGTGGTGGGCCCCATGCTGCGCGCCAGCGGCGTGGCCGAAGACCAGCGGACCAGGAGCCCCATGTACGCGGGGCTGGACTGGGAAGTGGTGACCGAGCCCGACGGCGACTGCTACTCCCGCTGTCGCGTGCGCGTGCGCGAGATCTTCCAGTCCATAAACCTGATAAGCCAGGTCGCCGGCAAAATGGCCGCCGACGGCGTGGCAGTAAAAGCCGCCGGCGCGCCCAACGGCGAGGCTTTCTTCCGCGCCGAGCAGCCGCGCGGCGAGGTCGTCTATTACGTGCGCGGCAACGGTACCCGCTTCCTGGAACGGTTCCGCGTGCGCACGCCCACTTTCGCCAACGTGCCCGCCGTCATCAAGCTCCTGAAAGGCGTGGAGTTGGCCGACGTGCCGACGATAATTCTTACCATAGACCCGTGCATCAGCTGCATGGAGAGGTGACGGAAATGACGATAGCCTCCATGATCCCGGCCGCGCTGGCAAACCTCTTCAGGAAGCCAGCAACCCGGCTTTATCCTTTCACCGTGCGCGAGCCCTTCACCCGCACGCGCGGCAGCATAACCATGCGCGAGGCCGAGTGTATTTTCTGCGGCATCTGCCAGGCCAAATGCCCCAGCAAGGCCATAGCCGTGGTGCGGGCCGCAAAGACCTGGCAGGTGGACCAGCTGCGCTGCCTGGCCTGCATGCGCTGCGTGGAGGTGTGCCCCAAGAAATGCATAGAGGCCCGCAGCGACCGCCCCGCGCCGTACGGCTCCGACCGCGCCGGCAGCATAGAAAAAAAGACCGCTCCCGCCGCTCCGCCGCCCGCTCCCGCGCAGCCTTGAAACTTTTGTTCAGCCAGTTACGTTCGCATTGCCCCGCACAGAGTTTTGCGATGCTGTTCCTGCCGGGCTGAGCGGCCTGGGATCGTACAAGGCGGATCCAGGCAATATCCGGGAGTTACCGCTGGCTATCAGCACGACAAGAGTCGTGCTTTTTTATTCTCCCGGCGGACCAGGAGAAGGCGCAAAAACTACCTGGAACCGATCACTTTTGGGAGACTTTGTACAATTCAATCACTCAGGTTGGTTATAAATTATATGGGTAAGGTCAGATTATAAGTCTAATGAAAGAGGCTTCCCCGACGGGGAAGCCTCTTAAAAACCAACACGCTTTTTCTATTAACTCCAGATTTACCGTTGTATGTAAACAATCCACCAGTACGCAGCATCGCCTGGCTTTACAGCTCCTGCAATTTTTCGGCCTTTTTCGGATAGATCTTTAACCGTCTGAGTGTAGGAAAGTGGGGTGTCTTCCTGATGTATAGTTTTGAACTCGAAATTGCCATAGTAATATCCATTATCAATTACTATGCCACCCTCTTTTTCAACAATTTTTTTCAAACTTGGGGATGAATATACTGCATTGTCACTAACCCAAGGACTAGGCATTTTGTGAAATTTCCAAACAGCATCCGCCGGCTGTTTGTAAACTATTGTGCCTTTATAGGCAGAAAACCTCATATGATTCTCATTCAATATCGCCAGCGATTTGCTGTTTTCCGGGACACATCCAAGGTCGGGAACATCAAAATCCACGTAAAATCCGACATAAGAAGTGCCGATAACTGGGTAAAAATAACCATAATTGACCGGCTTTGCATTGAATTCAGAGATCCACTGAGCCGTGGCAGCCTTCATATCCAATGTAGCTATATTTTTTGTCCGTGCATGATAATCCAGAGATGTTATCCTTGACTGACCGGCAGGAACCGGTGCCAGATCGCTTGGCGCCACAATTTTATCCGAGCCAGAAACATCCGCTAAAGGGTACGCACTCCCCACCTTTATCGGCGCAGAAACAGTTAACGGAGGAATGTTGCCAGTTAACCCTAACTGCTCAGCCGCGTTTTCAGCATAAACAGTGCCGGCAATAAGAGTTACTACCAGTCCTGCCATTAACATGTTTTTCATCTTCATTCTCCTTGAAAGTATAACCGTTTTCAGCCCGCCCTACTGCCGTTTGTGTTGCTGATGCGATGCAACTGTTATAGTATATCCGCCAACCAGGTTTTCAGCATGTGCCATAAGGCCCACAAGGTCGGAAACTTTTGGCCTATTTGCAGGGGGGGGACCTCTCCCACTAATCTAGTCCACGAGCAATCATGGTGCCGATAGTGTCCACGCTCATTATCATTAGGCATCACCAGTACTCACTTCTTGGTTCTACTGCCAACCCGATCACAAATCCGATCAGTGCTTTTAGCCGATCACTTTTTCAAGTGATCACTAGGGATCACCGTCTTAGAACAATATTTACTCCGACGAGGATTTGCATCGCCCCGCATTGTTGTGCTATACTAATTTTGCGGGGTAGAGCAGCCTGGTAGCTCGCAAGGCCCATAACCTTGAGGTCGCAGGTTCAAATCCTGCCCCCGCAACCAAAAGCCCTTGAAAACTTTCGAGGGCTTTTGCTTTTTGCCGCGGGAACATGAAACCTGCCTGACAACTTTTGAGGCGAAAGTTGTCGGACAGGTTTTCAGAAAAGACACCAGCCGGGAATTTGCGTGCGGCGGACAATAACCATATAATTGCATTAGGTATTCGCATACATGGGAAACGACACGCCTGAAAATCCGAGGGAAGCGGCTATTTATTATAGCCGCGGGCTGGCCCGTTACCGCAACAGGGAATACGATAAGGCCATAGAAGAACTTTCCCGGGCGCTGGAGCTGGACCCCCGGAGCGCCGTGGCGTACGGGGCCAGGGGCTTCGCTTACGACGACAAAGGCGAGCATGGTAAAGCCATAGAAGACCTTTCCCGGGCCATAGAGCTGGATCCCGGGTATACGGCGGGCTATTATTACCGCGCGCTGGCTTACCAGAAGACCGGCAGGCAGGAAGAGGCTTTAGCGGACATCTCAAGGGCCATAGAGCTGGACGCGACTTATTCCGCGGCCTTGTATTACAGGGGACTCTTCTACCATACCGGCGGGGAGCTGGATAAGGCCGTTGAAGATTTCTCCCGGGTTATCGATATAGACGCAAAATACGCCGCGGCCTATTATTACCGGGGGCTGATCCAACAGAAGGCCGGCCGCCTGGACGAGGCTATTGAAGACCTTTCCAAAGCCGTAGAGCTGAACCCGGAAGACGCCGAAGCCTTATGCTGCCGCGCCGGCGCCTACGCCGACAAGGGCGAGACGGATAAGGCGATAGAGGATTATTCCGCAGCGCTGGAGCTTGAGCCGACCATTGCGGCGTACCGGGGCAGGGCCGCGGCTTATCAGAAAAAATCAGAGCATGAAAGCGCTATCGCGGATTTTTCCGCGCTGATAGCGCTGGACCAGGCCGACGCCTGGGCGTATTTCAACCGCGGCACAGCCTACGCCGAGCAGGGGGAGCCGGATAAGGCGATAGAGGATTTTTCTGCGGTCATAAAGCTTGAGCCGAAGGACACCGCGGCGTATTTCAGCCGGGGTAACGCTCATATAGCCAAACAGGACTACGAGAACGCCATAATAGATTTTACGCTGGCCATAGAGCTGGACCCCAAATTCGCCGCGGCTTATTTCCGGCGGGGTTTCGCCTTCCTGGAAAATGACGAGGCTTATGAGTCGGCCGAAGATATTTCCATCGCCATAGCGCTGGACCCGGATGTGGGCCTGCATCCCTATTGATAAACGCCCCGGATTGAAATCTCCCGCGCCGCTTTTGCGGAGATGCGCGGCGGGCCATTTTTAGTAAAATAATATCCGGACGGAAGTCAGGCATGGAGACCGAAGACTGTGACCAGGAACAAAGAATCCATAGACATCAAAAAAAGCGGGCGTGCGGCTTTTGCGCGAGTTGACGCCTTTATCCAGGATAAGATCTCCAGGAGCCGCTATGGCTTTGATGAACTGGTGAAAGCCGGGGCGGGCGGAGGCAGAGTGCTGCGCAAACCGTTCAACTACCTTAAAACTTTTATCGAAGACGCCGGCGTGGCCGCCATCCACCCCAGCTCGAAGTACCTGGTGGCGCGCGTGGCGCGCGCGGTGGAACACGGCCGCCACCGCGTTATTGTGGAATTCGGCGCGGCCGAGGGCGTGATGACGAAGAAGCTCCTGAAGGGCCTGCCCGCGGACGGGCTGCTGCTGGCCATAGAACGGAACCCGGGCTTCTACAAAGGGCTTACCCAGATGCGCGACGAGCGGCTGCGCACGGCCTGCGGCGATGTGCGCGAAATGAAAAAACTCATCGTCGAAGCGGGCGTCGACAAGGCGGACTGCTTCGTGTCTGGCATCCCGTTCAGCTTCCTTTCGCCGCCGGAGCGCGCGGCGCTGGTGCACGAAGTGTACACCCACCTGCCGCACGGCGGCCGGTTCGTGGCCTACCAGTGCACTACGCACCTTATACCGCTGCTGCGCAAGCAGTTCCAGACCGTTAATGTCGAACTCGAGGTGCGCAATATGCCGCCGCACTTTGTCTTCACCGCTGTAAAGAAATAGTGCGCGACAGGATCATATGGCCTTAAAATTCAACTCTTCAAAGCTTATGGCGGCGGGCTTCGTGCTGGCGCTGGCCACAGCGGCCGCCCTTAAACTGCGCGTCACGGATTACGCGCCCGTGCGCAAGGTCGCCGATTTCAGGGCGCTGGGCCCGACCGGGGCCCCGGTGGTTATCTATGAGTTTTCGGACTTCGCCTGCCCCTCCTGCAAATTCGCCTCCCAATACATCGAGCGCCTGGTAAGCCTCAACGGCGCTAAGCTCCGCGTGAACTTCAAGCATTTTCCGCTGACCAGCATGCATCCCTGGTCGCTCACCGCCGCCGCTTACGCCGACTGCGCGGGCAGGCAGGGCAAGTTCTGGGAATACGGCAAGCTGCTTTTTGAAGGCCAGGAAGCCTGGGCGCAGGCGCCGCAGAAACCGGCGCAGTTCGAAGAATACGCCCGCAAGCTGCAGCTGGACTTCGCCGCGCTGGAAAGCTGCGCTGACGACCCCGAAACGCTTAAGACAGTGCAGCTGGATATGGCCGAGGGCGATCTTAAAGGCATCAACGGCACGCCGACTTTCATTGTTAACCGGCGCCGCGCCGTGGGCGGCCGGCAACTGCTGGACGCCGCGCGCCTTAACAACCTTGTTACCGATGAGCCGGGGGGGAAATGAAGAAGAACGAACCGGTCAAAGCTCCGCCCCTGACGTCTTTGGAACTGCTCGGTTTTGCCGGGCGCCTCGCCGCGGGCGGGGTGCTTGCTTACGCCGGCTTCCTGAAGCTGGCCTCGCCGGCCGAAGAATTCGCCTACGCTATAGAGACCTACAAGATCGTCCCCGGCGGCCTGGCCCTGTTCGCGGCCCGCACCGTGCCCTGGTTCGAGCTTTACCTGGGAGCCCTGCTGATAGCGGGGCTTTATACCCGTATTACTTCGCTGGCGGCGGGCGCGCTGCTGCTTTTCTTCGAGCTGCTGCTGGCCCAGGCCTGGCTGCGCGGCCTGCCCGTAACTAATTGCGGCTGCTTCGGCTCCAGCGGCGGAAACTCACTGCAGTTCGAATTCATGCTGAACGTTATCTGGCTGTTTGCGGCTTTGCTTGCCTGGCGGTTCGGCTCCAGGCTGTCGCTGGACGCCGTGTTTACGGAAAATTAAGCCCGGCGGCCGCAAAGCTGTAGTAATTCGCGCAATTCCTTATAGGAAAGCCGGGAGCGATAATGTCCGCGTTGAGCGTACTCCTTGCCGCAGTAATAGTTTCTCAGTCTATGCACGGCCTTGCGGCCGCCGAGACGCCCCTTGCCGGGCAGGCTATCGCGCAGAACCGCTGTTTCTGCGTCCAGCTCACCAAGTCTTTCCCGGTCCCCTATTTTCTGGCTAAACTGGACCCGCCCGCCCCCGGCTGCGCCGACGCTAAATACGACGGAAAACCGCCGCTGGAAAACGGGCTTTTAACCTGCGACGGGCTGACAAAGTGCCTTAATGCGGGGGCGCGGTACCAGAAAAAGAAAAAGACGCTGGACGATAAAACCGCGGCGGCCAGGGCGGCCCTGGCGGCCTGCTGTCCCGCCGCGCAGAGCGGGACCGGGGCGGAAGCCGAATGCGACAAGGATTGCGGCGTCAAATGGGAAGGAGTGCTAAAGACCCTTGCCGCCGAGACGGAAATGCTGGCGAAAAAGGAAAGGGAAGCGCAGGATATCTGCTTTTTTAAAGCGAAGAATAAAGAACTTTTCAGCTTTCCCTCCGGGAAGCGGTAAGTTCCCGGGCGCCGCGGCAGGGCCGGGGGTTTAGATTCCGCCTTTAGTTATCTATAATATTGTAGCGCTGGAATTTCAGTCTTAAAGGAGCATTATATGGGCTTAAACATCATTGAAAAAATTATGCGCGCGCATCTCCGCGAAGGGGAGTACGTGCAGGGCCGCGAGATCGGCATCCGCATCGACCAGACCCTTACCCAGGACGCTACCGGCACCATGGCTTACCTGCAGTTCGAAGCCATGGGCCTCAAGGAAATAAAAACTGATCTTTCTGTTTCCTACGTGGACCACAACACCGTGCAGGTGGGCTTCGAGAACGCCGACGACCACAAATACCTGGCCACCGTGGCCGCCAAGTACGGCGTGGTTTACTCCCGCCCGGGCAACGGCATCTGCCACCAGGTGCATTTGGAGCGCTTCGGCAAGCCCGGCACCACGCTGCTGGGTTCCGACAGCCATACGCCTACCGGCGGCGGCATAGGCCAGGTGGCCATCGGCGCCGGCGGCCTGGACGTGGCCGTGGCCATGGGCGGCGGCCTGTTCTACACCGCGGCTCCCAAAGTTTATCTGGTGAAGCTCACCGGCGAGCTGCAGCCCTGGGCTACGGCCAAGGACGTGGTGCTGAAGATGCTGGAGATCCTCACCGTGAAGGGCAACGTGGGCGTAATGCTGGAATACGGCGGGCCCGGAGTGAAGAAGCTCTCGGTGCCGCAGCGCGCCACCATAGCCAATATGGGCGCGGAAATGGGCGTTACCTGCTCCGTGTTCCCGTCGGATAATATCACGAAAAAATTCATGAAAGCCCAGGGCCGCGAGGCCGACTGGAGCGAGCTGAAGGCGGACCGCGGCGCGAAGTACGACCGAGTGATAGACCTGGACCTGGGCTCGGTGGAGCCCATGGCGGCCTGCCCCCACAGCCCCGGCATCGTCAAAAAGGTGTCCGAACTGGAAGGCAAACCGGTGGACCAGGTGTGCATAGGGTCCTGCACCAACTCCTCGTATAAAGACATGATGACCGCGGCCGAGATCCTGAAGGGCCGCAAGGTGGCCGCCAGCGTGAGCCTGGGCGTGGCGCCCGGCTCGCGCCAGGTGCTGGCCATGGCCGTGGCCGACGGCAGCCTGGCGGCGCTGATCGACTCGGGCGCCCGGATCCTGAAGAGCGCCTGCGGCTTCTGCATCGGCAATTCGATGTCGCCCTCCACGGATGCGGTCAGCCTGCGCACCAGCAACCGCAACTTCGAGGGGCGCTC
>Ga0116170_10003582_pt1 | contig 14463 bp, 14 predicted proteins | sample AD_JPNHW1_MetaG_FD_89797 | JGI IMG/M metagenome (GOLD analysis project Ga0116170, IMG submission 89797) | Active sludge microbial communities of municipal wastewater-treating anaerobic digesters from Japan - AD_JPNHW1_MetaG | ecosystem: Engineered > Bioreactor > Anaerobic > Digestate | place...
AAATCCATAGGGGACATACTAATCGGCGATTCTAACATAATTCAACACCCAGCTCGCTAAGGGCGCGGTGTGCTCAGAGGGACGGCGATTCGACCTGCTTAACCAGGAATGTGTCAAAGTCATGCGCCAGGAAGGAATTCGGGAAAACCGCGCGCGCTTCAGCGAGGATGTCTTCATCGCGATAACGCCGCGAAACATGCGTCAGGATGAGCCGCCCCACCCCGGCCTCGCGCGCGATGCCGGCCACCGCCGCGGCGGTGGTATGCCCAAATTCGGCGGCCATCTCCTGCTCCTCCAGCAGGTAGGTGGATTCAATCACGAGTGTATCCGCGCCCTGGATGTGTTCAACCAGTTTTTCTGGCCGGCCAACATCCCCGACCACCACCAGGCTGGCACCCCGCTTTTCCTCGCCCAACACCTGGTCCGGCAGGATTACGCGCCCGTCCAGCAGGGTGATGGGTTTGCCATCCACCAGGTCTTTGCGCCAGGGGCCGGGCGGGATTTGCAGCGCTTCAGCCTTTTCAGGCAAAAAGGGCCGGCGTGGCCGCTCATCAAACCGGTAACCAAGGGAGGAAGAGCCGCGGTGATCGACCGGAAAGGCAGTGATGTCGAAGTTTTCCGCGCTAAAAATCAAGCCCGGTTTGATATCCAGCAGGCTCAGCGGCATGGGTGGGCGCGTGCCACGCAGCACCACGCCATTAATCAGGTCGTCCACCCGTTCCATCGTGTGGCGGCTGCCATAGATGTTAATCTCTTCGATGGCTTCCCAGCGCATGAAAGTGGAAAGCAGCCCGGCCAGGCCGAGGATATGGTCCAGGTGCCCGTGCGTCAGCAGGATGTGATTGAGCCGTTTAAAACCAACACCAGATTTCAGGATTTGGCGCTGCGTTCCCTCGCCACAATCCACCAAAAAACGGTATTCTTCGTGCTTGACGATGAGGGAGGCTAATCCACGCTTAATCGAAGGGGCAGACGCTGAGGTGCCCAGGAAAATGAGTTCAAACAAAAGAGGCCCGCGACCCTTTCAATTAGGATTTTGACTTACTGATGGAGGTGATTTGCTTCAGGGCACCCAGCGCGGTAATTCCCAATTGCATGCCCTGGGCCGCGGTCAGTGGGGCCTTTTTGCCTTCCTTGTCCGATTGGCTAATAAAATCCGTTGCCACCTTGTACCCAATCAGCGCTCCCAAGAGGGTGCCGACCACCAATGTCAGTGTCTTCGCGGTTGGATTCATTGTCATTTTCCTTTGCTTCGAATGCGTTGGTCAAAACTGGTGATGACCTGGTTAACCCTGCTCATGTTCGAGCGAAATGCAATCACCGGGCGGGCCGCCATGTTTGCTCCCGTTCGGGTGTAAGCCAAAACCTGGTGGAAGAACGCCAGCACCTGCGCGCTCACCCCTGGAAGCACCTTATATAGCCGGGAAAGCCCAAAGACCAGGCCGGCCAAAAGCACAAAAAAGATTAGGGCGGCCGCCATCATCGGCAGGATTATCAGGACCGAAAGCGCCTGGCTCAACGCTGGGTTGTTCACGGACGCGCCCGGGCTACCTAGGCTAAGCCACACCACGCAAGCCACCACCAGCAGCGCTGCCAGAACCACAGGCAGTGTGATGCCCCAAAACCGCTGTCTGCGGTGTGCCTTGAGGCTGGGGGTGTCCTTCGGGATGGACGTGACAGGCGCCTTGGTTTCCATGGCCTAATTTTAGCATGTTAAGTCCACGCGCAAAGCCCGGGTACAGCTTTCGTCTTGTAGGATATACGAAATCGAGTGTTTACCTTGCTTCTTTTAATGTATAATTTCTTAAACAATAAGGATTTGCTTATGAGTCGCATCCAACGCCCGACCCGCGTTGGGTGACCTTGGCTTTGAGATCGATAAATCGATCTTGCTTTGAAAGTGTTACGCCAGGTTTTCTGGCTTATTTTTGGCAGATGAACGCGTGATGATGGTGGTGATGCCTGCCCACATGCATTTTGGAAACGCTTTCTGGGATGGACTGCTCGTTAACTGTACGCCCCGATTGCTAGGCACATAAAACGAACACGATTCGGCCAAAACTAATTGAAATAACCTCTTTTTCCTCGCCGGGAATCGATGGTGGCGTAATCGGAAGCAGCAGCCAGGGTCAATCGACTCTGGCTGTTTTGTATAACGATGAAAAAGATAACCGCGATTCAAGCGCAAAAACGCAACCGCCGCCGTGTCAACATAGAGTTGGACGGCGAGTATGCGTTTTCATTGGACCGGCTGACCGCTGCCTGGCTGTCTGTTGACCAACAGCTCAGCGAGGACGATATCACCCGGCTGCTGGACAAGGACGAGCGCGAAATCGCTTATGCCCGCGTGTTGCGTTACCTGGGTTTCAGGGCCCGTTCCGCGCAGGAACTGGACCGTTTCATGCAGCAAAAAGGCTTCGCTGATGGCACTCGGGAGAACATCCAGACACGCCTGCGCGAGGAAAAACTGCTCGACGATGGCCAGTTCTCCGCGGATTGGATTGAAAACCGGAGCACTTTCAGACCGCGGAGCGCCTCCCTGCTGCGCAGGGAACTGCGTCAAAAGGGCATCCACGAGGATACCCTCGAGCAGGCGCTCACCGCCGCGAACCTGGATGAAGACGCCCTCGCGCTCAACGCCGGCCGGCGGGTTGCCAGCCGTTACGCAGGCCTGGATTGGGAACAATTCAGGAAAAAGCTGGGGGATTTTCTGCTGCGGCGCGGGTTCTCTTTTGACCAAATACAAATAACAACCAGGCTGCTTTGGGCGGAGATTGGCAGCGATAAGCAAGCACATCATCTAATGGAAAAACGGAGTAATTGAAACAATGAGACCCAACACACTATATTTGGAAGCCAGTATCGCGGTTATCATCGCGATTGCCGCGCTGGCGGTTGGCGTCCTGGTGGCCTGGCTGATTGCCCGGTCCATCGAACGCCGCAAGCAGGAGAAACTGGAGCTTGAAGCCAAAGACCTGATATCCCAGGCCCAGGAGCAGGCCAGCCAGTCCCTCTTGGAAGCTAAAGACGAAGCCCTAAAAATCACCCGGCAGGCGGAAATCGAACTGGCCCACCGCCGCAGTGAACTCAACAAAGAGGACGACCGTTTGGTCAAGCGCCGTGAAGAACTGGACCACCGCTTTGACCAAATGCAACAGCGCGAAGCCGCCTTGAACAAAAGGCAGAGCAGCGTTGACCGACGTGCCAACGAAATTGAGACCCTCTACGCCGACCGCCTGGCCGAATTGCAACGCGTGGCAGGCATGACGGCCCAGGAAGCCCGCGATGAATTGCTGCAGGATGTTGAGAAAACGGCGCGGGCGGATATGGCCCGTATCATCCGCCAAATTGAAACCGAAGCCCGCGAAACAGGCAACGAAAAAGCCCGTGAGCTCATCGCGGATGCCATCCAACGGGTGGCCTCAGACCGCGTCGCCGAGGTGACAACATCGGTGGTCACCCTGCCGAACGAGGAAATGAAAGGCCGCATCGTTGGCCGCAATGGCCGTAATATTCGCTCCTTTGAACAGGCCGCGGGCGTGGATGTGATTGTGGATGACACCCCTGAAGCGGTCACAATCTCCTGCTTCGACTCCGTCCGGCGCGAGATTGCCCGCCGCACTCTCACCCGCCTGGTCGTGGACGGCCGGATTCACCCGGCGTACATCGAAAAAATCCTCGAGGAAGAACGCGCGTTAATGGACGAGGACATTGCCAAGGCCGGCAGTGAAGCCGCGTACGAGGCGGGTGTGCATGGCCTCCATCCCGAAATTCTCAAGAAGCTCGGCCGGCTGAAATACCGCACCTCTTACGGTCAAAACCAGCTGGCGCACGCCGTGGAAACCTCCAAGATTGCCAGCGTGCTGGCCGCGGAGTTGGGCGCTAACGTGGAAGTGGCCAAAGCCGGCGCTTTGCTGCACGACCTGGGCAAAGCCATGGACCACAACACCGAGGGCACGCACGCCCTCATCGGCGCGGAATTCGCCAAGCGCCACAATGTGAGCGCGGCCGTGGTTAACGTCATCGCTTCACATCACCATGAGGTGGAACAAACCTCCCTCGAAGCGGTCATCGCCGAAGCCGCGGACGCGATTAGCGGAGCCCGCCCCGGTGCCCGCCGCGAGGACCTGGAACAGTACATCAAGCGGCTCAAGGCCCTGGAAACCATCGCAAACTCCCACAAGGGTGTGGAACAAAGCTTCGCCATCCAGGCTGGGCGCGAAGTGCGCATCATCGTGAAGCCCGAGGAAATTGATGACCTCGAAGCCCACAATATTGCCAAGGATATCGCCACCGAGATTGAGGAAACCATGCAATACCCCGGTCAAATCCGGGTGACCGTCATCCGCGAGACCCGTGCGGTCAGTTACGCCAAGTAAGGGTTGTTTCTCTTTTCGAACCCCACACTGCTCTCCGGTCCATGGCCGGGGAGCAGTATTGTTTCATCAGGCAGGCTGAAGATTTGCTCGCGAATGCTTTGCAGCAGGCGGGGATAGTCTCCCCCGGGTAAATCCGTCCGGCCAATGCTTCCGCGGAAGATGGCATCCCCCACAAAGGCGAGCGTCAGGGTTTCGACGTAAAAAATGACGGAACCTGGGTTGTGGCCGGGCACCTCGCGCACCTCCGCGACAGGTGTTGCCTCCCCAGGGTCAATGCTCAAAACCTGCCTGTCGGCCAGGGGGATATCCATGCCAGGCAAGGGCTCAGCCGAAAAACTAAAACTGACTTCCCGGCCTTCAGCGGCCGCCCAGGCGAACGAGGCAGGGTGAATGGCGATTGGCAGGGCCGGCTGATAGGCGCGTTTCATCGCGGCTGCCCCCGCGGTGTGGTCAAAGTGCGCGTGCGTGAGCCAAATCTGCGTGGGTTTCCAGGCGCGTCGCGCCAGGTAAGCCATCAGTTTCTCAACCTCAAATGAGGGGTCAATTACCACCGCGTGGGAGGTTTCCTCATTCGTAAGGACATATACGTTATTCCCCAGTGGACCCAACACAAGCCGGGCAACAGCCAACTTCATGGCGATTTTCTTTCTTCCAGCGCCAGTTGCGTCTCCAGCTCGGCTTCAAACACCTCAGGCAGCTGGCTGGTGTTCTCAAGGGTCAGGCGGGATTTGATGCGCGGGATGGACCTGCGCACGATGAGCGTAATCACGCCGGAAATGGCCAGCAAAGCCATGCTGATGGGGTAGATGGACGCGGGCGAGCGGTCGTAGAGCAAGCCGGCCAGCACTGGGGCAAGGATGGCCGAAAGGCTGTTGACCGTCTCAACGAAGCCAAACGCCAGCCCAACCTGGTCATCCGAAACGAGCGGCCGAATCAGCGAAAGGGTCATCGCGCGCCCAATCCGGTACCCACCCAGCAAGAAGAAACCAACCCCATAAAGCCCCAGCCCCGAGCCCCGCCACAAGAGCAGCGAAAACGCGAAGAGCGCCACCTGGGAAATTACAAACACCGGCAGGGCAGGCAGGTGTCCCAGCACCAGCAAGAAAACCACGTTGCCCACACTCTGCAGTGCCCCCAGCCGCCCGATGGCCCCCAGGGAGACCCCCCTCTCACTCCGCAGGAAGACAGAAGTAAGTGGGATGGGCAGGTAAAGCACAAAAATGACCATCAGGATGAGACCCAGCGCAAGCATGAATGGTTTGTTTTTCAAAAGGCTGGTGATTGCGGACTCATGGCGCGCAGCTTCAACAGGTTGGCGTCGGATGAGTAGCACAATCAGGGTGGAGAGCATGAAAATCGCGGTGGCAATAAAGAAGTTTTGGCGGATGCCAAACCGGTCCGCGATTAACCCGCCCAAAAGCGGCCCCAACACAGCCCCAACGTTGTAGGCCGCGGAGGTCATACTAACCGCCTTGCCCACCGACCAGTCCCCCCGCGCGTGCACGATGTAACTGTTCATCGGGGCCATCACGGCCGCGGTTAGGGAATAGAACAGCATGCCTGCCACGAAAACCCCCAGGCTGGTCGCCAGCGCCATCACCAGCGTTGAGACCACCCCCATCCCCCAGTTCACCCACATGACCGGCCGCCGCCCAAAGCGATCGGCCAGGTATCCCGCTGGGATTTGCGCCAGCATCATCATCACCGCGTTTGCCCCCAACAGGAGCCCAATCAGCGCGGTACTTGCCCCCAACTGCAGCAGGTAGATGGTCTGGAAGACCAGGAAAAGGCCCTCGCCCAGGCCCCAAGTCAGCAGCGCGGCTGATACCAGGTGTAAATCCCGCCGCGGGTTCATTAGTTTATTTCCAAAAAGCTTCGAGTGGCAAAACATCCCGCGGGAGATTGGTCAGGCTTTCCAGGCCATCCGGCAAAACTACCACGTCGTCCTCAACGCGCACCCCACCCCGCCCGGGGAGGTAAATCCCCGGCTCAATGGTAAAGGTCATGCCCGGCTGGAGTTCAAATGGGTTCCCCCCAAAGATGTAAGGCGGTTCATGCGCCTCCATCCCAAGGCCGTGGCCTGTCCGGTGGGTGAAGTAAGGCCCATAGCCACCCTGCGCGATGACCTCCCGCACAGCCTGGTCCAGGCTGCCGGCGGTATACCCAGCACGGCCAAATTCGCGCCCACGGGAATTGGCTGCCACCACCAGCCGGCCCACGCGCTCCAACTCGGCATCCACCCTGCCCACGGTAAAGGTGCGGGTGATGTCCGAAAAATAACCTTCATAAGCCGCTCCCCAGTCAAACAGCAACAGATCGCCCAGGGCAAGGCGCCGCTCCGAGGGCGAAGCGTGCGGGTTGGCGGAATTGGGACCGCTGCTGATGATGGGTTGAAAAGGCAGCTCAACATCTGAGCCGGCTCGAAACAGTTGGATGACCAGCTCCGAGGCAATTTCCTTTTCGGTCATCCCCACCCTTACCGTTGGAAGCGTTTCAAGCAGGGCCTGCTGGGCAATCCGGGCCGCGTGACGCATCCTGTCCAGTTCGTCCGGATCCTTCACCATCCGAATCGAAGCGAGCAGCTCACTGCCATCCACTAGTTCAAACGTCCCACTTTCAGAGCGCATATGGCTCATTTCCAGGTAACGCAACCGCGTGGGTTCTACGGCAACCCGCGCGCCCGGTTTGAGCAGCGCTCCAAAGGCCTCAGCAAACACAGCCGGCCAGGTAGCCGGGTCATCCCCAAACAGATAACCTTCCACCGCCACCGGAACATCCTTCAACTTCTCCTTTTCCAGCTCCGGCATCACCAGCCCCAGCCTTCCTTCTGCTGTGAATATGGCCAGCGTTGGGCGTTCCATCAGGTGAAATTGCAGCCCGGTCAAATACGCCAGGGATGGGCCGGGGTTGAGCACAAGCGCGTCTAAATGGTAAGTTGGGAGCAGTTCAAAGACATGGTTCAATCGAGAGATCATGGGGGTCAGCTTTCCAGGTAAGATGCGTGAATTATATCTTAGCCAAACCCACCCATTGGGTAAAATCCTGTGAAGTACCTCTTCGTCCAAGCTTTGGATTGAAGCGCGTCAGCCAATGAATATAATCAATGGTATGCAAAACAGAAATGGTATTCACCAACAACGCATACAGGGCAGCCAATGCCCCTGTCCCAGGCGGGGTCGATAGTCCGCCTGGCTTCTGCTTTTCCCAACACACAAGCGACACGCGGCACCGCCCCGCTCAAATACACAAACACAACATGCTTCGCATGGAACTTATCACGTCAATATTTCATAATTAAACTGGAGGACTCATGACCATTTACAACAACATTACCGAACTTACCGGCAAAACGCCCCTCAACCGCCTGCGCAGGCTGGTGCCGGAAAACGGCGCCAACGTCCTGGCCAAACTTGAATATTTCAACCCCACCCACAGCGTTAAGGACCGGATTGCGGTGGCCATCGTTGACGCCGCGGAGCAAAAAGGGCTCCTCTCGCCGGACTCCATCATCCTGGAAGCCACCAGCGGCAACACCGGCATTGGCCTGGCCTTCACTGCCACCGCGCGGGGTTACAAGAGCACCATCGTCATGCCTGAATCCGCCAGCGTGGAACGCCGGCTGATGATGCAGCTCCTTGGCGCGACGCTCATCCTCACACCGGCCGCCCAGGGTATGGCAGGTGCCATCGCCAAAACCCAGGAATTGCTCAAGCAGGATAGCCGCTACTACCTGGCGGACCAGTTCAACAACCCGGCCAACCCCGAAATCCACCGCCGCACCACCGGTGAGGAAATCTGGCGCGATACCGCCGGCAAGGTGGATATCCTCGTGGCAGGTGTGGGCACAGGCGGCACCATCACCGGCACCGGCGAGCGCTTGCGCCAGTACAATCCCGGGGTCAAAATCGTGGCGGTGGAGCCCGCGGCCTCGCCTGTGCTTTCCGGAGGGCAAAAAGGCCCGCACCCCATCCAGGGAATTGGCGCTGGCTTTATCCCCAGCGTGCTGAATACCAGCCTACTGGACGAAGTCATCCAGGTGACCGGTGAAGACGCGTTCGCCACTTCACGCCAGATGGCCTCGGTGGAGGGCCTGCCTGTCGGCATTTCCTCCGGGGCTGCCACCTGGGCCGCGTTGCAGCTTGCCAGGCGGCCGGAGAACAAGGGCAAAAACATCGTGGTAATCATCCCCAGCTTCGCGGAGCGATATCTGAGCACGGATCTTTTCGCCCAATTTAAGCAGGTGCCCAATGTTGGCCAGTAATAGTGCCGTACCCATTCCCACGGGTACCAGCACGCAGCAGGCCCGTCTGGCTCCCTTCAAGTTGATGGCGGAGGACGTGCGCACAGCCCTGGCACGCGACCCAGCCGCGAGGAATGCCGCGGAAATAATTCTGCTTTATGCCGGTGTCCATGCCGTGTGGTGCCACCGGGTGGCGCATTGGTTATGGACGCATCGGCTGCGATGGCTGGCACGCGCCATAGCACAAATCAGCCGGTTTTTTACTGGTATCGAAATTCATCCGGGAGCAAAGCTCGGCCGCAGGTTGTTCATCGACCACGGTATGGGCGTGGTTATCGGCGAGACGGCGGAAGTAGGCGAGGATGTCACCCTCTACCATGGTGTCACCCTCGGTGGCGTGAGCCTGGAAAAGGTCAAACGACATCCAACCCTTGAAGAAGGTGTGGTGGTGGGGGCTGGCGCCAAGATTTTGGGAGATATCACCATAGGCAGCCACAGCCGCATTGGCGCAAACGCTGTGGTCGTCCGCTCTGTCCCAGCTCAATCCGTGGTCGTGGGCGTGCCTGGCCAGGTCATACGCCGCCGCCTGGAGGATACCGGCTCGCGGGCTGACCTCTCACACGCCGACCTGCCCGACGCGGTGGCCGACAGCCTTGTGGACCTTATGTTCCGCATGGCCGTGGTGGAAGCCCAGCTGGACCTTGATAACGAGCCGCGGGAACACATCCATCGCGAAGAAGACGGCACCTGGCAGTACGGTCCCGACGGGGATTACACCATCTAGCCCCAAACTGTAAAAAAACAGCATCTCTCGGGGTGCTGTTTTTTGATACGCGTATGAACAATCAAAGTAGTTGGCTCAGCCTTTCGGCGGCTGTTGTTTGCGATACCAGAGCACTTCGCGGGTAAGCGCGGCAAACATGATGAGTACAATCAGACCGGCCAGGATGACAATTCCTGTGGTGTTGACCACGGGGATGCTCTGGAGCGCGGCAGTCTGGGCTGTGGCCGTCAGCGCCGGCACCCCCTGGGCTGGCTGGGTCGGCAGGGGAGTGCCCGTGCCCTGTAGCTGGGCAGTCGGCAGGGAGGGATTCACCAGGATGGCTACCATCACAAGCGCCAAAACCAACACCACCCAGACACCCAATGAAACCAGGTAACCTGAAAAACGATCCACCCCTGGCAATTTGAGCCGTCCCTTGGATTCTTTCATGGAACACTCTCCATCGCCTGCGCGGCTGTATCTTCGGGCTGCCCCCCATCCCTTAGGATTGACAGGGTCGCGTTTCGCAAAATCGGCCCAAGCACGTTTAAGATTTCCTCACGCGGAAAAAGAATGGCTACCTGCGAAATCTTATCCAGGGTGGGCTTGTCTTCCGTGCCGGTCCAGGCGGTTAACGCGGAAGGGCGGGCGGGCAGCTGGCCAAGCAATTCGCTCCACTCAGCCAGGAAAGCAGGGTCAACCAGGTACTCGGCCAGGGAGACCGCCAATTGCTTGCGCTCAGGGTCGGGGTTGCCCAAAGCCCACATCCAGGCATTCGTCATGGTTATGCTCGGGGCAACCAGGCCAGGCGTGGGCTGTTCCACGCGGCCGGCCACATGGGTGAGCACGTTGGAAACAGGCACCACGGCGGTGTTCAGCTTCCATTCAGTAAATGCGCCCCAAACCTGGTCAGAGGATTGAAAGGTGATCGCCAGGTTGCTGAGATGCTTGGACGCGCTGGTATCCTTCAGCAACTGCAAGGCTTGGGTCAACGGTTCTTGTTCCAGGATAATCCGTCCCTGGGGGTCTTCCACCTTGCCACCCATGGAAAGATACAGCATCAACAGGAAAATGCTTTGTGGGTCGTCCGCGGCAAAACCAAAAAAGCCAAAGTTATCCTTGATGCCCGTCCAATCGCCCACTGGCACCAATTGGGATTTGCTGTCATAAACCAGGCCAAACGGGTCTGCCATAAATGGCACCGCGTAAGCGCTTTCATTCACGAAAGCAACCTGGCGTGCGTAAGGGTACCAGTCTGTGGAGGAGATGACAGCATCCAGCGCGGGATCGGTATAAATCAATTCCTGTGCCACAGCGCTCAGCAGGTCCTGTTTCGGAAACGCCACCAGGTCCGGCAACAAGGCTGGCGCGGCTGCCTTCGTAGCCCGCAAAGAATCAAGCAGGCTGCCTGTCCCCACCTGGCTCTTCACCCGAACTTCCACAAGCACACCATGCGCCTGGCCAAAGGCATCCAACCGGGCGCGGAACAGCCTGGCCGCGTCCGTTTCCATTTCAGGGTCCAGCAAGCGCGGAACCCAGATGGTCAGTTTTTGTGGACGCGGGCCTGAAGTCGGGGTGGTTTCCGGGGTCTGCGTGGCTGGCCGCGTGGGCTTCTCCTGCAGTGGACTGCTGGTGGGCGTTTGGCTGGCCGCGGGGGTCAAAAAGGGAATATCCACGTTGAAACTGAGCGATTGGCAGGCAGCCAGGGGAAGTATCACAAGCATAATAACCCACAGCTTCCAGGACGGGAGCGAAGGAGATACCTGTTTGCGACCGCGAAATTTCATGACAGCCTTTTTACTTGGACTTATTCTCAGCAGCTCTTAAGCTCTTAATCCAATATGATGGGTTTGCTCAGCAACCCAACCAGCAGTGCGATGGCGTTTACCAAGTCGGAACGATCAATCATTTCGGATGGGCTGTGGATGTAACGGCAGCCGAGTGACAGACAGCCTGTTGGGACGCCCGCCCGCGTCAGTTGCATAGCCCGGCCGTCCGTGCCGCCAGCTTCCAGCACTTCCATCTGGTAAGGTATGTTTTGCGCTTTGGCTTCACGGATCATCCATTCCACGATACGTGGGTCCGCGATAAAGGACGAATCGCGCACCTTGATGGCCGGACCTTTGCCAAGGGACACTTCCATCTTGGCGGATTTGGGCGTGTCACCCGTGCGGGTCACGTCCAGGGCCATGCCGATTTCCGGGTCCACGCCATAAGCGGCGGTAATCGCGCCGCGGATCCCAACCTCTTCCTGTACGCTGAAAACGAAGTAAACCTCATTGGGGTTCTCCGGTAGCGCGTGTAGGGCCGCGATAGCGACAGCAGCGGACACCCGGTTATCCATGGACTTGGCTACCAGTCGCTGGCCGAGGTCAAGGAATGGGCGCTCGAATCCACACACATCCCCCACCCCAACCTTTGAATCTTCCCGGGAAGTGGCCCCGGTATCGATGAACAGCTTGTCCAGCGTTGGGATGTTTGTGCCCTCAAGGCGTTCTACCCCAATGACGCCCCTGGTGCCATTCATAAAGAGTACCCTGCCACCCAGGCACGTGAGCGCATTGATGCCACCTATCGGCAGGAAACGGGCAAAACCGTTGTCGTCCACGTGGGTAATCATCAGGCCAATCTCGTCCATGTGGGCCGAAACCATCACGCGTTTGCCCCCTTCTTTGCGGGTGCCTTTGCGCGCGATGAGGTTGCCCAGCGCGTCCGTTTGGATTTCATCCGCGAAATCCTTGATGTTGGCCAAAACCGTCGCCCGGATAGTGCTCTCGGAACCCGAGGGGCCGGGGGTCTCCACCAGAGTTTTCAACAGGTTCAACAGTTCATCCTGTGCCAGTTGTCGGTTTTTCTTCATGTTAGTTCTCCTGCCTGAGTAAGATGGAAGCGTCCAGACGGGCAAGCGCGTGCCACATCAGGCGCAATGTATTGACACAATCATCAATCCGCACCAGCCCGGCAGCGGAATGGAGGTAGCGCTGCGGGACGGAAACTGATACGCTGGGAACACCCGCGCGCGTCTTGTGAATTGCCCCGGCGTCTGTCCCGCCCATGTTGGGTTGTCGGAATTGCCAGGGGATACCCTCGGCTTGGGCCGTTTCCACCAGCCAATTCACCAGGCGTCGGTCGCCAATCGTGGCGCCGTCCATTAGGTAGATAGCCGGTCCGCCGTCAAGGCGGGTATTGTACCGTTCGTTGGATTCGCCATCAAAGTGTGGCAAATCATGCGCGGGCGTGGAATCCATGGCGATGCCAATTTGCGGATTGAAGCTGTAAGCGGCCACTCGCGCGCCGCGCAATCCCACTTCTTCCTGGACGGTGAAAGCCGCCAGCAGGTCCACGTTTGCCGGCGCGTGCTTCACCAGTTGAATCAGGTTAAACACACCCAGGCGGTCATCCAGCGCCTTGCCACGCAGGGAAGGGCCAATCACCTGGAGATGGGTGGCAAAGGTGCCACGGTCCCCGACCTTGGCCTTACCGCTCCCTCCGGGGCCAAGATCCACGCGCAACTGGTCGGCGCGAAGCGTCTGCTTGCGCTCGTCGGGCGTTGTCAGATGGATGGCCTTGGCGCCAATCACGCCAGGAACATGATCGCGGCCGACCATGATGCTCTTGCCGGCCAGCTGGCGCTCATCCACGCCGCCCACCACTCGGAATTCAAAGATACCGTTGCCTTCATCATCCACCAGCATGAAGCCGACCTCATCCATGTGCGCCGCGATCATCACGCGCAGCCGTTTTTCTGCCGTGCCGTGGCGTGTGACCAACAGGTTGCCCAGCGTATCCGTCTCCACGGAATCGGCAAAAGGCGTCACTTCATCTTTCACGATGGCCCGAACTTCCTGCTCTTCCCCGGAAACCGCCAGCGCGTTGCTCAATTTGGTCAGCAGGGCTAGTTCTTCTTCTCCCATCACAGGGACATACTTTTGGGTGTCTTTTTTGTTTTTAGCCATGGTCATTCCCACTGGATGGTTGTCATAAAATCGAGGGGCAGGTCACTGATGAACGCCGCCATCAGCCTGCCAGCCCGCCGGATATCCTTCAGTGCCACAATCTCAACAGGCGTATGCATGTAACGCAATGGAATGTTTATTTCCACGACGGGGATGCCACCTTCGACCACCTGCAGGTCGAACGCGTCGGTGCCCGACCCGCTCGGCGCGGGTTCCCGCGAAATCGGGATGTCGTATTCCTCCGCGGTATTCACCAGGGCCCGGTAAAGTGCTGGATGGTCATTGATGCCCCAGGTGAGGGGCAGACCCTTGCCAAGTTCCGAGCAGCGCCAGCCATTGCTGCCCGGGCCGCTCGCGAAGGTGACATCAATCACGATTGCGAAAGTGGGTTTCAGCTTTACCGGGTCAGTCGCGGCGCCAATGCCGCCCACTTCCTCCTGGGCAGCCGCGACCGCTACTACATCCCAAAGATGCTGCTGTCGCGAAAGCGTCTCAAGGCAAACCGTCAGGGCTGCTACGCTGGCCCGATTATCCAGTGTATGACCGGCGAGTGTTTCCCCATCCAACTCCATCGGCTGCTGCGCGAAGGAAATTACATCCCCCACGCGCACCAGGCGGGCCACCTCTTCAGGCCGCAAGCCGAGGTCGACCAGCAGATATTTCATATCCAGCGGACCGCTGCCGGCCTCTGGTGGAAGTAAAAACGGCGCTGGCATCACAACCATGCCAGGCAGGTCGTGCCTGCCCGCAAGCGTGCCATGCACGGTCACCATTTGGCCTGGAAGAATGCGTGGATCCACTCCGCCAATCTGGGTGAAACGCAAAAAGCCGTCCTCGATGCCGGTGACCATCATCCCGATGGCGTCCATGTGGGCGTCAATCATCACCAACGGACGTGGCGCGTCTCCTGTACCAAATTGAAACGCGCATAGGCTGCCGAGGTTCGTTGTCAGGAATTGGTCGGCGTAGGGTTTCCAGGCCTTGGCAATGATTTCACGCACCGGGTCCTCATAAGCTGAGACGCCAGGCGCGGAAATAAGGTCTTTGAGATGTTGCTTGAGATTAAGTGTCATGGGTTGCTCGTCAGGGAGTTGTTCCAGACCCACTGCCAGGTGTGTTCTCGGT
>Ga0116170_10003584_pt1 | contig 14460 bp, 15 predicted proteins | sample AD_JPNHW1_MetaG_FD_89797 | JGI IMG/M metagenome (GOLD analysis project Ga0116170, IMG submission 89797) | Active sludge microbial communities of municipal wastewater-treating anaerobic digesters from Japan - AD_JPNHW1_MetaG | ecosystem: Engineered > Bioreactor > Anaerobic > Digestate | place...
TGCGAAACTTTTGCGGCAACAAATAACATGGCCGAAGAGTTTTTACAAGTAGCAACACAAGCACCACAGCCAATACAAGCAGCAGCATCCATCGCTTCGTCGGCATCAACTTTGCTGATTGGAATAGCATTACCATCGGGAACACCACCAGTATTTACAGAAACGAAACCACCGGCCTGCTGAATTTTTTCGAAAGCAGTACGGTCAACCATCAAGTCTTTAATTACAGGAAAAGCTCCTGCACGCCAAGGTTCGATAGTGATAGTTTCGCCTTCGCTGAACTTGCGCATGTGCAACTGACAAGTCGTTACTTCGCGGTCTGGCCCATGAGCACGACCGTTAACATACAAACTGCACATACCACAAATACCTTCGCGGCAATCGTGGTCAAATGCAATCGGATCTTTGCCATCGCGAATGAGCTTGTCATTCAAAATGTCGAGCATTTCGAGGAACGAACTGCCCTGTGAGATGTTTTCAATCTCATAAGTTTCGAAGCGGCCTTTTTCCTTGGCACTATTTTGCCTCCAAACTTTTACGTATATCTTTTTTAATGTAATATCTGCCATTTCTTCAATTTATTATTGATTATTGATTATTTACTATTTCGTCTTTAACATGCTTTTTAGCAGAGCCGATCGGAATAATAAATTATAAATAATAAATTATCAATTACTTATAGCTACGTTGTGTCAATTTGATGTTCTCGTAAGCCAAATCTTCTTTATTGAGGATTGGGGTCTTATCTTCGCCCTGATATTCCCAACAAGAAACATAAGCAAAGTTGTCGTCGTCGCGTTTTGCTTCGCCATCTTCAGTAACCGATTCTTCGCGGAAGTGACCTCCACACGATTCTTTGCGGTTGAGAGCATCTTCGGCCATCAGCATACCCATTTCAATTGCATCGGCAACACGGCCTGCTTTTTCCAATTCTGGGTTTACATTGTTCATTTCGCCAGGGATACGAACATTGCTCCAGAACTCTTTTTTCAGCTCTTTCATCATTTCGATGGCTTTCTTCAATCCGGCTTCGTTGCGGCTCATACCAACATATTCCCACATAATATGACCTAACTTTTTGTGGAAATGGTCAACCGGTTCTTTTCCTTTAATGTTGAAGAGTTTTTCCAAACGACCAACAACGGCTTTTTCTGCTTGATCAAATTCAGGCGATTTGGTGTCGATTTTTGGAACCATAATTTCGTTGGCCAGATAATCGCCAATGGTGTATGGAAGAACAAAATATCCGTCGCCCAAGCCTTGCATCAATGCCGAAGCTCCAAGACGGTTTGCACCGTGGTCGCTGAAGTTTGCTTCACCAATTGCATACAAACCTGGAATATTGGTCATCAGGTTATAATCAACCCAAAGGCCACCCATTGAATAGTGGATAGCAGGGTAAATCTGCATTGGTTCTTTATACGGATCAGTATCGGTGATCTTTTCGTACATCTGGAACAAGTTTCCGTAACGAGCCTTAATTACATCGACACCTAAACGTTCAATGGCATATTTGAAATCGAGGAAAACAGCCAAACCTGTATTGTTAACACCAAAACCGGCATCGCAACGTTCTTTAGCTGCACGCGAAGCCACGTCGCGAGGTACAAGGTTACCGTAACTTGGATAGCGGCGTTCGAGGTAGAAGTCGCGATCTTCGTCTGGTATTTGGCTTGCTTTGATTTGGCCTTTCTGCAATTTAACGGCATCTTCTTTTTTCTTTGGAACCCAGCAACGGCCATCATTACGCAACGATTCCGACATCAATGTCAGTTTCGATTGCTGGTCGCCGTGAACAGGAATACAAGTTGGGTGAATTTGCACGAAACAAGGGTTTCCGAAGAAAGCACCTTTTTTGTAACACTGCCATGCAGCTGAACCGTTACAACCCATTGCGTTGGTCGAAAGGAAGAATACGTTTCCGTATCCACCGGTAGCAACAACAACGGCATGAGCACCAAATCGTTTAATTTGTCCGGTAACCATGTCGCGGGTAATAATACCACGTGCTTTTCCGTCTTTGATCACCACGTCGAGCATTTCGTGACGGGTGTACATTTTAACGCCACCTTTGGCAATCTGGCGGTTCAATGCACTGTAAGCACCCAACAACAATTGCTGTCCGGTTTGTCCACGAGCATAGAATGTACGGCTAACCAATACACCACCAAACGAACGGTTATCGAGCAAACCGCCGTATTCGCGTGCAAAAGGAACGCCTTGAGCCACACACTGGTCAATGATCAGTGGAGATACTTCGGCCAAACGGTGAACGTTGGCTTCGCGGGCACGGTAGTCGCCACCCTTAATGGTATCGTAGAAAAGACGATAAACAGAGTCGTTATCGTTTTGGTAATTTTTTGCGGCATTGATACCACCCTGTGCAGCAATTGAGTGTGCGCGGCGTGGACTATCCTGGTAACAGAAAGCGTGAACATTATAACCAAGTTCGGAAAGTGAAGCGGCAGCCGAAGCTCCAGCCAAACCTGTTCCAACAACAATTACATCGAGCTTACGCTTGTTTGCAGGGCTAACTACTTTGATGTTAGCTTTATGTTTCGACCATTTTTCGGCCAAAGGTCCTGCTGGTATTTTATTTTCAATATTACTCATAGTACTTAATCTTCAGATTAAAATTTAATCATGAAATACAAAGGAATTACACTGAATCCTATTGCGAAAATTACTCCAACAATATTTGCCAAACAGTATAAACGTTTTCTCCAGATGTCGTTGCTCAAACCAATTGTTTGGAAAGCTGACCAGAAACCGTGTGAGAGGTGTAAACCAAGTAGGCAACCTCCTAAGATGTGTACGATGCTGTAAAGAATGCTTGACTTGAAAAGGCCTGCAACAAGTGCATAAGCATTTTCCATAACAACAGGAACACCGGCTTGCATTACTGTTACTTCAGTCAACAGTGGATCGCCTGTGAATTTCATCTTCCAGAAGAAATTGAAAAGGTGAATTCCAAGGAAAACAAGGATTAATCCACCAAGGATTAACATGTTACGTGAAGCCCATTTGCTGTTGATCGACTGCTTTGTTTTTGCATAACCAACTGGACGAGCTTGCATGTTTTTCAATGTTATGATCAACGACCAAATGATGTGGATGATAAAACCAAGAGCTAGAACTGGTTCCATAATCTTAATCAATGGATTTGTTGCCATAAAGTGGGCCCCAATGTTAAAGAGTTCGCCTGAATCATCAAAAATCAATAATAGATTCAATGCCAGGTGAACAAAAATGAACATTACCAGGAATAAACCGGTAAGACTCATCAAAAACTTACGGCCAATAGAAGCGTTTAGAAAACTTCCTTTGCTCATAGAATTCTAATTTAGTGTTATTTAACTATTGTTTAATTTCTCAAAAGACTACAAAAGTAGATTGAAACGCGTTGTAACGCAATTTTTTGCCGAACAAAAATCGTTATTTATTTCAAATCTGAAAAAAAGAATCGCCCTAAATTATTTTTTAATTCTAGACATCTGCACATCAGTAAATTATGGATATTCGATAAATGTTAAATTCATGTTAGATTGCGTGCATCAGAACTGCTCATTGGTTGTGGTTGCGGAAAATTTGACAGGATCTCTTTCTTTCCTCTCTCAAATTAATCATACTTTTGGCAAAAATTTCGAAACATGACGTTAATAAAATCAATTTCAGGTATCAGAGGAACAATTGGCGGTGCTGCCGGTGAGGGACTTACACCAATCGATATCGTAAAATTTGCATCGGCTTATGCTGCTTTTATTCAGCAAAAAACAGGAAAAAAAGAGGTTAAAATAGTTGTTGGCCGCGATGCCCGTATTTCGGGCGAAATGGTTGGTTCAATTGTTATCAACTCGTTGATTGCGATGGGCTGCAATGTTGTAAATATTGGTTTGGCGTCAACTCCAACTACAGAAATTGCTGTTCCGGCCGAAAAAGCCGATGGTGGGATTATCTTAACGGCAAGCCACAATCCAAAACAGTGGAATGCGCTGAAACTGCTTAACGAAAAGGGAGAGTTTTTAAACGATTCGGAGGGTAAAACGATATTGTCTATTGCTGAAAAAGAAGACTTTAGTTTCGCTGAAATCGATTCGCTCGGAAAAATTGAGACAAAAGATTATACCGATTTTCATATTCAGGAAGTGCTAAATCTGAATTTGGTAGATGTTGAAAAAATAAAAGCGGCCAACTTTAAAGTTGCTGTTGATGCGGTGAACTCAGTAGGCGGAATTATTGTTCCAAAATTATTGAAAGCCATTGGTGTAGAAGAAATTGTTGAAATCAATTGCGAACCTACAGGCCATTTTGCCCATACACCGGAGCCAATTACCCAAAACCTGATTGAAGTTGCGGCTAAAGTTAAAACTGAAAATGTTGATGTGTGTTTCGTTGTTGATCCCGATGTAGACCGCCTGGTGATCCTGAACGAAGACGGAACCATGTTCAACGAAGAGTACACGCTGGTGGCCGTATCCGATTTTGTGCTGTCGAAAACTCCGGGAAACACCGTTTCTAATCTGTCGTCGACACGTGCCTTGCGCGATGTGACCGATAAATATGGACAAATCTACACAGCTGCTGCAGTTGGCGAAGTGAATGTTGTTGAGAAGATGAAAGCTGTAAATGCCATTATTGGTGGCGAAGGCAATGGCGGAGTTATTTACCCTGCATCGCACTACGGCCGCGATTCGATGGTTGGGATAGCTCTTTTCCTCACGCTTTTGGCCGAAAAGAAGATGAAATGTTCGGAACTCAGGGCTACTTACCCCGATTATTTCATGTCGAAAAACAAAATAGAACTCACTCCTGAAATTGATGTCGATGGTATTCTGAAAAAGATGAAAGCCAAATACTCAAACGAGCAGGTAAACGATATTGATGGGGTAAAAATAGACTTTGCCGAAAGTTGGGTACACCTTCGAAAATCAAATACAGAACCAATTATCCGTATTTATTCCGAAGCAAAAACCTCAGAGAAAGCCGAAAGCATAGCACAGCAAATCATTTCAGATATCAAAAATCTAATCAGATAAAAGTTTCAGCTAAAATTTTAGGTTGAATTCAAAATAACACTATCTTTGTTCGCAATATTACGAACAATGAGCGAAAAAGAAATTTATACTGAAAAGCAAAAACGGCTGGCACGCTATGCCAAGGCCTTAGGGCATCCAATACGAGTTTATGTAATGGAGACTCTCTCGAAGCAAGCTTGCTGTTATAGTGGCGACTTAACTGAGATTCTTCCAATCGCCAAATCGACTCTTTCGCAACACCTTAAGGAGTTGAAAGATGCAGGATTAATACAAGGCGAGATTGAAGCTCCAAAAATCAAATATTGCATCAACAAGGAGAACTGGGCCGAAGCACAGCTTTTGTATAAAGAGTTCTTAAAACTCTAATTTTTTCGAATTTAATGTTCGTAGTTTTGCGAATTGCGAATTGCGAATTGCTTAACGAATAGTCAATCATAAATAATAAATTTAAAATGGAAATACAAAACATAAAACCAGCAGGTATGGATATTAAAGTGTTGGGAACTGGCTGTTCAAAGTGCAAATCGCTTGAAAAAGCTACCAGAGAAGCCGTTGCTGAAGCCGGAATTGATGCAACAGTTACTAAAGTAGAAGATATTGTCGAGATAATGAGCTACGGAGTAATGACAACACCTGCGTTGGTCGTTGATGGAAAAGTAGTTGTAAAAGGAAAAGTTCCATCGGTTACAGAGATAAAAAGTTTAATCACAAAATAAAACAATCAAATGAAGCGGATAATTACACTATTCACCATTCTACTGGTGTTTTCGTTGACTTCGGCCACTGCGCAATGTTGCAAGAACGCGGCTAAACCGGCTGGATGTACAACCCCTTGTACACAGGCACAGCAAACAAGTACTTCGGAAATTAAAGCTTACTATTTTCACGCTACACGCCGGTGCGCAACCTGCATGGCGGTTGAAGATGTTACTAAAGAAACGTTGAAAAGCTACAATGGCGGCAAAGTTTTATTTCAATCGATCAATAGCGAAGAAGATAGCAAAAACCCATTGATAGAGAAATTTAAGGTAAATGGTCAAACACTTTTGCTTGTTAAAGGTGATAAAGTTGTTGACCTCACCAACGATGCGTTTTTGTATGCCCGTACTAGCCCCGATAAGTTCAAAGGGAAACTAAAAGCAACTATCGATTCATTAAAATAGGATAATGGAAATACTGCAAAATTTTCTCGAAAATTCACAGTTTCCCATTTGGTCGGCCTTCTTGCTGGGACTGATGACAGCCGTCAGTCCCTGCCCGTTGGCCACCAACATCACGGCTATCGGGTTTATCAGCAAGGACATCGAAAGTCGGCGCAAGGTATTCTACAACGGACTTATATACACGCTAGGTCGAGCCGTTTCGTACACGCTGCTGGGACTGATTTTCTTCTTTGGAGCCGAACAGTTTCATTTCGAAGGGTTTTTTTCAACCTGGGGCGAAAAATTGCTGGGACCGCTGCTCATCATCATCGGGTTATTTATGATTGGCGCCTTTAATTGGGTGAAAATACCCGGCTTGGGTTCTGTTTCCGAAAAAATGGAAAGCCGTGCCAACAAAGGCTTCTGGGGAGTTTTACTTTTAGGGATGGTGTTCGCACTGGCCTTTTGTCCGTACAGCGGCGTGCTATATTTCGGTATGCTCATTCCAATGACAATCAGCAGCGCATCGGGTTTGTATTTGCCATTGGTTTTTGCGCTGGCCACGGGCATTCCGGTAATCTTATTTGCCTGGTTTATTGCCTTCTCGGTAGGTTCGCTGGGGAAAGTTTACAACCGACTGAAAACTTTTGAGCTATGGTTTCGCCGTGTGGTAGCCGTGCTTTTCATTAGCGTTGGAGTTTACTTTTTGGTGATCTTTTTCTTGTGAAAAGAACGATTGTAACTTTGGAGACATTGTCGTAAATTTGTTGTTCACTCAAAATTTTGATATGCAAGATTATAAATCAGTTATTACAATAGAGCCAGGCAAAAGAGGTGGAAAACCTTGTATTAGGGGCATGAGAATTACAGTTCAGGATATTCTGGGCTGGCTTGCATCAGGAATGACCATTCAAGAAATTATTTCTGACTACGATGAATTAAAGGAGTCGGACATTTACGCTGCCTTAAGTTTTGCCGCTGACCGTGAGAATAAGATTTATCAGATTGCGGTATGAGGCTTTTGTTTGATCAAAACATATCTCATAAAGTCCTGGCTATGCTTCCAGAACAATACCAAGGTTCAACTTCGGTAAAGCTTGAAGGATTATGGGATAATTCTGATCGGGAGATTTGGGAATTTGCAAGAAAAAACGATTATACCATCGTAACTCAAGATTCGGACTTTAACGACTTAAACCTTCTGCTTGGCTTCCCGCCCAAAATCATTTGGGTTCGCTGTGGAAATCTAATAACGAAAGACTTTGCGAATGTACTTTCAAATCACATCGATGAAATTTTTCATTTTTTGGAAGACAACCAGCATGGTTGTTTTGAGATCGTTAATATACTAAAGCATTAATTTTTTTATTTGATTTATTCGTATTTCTACGAACACCGAACAAAATAACACACGATGACTCGAAATCAAAAAATACTTTTGTCAATTGCCTTTGTCGTTCCAGCAATGATTGTTTTGTATGTGTATTTACAACCGCTGATCGACTACCTGATTTATGAACTCGCAGGCTTGAATCCCGAGTCGCATTTGGGCGCTTCGGTCAACTTCTTCTTTTACGACACCATTAAAATCCTGATCCTTTTGTTTCTGATTAGTTCGCTAATGGGAGTTGTAAACGCTTATTTCCCTGTTGACAGGCTGCGCAACTATTTGAACACAAAAAAGATGTACGGACTGCAATACTTTCTGGCATCGTTGTTCGGAGCAGTTACGCCATTTTGTTCTTGTTCATCGATACCGTTGTTTTTGGGGTTTGTTAAAGGAGGCATTCCGTTGGGAGTAACGTTCTCGTTCTTAATTACCTCGCCTTTGGTGAACGAAGTGGCCGTAGCCATGTTCCTTGGACTGTTTGGTTTAAAAGCCACGCTCGTTTATGCCCTAAGTGGAATTCTGTTGGGCACAATTGGCGGCTTCATACTTGGTCAATTCAAACTCGAAAGATACCTGAGCGATTGGGTAAAGCAAATTCAAATTCAAAGCGAACAAGAAACAGAGGAATGGGAAGCCGAGCACACGCCTTTCATTGACCGCCTGCCCGGAATTGTACGCGAGGGCTGGGACATTGTGCGAAAAGTGTTGGTTTACGTGCTGATTGGAATCGGTATTGGTGCTGCCATGCACGGATACGTTCCCGAAGATTTCTTCACCGCATACCTTTCTGCCGATAAGTGGTACGCAGTTCCTGTGGCAGTAATCTTGGCTGTGCCCATGTATGCCAATGCCGCCGGAATTGTCCCGGTAATTCAGGTTTTTGTGGCCAAAGGTGTTCCGCTGGGTACAGCCTTGGCTTTTATGATGGCCGTTGTAGGTCTTTCGCTCCCCGAAGCAACCCTGCTCAAAAAGGTGATGACATGGAAACTTATTGGTATCTTCTTCGGAACTATTACCATTTTCATCATTCTGCTGGGATACCTTTTCAATTGGATATTGTAACTGAATGTCTTTTGAATAACCTTAAAAATCAATTTAATATGAAAACAAATGCCCTTGGCTTTATCGGTGGTGGCCGCATCACCAAAATTTTTCTCAACGCGTTTACCAACGCCGAAGTTGAACTGCAAAGTGTGGTGGTTTACGACTCGAACCCCGAAGTCCTCGCATCGTTGAAAGAGCAGTTCCCGTTTATCGAAACAGGCGAATTGCTCCATGCTGCAAGTCAGCAAACGGTGTTTATAGCCCTGCACCCTCCGGTAATTATGGAAACGCTCGACATAATAGCTGAAGTGATTTCTGAAGAGACTGAACTGATTTCGTTGGCACCCAAAATTACCATCGAAAAAATTGCGTCGAAGGTAAGCAGCAAATACATTGCGCGCATGATTCCCAACGCCACATCGTATATTAACGAAGGTTATAACCCCATTGCTTTTGCGCCCGACATGGAAAAGGAGGACCGCAAAGAAATTAAGAAATTGCTGAAACCGCTGGGCAAAACCATCGAGACCGAAGAATCTAAGTTGGAAGCCTACGCCATTACTTCGGCCATGCTGCCAACTTATTTCTGGTTCCAGATTCAGGAATTGGAGAAAATTGCTCAACAAATTGGGCTCACCGATGAAGAAGCTTCAAAAACCGTTAAATCGACATTGAAATGCGCTATGAAACTTTATTTCGATTCGGGCTTAACCCCTTCGGAAGCGATGGATTTAATTCCCGTTAAACCCATTGGCGAACACGAGACCGAAATCAGGGAAATTTACCAAACCAAGTTGATGGGACTGTATGAAAAGATAAAGGCTTAACAACTATTGAAACTTTCAACTATACTCGAAATTAGTCACTAAACTTGAAAAGTTTCGAGTATAGTCTAAATTCTTCTTTCACAACAAGAAGGTGAATGAATATAAGAAATGCAAGCTGTTAAATCAATGTTTATTTTACCCGATAAGCCATTAAAGCTTTGCCGTGCCTGATGTACAAAATCCCTTTGTCGATTAGTGGATAAGCAATGTGTTCTTTCGAACCTTCGGTAACGGTAAATTTGCCGGTTACCTCCATTTTTGGACCAGCAACGTCAATCAGGTTGACGTTGCCATTATCGGCATAACAAATCAGCTTTTTGTCGGCATAAATAAGGCTTCCGCTCATTCCGCGCAGTGTGTCGGCTACCGCACCATTCTCGGTATCAACACTCCAGAGTTTCTTTTTTGATGAAGTGGCATACAGGCGGCCATTGCAAACAACAAACCCGTTGTAAAGGTTCTTTGCATCGGCACAATGCCACACTTCCTGAACAGATTTACCATCAAACGAAAGTTTTAGCTTCATGGCACCTTTGCCCTTCTCAATTCCAGAAACGCTGTATAGGTAACCATCAGTAAAGATTGGGGTATTGCAATATTCATCGTCGTACTTAGCTGAGTCGTCGAAGCACTTCCACAGCAGTTCGCCGTTTGATGCATCGAGGGCAAAAACTTCTTCTTTAGCTGTTGAAACAAACAGTTTTCTACCGGGCAGATTAATCAGCATGGGCGAACAAAAGGCTGCATTTTGTTCTATCCCTTTTGAAGACCAAACGATATTTCCGGTAAAGCGGTCGAGGCAAACAATGTTCGATTCAGTTCCTCCCGGATAACAAAACAAGAATTTGCCATCGACCAGCAGCGACTCACTGTAGCCGAATTTATTGAGTACTCCGCCAAAGTCGTTGACCATATGTTTCGACCAGATCTCTTTCCCAGTCTCGGCATCGATACAGGCAATGCGGCTAAGTCCCGACGAGATATAAACCATTCCTTCGTAAACGGTTGGGGTGGTGCGCGAACCCGGAAAACTTGCCGAGAAATCTTCGCCACTAAACTCGCGTCCGTTGGGGGTTTTCCAAAGCAGATTTCCGTTAAGGTCGAATGCAAAAAGGTGGGCAATGGTATCGACCTCGCCATTTATATAAAGCTTATTGCCTGCAACCACCGGCGATCCGTAGCCATTACCAATGACATCGGTTTTCCAGAGCAACTTTGGACCATCGGCAGGCCACGAAGCAAGCAACCCGGTTTCGTTATAAACACCGTCGCGGTTAGCGCCCCGCCATTGGGCAACAGGTTGACTTTGTGCAATAGAAGCAGTAAGCAGTAAAATGATGACTAAAAGGTTCTTCATAGCTATTTCTGATTTGATTAGTTTGATAAGTTTCAAAAATAGGATGAAAGGGCGAAACAACAAATAGCAAATATGTTAATGCGGATATAATATTTTTTGGGACATGGGTTTGCATGGAACAAAAAGGTCAGGGATGTTTGAAGTAAAACACGACATCAACTTAAACATTATATTTGGGGAAAATATGAACCGGTTATGAGTTTTGAGTTATTAACATCTGAATTGTTGGTCGAATTTACATTAAGGGTAAATGATTCGCCTGTAAACAGACTTGACCGAATTAAAAAGTTGGAACTGCCGGTCGACTATTTTCAATTCTACAAATCGGTTTCGTCTGTCTATTCATCAAAAATAGAAGGCGAAGAGATTGATTTCGACAGCTTTTTTAAGCATAAATTTATGCGCGTTGAATTCAAGGCTAACTACACCCGAAAAGCTGACGACTTATATGCAGCATACGATTTTATCGACTCGAATAAACTAACCCTTGACAATGTCAAAAAAGCTCATTCAATACTCAGCTCTAATTTGCTGCCCAAAAGCCAGCAAGGGCTTATCCGCACAAATCCGATGTTTGTTATTAACAGCAACGACCAAATTGAATATGTTGCAGCCAGTCCACAATCGGTTAACAGTGAATTGGCGAAACTATTCAGAGATATTGAGAAGCTGCAATTGGATGAGTTGAACTCGTTCGAAGTGTTTTATTATGCCTCACTTATTCATTTGGTTTTTGTGAAGATACATCCGTTTCAAGATGGGAACGGCAGAACCGCCAGGCTCATCGAAAAGTGGTTTTTGCTTGAGAAACTAGGTTCAAAAGCCAACTCAATTCAGCTTGAAAAGAATTATTACCTGAACCTTAAAAGCTATTACAACAACATCAAAAAACTTGGGCTCGAATACGAGGAGCTGGATTACAAAAAAAGTCTCGACTTTTTATTAATGACAGTTCAGTCTTTAAATGGGGAGTAGGGACACGCTATTATACCGGAGTTCGATAAGAATAAGCCCCACCATAGTGATTCTTGAAATCAGTATCCGTACTAAAAGTTGAATGCTCTGGAATTCTTGGTGGAACGGTGAGTATTCACTTTTTGTTTTATGCCTTATGTTTTTCTATTTCATATTCCTTCATTTTTTGATCCGACTGTTTTGTTCTTTTCCAACCACCTAATTCCTTCCCCATTTTTAGTCGAGGTTTGGTACCGCCCCAAACTTGCCCAACTTATAAGCATTGTAATACGAAAGCTCTTTGCGGATATTGAAATCGGCCAATGAGTAAAGCTCTGTTGATCCATTTGATTTAAGGTTTGTAAACCAGATAGCATCTTTTCTGATCAGGTCTTTTTCATTGAGTAATGAAATATTATTGACGGTGATTAGAAGCTGCGAATTGGTTGGTTTTTCTTTTAATTCGAACTCAGGTTAATAAGCTGCGGAATTAACAGGCAAGTTTCCTCCAAGATGTATTAAGCCTATTGTTAAGTAAACAATTCTTCAAAAATGTTCTTTATATACATGGTAATCCTATTATCAGGTAAGAAAATGAAGAACACTCGATTAATCATTGCATTGTTTATTAGTCTGGCACTGTTTTCGGAATCTCATGCTCAGACTTTTGTTCGTAACTTCTCTCTTCCTGGAGAGAAGAATCTGGATGTTCAACTATCGGAAATTCAGGGAGAGAAACTTACGGTAATTGATTTCTGGACATCGTGGTGCAAACCTTGTTTAAATGCCATTCCCGAGATTATTAAGCTGCACGAAAAATACGATTCGTTGGGTGTGGCTTTTATTGGTATTAATGCCGATGGCCCACGAAGTGCTTCAAAAGCAATGCCTTTGGCGAAATCGCTTGGAATAAAATACCCCATTCTTTTTGACACCTCGGGCGATTTAACCAGCGAACTCAACATTACCGCTTTTCCAACCATTGTTATTATCAACAGCAATCGCAAGGTTGTATTTATACACGAAGGTTTTACCAAAAGCGATGCAGCGGTTATTGATGAAGCAATTTCAAACGCCCTAAAAAACTAATGCAGATATGATCAAGCGCAGAATTCTCCTTCTTCTGATGGTTGCCGTAACCGGAATTCAACTTAAAGCACAGATAAGTGGATTCAATATGCTGGAGTATCAGGCTGGAACTTTGCCCGACGACACAACCCGCAATTATTCAACCCTTTTCAATAAATTTCATATCAATTATTCCACCGAAAAACTTCTACTTTTTGGCCGTGTCGAAAGTTTTTTTTCGCCTGTTGAGGAGCGCAATTACAACAAAATAACCAAGTACGGTTTAGAATATAAGGACAAAGGATTGACTCTGAAAATTGGAACCATCAATGAGACATTTGCCCGTGGTTTATTGCTCCGTTCGTATGAAATTCCTTCGGCCATGCTCGAAGATAAAGGTTTCCGTGTTCGCCAATCCTTCAGTCGCGACATTTTGGGGGCAGAAGCAAAATACAGTTCAAAGCATTTTAGCATTTCATTATTGAGGGGAAATCCTCTTTTTAACCTGTTGCCACCAACCTTCACAGATAAGGAAAGACGACCCGACATTATTGAGGCTGCTCGTGGCAGTGTTTCATGGTTTGGGCAAAGCGTTGAAGTAGGTTTGCTCCGCAACATTGGAAACAATACCGCAGTTAACTACCCTTGGTTATCGCTGAATGGGGTTATTGCTGAAAACTACTCCTATTTTGTAGCTTATACCCATAAAGCAAACAGCCTGAATGAATTTACATCAATTGGAAAACAAGAGAGTTATGGATTATACAGTAGTTTTGGTGCATCTTTCGATCAATTAAGTTTTAACCTCGAACTTAAAAGTTACAACAACATGGTTTTGGGAAGCGGATACAATGAACCACCAGCTTTGATCAAGGAACACAGCTACCGTTTACTAAATCGTAGCTCACATGTTCTTCTGCCTCAAAATGAAAAAGGGTATCAATTCGATATTTTCTACTCGTTTAACGACGAATCAAAAATTAATTTTAACCATTCGCTGGCAATTAACAAATTTGCTTCAATGTATCGCTATTCCTCATTTTATGCTGAATATTACAAGTCGTTTAATGCAACCTCGTTCAAACTTTTTGCCGATTATGCCAACGACGAATTCAATCGACTAAAAAACAGGTTAACAGCAGGTGGTACGCTCAATTTAAACAGCACAAATTTCAATATCGAACTCCAATTCGAACATCAGGTATTTAGCCGTTACAATACAAAAGTAGGCAATAGTGTTATCAGCGTCGAGGTGGGCAATGGTTCAAAGTATTCGGTGGGTTCAATTCTTGAGCTATCGAACGATCCCTTTCAGTTGACAGATAAAGACACTCGAAACTGGCTTGGCTTTTATGGACGGTACAAATACAGCACCAATAGTAATTTTCTTGTTTTTGCCGGCCAGCGCAGGGGTGGACCTGCTTGTTCTGCAGGAATTTGCTATGAAGTGCTCGATTTTGAAGGATTAGAAATTCGCTGGAATACACGGTTTTGATATATAAACAATTAAAAAAAACGAATGAAAACAACAATATTTTCATTGATAATGCTGATAGCTTTAAGCTTTTCATTAACGGCGCAAAATGTAGGTGACATAGCTCCCGATTTCTCGCTAACAGACACTCACGGCAACACTGTAACA
>Ga0116170_10003585_pt1 | contig 14457 bp, 12 predicted proteins | sample AD_JPNHW1_MetaG_FD_89797 | JGI IMG/M metagenome (GOLD analysis project Ga0116170, IMG submission 89797) | Active sludge microbial communities of municipal wastewater-treating anaerobic digesters from Japan - AD_JPNHW1_MetaG | ecosystem: Engineered > Bioreactor > Anaerobic > Digestate | place...
AGGCTTTCGGCGATGTCCTGTGAGAATTGGTCCAGGGAGGTGAAACTTCCCAGGTTGAGGGTGTCATTCAGCTTCGAAATGGGACGGGCGGATTGCGACTCGACCGCCCGCAGATACTCAAAAAGATAGTAGGCGAAGAGTAATTCGCGGGCTGAGGCTGGGTGAGCCTGGGTGTTGGCCTGGTAATACAGCTGGCGCGCGACTGTTTTCACTTCTGGCAGGCTCAAGCGGATGGGTCTTGTCTCAGGCGGGGTTTGAGGTTGTAGGGGCACGCCACGCAAACCGTTCACCAAGGTTGTGATTGAGCTGTCAATTTCGTAGTGTTTTGAAATTGGCGGCAGGAACAACCAGTCAATTTCATCGGTGAGTTTGTTTGGCCCACTGGCTGCCTGCCCTGTTTTGGGGCGATGGTAGAACAGAGCGCCCTGGCTGAGGTCCACCAGTATCGGCACATAGCTGCCTGAAAAAGAGGAGAGGGCAGGCCTGAAGGTGCCGGCAAACCTGGACAACTCTTCGTTGGGTGAGGCGAGCGGAACAAGGATGAAGGCAAGATAACTCTTCGCGGAGCCAATTGACCTGTGTTTCTTGGGGAAATACTTTTGAAGCTCTGAAAATACCCCATCGCAGCGTGAAGAAAAGCCGGCCGGGTTTGAAACCCCGTCCTGCCCGGCGAAAACCACCAGGCGGGCACCAGGCAAACGGTCGGGGTTGCGGGTTTCATCCCTGCTCCAGACCTGCCCCAGTTGTTTCCAGCTATCAGCTCTAAAACCCTCGAACTTTAGCCATTCCTGGCAGCGGGTCAGGCACGTGAAACGGTCGGCGGAATCAACCATTTTTACCTCGTGTTGGGGGCGGGTGGATATTTAGAGTATAGCATTTTAACGAGAGGAATTGCAGGCGAATCGGGTGGAATAGCCGGTGCCGATAGTTTGAGCAAGGTGAATGGTCCCATGTGCCGCTTTACCCAGCTAATACGGGGTGTGGGAAACAAAAATCCCCGGGGAGGGAGACACCCGGGGACGATGTAATGCGTAAATTCGAGAGACTACCCAGCGGCCTTTTTGGCCTTGAACAGGTCCAGGAAGCGCTGCCAGCCCTGCTTCACTTTCCAGCCTTGTAGGCGCCAGGTTCCAACGACGCCATAAGGCAGGAACATGACAATCAGCATGAAGAGGATGCCAAAGACCAGCGGCCAGCGCGCGCCAAACCAGGTGTAGAAGAACTGCTGGATGACCTGGCTGATGGCCGCGCCAAAGACCGGGCCAATGAGGGTGCCCATACCGCCCATGATGGTCATGATGAGGGCGTTCACGGTAGTGACCGCGGACATCATGGTTGGGCTGGCGCTCATGTTCCAGATGGAATAGAGCGCGCCTGAGAACCCCGCGAAGATGGAAGCGGTGACGAAAGCAATGGCGCGGTAGGTGACCGGGTTGTAGCCAATCATGCGCATGCGGTCTTCGTTTTCGCGGTTGGCGACAATCACGCGGCCGGTTGGCGAATTGACCATGCGGCGCATGACCAGGTAGCAAATCATCAGGAAGAGCAGCGAGACCACGTAGATGGTGAAACGGTTTTGAGTCGGGTTCAGCCAGACTGGCAGCGGGATGCCGTGCAGGCCTTCATCCGCGCCGGTCCACTGGTGGAAGTCGGTCGCCTTGATGAGGATGTAGAAGGCGGAACTGATGGCCAGGGTGAGCATGGCAAAGTAGGTGCCCTTGAGGCGTATGGAGGTGGCGGCAAAAATCAGGCCAATGATGATGGAGACCGCCAGGACGGCCAACAGGATGAGCAGGAGAACGATGCCTTCCGAGATATTGACGCTGCCAAGCATCACCCGGTAGCTTTCCAGGAACCTGGGAGCCCACCACTTGGTGAGCAGGGCAAAGGTGTATGCGCCACCGCCGAAAGAGGCCGCGTGGCCAAAGCTGAGGATGCCGCCATAGCCAATCAGGAGGTCGTAACTCATGGCGAAAACTGCCATGATGAAAAAGGTTATCAGTTGACCCTGCCAGAACTTGGTGACGCCTTCGTTCAGGCCACTGCCGGTTAAGGCGCGGATGCCAAATGGCAGGATGAACATCAACAGGATGAAAATCAGGAAGCCACGTTCGCGTTTGACGGCCGCGCCGAATCCGGGTTTGGTCAAATATTTATCTAACATGGGCTACTCCTTCTTTCCAAACAAGCCTTGAGGCCGGGCCAAAAGGACAATAATCATGATGATGACCGTGGAGGCCTCAGCGATGGCTGTGGACAGCGAGTACTTGAGGGCGAAGTAATCCCCAAACGCGCGGGCCATGCCTAAAATCATCGCGCCAACAAAGGCGCCAACGTAGCTGCCCATGCCGCCGATGACGACCGTAATCAGGCCCTGGGTCTGGTACTGGTCGCCCATGAGGGGCTGGATGGGCAGGAAAGGACCGGCGCCAATGCCGCCCAGGGCCGCCATGGCCACCCCGAGGGCAAAGACGAGCGTGAAAATGGACTTCACATTGATGCCGAGGGCTTCCACCATCTGGGGGTCCTGCACACCAGCGCGGATAATCATGCCTAAACGGGACCTGGTCATGAGGATGGTGATGAAGATGAACATCACGATGCCGAGCGCGATGACAAACAAGCGGTAGGTTGGGAAGGTGACCCCAAAGATGTTCAGCGTGGAGCTGCCCTTCTGGAACCATTCCAGCAAATTGGCAGCCTTGCCGGGTTGAGCGGCAAATGGCGGGCGGACCATCTGGTAGGCCAGCGGGTCCCACAGCAGCTGGACCAGCTCACGGATGACGTAGCTGAGGCCGAGGGTCATGATGATGATGAAGGTCGGGCGCACATAAAGCGGGCGGATGAGGGTAATTTCGACCACCTGGCCAAACACGAAGCCAAAGATGATGGAGACCAGGACGGCGATGGCAAAACGCAGGTTGCCGTCCATCAGCAGCACGGCCTTGGGGGCGGACTCGCGCACGACCAGGGCGAGGATGGTGAGAATGAAGAATATCACCGGCACCGGGAGGGTCTTGCTAAGCCTCTCGCGGACTGCGAATTCCTGCTTGTTACCGGGCTTGGCAGAGGCGATGGCCACCAGCAGGCCGCTGAGGAATATAAGGACGGGCCTTATCCAGTACGTGGCGAAGGGTTCCTGTGGGGTGATTTCCGCGAAAGGGTTCCCCGCGGTGGCGATGCTGGCAGCCACCATGGCCGTTTTGGCGTAAGCCAGGATGTCAAAACCGATGAAGCTGAACACAGCCAGCAGCAACGCCAGTACAAGGGTAATTTTTGGGATGGCGTTGACCCATTTTTCAGGCAGCTTCATGCGCACCAGGGTTGGCTTAATCAGCGGCAGCAGCATGACGCCGGTGGCGAATGCCAGCAGATGGGGCAGGAGGGCGAAGATGAAGGTCGGGTTGGTGTAGAGTTGCCAGCCCATGTAGGCGCCGAGCATGAACATGGAGCCATGGGCGAAATTCAGCACATCCATCAGGCCAAAGATGAGCGTGAGCCCGGCCGCCACCAGGAAGAAAAGCGAGCCGAGGGTCAGGCCGGAGAGGGCGGTGCGGATGAAGGGTTCCTTACCCGCGACCTTGTAGAGCAAAAGCGTGATGACCAAAACCACCAGCACCACGATGGAGAGGGTGATAATTTTCTTAGTTTTCGGCTTCATGGCTCAGCTCCATTTCTTTGCGGGTCTTGATGCTGGCCCCGAGGTAGTGGTGGACCAATTCCGTATCGTTAACGAGGTCCGACATGAGCCCTGAATGAGGACTTTTGCCGTCGTCGATGATGGTGAAGCGCTGGGCGAGCTGGCTGGCCATGATGAAGTTCTGCTCCACGAGCAGGATTGTGGTGGTCGTGCTCAGGATGCGAATGGCTTCCATCATTTGTTGAATCAGGATGGGGGCCAGGCCTTCGCTGGGCTCATCAATCAGGAGCAGCTTGTTATCGGGGACCAGGGCGCGGGCCACGGCCAACATCTGCTGCTGACCACCGGAAAGGTGGTTGCCAGGCAGCTTGTAGAGCCGTTTAAGGTCCGGGAAGAGGTTGAAGATGAACTCCTCGTGCTTGTCGAAGTCACCCTTTTTCCGCTCGGCCAGTTTCAGGTTTTCCATGACCGACAGCGCGCGGAAAATGGCGCGGTGTTCGGGGACATAGCCGATTCCGAGGTTGGCGATGTTGTAGGCGTGCTTGCCCTGGATTTCCATGCCGTCGAAAATGACCCTGCCCTGCTGGGGCGGGGTGAGACCGAGGATGGATTTGAGGGTGGTGGTCTTGCCGGCGCCGTTGCGGCCAAGCATGACCGTGATGGAATCCTTCGGGACCCTCAACGAAACACCTTCCAGGATGTGGAACTGGCCGATGAAGGTGTGAATTTCCTCCAGGACCAACAAATCGTTTTGCGGGGTTTGCGTGCTCATGCCAGCTCTCCATACAAGTCGCCCAGGTAGGCCGTTTGCACCTGGCGGTTGTTGGCAATCTCGTGTGGACTGCCCTCGGCCAGGATGCGCCCCTGGTTCATCACCGTAATCGTGTCGGAAATGGACATGACCATATCCATGCGGTGCTCCACAAGGATGGCGGTGCGTTCCTTTTGTTGGACGACCTTATTAATGATGTTAATCAGCTCGGGAACCTGTTCCGAGGACATGCCGGCGGTGGGCTCGTCAAAAAGCAGGAGCTCAGGGTCGCAGGCAATCATGATACCCAGCTCCAGCTTGCGCTTTTCACCATGGGGCAGGTTGCGGGCGATAACTAATTCGCGCCCGGTGAGGCCGACAGTATCGATGACCCCCTCCGCGCGGTCGATATAGCCGCGGAAGCTATCCGCGAGCTTGAACATGCGGAAGTTATCCTTGCCGGTGGCCTGCGCCGCCAGACGGATATTTTCCAACACGGTCAGATTGGGGAAGATGTTGGTGATTTGGTAGGAGCGACCAATGCCAAGCGCCGCTCTTTTTTGGGGGGAAATGTGGGTGATGTCCTGGCTCTTGTAGAGTACCTGGCCGGTGGTGGGCGGCATCACGCCGCTTAACAGGTTGAAGAGCGTGGTCTTACCGGCGCCGTTCGGGCCGATGATGGCGTGCATGGACTGCCTGCGGATTTGAATGCTGACATTATCCACCGCCACCAATCCGCCGAAAACCTTGGAAAGGCCTACAGCTTCCAAAATGATGTCACTGGTCATAAATGTTCCTTTTCATGTTTCTTGAAGACTGGTAAAAATTGAACCGCAATAATAAATGAAATAAGGCCCTAATTTCAAGAAACAACCTGTTTGCCACAGCGAATTGGAGGGTCTGCGCCGGGGACAAGATATCGATTGGGAGCTGGGGAGGAACCGGAGTTCCTCCCCAGGTTTAACAGTACCCGATTTTTATTGGGCAGGCAGAACAGGCAGGTCGCCGCAGCGGGAGGCGTAGTCACCAACGAGCGTGCAGGGGACACCGAGTTCGTCGTACTTGGAGACGTAGACAGTCTCGAAGAAGTGATATTCGTTAATACCGTCGCCGTCCAGGTCAGGATTGAGGTTGACCAGCTTGAGGATGTTCATCGGCTGTTCGCAGACGTGGTCCTCGGGGCGGATGTGGTAGGTGCCCTTGGGACCTTCGAAGGTCAGGCCTTCGAGGGCGGGGATCATGGCATCACCAGAGGCATCGCCACCGGTTTTCTCGAGGGCGGAGGCCAGGGCGATGGCGGAAGCCATGCCACCAGCGGTGAACAGGTCAGGATAGGCATTGTAAGCCGCGTCCGCTTCGCCCTTGTAGGTTTCGAAGTGATTCTCGACCAGCCAATCGTTGACAGGATTATTGGGGACGGTGTAGTGGTAGACGTTCAGACCAACCTGGCCAAGTACTTCCTCGCCAAAGACGGCGGTGAAGGAGGCGTTATCGCCGAAGCCAGTACCAACGGTCATACTCTCGAGGGCGCCCGCGTCGGCGAGGGCCTGGAAGAGGGTGATGTAGCCGGTTCCGGACCAGGTCAGGAACAGGTTCTTGGCGCCGCTATCCATAGCCTGCTGCACGTAGGGGCTGAAGTCGGTGGTCTCGAAGGGGGCAGCGATTTCAGCAATCAGTTCGCCACCGAATTTTTCGACAGAGTACTTGAGGGCCGCATTGGAACCCTGGCCGAAGGCATTGTCGACATAGATGTGGGCGAAGGAGGGTCCAACGTTTTCCACAAGGTACTTGGCGATGATGAGGGTGTCATCGAAGCTGGTGCGGGAGGTGCGGAACACGTAGGGGTTAAAGTAGGCGCCGGTCGTGTAGTAAGAGGCGGCGGGATCGACCATGAGGATAATCTTGTTCTCGAGGGCGACGTTGGTGAGGGCGATGGCGCTGGCGGAGGACACAGGACCCTGCAGCAGTTCAACACCGTCTTTTTCAATCAGTTCGAGGGCCAGGGAAACGGCCTTCTCGGGATTACCTTCGTCGTCTTTGACGATGACTTCCACGGGGCGGTTGGCGATGATGTAACGGCCCTGGTCGTCGGTTTTACCACCAGACATGTACTTGAGGCCCATCTGGAAACCGCGCTGCTGCTGCAGGCCGTAGAGGGCCATGGCACCAGACATCATACCGATTTGGCCAATCTTCAGGACTGGGCCGAGTTCGGCAACGGGCGCCTCGGTCGGGGCTTCGGTTGGGGCTTCAGTCGGGGCTTCGGTCACGACAGGGGCCTCGGTTGGGGCTTCGGTTGGGGCTTCGGTGGGAGCCTGGGTGGGTTCAACAGTCTGAACACAACCGCTCAACACCAACGCCGCCACCAACAGCATTGAAACAATAAACGCAAACGACTTTTTCATTTTTCTCCTTAAAAATAGTGTTTGTTGTTGGCAAGGCAAGGGCAACTTTGGTGGAAGCCCTGGGCCCTGATCCTCACATTAGTTGGCTCCATGCTTGAGTACGAAACCCAGCAGGAGGGTGTTTAGCGCATCCGGTTTGTCCAGGCAGAGGGCGTGGCCGGCACCGGGCACAACCATGTATTCCGCCTGGGGGATGCGGGCCGTCATGATTTCCGCGTAACGCCGGCCCTTGATTAGGTCTTCCTCTCCCACCGCGATGAGCGTGGGGCACTTGATTTCAGAAAGACGGTCCGTGATGTTGTAACTGGCAAAGCTATCCATCATGCTGATGAAGGAAGGCATGTCCAGCCGGCTGTACGCGGCAACAGAGGCGTCGATGTAGGCCTGGTTGGCGGCCATCCAACCCTCGGAAAAGTTCATGTGCACGGACGTGCGCAGGAGCAGTTCCGGGTCGTTGCGTTCAGCAGCCATGCGCCAGGGGTAGGTTTGGGCCTTCAGGAAAGGAGGCACCTCGGAGACACCGTCAATCACAAGCAACGATTGCGTCCGTTCGGGATAGCGCAGCGCGAAAACCAGGCTGATTTCAGAGCCATACGAGATGCCGCCGATGTGGGCTTTTTGGATGCCCAGGGCATCCAGGAGGCCGGCCAGATCGTCCGCGTGCTGTTCCATGTTGTATGGGCCGGCGGGATGGTCGGACTGCCACATGCCGCGGCAATCGTATAGCAAAACGTGCAGGTGCTTTTCCAAAACGCGCGTTTGCAGCGCCCAGCTGGCGGTGCTCATCATGATGCCGTTGGACAGCACCAGTACGTCGCCATCCTCCGGGCCATGGAGCTCGTAATACAGGTTAATCCCGTTGACTAGGACTTTGGGCAAGGGGCCTCTCCTTAGGCCGGCTCGAAAGCCAGGACTTTCTTACGCTTGTCTTCGGGTCCGCGTTCGACAACCGTCTTGCGGACTGGCATCCCAATCTTAATTTTACCCGGATCGGCCAGGTCCAGCCCGACGATTTGAGCGCTGATGCGCGGCCCTTCTTCAAGGGCAACGATGCCCACGCAATAGGGGTTTTTGGCGTTGTAGCCGGCTTCGACCATTTCGGTGGGCGGGACATAGATGACGGTGAAAGTCGCCAGTGTGCCGAAGCCACTGAATTCAATTTGCTCGGCCTGGTCTGAATGGCACACCCGGCAAATCAGGCGCTGGGGGATGCTGACATGGCCGCAGTCTTTGCAGCGCGAGCCGATGAGAACATCCTGGTGGATTGCGTTATAAAAGGCCTTGGATTCCAGATTGCATTCGGCCATGTTAACTCCTTCGCTCAAAGATATGCACAACGCAAGTCTGGCCTGTGCCGCCGACGTTGTGGGTGAGGCCAACGGTTGGGCGGGGGGTCAGTTGACGCCCGCCGGCCAGTCCGTTTAGCTGTTTCCACATTTCAACCACCTGGGCTACCCCGGAGGCACCCACTGGATGCCCCTTGGCTTTTAGGCCACCGCTGGTGTTGACCGGGTGCTTGCCGTCGCGGGCGGTTTCGCCGGCCATGGCGGCTTTCCAGCCCTCACCGCGGGGGAAGAAGCCCAAATCCTCGGTGGCCATCACTTCCGCGATGGTGAAGCAATCGTGCACTTCGGCGAAATCGATATCGTCGGGGGTCAGACCGGCCATTTCGTAGGCCTGGGCCGCGGCGTGGGCGGCAGAGGGGACGCTGCTGAGCGAATCGCGCTCAGCCAGGGCGCCATCGCTGGCCTGGCCAGCGCCAATGATGTAAATCGGGTGGTCGGTGTACTTTTGGGCGAGCTCCTCGCTGACCAGCAGGACAGCGGCAGCACCGTCGGAGACGGGGGAGCAATCGAACAGGCGCAGTGGCCAGGCAATCATGGGGTTGGCCTTGGGGTCCTTCATGAAGGCCATCTCGTCAGCCCACTCGGGGATGGGCAGGCCCTTTTGGGCGGCCTTGGCCTTCTTGGAAGCCATGACGTCGCTGATGCGCTGACCGAACTGGGCTTTTTCATTCAAGGCGCCGTTTTCATGGTTCTTGATGCCAACTTTCAGGAGGGCGTCGGGGTCCGCGTGATATTGGTCCAGGTAGGCTGTGGCCATGCTGGCGTAAAAGCCAGGGAAGGTGAAACCGGCGGGGACTTCGAACATCGTATCGGCAGCCAGGGCCAGGGCGTCGGTGACGCGGGCGGCTGAAAGGTCGGTCATCTTTTCAAGACCGCCGACCAGGACGACGTCGCATTGGCCGGAGGCGATGGCCAAAACAGCCTGGCGCAGGGCAACCCCACCGCTGGCGCAGGCGTCTTCAATGCGCATGCTGGCCACCGGGGATAAACCCACCCAGCTGGCCACGATGGGGGCGAGATGGGCCTGGTTTTCAAAATGGTCTGAGCTGAAATTGCCCATGTAGAAGGCTTCGATCTCTTTGGGATCGAAACCATTCTGAACGGACTGCTTGAGCTCCTGGTACGCTTCCACAAACAGGTCGCGCGAGTGCTTTTCGGGGAAGGCGCCAAACTTGCTCATACCTACACCGACAACTGCGACCCCGCGAGAGAGTTTTTTCGTCATGGTATTCCTTTTACTTTTCAGATTTGTAATAGATAACCGCGCCGGTCAGGTCGGTCGGGCGATCGTGCTCACCCGTGGCGACCAAAATCATGCGGAGTTCGTTGCCGTTCACCTGGAACAGGCCGTGGAACTTGCCCACCAGGCCAAAATTGTGATGTGTTTGATTCATGTCAATTTCGTTGCCATGCGTGGTGTAGGTGCCACCCGAGGTGATGGCCAGGCCATCGTAATTGGCTTCGAAAGCGCCATCCGGAAAAAACTCAAAGGTCAGGCCCGGATAGGACTGGTCGTCAGCTTCAATCCATTTGCCGATGAGGGCTTCGTCCATATCAACATCCTTCCTGGTTTAGAAATAGCGCTTGTCCGGCACGATGCCGAGGCGGTGGGCTTCTTCGCGAATGGATTCGCGGAAGTCGGGGTGGGCGATGTTAATCAGGGCTTCCATGCGTTTCTTGACCGAAAGGCCGCGCAATTCCGCAGTGCCATACTCCGTCACGATGGTATCAACATCCTGGCTGGGGACGGTGACGCCGGAGCCGGGGGCCAGGGTGGGGACGATGGTGGAAATGGTGCCGTTCTTGGCTGTGGAGCGCAGGGCGATGATGCCGCGCCCGCCCTTGGACATTTGCGCGCCGCGGTGGGTATCGAGCTGGCCACCCGTACCGCTGAAATGGCGCGTGCCAAGGCTTTGGGAGCAGACCTGGCCGAGGATATCCACCTGGATGGCGGTGTTGATGGAAATCATCTTATAGTTTTGACCGATGACGTAGGGGTCATTGACGTAACTGCCGCGCATGATGAGGACATCCGGGTTGTGGTCCATGAAATCGTAGAGGGACTGGGAACCAAGCGCGAAGGTGGCCACGAACTTGCCGGGGTGCAGGGTTTTGAAGCTGTTGTCCACAGCGCCACTTTCGCAGAGCTTGTAAACACCATCCACGAGCAATTCGGTGTGGATGCCGAGGTGGCGGCGGTCGGCGATGAAGCCGGCGATTGCGGTCGGCATGCCGCCGATGCCAAGCTGGAGGGTGCAGCCGTCTTCGATGTAGTTGGCAATGAAGCGGCCAATTTTTTCTTCAATCTCAGTGGGGACGTCCGTGCCGGTTGTGACCAGGTCGGTATCGTACTCCACGAAATAGTCGGCCAGGGACAGGGGAATGACGGTATCCCCTTCGGTCCAGGGCAGCTTGCGGTTGACTTCCAAAACCACCAGGTCCGCTGCGTCAATCAGTTCGCGTTCAACCACCGCGCCCAGGGAGATGGACACGTAGCCATTCTCATTGGGCGGCGTGCAGGTGCCCAAAAAGACGTTCAGCTTGCCCCCGGTTCCATACAGCTTGTCCTGGGCGGCTAGGTGGAGGTTATTGGGCGTGTAGGAGACACGCCCTTCAGGATGAACTTTCCTATCAGGAGCGCCATAAAACCAGTTTTCATTGAAGAAATGCCCGTCCATCTCCGGCTGCATGAAAATGTCGTAGGCCCGCATGGGCAGGCAGGTCCACAGGGTGACGTTTTCGAGCCGTTCCGCCTGTTTGGCCATTTCGCCCAGCAACCCAACAGGTTCGGAGGCGGCAATGCCGATGCCAACCGTTTGGTTGGACTGAAGCATGCCGACGGCTTCTTCCAGCGAGATTAGTTTGCTTTTGTACTCATCCAATGGATTCATGTCGCTCCAGTATCTTGGCGGTTATGGCATGATGTAGCAGGTGGCTGCCTGGTTGTAACCAACGCCAGACCCGCAGAACACAACGCGCATTCCGGATTTAATCTTGCCTTCCTGGATGGCATCGTGGAAAGCTATCGGGAGGCAGGCCGAACCCATGTAGCCCCACTTGTCCATGACATGGTGGGCTTTTTCAACGGGCAGACCGAGGTTATCCATCACGAGCTTGATGCTGTTAATGTTCACCTGGGTGAAGATGATATGGTCGATTTCCTGCAGGTCAAAGCCACCATTGGCGGCGCACTCGCGCACGCGGGCAGGCCAGCCTTCGTGGTTGACGGTGGGCGGGAAGGGGGTAACCAATTTCACCTTGGTGCGGCCGGCTTCCACGCTTTCAACCGTGGCGGGCTCGTAGGTGCCACCGGAGTAGATACCCCAATGCTTGTGATAAGAGCCATCGGCCTTGATGGAAGTGGAGATGTAGCCGGGTTTATCGGAAGCACCCACCACGGCCGCGCCGGCACCATCGCCATAGAAGAAGGCGGTGACGTCGCGCTTGTTATCCGCGAGCTTGTGCATCATGTACGCGCCAATGACCAGGATATATTTCATGTGTGGGTTGACGGCAATCAAACCCGCGGCCTGGGCCATCGCGGTGGGGAAGGAGGCGCAGGCGCAGCCCACGTCCCAGGTGCCGGCGTTGACGCAGCCCAGCTTGTATTGCGTGACCACCGAGGTGGCGGGGGTGATGTAATCGGGGCTGTCGGTGCCAACGATGACCAGGTCGATGTCTTCCGGCTTTAGGCCGGCGTCGGCGATGGCCGCTTTGCCGGCTTCGGCAGCGAGGTCGCTGGTCGCCCAGTCTTCGGGGGCGTAGAAGCGGGTCCTGATGCCACTGCTGGCTTCAAACTTACCCACCACATCCGCGAGTTTGGGGCTGACTTCCCCCATCCAGCTGGCAAAGGTGGCGTTGGTGATTTCATTTTCCGGGATGTACATTCCGGTGCCAATAATTGTCGCGTATCGGGCCATGATGTTACCTCTTGTGTATAAATTCCGGGTGTCCGATTAGGAACCGAGAACGATGCCGCCGTCCACGCTGATAACCGCGCCGTGGACGTAGGAGGATTCGTTGCTCGCCAACCAACAATACACATCGGCGATTTCTTCAGGCTTGCCGAGACGCTTGAGCGGGGCATTTTTGGCCATGCCGGCGAGGACGTCCTCAGGCATCTTCAGGACCATTTCGGTCAGGATGAAGCCGGGCGCAACCGCGTTGACACGGATTTGGTACTTGCCGAGCTCACGGGCCCAGGTCTTGGTCATGCCAATCACACCAAACTTGGTGGCGGCGTAGTTGGTTTGGCCAAAGTTGCCATACAGGCCGACCACGGAGGAGGCACTGACGATAGAGCCACCGCCCTGCTTAATCATGTAGGGAACCACGGCCTGGGTGGTGTTGAAAACACCCTTCAGGTTGACCGCGATGACCGCGTCGAAGGCCTCTTCGCTCATCTGGCCTACCAGCTGGCCGTCCTTATACTTGACGAACTGGCTGTCGCGGGTGATGCCGGCGTTATTGATTAAAACGTCGATGTGGCCATACTTGGCGGCGACATCGTCAATCCAGGCCTGGACTTCCTGCCGGTTGGTGACGTTCACCTTGTAAAAGCTCGCGTTGTTGCCCAATTCCTGCACCAGGGCGTTGCCAGCTTCTTCGTTAACATCGCAGATAACCACCTGCGCGCCTTCGCGGGCAAACTTGAGCGCTGTGGCCTTGCCAATACCAGCGGCCCCACCCGTGACAATACAAACTTTTCCTTCCAAACGCATGCCTGACTCCTTTGAACAATGTTTCAACCAGCATCACTGGCGACTTTAAGATGATTATTAACAAATTTTAATAACAGGGGGTTACAAAATGGTTACAAAGGTGACTAAAAATCAGGGAATTTTGGAAAGGGGTCAGGGGTTGGAAGGCGGCCAGCTGTGCCCTGACCCTTGAGCCTGAGGCCCCACGGTTAGCCCTCCTGCCCGCACTTGGAGCCCCTCAAACCTGGATGGCTAGCACGGACTTAACATTATTTTCATTATTAAATGCGCGGACGCTGGTACTCACCGTGTGAGGCGCTGGAAGAGCTCGGTCAGCTCGGGGGAGCCCTGGGAATCGCCAAAGATTCGCGCGGCGGTCTCGCGCCCCTGGCGGTAAACCTGGTAGACCATGGGCATGTTGCCCAGGGCATGGTAGACACGCATCTGGAAGAGGTAACCCGCTTCGAACTCCGGGTCGATTTGCAGCAGGCGGTTAGCAAGGTCCAGGGCCTGCTCCAGCCTGCCGGATTGGATGTCGTCCTCAATCACGCGGGCGGTGGCATCCAGGAAGAGACGGTGGAAGTATTGGACTTCGGCCATGAACCATTCCTGGGCAGCTTCGCCCTCCAGGAGCCGGCCGCGGTAAAGCCCGACGGCCTCGCGCTTGTCTTCCAGCCGACTGCTGAGGGCTAGCCGTTCAAAGCGCAGGTAATCATAGCGGATGCCGATATCGGGGTTCAGGAGGTACTGGTCCTGTCGGCGGATGACGAAGAGCGGGCTGGTGCCGCTGGGGCGTTCGGGCTCAAGCGCCTGGTTGAGCGCGCTCATGACCACCTTGAGGTTGTTGGTGGCTGTCTGCCCGTCCGCGTCCGGCCAGAGCAGGACGCCTATCTGTTCGCGCGTGAGACCGCGGCCATGCTGCAAGGCCAAAACCTGGAGCAGCTGGCGGGCTTTTTCACGCTTCCAGGCTTCAGGGGCGACCGGCATCCGGCCGAGGAAGACCTCAAAGGGACCCAGGCAGCGCAAGCTGAGCGAGTAGCCGGGGTGGTAAAGGCTCTCCCCCAGGCCCATTTCGGAGAGAATCCGGCTGACGAACTCCGGGTGGATTTTATCGGATTTAGCTTTGAGCAGGAGCGGGATGAACAGGGCGGGGTCGTCCGAGCCCAGGATGGTGGCGCGTTTAAGCAGGAAGTCGTAATGATGCTCCTCAATCAGCGCGAGCGCCTGCTCCAAAAAGAGCATGCTCGAACTGGGAAAGCCCTGTTTATCGGCGGTGTAGGCCTGCCAGAGCAAAGCCGCTGATCGGCAAAGTGGGTCACCTACGCGCAACGCGATGGACTCACCAACGGCCAATTGCTGGCTGGCTTCCTCGTATTCGCCAGCCATGGCCTGGCTGGCACCCAGGGAGATGCGCACCAGCATGCCAATCCACTCATCCCCCGCGCTGCTGGCAATCGAAAGGGCTTCCTTGCCCACAATTTTGGCCTCTGACAGCTGGCCGTTGTAACCCAGCAGGCGGCAGATGCCCCACAGTGGTTCCACGTGAATGCGGACGATATCCACATCCCGGATGGCCTCATCGTAATACTCGCGGATGTGGCGGATATCCCAGGGC
>Ga0116170_10003586_pt1 | contig 14454 bp, 16 predicted proteins | sample AD_JPNHW1_MetaG_FD_89797 | JGI IMG/M metagenome (GOLD analysis project Ga0116170, IMG submission 89797) | Active sludge microbial communities of municipal wastewater-treating anaerobic digesters from Japan - AD_JPNHW1_MetaG | ecosystem: Engineered > Bioreactor > Anaerobic > Digestate | place...
GCCGCCCGCGCCTCCGCCAGGACCGCCGCCGGACATGCCGCGCGCGCTGGCCGATGCCAGCCGCGCCCCGGTAAGGGAAATCCCTCCAGGGTTCTATGAGCCAGCGGCGATACCCAGGATGCCGGCGATCCTCGTGGATGAACCGGTTGAAGCGGGCGTCGGCGATCCGGGCCCGTATGTGCCGGGCAGTGTTCCTGGTGCCGGCCCCGGCCACGGCTCGGAGTTCGTCCGGTCACTGCTGAACGCGGAGCGCAGCGCTGCGCCGCCGCCGGCGCAAACCGCCAAATCCGCTGAGCTGCCCAGAACTCCCGCCGCGCCGATCCACGTCAGCAAGGGCGTGCAGGAGGCGATGCTGATCGACAAGGTGATCCCTCTCTACCCGCCGCTTGCCGTCCGGGCACGCGTCCAGGGAGTCGTCCACCTGACCGCGCTGATCAGCCGCGACGGCCGGGTGACGCAACTGAAGGTGATCAGCGGCCATCCGATGCTGATCCCGCCGGCGATCGAAGCGGTGAAGCAGTGGCGGTACCGCCCGACGCTGCTCAGCGGCGTCCCGATGGAAGTTGTCACGCAGGTGGACGTCAAGTTCACCTTGGGCCAATAGGACTCGCGGCGGCCGGACCGGCAGCGGGGCTCGTCACGGCATCAATGCCTGATTTGATACCGTGGATCGAGCAACTTTCTGAAACCGGCCGCCATGTCCACAAACGTCGCCAATCCCGTCCCCAGTCTGCGACCGGGCCCGGCGGCGCGTGGCATCTGGAACCGGGCCGCCGTGCTGGGCAGCCTCTGGGCGGCTTTTGAGATTGTTGGCGGGAGTTTTCTGCATAATCTGCGCATCCCCTTCGCCGGTACAATTCTGGCTGTCATGGGCGTAGTGCTCGTCCTATCCGCCGTGCAGGTGTGGAACGAGCGGGGGCTGGTGTGGCGGGCAGCCTTGATTTGCGCGCTGATGAAGTCGATTTCGCCGAGCGCTGTCATCCTGGGCCCAATGATTGGCATAGCCTCGGAAGGGTTGATCATGCAGGCGGTGCTTGCGGTCCTTGGGCGCGGGTGGCTTTCGTGCATGGCCGCCGGCGCGCTGGCCGTCAGTTGGACGTTGGCGCAGAAGATCCTGAACCTGCTGATCACCTACGGCCCTGACTTCGTCGCACTCTATTCCGGAATGGTCAAGTTCGCCGCCAAGTCGACCGGATGGAGCGGACTTGACCCTGCCGGCCTGGTCTGGTCGCTGCTGGCCGTCCAGGCCTGCGCCGGCGCCGCCGCCGGTCTTGCGGGCTGGCGACTCGGTCAACGGATCTCGCTCTCGCCAACCCAACCGGATTCTTTGGTTCACCAGCGGTCCGCCGCTGCCACCAGTCCGGCGTTGAAGCGCCAGGAACATCCATTCTCCAGCCACTCGCTGACCGCGTTGGCGCTGCTGGCAGCCGCTCTCATTAGCGGCCTCTGGCTGATGCCAAAAGCTGGACTTGGCATCGCCGCATCCATCTCAGCCAGTGTCGTGGCCCTCGTGTTGCTGCGCTACCACAGAGGATTCGGGAAACTGCGCCGGCCTCGCTTCTGGCTGGAGCTCATGGGCGTATTCTTGTTGTCCGGCCTTCTTCTTGGTCAACTGAGCGGTGAATCCAACGCCTCCTGGGCCATTGGGTTGCGGGCCGGCGCGGAGATGGCGGTCAGGGCCATTTTTGTCGTGGTGATGTTCTCGGCCATCAGTATTGAAATGCGGAATCCGCGTATCGTCGCTTGGCTAAGCCGCGGCCGTTTCGCCGAAGCCAGCAGGGCGCTTGGTGCAGCTTTCGAAGCGCTGCCGGACTTCATCGCCGCGATGCCGGATTTTTCCACCGCCCTGCGCAATCCAGCCAAAGGCCTGGCCGCGCTGCTCCAGTTGGCCCACACCTGGGAGGATCGTTTCGCCACAAGCTCGCCCGGCATCATTCTGATCACCGGGGAACGTGGCTCTGGCAAGACCACTCTCTTAATGGAAACAGCCGGAATCCTTCGCCGTCAGGGCGTCGCGATCCGCGGTATTGTATCGCCAGGCACTTGGGCAAACGGTGCGCGTGAGAGCTTCGAGGTGATGGACGTCGCCAGCGGAGAAAGCCATCCGCTCGCGCGCCGGTCGGACCAGCCGGCTCCGGTCCGTCGCGGCCCGTATGCTTTTGATGAAGGTGGATTGGCTTTCGGCAGGCGATCCCTTGAACGGTGTGGCAATTGTGACCCTTGCGTCATGTTCATTGACGAAGTTGGACCCATCGAACTCGATGGCGGGGGTTGGGCAGACCAGCTCAACTTCATCCGCCAGCGCCGCAACACTGCATCGGTTTGGGTGGTCCGGCCGAACCTCGTCGAAGCAGTTTCCCGCCGCTGGAACCTCATCGGAGCGCGAGTGCTCGACGCTTCGAGAACCTCACCCGGCGATCTTGCCCGGATTCTAGAAGCACAAGCCGATGGACTCGCACCTGATGGGGCAAACGCATTGCACCCGTGATGCCGCCCGCCTGCGCTATACTGTTTGTTTGATGCTCGCCGCCGGCGCAGTTCACGCTCACCATCACCATCACGCGATGGGCGGGCGATCAGCGTCTTAGCGACGAGCAGGAAGACGAAGATCAATTGGCCCGCCGAGCGAAACCGGCGGGCCATTCTTGTTTTGAGGACAGCGACAGATGACATTGGACTTCAGCAAACTCGGCGGCCTCATCCCAGCCGTCATTCAGGACGCAAACTCGGGCCGCGTGCTAATGGTCGGATTCATGAACGAAGAGTCGCTCAATCTGACCGTTGAAACGGGGTTCGCGACGTTCTTCAGCCGCTCGCGCAACAAGCTCTGGCTCAAGGGCGAATCATCCGGCCACAAGCTGGTGGTGAAGTCGATTCAGACCGATTGCGACCGCGATTGCGTCCTGGTCCAGGTGGAGGCCCTCGGCCCGGGCGTCTGTCACGAAGGATATGAATCCTGCTTCTTCCGCACGCTCGACGCTGGCGAGTGGAAGGTGACCGAGGAGCAGACCTATGATCCGAAGAAGGTGTATTAGAAGATGAAACTGAAACTGGGCATCCCCAAGGGGTCACTCGAAAACGCGACCGTCGAACTGTTCCGCAAGGCGGGGTTCAACATCACGACATCGAGCCGCAGCTACTTTCCTTCGATAGACGACCCCGAAATCGAATGCATGTTGATCCGAGCCCAGGAGATGGCGCGCTACGTCGAGGACGGCGTGCTGGACGCCGGCCTGACCGGCTACGACTGGGTGGTTGAAAACGATGCCGACGTGGTCACAGTGGCCGATCTCGTCTATGCCAAGCAGAGCTTCGGCAAAGTCCGCTGGGTGCTGGCCGTGCCGGAGGCATCTTCGATTCAATCGGCCAAGGATCTCGAAGGAAAGATCATCGCAACCGAACTGGTTGGAGCAACGAAGCGTTATCTGGCCAAATACGGCGTCACTGCGAAGGTGGAGTTCAGCTGGGGTGCGACCGAAGTGAAACCGCCCGAACTGGCCGACGCCATCGTGGAGGTGACGGAGACTGGATCTTCGTTGCGCGCCAACAAACTGCGGATTGTCGAGACCGTGATGGAATCGAACACCCAGCTTGTCGCCAGCAAGAACGCCTGGGCCGACCCTTGGAAGCGGCAGAAGCTCGAGGACATGAGAATGCTGCTCGACGGAGCGATTGCAGCGCTGGGCAAGGTCGGGCTGATGCTGAACGTGAGGAGAGACGAGCTTGCCGCGGTGCTCGGCGTCCTTCCGGCGTTGAAGAATCCGACGGTGTCGCCGCTGAGCGACGGCGAATGGTTCGCCGTGAACACGATTCTGGACGAATCCACGGTGCGGACCATCATCCCGCGGCTAAAGCAGGCCGGCGCGCAGGGCATTGTTGAATACCCGTTGAACAAGATCGTAATGTGAGGCTGCCATGCTTCGAATACTTGAAAGCAAGGATGCCGGCAGGCTACTGAGCCGGCGTGCCGCGAGGATGAGCGAGGCCGAAAAGGCCGTCCGCCCCATTCTCGAAGACGTGCGGAAAAAAGGCGACAAGGCGCTGCTTGGCTATGCGCGGAAGTTCGACAAACTGACACGCAAGAGCGTTGCAGTGCCTGAGGCGGAATTGGCCGCGGCCGAGTCGCGGCTGACCTCCGAGTTCACGCACGCGGTGAAGGAATCGGCCAGGAACGTTCGGGAGTACGCCAAATTGCAACTGCCGCAGGCCAAGCGGACCGAGCCGTCGCCTGGGTTGAAGCTTTCGCAGATTGTCCGGCCGCTCGACACCGTCGCCGCCTATATCCCCGCTGGACGCTATCCACTGCCCTCAACGGTGATCATGACCGTTGTACCGGCGGTCGTCGCTGGGGTCGCCAGGATTATGGTCTGCGCGCCCAAGGCCGTTGACGGCATCTTCGGCACGGCACACATGCTCGGCGCAACTCACGTTTTCGAGATGGGCGGCGCGCACGCCATTGCCGCCTTCGCGTATGGCACCAAGACCGTGCCCCGCGCCGACCGCATCGTCGGACCCGGCAACATCTACGTTGCGGCGGCCAAGAGACTGCTCGCCGGCGAGGTTGGCATCGACTTTGTCGCTGGACCGACCGAGATCCTGATCATCGCCGCGGAAGGCAACCCGCGCTGGCTTGCCGCTGACATGCTGGCCCAGGCCGAACACGATACCGACGCCTCGGCCATACTGCTGACAACGTCAAGGAGCCTGGCGACGGCCGTCGCCGCCGAGGTGGAAACGCAACTGGCGGTTCTGCCGACTGCGCCGGTCGCCCGCAAAGCCATTGACCGCAACAGCGCGGTCATCCTCGTTGATTCGCTTGATGAGGCGGTCGAGCTGTCCAACCGTTTCGCTCCCGAGCATCTGAGCCTACACGACACCGGGCTGTTGGGTCAGATCCGACACGCTGGCAGCATTTTCCTAGGTCCGCTCAGCACCGAAGCCGCGGGCGACTATGCCTCGGGCCCAAACCATGTCCTACCGACATCGGGCGTTGCACGCCTGCGCGGGGGACTCTCCGCCGCCGACTACGTTAAGACTATCGCGGTGCAGCAATTGAGCAAACCCGCATTAAGGCGGCTGGAAGGCGCGGTCACAACACTGGCACGCGCCGAGGGCCTGGAAGCGCATGCCCGTTCGGTGGAGGTGCGTACCCGTGGCTGAGACTTTGAAGCCTCGATTGGCTATAGAGCGCATGGCCCCGTATTCCCCGCCCACGGGTGGCCGGGCGGGCAAACTGCGCCTCGATTTCAACGAAAACACCGTCGGCTGCTCGCCTGCCGTCATCAGGTTTCTGGTCGAGAAGCTCACCGGGGAGCAGTTGACGATCTATCCGGAGTACGAAGCCACGCGTGCCGCGCTGGCCCGGTACTTCGGCCAGCGTGAAGCGCGCTTCGCTATCACCAACGGGACCGACGAGGCGATCCAGGTTCTCATCAACACATATGTTGACGACGATGACGAAGTGCTGATCCTGCACCCGTCCTACGCCATGTACCGCTTCTATTCTGAAGTCGCCGGCGGGCAGGTCCGGGAATTGGCCTATCGCGACCCGGACCTGGCATTTCCCTTGGAAGCGCTCCTCGCCGCGGTCACCCCTAAGACCCGCGCGATCCTGATCTCGAATCCCAACAACCCCACGGGCACAGCGATTGGCCTGGATGCCGTGGAGGCGATCCTGAACGCCGCGCCACAGGCCGCCGTGCTGATCGACGAGGCCTACTTCGAATTCTACGGCGTCACCGCTTTGCCGCTCATCGACGAGCATCCCAACCTGTTTGTCAGCCGGACCTTTTCCAAGGCCTTCGGCATGGCGGCGATGCGCGTTGGGTGCCTCTTCTCACAGGAGCAGAACGTCGCCTTCATGCGTAAGGCGCAGTCGCCCTATAGCGTGAACATGCTGGCTGCGCTGGCTGTGCGGGCGGCGGTGGATGATGAAACATATGTTGCCGAATATGTTCGGAACGCCGTGGAGGCCCGGAATCTGATCTGTGAAGGGTTCCGCCAGCGTGGCGTCCGCTTCTACTCGAGCCAGGCCAACTTTGTCCTTTTCCATGCAGGCGAACAAGCCAAGGCGGTTCGCGACGGACTGCGCGGCCGCGGCGTGCTAATTCGCGATCGAAGCTACGAGATTCCTGGCACTTTGCGCGTAACTGCTGGAACTCCCGAACAGGCACGAAGCTTCTTCGAGGCGCTGGACGAGGTATGGAAATGAGTGAAAACGGAGCGGCCCGGCCAGTCCTGATCTTCGACATGGACGGCGTGCTGGCCGAGGTGAGCGAGAGCTACGACGAAAGCATCATCCAGACGGTTCGCCACTTCACCGGCGCGACGGTCGCGCGGGAAGCGATCTATGACTACAGGATCCGCGGCGGGTTTAACAACGACTGGCTGCTGTCGCAGCAACTCTGTCGCGACCAGGGCGTCGATCTGCCCTACACGATGGTGGTCGACTACTTCTGCAAGATCTTCTTCGGCGAGAACAACGACGGGCTGGTTTCGCGGGAACAATGGGTCCCGTCCGATGGGCTCCTCGACCGGCTGGCGAAGCGGTATCAATTGGCGATCTTCACCGGACGCAATCAGGCGGAAGTCGCGGTGACGCTCAACAAGTACGCGTCGACGCTTCGTTTCGATCCGCTGCTGACCACCGACGAGGTCGTCAAGGGTAAGCCCGCGCCCGACGGACTCAATATGATCCGCGAACAGACTGGCGCAAGCCGACTGTACTTCGTTGGCGACACGATGGATGACGCCCGTAGCGCCAGCGCCGCCGGTGTCGCGTTCATCGGAATCGCCGCCGCGTCGAACCCGCGCTGCGGCGCTCTTGTCGCGGCCATGCGCGCCGAGCACGCCATGGCCATCATCGAGAGCGTCAACCAACTGGAAGGAGTGCTGCCATGAGATCGGCCACGGTGGAGAGAGTCACGCGCGAGACCCAGATTCGCGGTTCGTTGAAGATCGAAGGCAAAGGCCGCTACACCATCTCGACCCAGGTCCGATTCCTGGACCACATGCTTGAGCTGTTCGCCAAGCATGGCGGTTTCGACCTGACCATTGACGCCAAGGGGGACATGGACGTCGATCAGCATCACACTGTCGAAGACATCGGCATCGTTATTGGCCAGCTTTTTTCGAAGGCTCTCGGCGACCGCAAAGGCATCAACCGCGCCGGATATTTCGTGTTGCCGATGGACGAGACGCTCGCCGTCGTGGCGATTGACCTGGGTGGCCGCCCCTACCTCGTCTATGAAGACAAAGTGAAGACGCGCCTTGTGGGCGACCTGCAATCGGAACTGCTCGAAGACTTCTTCCACGGCTTCACCACGCACGCCGGCGCAAACTTTCACGCCAAGATCATGCACGGCCGGTCGAACCATCACAAGGTCGAGGCAATCTTCAAATGCTGGGCGCGGGCGATGCGCTACGCCTGTTCGACCGACGCGCGGCTGAAAGACCAACTGCCGTCAACAAAGGGACTTCTGTGATTACGATCATCGACTACGGAGCGGGCAACCTGCGGTCCGTCGAGAACACCCTGGGCGCCATCGGCGCGCAGTATGAGTTGACGCGTTCGGCCGAAGGCGTCGAAAGAGCGAACAAACTGATCCTGCCCGGGGTCGGGCATTTCGGCCAGATGATGCGCGCGCTGGACGAGCTGAAATTGCGCCCGGCGATTATCGGCAAGATCCGCGGCGGGACGCCTTTCCTCGGCATCTGCCTTGGCATGCAGGCGCTGTTCGAATCGAGCGAGGAGGCGCCGGAAGAGATGGGATTCGGCTTGTATGCGGGGCAGGTGAAACGGTTCGCCGCCGATGCTCGCGTGCCGCATATGGGCTGGAACGAAATCGTCCCTTCCAAGCCGGGCAAGCTGCTCGCCGGCATTGGACCGAAGCCCTACGTCTACTTCGCGCACAGTTACTACTGCCCGGTGACGCCGCAGACCGCGGCCACGTGCAACTACACGCTCGATTACACGGCGGCGATCGAACAGGACAACGTGTTCGGCGTACAGTTTCATCCCGAGAAGTCCGGACCGCTCGGTCTGAAGATCGTGCGCAATTTCGTGGAGCTGTAAACATGCTGGCTAAACGAATCATCCCTTGCCTCGACGTCACCGGCGGCCGCGTGGTCAAAGGCATCAACTTTGTCGGACTGCGCGATGCCGGCGACCCCGTCGAACTCGCCGCCCGGTACAACGAACAAAGCGCCGACGAACTCGTCTTTCTCGACATCACAGCCTCCAGTGATGGCCGCGACACGATGGTGGACGTCGTCGACCGGACCGCGCGCGAGGTCTTCATCCCGCTGACCGTCGGCGGCGGTATCCGCGGCGTCGACGATGCGCGCCGGATCCTTCACGCCGGCGCGGACAAGGTGTCGGTGAATACCGCCGCCGTTCATCGGCCCGAGTTGATCACGGAACTAAGCCAGGAGTTCGGCGCGCAGGCGGTCGTTCTTGCCATCGACGCCAAACGAAACAGCCGCGGCGGCTGGAACGTGTTCACCAAGGGCGGCCGCGTGGACGAAGGTATCGATGCGGTGGAATGGGCGGCTCGCGGCGAGCAACTCGGCGCCGGCGAGATCCTGCTCACTTCGATGAACACTGACGGCGTGCAGGACGGCTTCGATTGCGCTCTGACGCGGGCCATCTCGCGCGCGACTCATATCCCCGTGATCGCTTCCGGTGGGGCAGGCACGCCCGAGCATTTCGTCCGCGTGCTCACCGAGGGCGAAGCGGACGCGGCCCTGGCCGCCTCGATCTTCCACTACGGGACATATACGGTGGACCAATTGAAGGACCATCTTGAGAAGGCCGGCATCCCGGTAAGGAGGACCCATTGATCGTTCCCTGCATCGACCTGATGGACGGCAAGGTCGTTCAATTGATCCAAGGCAAGGAGAAGGCGCTTGAAGGGGCCGCTCCCCTTGAGATGCTGACCCGTTTCGAGGGCTTCCCCGAGATCCAGGTCATCGACCTCGACGCCGCTCTGGGCCGTGGCGAGAACAACGCGATCATCGAACTGCTCGCCTCGCGCGCCCGCTGCCGGGTGGGCGGCGGCGTGAGAACGGCGGAACGCGCCAGGACGTTGGTGGACTGCGGCGCATATCGCGTCATCGTGGGCACGGCGGCATTCTCCAACAACGGCGTCAACGGCGAACTGCTGAGCGCCATCGCCGCCGAAGTGGGGCGTGAACGCGTGACCATCGCGCTCGATTCCAAAGGCGGGCGCATTGTCGTCAAGGGTTGGACCGAGTCGATCGATCTCACCGCCGAGCAGGTACTCGCCCAGCTTGAGCCATACTGCGGCAGCTTCCTTTGCACGTACGTCGACAAGGAAGGCATGCTGCAGGGCACCGATCTCGACTGGTTCCGGCGACTTCGTGCCGGGACCGCGTCGCCGATCACGGCCGCCGGCGGCGTCACCACCGTGGACGAGATCGTCGCGTTGAACGCCATGGGGATCGACGCCGCCCTTGGCATGGCCATTTACACCGGACGGCTCGATCTGGACGGGATGAGGGCGCTGAATTCGTCGTTCCTGCTCTCTGAATGAGGGTATAGAATGGCGGTCATCATGGAATCATCGACGATCGCCAGACGCAACTTCTTCAAAGGCGCGGCGGGTGCCGGGGCCGTTCTTGGGCAGGCGCCGGCGGTGCTGGGTCAACGCAATGTGAACGACAAGATCCGCGTGGCCATGGTCGGCGTTGGCACGCGCGGCATCTATCTTCTGGAACGCGTGCAGGAGTGCCCGAACACCGAGATCGCCCTGATTTGCGATCTGTACGACTCCAACATCCAGCGCGCGCAGAAAACGGCATTCAATAAGAAAGCCGAGACCACGAAGGACTGGGAGAAGGTCGTCTCGTCGAAGAACATCGACGCCGTCATGATCGCTACTCCCGACTTCTGGCATGCCACGATGGCCGTGCGCGCCGCCCAGATGAAGAAGCACGTCTATGTTGAGAAGGGCATGTGCCGGACACTCGATGAAGCCAAGGCGATCCGCAAGGCCGTCCGCGAAAACGGCGTCACACTTCAACTCGGCCATCATCAGAACAGCGAATCTCCCTTCCTGAAAGCGCGCGAGATCTGCCAGTCCGGCAAACTTGGCGAGGTGTGCCTCGCCCGCGCGTACATCGACCGGACGAACCCCTGGCCCGAATGGCAGTTCTATACGCGATACGACAATCAGGTGGTGCCTCCCGACGCCAATCCGCAGACCATCGACTGGGAGCGGTTCCAGGCTAATTCCAGCGTGAAGACGAAATTCGATCCCGAGCGGTTTTTCCGCTGGCGCTGCTGGTGGGAATACGGGACCGGCATCGCAGGCGACCTCATGAGCCACCAGTGGGATGGAGTCAACCTCGTTGTCGGCATGGGCATCCCGGAGACGGTGCAGACCATGGGCGGCCTTTACTTCTGGACCAAGGACCGCGATGTGCCCGACCAGTGGCATGTCATGTACGAGTACCCGAAGAAGAAGCTCAACGTCACCTTCGCCTGCACGTTCCACAACCGCCATCACGGGACAAATACTTACATCTTCGGCCGCAACGGGACCATTGAGGTCGCGTCGCAATGGTGCCGTCTCTATAGCCCCGAGTGGCGCGGCGACTACCGCGATAAAGTGGCCACCGCCCGCAAGAAGGCTGAATCGGCCGGCATCGATCCCACGCTGAGCGAGATGCTGGTCGATCCCGAATACTCCTGGAAGCGCGGCGAGTTGGAGGTTTCATCTCATCAACGCGATTGGATCGACTGCATCCGTTCCGGCCAGACGCCCCGTTGCGGCATGGACCGCGCGTGGGAGGAAGCCGTGACAATTGTCATGAGCGTCGAGTCCTACTTCAAGGAGCGCAAAGTGAAGTGGGATCCGGTGAACGAGCAAATCGTCTGACGAGAACACTCAGAGCGGGGTCCCGACATCACGCCATTCATCCCTCGCACAAGCGCCACTTGCCGTCCGCGCCAGATGGCTGGAGCCTACGTGCCCTGAACGTTGAATCCGTGCTGTGTCCGGTGATACGCGCTGTCATACTGCTTGCTCGTCTTGAACAACTCATACCGCCCATCGCCGCGTGGTTCGCGAAGCCGCGTGATCAGCCCCTGGTGCTCTTCCTGCGTCAGTGGCTCAAACGATCGCCCAATGCGCAGTGCCGTTTCCAGCATCTCCATCGACGTCAACCCCACCACCTGCGTGCTCACAGGCTGTGACAGGCAATAGCGGTAGCATTCTTCCACCGTCGCCAGGCCCGCCGCGATCAGTTTCCCGTCGCCGCAGCACCCCTTCATCCCGATGATGCCGATGTTCTTCTCCAGGCAAACCGGCATTGTCTCGTGCCGGAAGCTGAGGAACCCTGCATCCATCACGTTGTTCGGCATCTGGCAGGCGTCCCACTTGACGCCAAGCGCCAGCATCCGGTTGTGGATGGCAGGCGACTTGTGGCCTGTGAATCCGATGAACCGGACTTTGCCCTGCTGCCGGGCGTCAAGCAGCGCCTTCAGAGCGCCACGCTCGACGAGCCAGTCCGGGTCATTGTGGTAGTTGCACTCGTGGAACTGGATCAGATCGATCCTGTCCGTGTTCAACCGGCGCAGGCTCTCCTCCAACTGCTCCGTGATGCCTTTGGCCTCCCGACTGCAAACCTTGGTCATGAGGAACGCCTTATCCCGGTAGCTGGGCGCCAGGAACGCCTTGCCCATCACCTCTTCGCTGCGGCCCTTGTTGTACTCCCAAGCGTTGTCCATGAAAGTGATCCCTTGGTCGATCGCGGCATGAATCATCCGCACCGCCTCCGCCTCAGGCTGAACACGGCCGACATGCGCGCCCCCAAGACCCAGAAGAGAGACGCGAACTCCCGTTCGTCCAAGCGGGCGGGTCGGGATTCCGGATGCTGATGCCTGCGTTTGCGCAACCACCGCGGATGCCAGAGCCGCTGCCGCGCCGCTCAGCATGAACCCGCGGCGTGTGGTGCCCGTCGTTTTCATGGAATATCCTCCGTCCAGGCAATTCTAACCCTGCGCGGCCGGGTTCGCCCACCGAAATCGTGCTGGCCGCGTCGCTGGTCCGCCCCGAATTCCCGCGCCACCGGCAGGTCCGTTAGCATCTAGAATGTGTCCAAAGAGGTTCCTGCATGAAGGTCGAATACAAGACGAACAGGGAGGTGACCTCCTATGCCTCCAAGGAGGCAACAGGCCGGACGCTGGAAAACTGGTTTGACGCACTTGACGCTCGAGGCGGACCCTCGCTGGGGCGCCGCGCCCTGACCGAGTGGCTCTTCGAGGAACTCGATGTCGATTCCTGGTGGGCCACCACCCTGGTCGTCGAATACGAACGCGCAAGGGGAGTGCTGGAAGACGACGGCCTGCCGAAGGGGTACAACATCTGTGTCCCCAAGACGGTATCGGCGGACACCGAACTGGTCTACGCGCAACTCACCGACACGTCCTGGTGGCTGGGTAAGCGAGTCAATGTCACAGAGGGAGCCCCGTTCAACGACGGTCAAGGCCACACCGGGGTATTCAAGAAATTGTCAGAAGGCGAACTCCTGCGCTTCACGTGGAACGGCGCGAATCATCACGCCGGTGAGACTGTCGAAATCAAGCTCACCGCCGCTGGGCCAAACACCTCCATCGCGCTCCATCACGACCGCCTCCAGACACGTGCTTCCGCCGACGGTATGCGCGAGGCTTGGGCTCACGTTCTGAGCACATTGAAGGAGCGCCTCGCTTGACCATATGATCCGGATCTGGTCCGTCCCAGATGGAAAGCTCTTGCGAACCCTGTCCGGCCACACCGAGCTGGTCTATGGCCTGGACTACTCGCCAGACGGCTTGCGGATCGTATCCTGTTCAAACGACATGACCGTCCGCTTTTGGACGGACGACTCCTCGGATCCGCTGCTTTCGATTCCCTTCCCTGTTCAGGTCTATGGCGTCAAGTTTTCGCTCAACGGCCGGACACTGGCCACGCTTCCCATGGATGGATCCATCCGGCTCCCGAGCGCTACCCGCTGACGCCTTGGGCCTTGTGACCCGCTCTACATCAGCCAGCCTCTCAGATTCCTCTTAGAAATGGCTTGATGCTCCGGCCTTCATTCGTCAGGATAGGGATAGTCAAGGACGGTGACTCGATGTTCGAAGCGGTTCTCTTGTCGGCAGATCCAGTGCGGCGGCGGATCATGCAGGAAGCTCTCAGGGAGACGGGCCAAGTCTCGGTGAACCGATTGCTCGACTCTGTTCCCACGACGTACGAATTCGCCCGGCTCCTGAACATCGCGCAGCCGGACCTGTTTGTCGTTGATTACGACAATGCCACCTCGATCGCTGCCGTTGTGAGCAACGTCCTCGAACGATCGCCGTCCACTGCGGTTCTGGCCTTCGGCAGCGGCCTCGGTGACGCCCAGGAGACGGCGCACAAACTCGGCGTCGAGGCCGTTGTCCCGTATCCGGCGGATGTCCCTACGCTGGTCGCCGCCATCGACCGCGCCATCCACGAGAAGAAGGGTGAGTCGATCGACAATCTATACGCGTTCCTGCCCGCCAAGGCCGGCTGTGGCACATCGACGCTGGTGTTGAACACGGCCGCCCGGCTGGCCGGCAGCCTTGGCAAGCGTACCCTGGTCCTGGAGGCGGACCTGCGTTCAGGCGCGCTTGATATCATGATCGGCGCCTCTCCCACCGGCGGTAGCCAGCAGGTCCTTGAATTGGCGGGCCAGATCGATACCTTCCAGTGGGAAAACAACATCACGCGCGCCCACGAAGTGGATTTCCTGCTCACCCGCCGCGAAGCTGGCGGGATCATCCCAGACTGGCACCACTACCACCAGGTCCTTGATTTCGCCCGGCCCAAGTACGACATCATCCTGGTGGACCTGCCCGAACTTGTGAACCCAGCCACTGTGGAAATCGTGCGGCGGGCCGCTTCTACGTTCGTGATTTGCACAGCCGAGATAGCGCCGCTCAAGCTGGCCAAATTGCGCTGCGAAGAGATCGCGCTGTGGGGCGCGCCCAAGAGCCGCATCAACATCCTGCTCAACCGCTCGCAGCCGGGAGACATGGGAGTTGAGGAACTGAAAGCATACACGGGCCAGGATGTCGCTGCTGTCTTCCCCAACGACTACAAGAACCTCCGCGAGGCGATGAATCACGGCTCCGTCCTGACAGTGAACTCCGCCTTGGGTCAGGCGGTCCTGGCATTCGCCGGCCAGCTCGCAGGCACACCTATCGTCCAGCCGAAGCCGGCGGGCCTCCTCCGCAGACTATTCCGCTAGCCTGCCGGCCGCTCTCAGAATGTTCGCGTGCTGATCTTGTCCGGACCGGGGAAATCGGCCGGCGCCTTCTGCTTAACCTTGCCCGTGGCCGCCCATTCGGCGCCGCGCTGCAGCGTCACGATAAACCCAACGCACTGCATCGCGGCGCCGAATGGGCGGCCACGGGCAAGGTTAAGC